>Ga0268386_10004697_pt1 | contig 10098 bp, 5 predicted proteins | sample RVTome_15_FD_200260 | JGI IMG/M metagenome (GOLD analysis project Ga0268386, IMG submission 200260) | Soil microbial communities from uranium-contaminated site in the Upper Colorado River Basin, Wyoming, United States - RVT150D86... ...
GTCTCCCCCCGGCGAAGCACTACGAGGACTGGAAGACGATGCTCGAGAAGGAGGACCTCGAGGCGGTGGTCCTCGCCCTCCCCCTCTGGCTCCACGCCGACGTGAGCGTGGGCTGCCTGGAGGCGGGAAAGCACGTCCTCTGCGAGAAGATGATGGCCTGGGACGGGGAGGGCTGCCGGCGGATGGCGGACGCCGCCGGCAAGGCCGGCCGGCTCCTCGAGATCGGCTACCAGCGCAACTACAACCCGGTGTACCAGGCGGCCTACGAGGGGATCGTGAAGGCGGGCGTCCTCGGCGACCTGTTCCACGCGCGCCTGGTGTGGCACCGGAACCAGTCGTGGCGGCGCAAGGAGGACCCGCCCTCGCCCGACTTCGACCCCTCCCGCTGGGGCTACCCCACCTTCGACCACCTGATCAACTGGCGGCTGTTCTGGAAGTACTCGCAGGGGCTCAGCGCCGAGCTGGGCAGCCACCAGGTCAACATCGCGAACTGGTTCTTCGGCTCCACCCCCGAGGCGGTCTTCGGGTCGGGAGGGGTCTTCCGCTGGACCGACGAGGGCCGGGAGGTCCCCGACCACATCTACGCGACCTTCGAGTACCCCCACGGCCGGACCGCGGTCTTCACCTCGATCGAGTCCAACTCGTACGACCACTACTACGAGGCGTACTACGGCACGAAGGCGACCCTCATCCTGCGCGGGGAGATCGAGGCCTACCTGTTCGACGAGGGAGGCGACCGGAGGGCGACCGGGGTGGAGGTGGCGGCCAAGGCGGTCGGTCCGGCGGCCGACGCCACCGAGAGCCGGGTCGCCGACGCGGCCGGCGGCTCGGTGAGCGGCTCCGGCCGGACCGTGGAGCGGGTCGCCGCCTACCGCAACGAGGTCTCGGAGTTCTGCGCCGCGATCCGCACCGGGAAGCCGCTCCGGTGCGGTCCCGAGAAGGCGATCGGCTCGGCCGTCGCCTGCATCGCCGCCAACGATTCCCTCAAGGAGAAGAAGCGGCTCGTGATCGCCTGATCCGAGGCGCGGACGACAATGACGCTCGCGGTGCCGCCGGCCACGCGCTTCCGGACCAAGCAGGAGCTGGTGTACCGGACGCTCCGGGACGCGATCATGCGCTGCGACCTCGCCCCCGGCCAGCGCCTCGTGATCGACGAGCTGGCCCGCCGGCTCGCGGTGAGCGCGATCCCGGTGCGGGAAGCCCTCCAGATGCTCCAGTCGGAGGGGCTCGTCCAGAACGTCCCCCACGTGGGGGCCACCGTGACCCCGATCTCCCGGGAGTCGATCGACGAGGTGTTCACGGTGATGGAGGGGCTGGAGATCGTCGCGAGCCGGAGCGCGGCCCGGCGGATGACCGGGGAGGACGCCGAGGTCCTCGCGGGCATCGTGTCGGCCATGGACGAGGCGGCGGCCGCCGGCCGCCACGAGGAATGGGCCGACCTCAACTCGCGCTTCCACCTGTCCATCAGCCGGCTCAGCGCGATGCCCATGCTCCACGAGATGACCGAGCGCGTGCTCGCCCGGTGGGACCGGCTGCGCCGCTTCTACTTCAGCGGGGTGCTCGTCCACCGCATCGACCAGGCGCAGAGCGAGCACCGGCAGCTCCTGGCGGCCATGCGGGAGCAGGGCTTCGACCGGCTCGAGGAAACGGTTCGGCAGCACAACCAGGGGGCGCTCGAGGCCTACACCGAGTACCTCCGGCAGCTCCCGCGGACCAACTGATCAAGGCATAACTCGATCATCTGTAGACGTTTGGATGGATTCGTCCGCTCGTCTCGTATATCCTATAGGATTTTCTTGACACTTAACCTGGCCTGCGTTAGCCTCCGCCAACTGATTCAGCCGTTCGATCGCCGTGATCGTTTGAGGTGATGTCTCGGTCGCCACTCGCAGGTCCCGGACGGACCGCCCGACCCGGCCCTCCTGGACCCGTCTCTGGAGCGATTACGCCGAACCCCCACGGGTGAGGCTCGAAGGAGGGAGGGAGTCATGGAGCAGGCCAGACGCGTCCTCGGGACGCTCGGGGCCCTTTCGCTGATCCTGGCCCTGGCCGCCGCGCCGGCCGGGGCCCAGACCACCACCGGCCGCATCTCCGGCACCGTCATCGACACCCAGGGCGGCGTGCTGCCGGGGGTGTCCGTCACCGTGGCCCAGGAGCTGACCGGTCTCACCCGCACCGCCATCACCGACCAGCGGGGCGCCTACGTCCTGGTGAGCCTGCCCGTCGGCACCTACGCCGTCTCCGCCGAGCTGGCCGGCTTCAAGAAGGCGGTCAAGAGCGGTTACGCCCTCGTGGCGGACGGCCGCCTCACCGCCAACTTCACCCTGGGAGTGGGCGACGTCACCGAGGTGATCGAGGTGACGGTGGCCGGCGAGACCGTGAACACCGTCTCCGGGGAGATCGCCCGGGTGGTGGACCGGGAGCAGGTCCAGAACCTGGCCCTCAACGGGCGCAACTACATGCAGCTCGCGACGCTGATCCCCGGCTCGCCCCTCCTCAACGACAACGCCCTCGACATCATGACCGGGCTCGGCATCGGGGCGTCGATCAACGGCAGCCGCGGCAACGCGAGCCTGCTCACGGTGGACGGCGGGTTCAACATGGACTCCGGGAGCAACAACAGCCAGATCAGCAACGTCGGGATCGACTTCATCGAGGAGGTGTCGATCAAGACCGCCAACTTCTCGGCGGAGTACGGGCGCAACTCGGGGGCGAACATCAACGTGGTCACCCGCAGCGGCGGGAACGCCTTCCGGGGCAGCGTCTACGAATACCACCGCAACGAGGGCCTCGACGCCAACAGCTACTTCAACAACGCGCGGGGAGTCGAGAGGTCGCGCCTCAACTACAACGACTTCGGCTGGACGCTCGGGGGCCCCGTGCGCCGGGACAAGCTCTTCTTCTTCGTCGGCCAGGAGTGGAAGCTGATCCGGCGCGACCGCACCCCCAGCCTGACGACCCTGCCCACCCGCGCGATGCGCAGCGGGGACTTCAGCGGCATCTCGGCGGCCATCCGCGACCCGCTCACCGGACAGCCCTTCCCGGGCAACGTGATCCCGGCGGGGCGCATCAGCCCGGACGGCCAGGCCATCGCCGCCCTCTACACCGCGATGGAGCAGCAGGCCGCCTCCTACGACGACCGGCCCATCGGCAACAACTCGCTCTTCGGGGGGGACAACCCGTTCGACTGGCGGCAGGACTTGATCCGCCTGGACTACCAGGCCTCCGACCACCACCGGCTGACCCTCCGGATCATCCACGACAACTACGACCTCGTGGACCCCTTCGGGACGTTCATCGGGGGCAACCTGCCGACGATCCCGACGAACCGCCGGCGCCCGGGCCGCAACTACCAGGTGGCCCACGCCTGGACGATCGCCCCGAACCTGATCAACGAGTTCAAGGCCAACGCTTCCTGGAACAGCCAGCGCATCCCCCCTACCGGCGACACCTGGCAGCGGGACAGCTACGGGTTCGCCTACCCGCAGCTCTTCCAGGGCGGAGGACGCTTCGACGACAGCATCCCCGACACGACCGTCCAGGGCTACGCGGGCTTCAACGGGGCGGCGCGGTCGCTCATCTCGCCGACCACGGACATCCAGTTCAGCAACAACGTCACCTGGCTCAAGGGCCCCCACACGCTGAAGTTCGGCGCCATGGTCGTCCGCAACCGCAAGGACCAGAACGGCCGGACGCGCTACGCGGGCTTCCTCGAGTACAACTCGGCGGGCAACAGCCTGGGCACGGGCAACGCCTTCGCGGACGCCCTCCTCGGCAACTTCCGGCGCTACACCGAGTTCGCCTACGACCCGATGGGCTTCTTCCGGTTCTGGCAGGTGGAGGGCTTCGTCTCGGACGCCTGGCGGCTCTCCAACAAGCTGAGCGTCGAGGTGGGCCTCCGCTACACCTTCCACCAGCCCAGCTACACCCAGGCCAACAACATGGCGAGCTTCGATGTCGCGCGCTACGACCCCGCGCAGGCCATCATCGTCAACCGGAACGGCACCCTCGTCCCCGGCTCGGGCGACCGCTACAACGGGATCGTCCGGGCGGGAGACGGCGTGCCGGAGGACGAGCTGTTCCGGGTCCCCAACGGCGACGATCCCGAGGTCCTGGCCGTGCCCGCGGGGGCCCCCCGGGGCTTCTACGAGAACCGCCACCAGCTCGCGCCGCGCTTCAGCTTCGCCTGGACCCCGACGGGCAGCGCCGACCTGGCCGTGCGCGGGGGCGTGGGCCTCTTCTTCGATCGCCCGGAAGGCAACCTCCTGTTCGGAGGGGGCGGCAACGGCCCGGTCAACACCCCCCCCTACGTGCAGAGCTCGCAGTTCGAGAACGGCAACCTCTCCGCTCCGGGAGGAGGCGCGGTCCCCGCTCTCGCCCCCCACGGCGCCATCGCCTCGATCGACCCGAACCTCAAGGTCCCCCGGGTCTGGAACTGGAGCCTGAGCGTGCAGAAGGAGCTGCCCTGGGGGCTGTTCGGCGAGATCGGGTACGTGGGCAGCCAGGGCCAGCACCTGCTCTGGCAGCCGGACATCAACGAGCCCGCCTTCTCGGACCTCGCGGCCAACGCCGCCCTGCCCTCGGCCCAGCGCGCCAACACGAACTTCCTCCGGCCCTACAAGGGGTACTCGGACATCCGCATGGTCATCTCCGACGCCGAGTCGAGCTACCACGCCATGCAGGTCTTCCTGAGCCGGCGGCACGGGTCGTTCCGCTGGACGGGCAGCTACACGCTGAGCCGGTCGTACGACCACTCCAACACCAACGGCGCGGAGCCCGAGGACTATCCCAACCTGGACTTCAACTGGGGACCGAGCGACTTCGACCGCACCCACATCGTGGTGGGCACCTGGACCTGGCAGCTCCCGTTCTTCAGGGACCAGGAGGGCGTCGGCCGCTTCCTCGGAGGCTGGGAGATCAGCGGCATCGGGCGCTACCAGTCGGGGCCCCCGCTCACCGTCACCGCCAACACCACGATCGGCGGCCGGCGGGCCGACCTCGTGGGCGATCCCTACGTGCCGGAAGGGCAGAGGGTCAACCCGGAGACGGGCGCCGTCCAGTACCTGGACCCGGCGGCGTTCGCCGCCGCTCCCGACGACCGCCGCGGCAACACCAACCGCGGTCAGTTCCGCGGCCCCAGCCTCACCGTCTTCGACGTGTCGCTCCGCAAGCAGTTCGCGGTGGCCGGGGACGTCAAGCTCCAGGTCCAGGCCGACTTCTTCAACGTCCTGAACCAGACCCAGCTCCGGTTCAGTGGACAGAGCCTCAACCGCAGCGGCGGCGGCTTCGGCCAGCTCAACCAGGCGGCGCCGCCCCGCCAGGTGCAGCTCGGGGTCCGGCTCCAGTTCTGACGCTCGTCTCCCCGGCGGGCGGGCACTCCCCGCCCGCCGGGGTATGATCCGCGCGGGGGCATCACCATGACCATCTGTCGCGTCGCACCGATCCCACGGCCGGGGGCGCTCCGATGAGCGAGCCGGGCTACCCCCGCGTCGCATCCTTCCGGACGCCCGAGGCGTTCCGGACCCACCTCCGCGAAAGCGGCGTCTCCCTCGACCTGGACGACGAGCTCGCCCCCGCCGCCGCCTCGCCCCTCGCCCAGCCCCTCGAGGCCGACGGGGTGCGGGTGGGGAACCGCTTCTGCATCCTGCCCATGGAGGGCTGGGACGGCACGGAGGACGGCGGCCCCTCGGAGCTGACCCGGCGGCGCTGGCTGCACTTCGGGCGCAGCGGGGCCAAGCTGATCTGGGGCGGGGAGGCGGTGGCGGTCCGCCAGGACGGCCGGGCCAACCCGAACCAGCTCCTGATGACCGAGGCGACCCTCCCCCAGATCGCCGACCTCCGGCGCGCCCTCGTCGCCGAGCACCGCGACCGCTTCGGCGCCACCGCCGACCGCGGCCTCTACGTGGGCCTCCAGCTCACCCACTCCGGCCGGTTCGCCCGCCCCCGGGCCAAGGACCGCCCGGAGCCCCTCACCGCCTACGCCCACCCGGTGCTGGACCGGCGGTTCCCCGGGGGGACGCGCGCCCTCGACGACGGCGAGCTCGACCGGCTGGTCGAGGACTTCGTGCTCGCCTCGCGGCGGGCCCAGGAGGCCGGCTTCGACTTCGTGGACGTCAAGCACTGCCACGGCTACCTCGGCCACGAGCTCCTCTCGGCCCGCGACCGCGAGGGCCGCTACGGCGGCCCCTTCAAGAACCGGACGCGCTTCCTCCGCGAGGTCGTGAGCGGGATCCGGGCCGAGGCCCCCGGCCTGGGGGTCGGGGTCCGGGTCTCCGCCTTCGACACCGTCCCCTACCACCCGGGGGAGGGAGGCGTGGGCACGCCCGAGGTGGCCTCGATCGGCTACCGCTGCGCGTTCGGCCTGCTCGAGGGCGAGCGGCTGGACGACGCCCTCGACGACGCCCGGGCCTTCTTCCACCTGCTCGAGGAGCTGCGGGTGCGCTGGGTCTGCGTGACCGCGGGAAGCCCCTACTACGATCCCCACATCCAGCGGCCCGCCCTCTTCCCGCCCATCGACGGCTACCTGCCCCCCGAGGACCCCCTGCGCGGGGTGGCCCGGCAGATCGAGGCCACCGGCCGCCTGAAGACCGAGTTCCCGCACCTCGTGGTCGTGGGCTCCGCGTACAGCTATCTCCAGGAGTGGCTCCCCCAGGTGGCCCAGCGGGTGGTCCGGGAGGGCCGGGCGGACTTCGTGGGCCTCGGGCGGATGGCGCTCTCCTATCCCGAGATGCCCGCGGACGTCCTGAGCGGCGCCCCCCTGCGCCGCAAGTCCATCTGCCGCACGTTCAGCGACTGCACGACCGCGCCCCGCAAGGGCCTGGTCTCCGGATGCTACCCCCTCGACCCCTTCTACGCCGCCCACCCGGACGCCGCGCGCCTGCGGGAGGTCAAGGAGGCCCTGCGCGCATGACCCCCGACCCGGCCGGCCGGCCCGAAGCCGGGCCCGCCCGAGCCGTGGGGGCCGCCCGGTCGCGGTCCTGCTCGAAGTGGCGGCGGGTGTTCGGGAACGGCCGCCGGCTGAGGTCGCCCGCGACCCCGTTCAAGGGCCCGACACCCCGGCCAGCCGCTCCCCCAGGGTCTCCTCGAGCTTCGCCTTGAGGAGGCCCAGGTTCTCCGCCACCGCCGCGAAGTCGCCACGGCCCATGGTGACGACGTCGGTCGGCTCGAGGGCCCGCACGGTGGCGGTGCGCTGCACGTCCTTGAGGAGGGCCAGCTCGCCGAAGTGCTCCCCCGGGCCCAGCTCGGCGAGGCGGCTCGTGCCCGTCGCGTCCTGCCGGACGATCTCCACCCGGCCCCGGGCGATCACGTAGAACTTGTCGCCGATCTCTCCCTGCTTGACGATGGTCTCCCCGGGCTCGAAGTGGGCCCGGTCCACCTTCTCGGTGCGGAACACCTTCAGCGCGACGAGGTCCCGGGGGAAGACGAGGTCGAGGGACCAGTCGATGGCCACCCGGATCCGGCGCTCCCACCCCGGCAGCTTCATGAGGTAGATCGTCCGCCACAGCCACCAGGCCCCGAACCCGGCGATCCGCAGGCCCATGATCTCCGCCACCGCGCTCCGCCCGCCGATCGAGGCGAGCTTGCCGAGGCCGCGGAAGTCGAAGGCCTTGAGCGGGCCGCCCCGGAGGGTGGCCACGACGTTGTCCGCGCAGACCGCCGCCTGGCGGATCGCGTTCTGGGCGGTGGGAGCGTAGGGCTGGCCGGTGTTGCGGTCGGGGACGGAGGCGCAGTCGCCGAGGGACCACACCCCGGGGGAGCCGGGCACGGCCAGGGTGGCCTCGGCCACGATCCGGCCGCGGTGGGTGGGACAGCCGAGCTGCTTGAGCATCGGGTTCGGCGCGTTCCCCACCGTGCACACGAGGGTCCGGTTGAGGATGGACTCGCCGCCCTCGAGGAACACGTGCTCGCCGGTGGCGGCCGCGCAGCGGGTGGAGAGCCGGATCTCGATCCCCCGGGAGCGCAGCTTCTCCTCGGCGTAGCGGCCCAGGCTGGGGACGACCTCGGGCAGGATCCGATCCTGGCTGTGCACGAGCACGAAGCGCACCTCCTCGGGGCGGACGTTGCGGTAGGAGGGGAGGACGAGGTGGACCATCTCCTGCAGCTCGCCGATCGTCTCCACCCCGCTGAACCCCCCCCCGACCACCACGAAGGTGAGGAGCGCCCGCTTGAGATCCGGGTCGGTCTCGATGTCGGCCTTCTCCAGGCACCCGATCACGTGGTTCCGCAGGTAGAAGGCGTCGGCCACGTTCTTCATCGGCAGGGAGTGCTCGCTCATCCCGGGCAGGCTCGAGAGGTCCACGATCGTGCCGAGGGCGACGACCAGGTGGTCGTAGGCGAGCCGGCGGAGCTGCTTGCCCTCCCCGACCCGGACCGCCACCTCGCGCCGGGCGAGGTCGATCGTCTCGACCTCGCTCGCGAAGAACTGCGTGCGGGGCAGCATCCGCCGGATCGGGTTCACCATCTGGGTCGGCAGGATCGTCCCCGCCGCCACCTCGGGAAGCAGCGGCTGGAAGACGAAGTGGTTGTCGCGGTTGACGAGGGCGATCTCCACCGAGGGGTCGCCGGCGAGCCGCCGCTCGAGCCGCTGGGCGGTGAAGATCCCCCCGAAGCCGCCCCCCAGGATGACGATGCGCTTCGTGTCCATGGCCTTCGCGCGGAGACTGTAGCACGCGGGGGGACCGCGCCTGCCCTCGGGCGGGCCACGATGGACGCCCGCGGCGAGCCCGGCGCGGATCGGCTAGCATCCAGGCCGGCATGACCCCGCGTCCCGCCGCATCGCGGTTCCTCGTCGCGCTCGCCTCCCTCGCCTTCGTGAGCCTGGGGCTCCCCGACGGCCTCCTCGGGGTCGCCTGGCCGTCGATGCGGGCCTCGTTCGGCCTCCCCCTGGACGCGCTCGGGGCCCTGCTCGTCGCCGTCACCTCCGGGTACGTGGCCTCCAGCTTCGCCACGGGCTTCCTGCTCGCGCGGATGCGCCTGGGGATGCTCCTCGCCCTGAGCGTCCTCCTCACCTCGGCCAGCCTCCTCGGCTTCGCGGGGGCGCCCGCCTTCTGGATGCTCCTCCCCCTGGCGGTGGTGGCCGGGCTCGGGGCGGGGGCGATCGACTCCGGGATCAACGCCTACGCCTCGCAGCACCTGGGCCCCCGGCTGATGAACTGGCTGCACGCCTGCTTCGGGATCGGCGCCGCCTCCGGACCCCTCGTCATGACGGCGGTCCTCCAGGCCGCCTGGCCCTGGACGCGCGGCTACCTGCTCGTCGGCCTCGCCCAGCTCCTGCTCGCGACCGCCTTCTACGTCACGGCTCCCGCCTGGTCCGACGGGGGCTCGCCGCGCCCGGGTCCGGCCGACGGGCGTCCCGCCGACTCGCCCCCCGCGCCCCGCCGGTCGCGACAGGCGTGGCTCGGGGTGGCCACCTTCTTCGTCTACACCGGCCTCGAGGCGGGCTTCGGCCTCTGGTCCTACACGCTGTTCACCGAGGGGCGCGGCGTGTCTCCGGCCGTCGCGGGGGCGTGCGTCAGCGCCTTCTGGGGCGGCCTCACCGCGGGCCGCCTGCTCGGCGCGTTCGTCCTCGGCCGCCTCCCGGTCCCTCTCGTCCTGCGGGGCTGCCTCGTCGTCATCGCCGCCGCGGCCGCCCTCCTCGCGGCCGACGTCGCGGACGCGGCGAGCTTCGCGGCGGTGGCGGTCGCGGGGGTCGCTTGCGGGCCGGTCTTCCCGTCGCTGATGTCCACGACGTCCGCCCGCATCGCCCGCGAGCACCTCGCGGGGGTCGTCGGCTACCAGGTCGCGGCGGCCGCCCTCGGGGCGGCCCTCGTTCCCGCGGCCATGGGCGTGGTGGCCGGCCGGACCGGCCTCGAGAGCGTGGGGACGATGCTGCTCCTGCTCGCGGTCGCCGTCCTCGCCGTGCAGGAGACGCTCCTCGCCCCGGTCCGGGCCACGCGGCCCGTCCTGGGAGGCGGTTCCGCGGGCTGAGCCGCCCGATCCGCGCGGCCCGGTCCCGCGGCCGGCGGGGGGGGCCGGATCGCGGGCGGCTCGTCCCCCCTGGCCCGGGTCCGGGCCGCGGGTGGCTTCGCGCCGCGGGAAGGGGCAGACTGCGCGTCGGTG
>Ga0268386_10004698_pt1 | contig 10097 bp, 18 predicted proteins | sample RVTome_15_FD_200260 | JGI IMG/M metagenome (GOLD analysis project Ga0268386, IMG submission 200260) | Soil microbial communities from uranium-contaminated site in the Upper Colorado River Basin, Wyoming, United States - RVT150D86... ...
TCGCCGGACTTCGCGAAGACGGCACCCCCATTCCCCAGCCTTCGAGCCAAGTCGATTACGTCGACGTTGCGGTATAACCCCCCGATCCACACCGACGCGAGCAAGCGCGTCGGTGTGAGCTTGCCCGCGCGGGTGATCGGGACACGTTAGACCCCGAGAAATCCCGCCCGGGCAATCCGAATGAAATTCGAATGGGATTCGGCCAAGGCGCAGGAGAATCTCCTGAGCCACGGAGTTTCATTCGAAGAGGCGACGACGGTATTCGGTGATCCGCTCGCCGGAACGATTCCCGATCCTGATCACAGCGAGGGGGAATCCCGTTTTGTCACGATCGGCTGGACCGCGAACGGGCGCCTGATCGTTGTGTCTCACTCCGAGGAGGGCGATACTATTCGCATCATCAGCGCCCGAGAGGCGACATCACATGAGCGGAAGCAATATGAATCCTAAGGGCCGGCGGCTCGAAGCAAAGCAGATGCGCGCGGAATATGACTTTTCCGGCGCCGTTCGCGGGAAGTACTACAAGCGCTATCTCGAGAGCACGAACGTCGTGGTGCTCGATCCGGACGTTGCAAAACGTTTTAAGAACGCCGCTGCGGTAAATGAGGCGCTCCGTTCGCTTGCCGAGCACCCCACTCGGGGTCTAACCACGCGTTCAACGCGGACGCGCCGCAAGCGACGCGCCGGTTAACGCGGCACGTTAGGCCTCATATGGAACGAGACCGCGACCGTGAACAAGAGCGCTTGGTCTTCGTGATCAGAGCGACGAACGTTGTGGAAACGAAGATGAAGCGGGTCATCGCCGCATTTATCAACGCGCCTTCCGAGCGCTCCTCGTTTGTCGATTCATATCTCCTGAATAACGCAACGGTCCCTTTTGGAACGAAGGTTAAGCTCGTGTTGGCTATCTCGCGGGCCCTCTCACTCAAGGTCAATCGCGAGGCTATGCATGTCCTCCCGAGCCGTCGCAATGCCTTCGCTCACCAAGATCATTTGAGCTCCGTTCGTGTCCTCAACGGGGCCGGTGGCTATCCGGACATTGACTTCGTAGTCGAGTCGATCAAAGCCTCAGGCGAGTTGGAAACCGTCACGCAGACACGCGCCTTTGCCGAGTTCGTGGAAGCATACGCAACGGTGGAGGCGGACCTTGACGCTTTACTCAGTGCGCTGGGAAATGATGCCTAACCCGCGCTTCGAGCCGACGGCTGCAAGCGTGCCGCTTGCAGTACCCTCCTCGCTACGCTCGTCGGCCGCGGCTCAAGCGCGACGTTATAGCGCATGAACGTCCCCCGCAGTCCGTAGGCGCGCACCGGGGTCTACGGACGTTGGCGAATTTGCAGGAGGGATTACGATGACCGATTCACGCATCGGTGTTTTTTGCCTATTGCTGCTTCTCGTACCCTTTGCGTCGACCGCGGAAGACGCAGACAAGCGCCGGGTTGAACAACTCGGCAAAATGTCACTCGATCAAGTGAAGACAAAGGATGGCTTTGAGTACTACTCTGGCCACCTTCCAACGCCTGGCAATTTTCCGACCATGTATGCGCATGGAAGCGGTACTGGAAGCGCAATCACCGTGGTCGGCCGTGGCTTCGTGCGTGAATACCCGATTCACGAATGGCGGAAGGCTGTACAGGCTTATCGCGCTCTATTAATAATGAACGGCTACGAAGTTCCGCCTGAGTAGGCAATTGATGGGTAGGATCCATGCGCTATAACCACGCAGCCCACACGCACGCGCGGCCAGCGCTGTGCCTCATCAACCGTCGGTGCTCGCGCGCCGGTGGCTGCGGACGTTAGCCGTCGGGGCAGCCAACACGCGTCCTATGGACGAAATCGGACAGGTATTACGGAAGTACGACGAAGAATACGTTCGACAACACTTTGCTGATGCCGCTTCGATCAACGCATTTGCACTGTTGTTCTACAAGGACGTAGCGAACATCTATGACGCCTTGACGCGCGTTCGCAACATCGAACGGAATCCGAATGGATTTGATCTTCACGATGCCCCGATTCTTGGCCTCTTAGTCAGGGTGTGGAAGCTACTTAAGGAAATTCTTAAGTATTACGAGCTGGATAACGCGGAGATCATTAGCATCCTCGAGCGGCCGCTGATCGAGGCGGCCGTCGTTGCCGCATTCCTCATGGAGAGCGACAAGTCCGTTGTGGAGGACTACCGAAAGTGCTCATACAAGGATCGTCTACGGATCCTGCGTAACCTCGAAAGTGGGTCCCGTTTCTTTGAGACGAAGGCCGGAAGGCGACTGGTCAGATCAATAAATGAGAAGTTGGTCAACGAAGGACTGAACGCTCAGAGTTTTGAGCAGCAGAAGAGGAATCGTTGGAGGTTACAGGGAAAGACGTTTTACGACATCTTCGCTATCGTAGAACACGAGGATCTATATGCCAGTACCTACGGCATGATGTCTGAGTCCATCCATACATCGTGGAATGAATCCTTAGACTACTGCCTCCTCAGGAACGACGACGGGACATACAAGGCCTATCCTTTCTATCAACGCGCCGACGTTCGGTTTGTCTCGCCTACGCTTCGGTTTACGAATAGGCCATTCAAGTTGTGGTTGGATCGAATCAGCGCAGCTGATCCAAACTTAATTGCTGCTCTCGATTGGATTGAGCGTGTCAATACAGCCGTCTTCAGGAAATTTGATGAAACTTACGACGGCTAACCCTGTGTTGGTGCCGACGGGCCGACGGCGCCATCGTATAGGCGCGGCGGTGAGGGTGGCCCGCGGCACAACACAACGTTAGCCGTCAGCAAGCAGATGCAGCTGCCGTTCACAGTTGAGCAGTTCTTCGGCGTGTTCCGCGACTACAACGAGGCGGTCTGGCCAGCTCAGCTTCTTCTCATGGGGTTGGCTCTGGCGGCAGTGGTGATGGCGCTCGTCCCGCGGGGCTGGTCTGGCCTCGTTGTGTCGCTCATCCTCGCGTTCCTTTGGGCGTGGCTCGCGGTGGCCTATCACTTTCTCTTTTTCTCACGCATCAACCCACTCGCTTATGTCTTCGGTGCCGTTTCGTTCGCCGGAGCGCTCGTTCTGGGATGGCATGGCGTGATTCGTCGCCGTCTACGATTCGCGTGGGCCGGCGGCATTCGCGCCGCAACCGGAGTCCTGCTCGTCGTGTTCGCTCTGGTTCTCTACCCGGCGTGGTCTTGGTTCGCGGGGCACCGATATCCGACTATGCCGACTTTCGGGCTTCCGTGCCCGACGACGATGTTCACCCTTGGCATGCTCGCGTTCTTGACCACGCCGTATCCTCGCAGCCCGTTTGTTGTTCCAATCCTATGGTGTGTGGTGGGCGCTCAGGCAGCAATCCTTCTTGGCGTCCCACAGGACCTTGGGCTGGTCGTCGCCGGGATTGTCGGCCTCGCACTCCTTGCCATGGCGCACTCTGATCGTGCGCCACAGCCGGTCGCCCCATGAAGCTGACGGCTAACAAGCCGTTGGAGCGGACGCGCGGAAGCGTGGTTTGCTGTTCGTTTGCCGCCGTGCTCTGCGCGCTGCGGTTGGCGCGCGTCGCTCAACGGCGACGTTAGGCCTGCCGAGGAAGCAAATGTGGTACGCATGCGGAGTGGCGATCACCTTCTTCTACGATGAAGGGACACTCGCACTACCGATACAGCTTGGGGAGCGGGTTCGGCTTGAGCCGGTGCCGGATTGGGTCAAGACCAAGGAGGCCCTCCATCTCCTTTCGTGGACGGACCGCGACGCGATACAGGACGCCCATTTAGCCTTCGCAACCGAATACGACGCGCAAGCCCTCGGAAGCCCCGATCCGGACTGGAAGGGCGAGAGCCCTCGAGGTATTCAGTCTGTTGTAGACGAGAAATTTGCCTTGGCAAACCTCGCGCTCTGGATCGTAAGACCGTCCCGCCTGTCATGTGGGCCTGTATTGCACTTCGGTCGCAACGGCGACCCCGAGTCGCTACGTACTGCTGCCTCGCTTCGAAGAATTCTCGTCACCGAGGAAGAAGAGGACGCGATACCGAGCCCCGACGATTTCGTAAAGGCTCGGCGGGTCTTTGAAGTGATCCTATCTCTCCCTCGGCAAGGTACGCTTTGGACTGCAGTTCGAATGCTCATGCGCGCCCTGACCGAATCAATGTGGGAAACGCGCTTTCTGTTGCAGTGGGTAGTCCTTGAGTCTCTCTTTGGATCTACGAATCCGCAGGAGACTACGTACCGTCTGTCGCAGCGTTTGTCGCTCTTCCTCGGTCAGCAGTCTGAGGACTGCAAAGATCTCTTTGAGAAGGCGAAGTTCGGATATGCGTGGCGATCGAAGATAGTGCATGGTATGCGGCTTTCCAAGCTCACACCGGAGCAATCGGCTGATCTGTCTCGCGCTTCAGAACTCCTTTTGAGGCGCGCGTTCCTTCGAATACTCGACCACGCGGAGACAGTCGCAACATTTGACGGCCCAGGGCGAGAGGAGTACTTGGACCTTCTGCTATTCGCTCGGCTCAGGGAAGTTGGGTGAAGTGATGCATCCATCGCGCATGGCAGGCCTAACCCGCGCATCGACACGGACGCCCAAACAGCGGCGCTTCGCTTGCTGTCTGGGCGCCGGTCATGCGCACCGTTAGACCCCGCTGACATCATGCGCCCTGAACTCGCTAAGGCCGCGGATACAAAGTATTGGCTATACGGCCTTTCCGAATACGACTTTGGGTACACAATTGAACTAATCGACCGCTTCATCGCGCCAGCCCAACGCGAAGTCGAGGCGCAGAGAAAACATATCGCTGAGAACCATCCAAACAGTTCAATTCACGCCGAGGCCGTTGGTGACCTTGCCTACTACACTTGGCTGGAGCAGCACTACTTCTGGCACTTTGGGCTTTGGCGGATGCAGGGTGTTCTTGAAGGATTGATCGAAAGCACCTTCCTTCCCCCTTCCGCTCGTGGCAAGACTTTGTTAGGGCTACGGGCCAAACTTGATGCCATGCGACAGGCGGGATATTCAGTAACCGACGAAGATGCGGCGGAACTGCTCCGCTGGGCTAACCTTCGAAATACTCTTTCTCACGCTCCACCGGAGCAGTATCGCCCTATACACCTGGACAGAGAAGATCTCCTCGAATATAAGGCCTTCGTGGAAAGCCTGTGCAAAGTGTGGCGTCAGCAGGAGACAGCGATCCATGGCGGGGTCTAACCCCCGGTTCGAGAGCGACGCGATTCGGCGCGCCGCGCCTCATGGCGCGCCTCAACCGGAACGTTCGGCGTCATAGGAATCGTCGCACTCGTCGAGTCTTTGATGAACCTCAGGAGAAGTCGCCATGATTACCGCGGTAGTTCAATTTAAACTTCCCCAGCCGGTCACTCGTGAGAAGGCGCAGGGGATCTTCGTTAGCACTGCTCCGAAGTACCGTGAAACACCCGGGCTCATTCGCAAGTACTACCTCCTCTCCGAGGACGGCGGAACGGCGGGCGGCGTCTACCTTTGGAGATCGAAGAAAGACGCTGAGGGCCTCTACACTGAGGAATGGGGAAACTACATCCGTGAGAAGTACGGCGCATTACCATCAGTAACTTACTTCGAGAGTCCAGTTGTCGTCGATAACCTCACGAAAGAGATCGTTTCTGATTCGTGACGCCGTGCACACGCTGATCGTTAAGCGCGACTATGCCGCCGAACCCTGCGTTGGAGCGGACGCGTATCAGCGTGGTCGGTATGCGAGTAACGGCGTCGGTGTTCAGGCGTCTTTGCGCGCGCCGCTCAACGCCACGTTAGTTGGCATGGAAATGGTGGCCGTCGTCACGAGCAAGCAGCAAAACGAACAGCGAGCATTCACGCGGTTTGCGGAACGCCTTGGCACGCGAGATCAATGGTTAAGCGTCGAAAGCCGACCGGAACCCGAACCCGATCTGTTGTGCACCCACTTGACAGATGGCCCAATCGCGTTTGAGCTCGTCGGCCTCACGGATCCGCTCATTGCCGAAATTCAGGCCGCGGGTGCCAACGCCTATCAAGGCGCCTTTTCTACCTCCGACCCTTCAGAGAGGATCATCAGAAAGAAACTTCACCGAAGCTACAAGGCAAGTGCAGACCGCATCGAGTTACTTGTCTACACCGACGGGCAGTTGGTCACGCCCGATGATGTCATCGTCCCCACCATCCTGCCCTGGTTCGACGCCATTGATCATCAATTTCAGCGCATATGGTTCATGGGCGAACTCGAAGTGCGTTGCCTCTGGAATGCCAACTAACCCCCCAGCGCACGCGGACGCGCGCGCCAGCGCTGTGCTTCATCAACCACCATCGCGTGCGCGCGCCGGTGGCTGGGAACGTTGGACGTCAGTGCATCGGTAGCATGGTCAAGTATCTTCTAGACAAGCATGGCCAGTTGCGGGTGGAACAGTGGACGGTTGCACCCGCCATCTATTTCGACCACTGGGCTCTGCGCGACATCTCAGAGGACGCCACTCTTCGCCGTAGGTTTACGAAAGCGCTGGTTAGCCGGGGCGGAACGCTGATGCTTTCCTGGCTCAACCTAGTCGAGTTCACGAAGGTCACAGACGCCTCTCAGGCTCACGCAGCTGAAGCCCTCGTCGAGGATCTTCTACCGAACGTGTTCTTCTTTGAAGTCAATCCGTTCACCGTTATCGAGGCCGAGGACGCGTTGCTCGCCGGAGCGGACCCGTTTCCTCCTCACGCGGACACGCAGTTCCTCAGCGCCTTCACTGCACTCAGGCCCGACTCCCTTCGACCCTTTACAGCCAAGAATCTTTTCACCATCCCTCAGGAGAGCGGGTTGCACCCGCGTATGGACGCGCTAGCCGATACCGTAGTGGAGCGTGTGGACGCGTTGCGAACCGTCCTTCTTAGCGATGCGGAGTTTGAGAGCCAGGTGAGGAGGCTGCCTAAGGGGCATCCCATCCAGCATGGAACGCGGTACGTGTTAAGGGAGCTGGTTCGCCCTGCGCTGGTCGACCAGTCTATTAAGTTCTCCCGAAATCACTCGATCGACCTTATCCATTCGGTCGTCCCTCTCGCCTATTGCGATATCGTGCTTCTGGATAAGCACTGGAAGGCGCAGGCCGAGAAGGTTCGAGAACGGGTTGCGGCGGCAAACATGACGTTCCCAGTGGCCAAGGTATTCTCAGGCAAGGCCGATGAAATCTCCCAGTTCTTGGCGCTAATGGAGTCTGACGTCCAACCTGGCAATGCACCGGACCGGCAACAGCCGGCTTCGCCGCCTGTTGCCGGCCGGTGATCGCCGTCGTTATGTGCCATTCGCCGACGTCAGACGGGTGTGGCAGAATTAGGGACGACGAGAAGCACCATCCATGTCCACCGTAAAGGAAGAACTCACCCGCCTGATTCAGGGGCAACCTGAGGACAGCACGCGGGAGGAAATCGTCCGCGAGCTCGCTTTCTACGTCATGGTCGAGCGCGGCCTCGCCGACGCTGACGCGAAGCGAGTTATCTCGAACGAAGAAATGGGGCGGCGCATTCGCTCATGGCGGAAATAACGTGGACTGCGGAAGCCCAGCGCTGGCTGGAAGACATCTTCGAGTACGTCGCCGCCGATAACCCACAAGCCGCCGCCCGTACCGTCCTGGGTATCTACGAACGGGCGCAAGACCTCGCTTCGTTTCCGGAAATGGGTCAACGCTACCCCGCCGCGACGCGTCACGTTCGTATTCTGCTGTATGGGCATTACCGCATTGCCTATCTGGTGAAGGACGATGGAAACGTCGATATTCTCGGCGTCTTTCATGGCGCGCTGGATATCAGTCGGTATCAACTTTGAATGGCACATAACCCCCCGATGCACACCGACGCGAGCAAGCGCGCTGGTTGTGGCTTGCTCGCGCGGGTGATCGGGACACGTTAGGCTTCACAGAACTCTGTCGCGATGCTTCACCCGAATCAGTTCAAGGTCAACGAAGCTTGGCTTGTGTTCAAATTGAACGAGCTGCCGATTCACACTGATCTGGAGGGCGACTTCAACTGCATCGCGCTCATGGATGCCGCGAGTTGCTTCATTTTGGGCAACACTCTCGCCCCAGTTGCAGAGGCGGAGCCGTCGAAGACCGCAGTCCGAAATCTGCTGAAGGAAGCGAAGGCACACAAGCATCAACTGCCCAAGACACTCTTTATCCCAAGCGGTCAGTTCAATAGCATCTTGCCGCCGGAAGCCGAGCGCCAGGGCATTACTGTCGTCCGGGTTCCGGAGGAACAATTGCTTGCGTTTATCGGCGAGGCTCGCGAGTCGTTCAAGGAGCACTTCGGCGGAGGCAGCGTGCAGTGAAGCCTAACCCGCGCTTCGAGCCGACGGCTGCCAGCGTACCGCTGGCAGTACCCTCGTCGCTCCGCTCCTCGGCCGCGGCTCAAGCGCAACGTTAGGCCTCAACGGGAGCCCGCATGATCGAGTGGGTACTCGAAAATGAATTGGCGCGTGGTAGGAGACCCGGATACTCTGGCGAACGTGGTGTGCCTGTCCCACGAGCGGCGGTGGACGGCTGGATTGGCGAAGTGAGGGTTTCGGGGGTGCGGTCTATCATTTGCCTCCTCGCGGAAGACCAACTCCGCTGGTATGCCGATCTCCCCACTGATCTGATCTCTTACTACCGTACCGCCGGATTCAGCGTCGCGCATGTGCCGGCCCGTGATCATCAGTCTCCTCCTCTCACAGATCAGCATCTTGAGAAGATCTGGGACGCCTACCGAACTCTTACGAAACCTGTGCTTGTCCATTGCAGTGCAGGAATTGACCGCACCGGCTGTGCCATCGAATACATCATGCGGCGATTGGGAGTCACATGTTGAGGCCTAACCCCCCGATCCACACCGACGCGAGCAAGCGCACTGGATGTGGCTTGCTCGCGCGGGTGATCGGGACACGTTATGCCGCAGCTTGAAAGGAAGGCATGTGTCGAGTCCAGGTACCAGCCTTTGGGCTAGTGACGACGCCTATGAGAAGTACATGGGCCGGTGGAGCCGACGCATTGCGCCCCATTTTCTTGATTGGCTGTCTATTCCGGGCGAAGCGAGTTGGATCGACATAGGCTGCGGAACGGGCGTCCTGAGCTCAACCATCGTCGCCAGGTGCATGCCCAGCAGCGTTGTCGGCATCGACCCTTCAGAGGTTTTCGTCAAGGCCGCGCGAGCGGAGATAAGCGATTCGCGCTTCCGGTGCCAGCAAGGATATGGCGAGGCACTTCCATTCGAAGACGGCGAGTTTTCTGTGGCGGTCTCCGGACTCGTCCTTAATTTCGTCGGAGATAAGAACAAGGCCATGACAGAAATGAAGCGAGTCGTGAGCCCGGGCGGCAGTGTTGCCCTGTACGTCTGGGACTACGCTGGCCATATGCAGATCATGCGGCACTTCTTCGACGCGGCATCCGTCCTGGATGACCGCGCGAAGGAGTTCGATGATGGTCTAAAGGCGCCCATCTGCAGGCCCGGCCCGTTGTCGAATCTATTTAAGGAGGCAGGCCTTGCAGATATCGCGGTGCAATACCTCGATATTCCGGCCGCCTTCGATAGCTTCGACGACTACTGGACGCCTTTTCTCGGCGGTACGGGATCGGCCCCCAAATATTGCACATCGCTGGCCCCCGATGCGCAAATCCGGCTCCGCGAGAAGCTCCGAAGCCGTCTTCCCACTGGACCAGACGGCGAGATTCTGCTGGCGGTGCGGGCTTGGGCTATAAGGGGCAGGGTGGCGAAATAGCCAAGGTCATGTCCCATGGTCGGGATCAAAAGAAAACAGTCGTGCGTGGCTTCAAAGGGACTGCCGCATAACATCCGCATGCACCTGACTGGCTGCAGCGGACTTCGTCCGCTTCCGCCCAGCAGGTGATGCGGGTCGTTAGACCGTCCGTGCCATGCGTTGGCCAAGCAAAGTCTTCTATTTAACAATTTGAGAGATTGTCCGAGAGGATGAGAACTATGCACATCTATGTGGGAGGCTCTTTACGGGACGTGCCTCAAGATCCTCAGTTATGCCGCAAGTTCGTCGCTGCTTTGGGAGCTGCGGTCGTTAGTCGAGGCCACGTTCTTCTGAATGGTTGCCGAAGTTCCCTCGACCAAGAAATCGCCACCGCCGCGCAGGCGTGGCTATCGGG
>Ga0268386_10004699_pt1 | contig 10097 bp, 9 predicted proteins | sample RVTome_15_FD_200260 | JGI IMG/M metagenome (GOLD analysis project Ga0268386, IMG submission 200260) | Soil microbial communities from uranium-contaminated site in the Upper Colorado River Basin, Wyoming, United States - RVT150D86... ...
GCAGCTGGCTGAACTCCGGCAGGTTGCAGGCCCCGTCGACGGCGATCCGGTACCAGTCGTCGCGGCCGGCCACCTGCGATACCAGGCCGGCATCCTGCAGGCGGTCGAACGCGACCTGATTGTCCTCGTTCGGGACGAATCCCTGGATGAGGCCCGAGGCGCGGATGAGCGCCTGGTAGAGGGCGAACAGGATCGGCAGCTGGAGGATGACGGGCAGGCAGCCGGCGGCAGGGTTGACGCCGTGCTCCTTGTAGAGCGCCATCGTCTCCTCGGAGACCTTCTGGCGGTTCCCCTTGTGCTTCCGCTGCACCTCGCGGATGAGCGGCTGCATCCGCTGCATCTCCTTCTGCGAGCGGATCTGCTTGACGAACAGGGGGGCCAGGATGGTGCGGATGACGATCGTGAAGACGATGATCGCCAGCGCGAAATCGAAGAACGGGATCTCGTACAGGAAGACGAGCAGGTTGAAGAGCGGGAGGAAGAAGACGTCCCACGGCGGGGTGAAGTGCTCGATCCCCAGGAACCCGATGATCGGTGTCAAGACAGCTCTTCTCTTCTAGCGGACGGGGTCATAGCCACCGGGGTGGAACGGGTTGCAGCGACCGATGCGTTTCGCGCCCATCCACGAGCCGCGCAGCAGGCCGTGGCGCTCGATCGCCTGGTACGTGTAGGCGGAGCACGTCGGCGAGTAGCGGCAGCTCGGCGGCATCCAGGCGGTGAGCCGCTGGTACGCGATGATCAGTCCCAGCCCAATCTTCTTGCCGATGTCCTTCATCACCCGAAGTCCGATCGCCGAAGGAGCGCGTCGATCGCTGCTCCCAGCTCGGCATAGCTCGCGTCGCCGGCGGCCGGCCGTGCGATCAGGAGCAGATCCCACCCGGGACCGATGCCTCCGATCCGCTCGCGGACCAGTGTCCGCAGGCGACGTCTCACCCGATTGCGCTGGACGGCTCCTCCGAGCGTCCGGGGGGTGGAGAGCCCGATCCGCGATTCGGCCCGATCGGTCCTCATCCAGCGGAGGACGAGGAGCGGCGTCGACCTCGCGGTTCCGTGACGGCCGATGGCCTCGAAGTCGGCCCGGCGCCGGAGCATCGGCAGCACAAGCATCAGTCGAGCCGTTCGGCGGTCAGGCGGAGAGCTTCTTTCGCCCCTTGGCTCGGCGACGAGCGAGCACGCGCCGACCGCCCTTCGTGGCCATGCGGGCCATGAAGCCGTGCTCGCGCTTGCGCGAGCGCTTCTTGGGCTGATACGTCCTCTTGCTCATGGCTGCGTGCCGTTCCCTCGTTCAGCGGTGCGAGACGGGCCGACAAACACACGAACGGCTGGCGTTCCGCCAGCCTGCGCACACGAATCTCACTGGGCCCGTTTCGCTCTTGGCGGATTCTAGTCCCGCGCCTGCGGACGGTCAAACACCCGGTCGCGTGCACCCCATGGCGTGTTCGCCGCCGATCGCGTGCCGTGGGGGCATCTATCGGCGAGGAAGGCACTCCGGGCGGCGTGGCGCGGGCCGGCCCTGGTCGTCATCGTGCGGCTGAGGCACATGAGTGCCAGCTTCGGCACCCCGTGACGATCGCCGGGCACCCCGTTCTCCGATGCGTGCCGCCACCGCAGACAGGCGGCGGCTTCGATCGTGGCTGAACTCGGTCCGCCGCGATGGAGGTCCCGCCGACGGACCCGGAATTGGCCGAGTCCGCCGTACTTCGTCGGGGCAGCGGCCAAGTCGAGGCAATCGTCCTGATCCATTGCCCCGCCGATTCGGCCGCTGCTATAGTGGCGCGACCCCCGGCCCGGATCGCCCGATCATCGACCGATTCGACGTCCCTCCGGCCCCGGTGGACGGACTCATCAGACCCCGCGGGGATCCCGCAGACCGGTTCGGAGAACCTCGATTGATGGATGCGAAGCAGGTGTGGCGCGCCGCCCTCGGCGAGCTGCAGGTCTCACTCTCACCGGCCAACTTCGAGACCTGGCTCAAGGACACCGAGCTGGTGGAGATCGACGACAACCGCTTCCGCATCAGCGCTCCCAACGGCTTCGCCCGCGATTGGCTCGACAACCGCTATCGCCCGCTGATCAGCCAGACGCTGGCGCGCGTCGTCGGTGGCTCGGTCCAGGTCGAGTTCGTGGTCGCCGATGCCTCCGGCCCCATTCCCGAGCAGGTCGACGAGGAGGCCCGGGTCCAGATGCCGCCGCTGTCCGCGGGCGGCAACGCGATCAACCTCAACAGCCGCTACACGTTCAACAACTTCATCGTCGGCTCGGCGAACCGCCTGGCGCACGCCGCGGCCCTCTCGGTCGCCGAGCGCCCCGGCCATGCGTACAACCCGCTCTTCCTGTACGGCGGCGTGGGCCTCGGCAAGACCCACCTCATGCACGCCATCGGCAACGCCGTGGCGGCGAAGTTCCCGCGCAAGCGGATCCTGTACGCGACGAGCGAGAAGTTCACCAACGACTTCATCAACTCGATCCGCGAGCAGAAGATGGAGGACTTCCGCGGCCGCTATCGGCGCATCGACGTGCTGCTCATCGACGACATCCAGTTCATCGCCGATCGCGAGCGGACCCAGGAGGAGTTCTTCCACACCTTCAACGCGATCCACGAGGCCGGCAAGCAGGTCGTCCTGTCCTCGGACCGCCCGCCGAAGGCGATCACCACCCTCGAGGAGCGGCTCCGCAGCCGGTTCGAGTGGGGCCTCATCGCCGACCTGACGCCGCCCGACCTGGAGACGCGCATCGCGATCCTGCGCAGCAAGGCGGAGGACCAGCTCCACCTCATCCCGTCCGAGGTGATCGACTTCATCGCCCGCAAGGTGGTGAGCAACGTCCGCGAGCTCGAGGGGGCCCTCAACCGGGTCGTCGCCTACGCGAGCATGAGCGGGATGCCGGTCAACATCGAGCTCGCCAGCGCGGTGCTCAGCAACGTCATGTACAACCCGCGCAAGAAGTCGATCACGCCGCAGCGCATCGTGCGCGCCGTCGCCGACTACTACGGGGTCAACCTGGACCAGCTGCGGAGCAGCAAGCGCGACCGGGCCATCGTCGTCCCGCGCCAGATCGCGATGTTCCTCATTCGCGAGGAGACCGATATCAGCCTGTTGCGCATCGGCGCCGAGCTCGGCGGGCGCGACCACTCCACCGTCCTCCACGCCTGCGACAAGATCAACCGCGAGCTCGCCGAGAACGACGAGATGCGTCGCGAGATCAGCGCAGTCCGGGAGATGATCTACTCCGAGTGAGCGCCTGGTTCGCCGCCCGAGCGGGCCATGGCGCGCCGAGGCACCGAAATGAGCCCTCTTCGTGGATAAGTGGCCCGTTCTCGTGGATATCTCCGGCCCAATGTGGACAATCGGCGCGCTTCGACGAATCGCCGGGTACGCTCCGTCCACCGGATCGGGCAGGTTGTCCGCATCGGGCGCCCCGGTCGCGGGGCCCGCTCCACCGTCGGGTCGGACTTGTCCGCATCGGCGTCGCAGCACGGATCGTGCGGGGATTCGTCCCGTCGTCCACACCGTCCACACGCCTACTGGAGACGGCGACGGGTAGGTATTCTTACCAAGGTCCGATAGAGAGCCAGACAGATCTCCGGGGATAACTCGGAGCGCAGTGAGGTCCACATGAACGTCTCGGTGATGCAGGAGAACCTGGCACGGGGGCTCCAGACGGTGAGTCGCGCGGTCAGCAGCCGTGCGACGCTGCCCGTGCTCGCCAACGTGCTCCTCAAGACCGAGAGCTCCGGGCTGAAGCTGACCGCCACGAACCTGGAGATCGGGATCAACTGCTGGGTGCCGGGCAAGGTGACCGAGGAGGGCGAGATCACCGTGCCGGCCAAGCTGCTCACCGACCTGGTGACGTCGCTGCCGAACCAGCGCATCGACCTGGTCCTCTCACCGAAGGACCGGACGCTCAAGCTCACCTGTGGGAACAACCGCTCGAGCATCAAGGGCATCGAGGCCGATGAGTTCCCGGTCGTGGCCGCCATCGGCGAGGCCCCGGCCTCGTCCGTCGACGCCCGCGTTCTGCGCGAGGCGCTCGGTGAGGTCGTCTTCGCGTCCGCGAGCGACGAGAGCCGCCCCATCCTCACCGGCGTGCTCACCAGGCTCACCGGCGACACGATGACCCTGGCGGCCGCGGACAACTACCGGATCGCGGTCCGCACGCTCAAGCTCGACAAGCCGGTCTCGCCCGAGGTGGTGATCGTGGTGCCCGGTCGCTCGTATGCGGAGCTCATGCGAGTCCTTCCCGATGCCGAGACGCCGATCGAGATCACGGTCACCCCGAACAAGAGCCAGGTCCTCTTTCACATCGAGGGGATCGACCTCGTCAGCCGGCTGATCGAGGGCCAGTTCCCGAACTACGAGCCGGTGATCCCGACCTCGCACAGCTCGCGCGCCGTGATCGACCGCGAGGCCTTCCTGGCCGGCACCCGGCGCGCGAGCATCTTCGCCCGCGACAGCGCGAACATCGTCAAGATCGAGCTCGGAGCGGAGGACGGCGATGGCAACGGGGTCTCGATCACCGCGCATGCCGCCGACGTGGGCGACAACGCCGACAGCGTGGACGCCACCATCGAGGGATCGCCGACCTCGATCGCGTTCAACGCGCGCTACCTCATCGACGTGCTCAGCAACCTCGGTAGCGATGAGGCGGCGCTCGAGCTCTCCGGCCCACTGGCGCCGGGCGTCATCCGCGGCATCGGCAAGGACGACTACGTCCACGTCATCATGCCGGTGCGCACCGCCTCGTAACGAGGCTGCCCATGGCGCTGCGCGCCGCCCCCCGCGCCTCGACCGACGCCACGCGGCCGCTGACCCGGCTGACACTCGCGGACATTCGCAGCTACGCGGCCGCCGAGCTCCTGCCCGACCCCGGGCTCACCGTGGTCGCGGCGCCGAACGGGACCGGCAAGACGAACCTGCTCGAGGCGATCCACCTCGCGATCACCGGCCGCTCGCATCGGGCCGCGCTGGACGCCGACCTGGTGCGCCATGGCACGCCGTTCGGACGCATCCGGCTCGACCTCGGCGGGGGGACGGCGGAGGGCGGCGCGACGATCGAGCTCGTCGTGCCGGGCAGCGAGCCGCCCCCGGGGCTTCGCAAGCGTCTCACGGTCAACGGGGTCGCACGACGCGCCTCCACGGTGAGCGAGACCGCGCGCTCGGTCCTGTTCCGGCCCGAGGAGATGCACCTGCTCGTCGGATCGCCATCGGATCGCCGTCGCTTCCTCGACGGGATCGTCGCGCAGCGCGATCGCCGGGCGGCCCGCGACCTGGTCGAGGCGGCACGGGTCCTGGCGCAGCGCAACGCGCTCCTCCGCGCCATCCGCGCCGAGGAGGCGCCCATCGGATCGCTGGCCTTCTGGGACGAGCAGCTGGCGGTCGTCGGCTCGCGGGTGATGCGCGCCCGGCTCGAGGTGCTCGGCGAGCTGCGGGAGCGGATCCGCCCGCTCCACGACGCGGTCGCCGCGCCGGACGAGCGCGGCGCATCGGTCAGGTTCTCGTACGTCGACGCCCTCAAGGAGGCGTGGCCGGAGCGCGAGGCCGCCGCCGACCGCATCCCGGGCGATGACGAGCTGGCGACCGCCTATCGCCGCCGGATCGAGGATGTCCGCCAGAAGGAGGCCTGGAACGGGGTGAGCCTGGTCGGTCCGCAGCGTGACGACCTGCGAGCCGAGCTCGGGGCGCGGGACGTCGCCACCCATGCCAGCCGCGGGCAGCAGAGGACGATCATCCTGGCCATGAAGCTGGCCGAGACCGACCTGCTCGGGTCCGACGGCCCGAGGCCGATCGTCCTGCTCGACGACGTCTTCAGCGAGCTCGACCCGGATCGGGCCGGTCGCCTGTCGACGCTGCTCGGCGCCCGCGGCCAGGTGATCGTCACCACCGCCGACCCGGAGGGGCTGGCGGGCCGGCTCTCGACCGATGCGGCGCTGTGGCGCATCGTCGGCGGCGCCCTGCAGCGCGCCTCGTGAACCGTCGCGAGGAGGCAGGCTCGGCGGTCCAGCGGGCGCTGATGTCGTCCATGGGCCCCGGGGCGGCCGAGCAGCTGGCGCTGGCGCAGGTCCGCGTGGCGTGGGCCGAGGTGGTGGACGAAGCACGCCTCGAGCGCGGCCCGCTGACCAGCCGGGTCACCAAGGTCACCGGTGGCACGGCGCACGTCGAGGCCTCGGACCCGATGCTCGCCCAGGAGCTCAAGCTGCGCTCCGAGGCGTTGGTGTGGGCCGTGAACCAGCGGATGCGGGGCCGCCCGGGGGCGACCATCGTGCTGCTCGGGGTGGCCGTATCGGTGGGTCGAGCCGGCGGCTGAGCGTCCCTATACTGGCCGCCAGGACCGCAGCGCAGAGCATACCCCGGGCCCATGACCAACCGCTTCTCGACCAGGATCGGGCTGCCGTCCGCCGACGAGCGGCCGGCCGACGCCTTCGACCTGGTCGCCTTCGAGGAGCCCGATGTCGGCGCCCGGGCCCGCACCAAGGGCAGCCTCTTCGTCCTCGCGCAGCTGACCGGCGGTAACGCGAACCTCGCCACGGCGACGCGCGAGGCGATCGAGGCCCTCACCCACGACTACTACTACGACCTCTCCGCCGGGGTGCTGGTGGCGCTCGGGAAAGCCCTCGGCGCCGCCAACCGTCGCCTCTACCACCAGCGCCGACGGCTGGCCATCCCGCGGCGCTGCGGCGTCAGCATCGTGGCGGTCGTGGTGCGCGGCCGGGAGGCGCACGTGGCGCGGCTCGGGCCGGCGAGCGCGGTCATCGTCCGCGAGGGCCGCATGTACGAGGTCCCGCCCCCGCCGCCGGTGCGCGAGGAGGATCCCCGCGTCCGCCAGCGCCGCGTTGCCGGCACGCTGGGGGAGGCGCTCGAGATCACGCCCTACACCTGGCAGGGCGGCCTCGCGGCCGGCGACCGGATCGCCCTGCTGAGCCGCAACCTGGCGCACGTGGTCGGGGTCGACGAGCTCAAGCGCGCCCTCGCCACCATGCGTCCCTCGCAGGCGGTGGAGCACCTCCAGCAGGTGTTCGCCATCCGCGGCGGATCCGGGTCGGACGGCCTTCTCGCCGTCGAGATCACCGAGCTCTCCGCGACGACGACCACGCATCAGCTGGAGCCGGTGCGGCCGGCCGAGCCGTTCGCCGGCCTGCCCGACCGCAGCCCGGTCCCGCTGGCCGATGCGATCGGGCGCGGGCTCCACCGCACCGGCGACCTGGCCGAGGGGGCGAAGAGCGCCGCCGGCCGCGCGATTCTCACCGTCCTGTCCTGGACCCTCGCCTTCGTTCCGCGCCGCCGCCCGGAGTACCCGCGCACCATCCCGCGCACCGCCGAGCGCGAGCAGGGGCGGAGACTCCGGCTCGGGCTGGTGGGCATGGTCGGGGTCGCCGCGCTGATGGCCGCCGGCGTGACGGTGGCGGCGCTGCCGTCCGTCCCGCCGACCGATGCGATCCCGCGGGCCACGATCGCGCGAGAGTCGATCGTCGAGGCGTCCGACCTGCTGCGGGTCGTCGAGCAGCGCGTCGGAGGCGCCGACCTCGTCGACCGCGACCCGGAGCTGGCGACCTGGCTGCTCGCGGATGCCCACGCGGCGACCCGGCGCGCCGCGTCGGTCGGCGTGGCGGCGGAGGAGCTCGCCACGCTCCGCGGCCGGATCGATGGCCGGCTGGACGACCTGTACCGCGTGGCTCGCATCCCGGAGCCGGACCTCGTCGCCGACCTCGCGACCGCCTTCGACGACACGGATGCCACCGACATGGTCGCCGCCAGCGACGGCTCGCTCTGGATCCTCGACGCAGGCCGCGGCCGGATCATCCGGCTGGACCCGGCGGACGGCAGCACGCAGCTCATCCTCCGCGCAGGGCAGGCCCTCGAGAGCGGCGAGATCCCCGGCGACCCGTGGCTGATCGCCACCGCGGCCACCGACGTCGTGGTCGTGGACCGGGCCCGCACGGCTTGGCGGATCGACCTGGCCGAGCGCATCCCGCGGCGGATGCCGCTCAGCGGCGCCGAGTCGCTCAGCTCCGAGGCGCGCCTCATGGCCGCCCTCCAGCACCGGCCGCCGCTCGAGATCTTCAACCTCTACCTGGTCGACCCCGGGACCGGCCAGATCGACCGCTGGAGCCCGCCGGCGGTGATCCCGGTGACCTACCCCGATCCGCCGGGCGACTTCCTGGCGGACGCCCCGGATCTCGACCCGCGGGATGCCCGCGACCTTCGCGTCGACGTCAATGCGTGGCTTCTTCACGCCGGGACGGTGACCCGCGTCGACTTCGGCTCACCGCGCTCCCAGGAGGACTACTCGCTCGACGCCCCGCCCGACGCCGATCTCCGGCCCGGTCTCGACTACCGGATCCTGGACGGAGCGACGGTCGGCGACCGGGAGTTCCTCTACGTCTACGACGCCGCGCATCGGCGGGTCATCGCCTTCCAGCGCGCGGACGGCGCGTTCGTGCGCCAGTGGCTCGCCCCGACGGACGGCCCTGCGGCCGGCGCCCTCGACGATGTGCGCGGGCTGACGGTCGCCTCGGTGGCGGACGGGCCGCCGCTCGCCTTCCTGCTGACCGAGGGCGAGGTGCTGCGCCTCGTCCTGGAATAGCCGGCGGGTAGAATCGGTCCATGGCGGAGCAGCCGTTCGGCCGGGTGCGGCTCATCGAGATGGTGGTGGAGAGCGTGCGCGTGCACATGCTCTCGAGCCAGCACGTGGTCATCCTCAAGGAGTCGGAGCGCGATCGGTACCTGCCGATCTGGATCGGCCAGTCGGAGGCAAACGCGATCGCGATGCGCCTCCAGGGCATCTCGGCCGAGCGCCCGCTGACGCACGACCTGCTGGTGAGCGTCGTCGGCGCCCTCGGCTCGCGCATCAGCCGCGTGGTCGTCACCCACGTCACCGAGGGGACCTTCCATGCCCGCCTCTACGTCGAGAACGCGGCCGGCGACGAGAGCGAGGTCGACTCACGCACCTCGGACGCGATCGGGGTTGCCGTGCGCACCGGCTCGCCGATCTACGTCGACGAGCGCGTGCTCGACGAGGCTGGCGTGGAGCCGGACGGCACCGAGGAGACGACCGCCGAGGAGGAGGAGCGGCTCAGCGTCTTCCGCGAGTTCGTCAACTCGCTCGACGTCGACCTGCCCGGGGCGGGAGGCGAGACGGGGCCGCCGCCCTCCGAGGAGTCCTAGGCGCGGCTCAGGCGCGGGTCCGTCGCGGTCCGAGCACCTCGTCGCGGCGCGTCCAGAGCGTCCAGCGCAGCCGCAGGATGTCCCGGAAGGTGCGCAGGATCTTGCGGAAGCTGGCCCCGGTGTTCGTGCCGGCCGCGCGAGGGTAGTGCGTCACGCCAACCTGCGCGATCCGCTCGCCACGAGCCCGCAGCTTGATGAGCAGCTCGGCCGAGAGGAACGGTGAGTCGGTCTCCAGGCGCAACCCGTCGAAGACCTCGCGACGAAACAGCTTCATGGCGCAGTCGATGTCGCGCACCCGCAAGGCGAACAGCACCGAGACGATGGCGTTGTACGTCTTGGCGATGACGATCCGATGCGGCGGATCTCGCCGCTTGATCCGCCAGCCGATGACGGCGTCCACCGGCTTCCCGCCACCCGCTTCGAGCCGATCGAGGAGGCGCGACATCTCGCGCAGGTCGAACTGGAGGTCACCGTCACTGAAGCCGATCAGCTCGCCGCGGGCGTTCTCGAACCCGGAGCGCAGCGCGCCGCCGTAGCCGCGGTTGGCCTGGTGGTGGACCCGCACCCGGGGGTCGTCTGCGGCCAAGGCATCGGCAAGCTCCGGCGTCCGGTCGGTCGACCCGTCGTCGACCACCAGGACCTCGATCGAGCCGTCCACCAGCGGGCCGACCTCGTCGAGGGCACGGCGCACCGTCTCGGCGACGTTCTCCTCCTCGTTGTAGGCGGGGAAGAAGAACGTCAGCCGCGGGCGCGCGAGGTCGGCATCGGTCATGTGGGAGCCTCTGTCGGGTCGGGACAGCGCGGGGTGCATCGTACGGCACCGATCGTTGCGTCGCCGCTGGCGCGCAACCTTCCGCTCCGCCGGGTCGTCGAGGAGCGCGCATGTATACTCACCGCCACCTTGGCGAGCAGCACCACACGGCGCGCTCCACGGGG
>Ga0268386_10004700_pt1 | contig 10096 bp, 6 predicted proteins | sample RVTome_15_FD_200260 | JGI IMG/M metagenome (GOLD analysis project Ga0268386, IMG submission 200260) | Soil microbial communities from uranium-contaminated site in the Upper Colorado River Basin, Wyoming, United States - RVT150D86... ...
TAGAAGACCGTGTCTTCCACACCCTTCGCCATCGCCGGGCCCGTCAGCTGCTGTACGCGCATCGCGAGCTCGCGCTCGAGGTCGCCTGGCACACGGAGCAGGAGCAGGTCACCGAGGAACGCGAACAAGCTTGGATCGAGGTCGGCCCGCACGGCGTTGGCCCCGTCCAGGGCGTCGTGGACGTGGCGCACGCCGGCTTCGCTTTCGGTCTCTTCACCGACGTAGGTCCGGTAGACCGGGAAGGCGGCGGCGACCTCGCGCAGCGCTTCCGTCAGGTCGTGACGGCTGTAGTCCCGGTGACGCCGATGACGCTCGCAGATGCGGAGCCAGAGGTCGGCGAGCCGGGCGACGTCCGGCGCGAGGGCGTCCTTGAGCACCAGGAGCTTCTTCTCGCGCACGAGGCTGGCGGCGTCCACCGACTCGCCGGTGAACTCGACATAGAAGTCGGTGAGGGGCTGCTCGCCCTCGGGATCGACGAGCAGCCCGCCGGCCTCGTTCAGGAAGTCGTAGCCCGTGGTCCCGGCGACCGGCCAGGAGTCGGGCAGCCGCTCTCCGGATCCCAGGATCTTCTCGACGATGATCCACGCGCCTGGCGCCGCGTTGCGCAACCGTCGGAGGTACTCCTCCGGGCGGCGCAGGCCGTCGATGTGGTCGATGCGCAGGCCGTCGAGTTGTCCGTCCCGCAGCCACTGCAGGATCAGGGCGTGCGTTCCGTCGAAGACCGCTTCGTCCTCGGTGCGCAGCGCGACGAGCGTGTTGATGTCGAAGAAGCGCCGGTACCCGAGATCGCGGCTCGCCGCGCGCCAGAACGCCAGACGATAATTCTGGCGCTCGAGGAGGGCGTCGAGCGCGTCGGGATCGCGGTTCCACGCCGCGATCGTCTCGTCGACGGCCGCCGTCACGGCTGGCTCGGCGGCGAGCAGGCGCCCCAGGAGCTCTGTGAGCACGCCGTGATCCCGGTGACGCCGCTGCCGGCTCTCACGGTCGAGCACGCCTGCCCGCGGCAGCCGGCCGAACGCGTCGGCGAGGAAGGCGAGCGTGTCCGACCCCGAGCGGGCCGCGGCGCTCGAGAGCAGACCGTCGAGGGTGCGCGGCGAGATCGGGAACGCATGATCCTCATAGCAGACAAGGAACGTCGCGTCCGCACGCTCCAGACGGATTTCGCCCGCCTCGAGGATGCGCCCGAAATGATCGGCGAGGATTGGCACGAGGATCACGTTTCTCAGGCGCTCCTCCGGCGGATCCCAGTCCACGTCGAAGTACGACGCGTACGGGCTCGACGGCCCGTTCTCGAGGACGTTCCACCACCAGGGATTCTCGCTCCCGATCGCCATGTGGTTGGGCACGATGTCGAGGATCTGGCCGAGCGCGTGCCGCTCGAGCGCCTCGAGCAGGCGCTGATGGCCCGCGGCGCCGCCGAGCTCCCCGTTCACACGCGTGGGATCCACGACGTCGTAGCCATGCCGGCTGCCGGGTGCGGCCTGGAGATACGGCGCGCAGTAAAGGTGGCTGACGCCCAGCGCCGCGAGGTAGTCCGCGATCCCGGCCGCGGCATCGAAGCCGAAGCCCGCGTGCAACTGGACGCGGTAGGTCGCTGTCGGCTCGACGGTCATCGGACTTCGAGCGTTTCCCGCGCGCTGTGGCACGAATCCATCGTACTAGCCTTTTCGCCGTGCGTCCGCGGAGCCTTCGAGCACGACGCGCCGTCCCGTGGTTCAGCGTCGAACGTCCACGGCGCAGGAATGCGGCCCGGCCCTGTTGCATGCTGCCGGACGAGACGATCCTTCCCGGGCGGGGACGTTCAACGAGGAGATCGTGAACGCCCGCGTGATGCCTGCCGGCGATGGCCGGCATCAGCACGCTCGGGCGCCGGGGTGATCAGTCCGCTCGCGACGAGACTGCCGCCCAGCGCGCAGAGATAAAGGTAGCCCCGATGATTGGCGAAGCGCTCCACGATGGGATCGAGGCTGGTGCCGGGCACGAGGCGCATCAGCGTGCCGAGCCCGCGCGCCACTCCGGTGTCGCCAGGCGGGAAGACGTCGAGGCGCCCGAAGCCGCGCAGCAGCACGAGCGCGGCGCTCCACGGGCCGATGCCCGGCAGGTCGACGAGCGTCTTCAACGCGTCCTCGGTGCTCAGGGCCGATATCCCTTCCGCGGTGATCTCACCGGCTTCGACCGCCATGGCGAGACGCTGCAGGGTCTCCGACTTTCGCGCGCTCAGGCCACAGGTTCTGAGCGCGGCGAGGCGTGCGCCGGCAATCGCTCCGGACGTCGGGAACGCGTGGAAGCGGCGGCCATCCTGCTCGATGTGCGCGCCGAAGCGATCGATCAGCCGACCGACGGTCGCCACGCCGGAATCGAGGCTCAGCTGCTGAAACGGGACGACGTTCGCGAACGTTTCGAACAACCCAGCGAACCGCGGAGGCCGCATCCCGCGCAACGCCCGAGCGGTGGGTCGGAGCCTGGCGTCGGCCTCCGCGAGACGCTGCAGGGGAACCTGATCCACGTCCAGACCAAGCATCCTGCGCAGCGTGGACCCGAGCGTGGAGCGTGCTGCGGCAGACGGGTCTCTCGACCGGACGACGAACCTGACGTCGGGGTCATCGATCGCGCCGTGGTTGCGAACCTCTACCAGCACCAGCTCGCTGTTGGCTTCGAGCACCCGCAGGTAGCGCTCGTCCTCCCACGCATCGACGAGGTTCGACGGCCGGCGCTGCAAGACGCGGACGGTGGCTTCGAGGTGGAAAGGCGGTTGGGTGACGAGGTGGCCGGCCTGGTCATCGTCGCCGGGGTACGTCACCCGAACCCCGGTGACCCGGGCGAAGGACGTCATGCGGTGCGGGCTCGAGCGCGCCGGACCGGTGATGTGCTCGACGAGCGCGCCCCGAACCGTGAGGGCGTCGGCGACCAGAGAACGGTGACAACGCCAGGGTACGGCCTCCGCGCACATGATCGCGACGCGTCCCTCGACGGTCAAGGTCCGCAGCTTCTCGAGCCCGGCCGTGAACTCCCCGGTCAGCATGTAGTCGGCGAACCCCCGGAAGCTGGCGTTGCGCCAGCCCATGTTGATCGAGTCCTTCCGTGTGCGGCGCAGACCTCCGAGCTCGGGCAGGTGCACGTAGCGTAGCCGCGGGGACCGGAGCGAAGAGATGAGCGCGTCGGCGTTGAACTGAGGGTTGTGCCGCGAGCGGGGGATGGTGCGGATGTCGGCCAGCACGGCGATCTCGAACGTCCCGAGCACGGCGATCAGCTCGTCGGCCGTCCGGGTGGAGTGGCCCACCGTGAAGATGTGCGTGCCGCTCCAGCGGTCCAGTCGGCTCATCAATGGCTCCGCGCTGCACTAGTTCGGTAAGCACGGGCACGCGCCTGCAGCCCGTGGTGGAAGTCGGCCGTCGCACCGAGACGGGTGAGGCGCCCGGGCGGCAAGACGCGACGACGGAGAATACCGGGAGTACTTGACCGAGGAGCAACGCCGCCGCACGGGATCAATGGCTGGAATCGCCTCGCGGTGAGCCTGCGGGCGGAGCCGGGCACGTACCAGCGTCCTGCTGCCGCGGCCAACAGTCCGGCGTAACAGGTGCGTTGCGAACGGACGTGCCTGGACGGGGCGCAGGGTTGCGCCACCGGGCGAAGGGGACGGCATGCCGGACGCGATCCGTTTCCTCAGCATCTCATTCACGGCGATCTCGATGGCGGCCGGCTTCGCCCACCTGTTCGCGCTGCCGAACAAGATGGCGCTGTCGCGGGTGGACTATTTCACCGTGCAGCAGATCTACAGCGGCTGGGCCCTCCTCGGCATCGCCCTGATCGGCACCCTCGTCTCGACCGTCGCCTTGTCCATTTCTGAGGTTGCCCCCGCGGCGAGCCAGAGGTGCAGGACGGCGTATCCTCGCCATGGCCGCCAGGCCTCCGCACGCGCTTCGAGGGCAGTCGGGGTGAGCGCCGCCGGGCCGACGGCGGTCATCCTGCGGAGCACGAGGTCGGCGGCCGGCAGGGCATCCGGCTCGGCGAGCGCACGCAGGGCAACGTACTGCGCGGTCCACGCGCCGATCCCCGGGAGCGCTCGGAGTGCGGCCGAGACCTCGTCGGCCGGCGCCGCGAAGTCTACCGCCCCGTCGATCACCGCTCGCGCGAGGGCACGGAGCGCGAGGACGCGACGGCTCGTGAGGCCAAGACCACCCAGGTCGGCCGAGGCCAGGTCGGCGGCCGAGGGGAAGAGATGGGTGAGCCCGTCTCCGCCATCGGCGACGGCCCGGCCGGCGCGCCTCACCAGGCGCTCGGCGAAGGTGCGTCCGGCGGCCACCGTGACCTGCTGACCGAGCACGGCGCGGACGGCGCATTCGAAGGGATCCCAGGCGCCGGGGATGCGCAACCCCGGGCGGCGCCGGACGAGCGGCGCCAACTGCGGATCGGCGGAGAGGGCGTCGGCGATTCGCGAGGGATCCGCGGCCAGATCGAACGCGCGTCGAGCGGCCGAGGCGAGCTGAAAGAGATCGACCGGCGTCGCGCCCCGGACGCGGAGTTCCAGTGCGGTCTCGCCCTCGAGCGGCCGGACGCCCACGATCGCGTACCCGCTTTCGAGGGCCAGCGTTCGGACGTAGCCGCGTCGGTCCAGCCGCTCGACCCCGGCCACTGCGCGGTGCCCCAGGAAGTCGCGGATCCCCGCCCAGTCGTACGGCGGCCGGTAGGCGCACCTCAGGACGACCTCGTCGCGCCGCTCCGGCACGAGGCCGCCTCGCCGCTGCCGCCGCAGATCACGCGGCGAACGCCGATACGTGGCCCGGAAGGCGCTGTTGAATCGACGCACGCTGCCGAACCCCGCGGCGAGGGCGATCTCGATCATCGACAACGCCGTATCGTCGAGCAGCCGCTTGGCGAAGTGCAGTCTGCGGGTCTGGGCCACCGCGATCGGTGACGCGCCCACGTGCCCGGCGAACAGCCGCCCCAGGTGACGCGAGCCGATCCCCACCCGCTCAGCCAGGTCCTCCACGGACCGCCCGTCGAGAAACCCGTCGTCGATCAGGCGCAGGGCGCGCCGGACGATGGCCGAGGTGCCGAGCCAGGCCGGCGTGCCGGGCGCAGCTTCGGGCCGGCAGCGCAGGCACGGGCGGAAGCCGGCATTCGCGGCCGCCGCGGCCGTCGCGAAATACCGGATGTTCGCGCGGCTGGGACTCCGGACAGGGCAGACCGGCCGGCAATAGATGCCGGTGGACGTCACGGCGATGAAGAACTTGCCGTCGAAGCGGGGATCGCGGCTGATGCGGGCGCGATCGAGCGCAGCGACGTCGAGGCCGAGCGCGCGGGCCGCGGGCATGAGTGCCCTGGCGACCGGCGACTCGTCGCCGCCAGCCGCCTTCTCCCACCGATCGGCCGTTCCGACGCGTTGGCGTGGAAACGGGTTGGGGCTTCCGGCCATCACCCGGCTGCGCGCGTCACGTGCGCAGCGACCGCGAGCCATCGACCGCCTCGCCGCGCCCAGACATCGGTGTACCGGCCGGCTCATGGTGCCGGCCTGTGAGCGCGCGTCTGCGCGACGCCTGAATAACGCAGGCAGGAATCGCTCGACCGGACGACAGGGGCCCGCCCAACGCGCCGCGGGGGTCGAGCGGTGGCCGCCGGGGCGCCCCCGTAGTGTTACAGTCGTCTGCACGGTCGCGACCCGGACGTCTGCGTCGGCTCCAGCGTCCGCGTTCCCGGGCGTTCGCGCGAAGGTGAGAGATCATGAGATGGCTCGTCAAGGAAGAACCCACGCACTACGCCTTCGACACCTTCGTCGAGGACGGCACGACGTCGTGGACCGGCGTCCGCAACCCCGTGGCGCAGAGGCACCTGCGGTCCATCAAGAGAGGTGACCCGGTCTTCTACTACCACACCGGCAAGGAGAAGGCGGTCGTCGGGATCGCGAAGGCCGTGTCTGACGCCTATCCGGACCCCGAGGATCGCACCGGCAAGCTCTACGCGGTTGACCTGGCGCCCGTGAAGAAGCTGCCTCGACCCGTGACGCTGAAAGAGATCAAGGCCCTCTCGTTCTTCGCGTCGTTCCCCTTGACGCGTGTTCCACGCCTGTCGGTCATGCCCGTGACCGACGCCGAGTGGAAGGAAATCGAGCGACTCTCCGGCCAGCCGGCGTGACCCGGCGCCCGGGACGGGACGGGCGGCCGGCCGCAGGACTTCAGGTCCGCGCGCCCGCGAGACTCCAGATGCGCAGTAGGAGGATGTTCGACGCATGACGATGACGGTTCTGGGCTGGGTGCTCTTCAACGCCTTCATCGTGGCGATGATCCTCCTCGATGCCCTGGTATTCCACCGCAGGGCGCACGCGGTCACGCTGCGCGAATCGCTCGCGTGGACGGGCATCTGGGTGTCGCTCGCCCTGATCTTCTGTCTCGGGGTCTACCACTACGAGGGGCCGGATCTCGCCCTGCAGTTCCTGACCGCCTACCTGATCGAAGAGTCGCTAAGCGTCGACAACCTGTTCGTGTTCCTGCTGATCTTCTCCTACTTCCGCGTGCCGTCCCAGTACCAGCACAAGGTGCTCAACCTCGGGATTCTTGGTGCCCTCATCTTCCGGCTCGGCTTCATCCTCGCCGGCATCGCCTTGATCGAGCGGTTCCACTGGCTGATCTACGTGTTCGGCGCGATCCTGATCTTCTCCGGCGTGAACATGGTGTACAGCAAGGACACCAAGGTGGAGCCGGAGAAGAACCCGATGCTGCGCCTGTTCCGGCGGTTCGTGCCGGTGACCGAGAGCTATGTGAACGGACACTTCTTCACGCGGCAAGCGGGACGGCTCAAGGCGACGCCGCTCATGGTCGTGCTCGTGGTGATCGAGACCACCGACATCGTGTTCGCCGTGGACTCGGTCCCCGCCGTGATCGCGATCAGTCGCGATCCGTTCATCGTCTACACGTCGAACGCCTTCGCGATCATGGGCCTCCGGGCCCTGTACTTCACGCTGGCCGGGCTCATGGGCCTTTTCCACTACCTGCACTACGGGTTGTCCGGAATCCTCGTTTTCGTCGGCCTGAAAATGGTGAGCTCCGACATCGTCGACGTGCCGATCATCGTGTCGCTCGGCGTCGTGGCCGGTTTGCTCGGGGTGAGCGTCATCGCGTCGCTGATGTGGCCTGGCACGCCGCCTGAGGTGACGGACCTCGACGAAAAAGTCGGCTGACGAGCACGGGGCGACGCCAGTGGGTTGGCGCCCGGCGACCGCGTGCGGCAGCCTCAAAGACCCGGGCGCTGAAGAGAGTCGCCGCGCAACCCGACCCGGCTCGACCATCGCGGTCGGGCTGGCAACGACGCGCGCTCGACAGCCAGCCGCTCGAGGCGGCTCGCGAACTCGAGCGATCGCGAGAGCAGGACCCGCGCGAGCGGGGCGGGAAGCCACGTGTGACGCGGAGGCCCCGTGCGGCCGCGCAGGCCCGAGAGCCCGCCCGAGACAACCGCCCGCGCGAGGCGAAGCTGCCCGCGCCGTTCGAGCCACCCCGCGAACCGGAGCTGGCGGGCGGCGATCCGGGGCAGCGCCTCGTCCCAGGCCGAGGGCGCGACGTGCTTCCTGGCGAAGAGAAACTCGTTGCGGGCGGTGAGGAAGTGGCGGCCGGCAGAGCGGGCCGGCGCGGCCTCTGTGGGCCGGTGGACGACAACGGCGTCACGCTCGACCGCGACGGGAATTCCCATGCGCGACGCCCGGACCGACCAGTCCACGTCCTCCCAGTACGCGAAGAAGCGATCGTCGAGCGGGCCGAGGCGGCGCGCCAGGGCGGCCGGCACGAACAGCGCCGTGCCCGTCACCCACCGGATCCCGTCGTTGAGCGAGTCGAACGCCGCCGCATCCGCGAGACGGAGGCCCGAACCGTCGAGGCTTACGGAGCCGCCGACGTGCTGCTGTCGACCGTCGCCGCCGTCCAGGCACGGTGTCCACAGCGCGGGCTCGCGCCGCGCTGCATCAATCAGCTTCCCGTGCGCGCCGGGCGTCACCCTCACGTCGTCGTTGAGGAGCCAGAGAAACTCGAATCCTCGCGTCAGGGCCCAGGCGACCCCCGCGTTCATGCCGCCGGCGAAGCCGGCGTTCCTCCGCAAGGAGAGCAGAGAGCACTGCTCTGCCGCGCGCCCGGGATACGCAGGGGGCGGCGACGCGGAGCCGTTGTCCACGACCAGGATCGACGGCAGCGGGCGGCTCCGCGCGAGAGCCTCGACCGACGCGGCCGTCAGATCCGGGCGGCTCCAGTGGAGCACGAGGGCGACAGTGCGGGGTGATGCGCTCACCCCGTCCACTCCGTGGCGGCGGCCGGCTCACCGGTCGGCCGGGCGGCCGACAGCGCCGACCGAATCACGTCGGCCATCACGGCGGGACGATGATCGCGAACGTAGATGTCCCGGGCCGCACGCGCCAGCCGGCGCCCGAGCGAGTGGTCCTCCATCAGCCGGATGCACTGGGCGGCGAACGCTGCCGGGTCGTCGCCGATCAGCACGTGGACGCCGGGTCGGAGGGCGATCCCCGCCATCCCCTCCGTGGTGGTGACAATGGGACGCCCGGCCCGCATGGCCTCGATGATCTTCAACCGCGCGCCGCCGCCGTGCCGGAGCGGCGCCACGACGGCGTGCGCCTCCTGGTAGCAGGGCGAGACCTCGGCCACCGCGCCGCGCATCTCGACGCCACGGCTGCGGGCCAGCCCGATCAGGTGATCGGTGGCGCCGGGACCGACCACCACGACGCGGAACGCACCTGGCGTGCGCGCCCGTACGATCGGCAGCACCTCGTCGCAGAGACACATGACGGCATCGGCATTGGCCGGAAACGCGAGCGTGCCGACGAACAGGAACGTGAACGCGCCGCCGGCCGGCGGAGGTGCCGGCTCCGCGATCTCGGGCAGCACGTTGGGCAGGATCCGCACCCTGTCGCACCGGCTGTTGCCGGCAAGGGCGGCCAGCTCTCGAGGCGAGCACACGTACACCTGCTCGAAGGCGTCGATCACGGCCCGCTCGACCTCGGCGAAGACGCCGGCCTCGACCCGCATCAACCTCCCGTGCCGGTCGCCGGGACGATACGTGCCGGCAAGTCTCCGGCGCGTCGCGGACTCCACCTCGTCGAGGTCGATAGACCGTGCCGGCCGCCGCACTGCCGTGAGGTAAGGGGCGGCGAAGGGCAGCGCCGTCAGCCGGTAGACGTGCACCGCCGAGAACGTGATCCCGGCGAAGGCGTCAGGCTCGTGACCAGGAGAGGCCTGTTCGTTCTCCGCACTCGCGACCCGCCGCCCGGCGGCCGCCAGGTCGGCGAGCGATGGCCGGGCCGGCGGCAAGGTGATGTGCCCGCCGGCGCAAAGCCGTGCGATCGACGGCGGAACACGCGCCTTCACGTGCCCGTGGAGCGGCACGGCCAGCAGCGAGACGTCGTACTGTGCGGCGAACTGCTCGAGCACCAGGCCCGAGCGCATCGCCAGCCCTCCGCCGGTGGTGTCCGGCACGACGGGGCTGACGTAGAGTAGCGACGGTCTGGTTGTCACGGAGCTGGGGTTCACAGCCGCGCACACGCGCTCGCGCCGGACCATTATCGCCCGCGACGCCACCACAGACCGATGAAGCGCGTGCTGCTCATCCACTACCACTTCCTGCCGGTACACCACGTCGGCGTAAAGCACCTCCTCGGACACGCGACCCACCTGCCGGCGTCGGGCTGGGAGCCGACAGTGCTCACCAAGGCATGGCACGAGCCCGGGCCCGACGATGAGCCGTGGGGATTGAGCTGGGAGCCCGACCTGGAGGCTCGTCCCGGAGTGCCCTCCATCCATCGCGTCCCTGAACCCGGACACCGGTCCCAGCGCATGCCGCGCCGCGACGATGGTGTCGTATTGCGCAAGGTGCTGACGCTCGGGCACATGATCGCCGGGAACTACCCCGACGCCTTCGTGCGGTGGGTCGACGCCGCCGTCGAGGCCGCGGCCGACCTGCATCGCCGCACCGCCTTCGATGCCATCCTGAGCTACTGCCCGCCGGAGACGAACGTCGTGGTCGGCAGCCGCCTGGCGCGCCGGCTCGGCATTCCGTGGGTCGTCTCGTTCGGTGACCTGTACGGTTTTCACCTGCCCGCGCGGCA
>Ga0268386_10004701_pt1 | contig 10093 bp, 7 predicted proteins | sample RVTome_15_FD_200260 | JGI IMG/M metagenome (GOLD analysis project Ga0268386, IMG submission 200260) | Soil microbial communities from uranium-contaminated site in the Upper Colorado River Basin, Wyoming, United States - RVT150D86... ...
GACGAGCAAAGGCTCCTTCGAAGCCATCTCGTCCAGCTTGTACACGGCCCGCGAGCGCCAGCCCTCCTGTCGCGCTTTGCGCACAAAGGGGTCGCGTTCCTGGCGCTCGCGCCAGGTGCCGCTGCTGCGCCGCGGGCCGCTCATTCACGCGTCGCCGCGGGGCCACTGTTAGAATTCGATCGCATGCATCTGACTGAAGCGCAAAAACGGTTCCTGCGCGGCCTCGGCCACAAGCTCAAGCCGGCCGTTATGGTCGGCGGCGGCGGCATCTCCGACTCGCTGTTGACGGAATTCGAGGCGACGATAAGACACCATGAGCTGGTCAAAGTCCGGTTCCGTGCTGCCGACCGGGAGCAACGTGACACGCTGATCGACGATCTGTGCAAACGCAGTTCCGCCGCTCTCGTCTCGCGTACCGGGCATACTGCAGTACTTTATCGGCGGAATCACGAAGCACCTAAAATTCACCTGCCGCCGTCCTGATGCCGCGCACACTGCTGACAAGCGCACTGTAGGAGTCCGCCATTGCGGTCGACCTCGTGACTTCGCCGATCGCGGCGGTGGTCGCCCGCAATGGCGGTCGGGCTCCTACACGTAGCGGACCTGGATCACTTCGTAGCGCCTTTCGCCACCCGGCGCGGAAAAGCTCACATCGTCGCCTTCATTCTTGCCGATCAGCGCGCGGGCAATCGGTGACGTGAACGAGATCAGGCCGTCCTTGATGTCCGCTTCATCCTCGCCGACGATCCTGTAGACGATTTCCTTGCCGGTTTGTTCGTCAAGCAGCTCGACCGTTGCGCCGAACACGATCTTTCCCTTGGCGTCGACGGTGGTGACATCGATCACCTGGATGTTCGAAAGCTTGGCCTCGATTTCCTTGATCCGGGCTTCAACGAAGCCCTGCTGGTCTTTCGCCGCATGATACTCGGCGTTTTCCTTCAGGTCGCCGTGCGCACGTGCTTCGGCAATGGCCTCGATGATGCGTGGGCGCTCCTCGGACTTCAGTTTCCGCAATTCCTCGCGCAGCAGTTCGGCGCCGCGCACCGTCATCGGCACCTTGTTCACGCCGCCACTTCCTTGTGCAGATCCTGCAAGCGGTTGACGTCGCCATCGTCCAGGTGTTCCAGCGCCTTGCAGGTGGCTATCGCCGCCCCAATGGTCGTGTAGTAGGTGACGTTCTTGCGCACCGCCTCGGCCCGGATGGAACGGGATTCGTAGATGGCCTGTTTTCCTTCGGTTGTGTTCACTATCAACGATATCTCGCCATTCTTGATCATGTCGACGATGTGCGGTCGACCTTCCCTCACCTTGTTTGCCCGGCGGCAGGATACCCCGGCTTTCGCCAGTTCGTTTGCCGTTCCGTCGGTCGCGACAATATCAAAGCCCCGCGCCGCAAGAATCTGCGCCAGTTCCACCGCACTGCGTTTGTCCCGGTCCCTGACGCTCAGCAGCGCCACCCCCTGCGTCGGCAACACCACGCCGGATGCAAGCTGTGCCTTGGCGTAGGCCTCGCCGAAGGTACGCCCTATGCCCATTACTTCCCCGGTCGATTTCATCTCCGGTCCGAGTATGGGATCGGCGCCCGCGAACCGGATGAAGGGAAAAACCGACTCCTTGACTGAATAATACGGCGGGATTCGCTGATTTACGAAACCCTGCTGCTCGAGGCTCTCGCCCACCATAACACGGGCCGCTATGCTCGCCAGCGGAATCCCGATGGCTTTGGAGACGAACGGCACGGTGCGCGACGCCCGCGGATTGACTTCCAGCAGGTAGACGGCGTCATTCTGGATGGCGAACTGGGTGTTCATCAGCCCAATGACGTTCAGGCCCCTGGCGAGGCGCGTAACCTGTTCCACGAGGATCGCCTGCAATTCCGGCTTCAGGCTGAACGGTGGCAGCGAGCAGCCCGAGTCCCCGGAATGCACGCCGGCCTGTTCGATGTGTTCCATGATGCCGCCGATCAGCACCCGCGCCCCGTCGCAAACCGCATCGACGTCGACTTCGATGGCCACGTCGAGAAAGCGGTCCAGAAGCACCGGACTGGCGTTCGAAACGTTGATCGCGGCCGCCATGTAGACTGACAGCTCCTCTTCGCCGTGCACTATTTCCATCGCGCGGCCGCCCAGCACATACGATGGCCTCACTACGAGCGGGTAGCCGACCTCCACCGCCATCGCCAGGGCCTGATCATGACTGCGCGCCGAGCGATTCGGCGGCTGCTTCAGGCCAAGTTTATCGACCAGTTTCTGAAAACGTTCGCGGTCTTCGGCGAGGTCGATCGAATCCGGCGAGGTACCGATGATAGGCGCCCCTGCAGCCTCCAGCTCTCGCGCCAGCTTCAGCGGCGTCTGCCCGCCGTACTGGACGATGACGCCCAGCGGCTTCTCCTTCTCGATGATTTCCATCACGTCTTCGAACGTCAGCGGCTCGAAGTACAGCCGATCCGACGTGTCGAAGTCCGTCGAGACGGTCTCGGGATTGCAGTTGACCATAATCGTCTCGTAGCCCGCTTTTTTCAGTGCGAAGGAAGCGTGCACGCAACAGTAATCAAACTCGATCCCCTGGCCGATGCGGTTGGGGCCGCCGCCGAGGATCACAATCTTCGGCCGGTCGGTAGGCTCGGCCTCACATTCGTCTTCGTACGTGGAGTAGAGGTACGCCGTCGAGGTCACAAACTCCGCCGCACAGGTATCGACGCGCTTGTACACGGGACGCAAGCCGAGTTTCAGGCGCCGCTGCCGGATGATCGTTTCCTTCTGCTTCAGCACGCGCGCCAGGCGGGCGTCGGAGAAACCTTTGCGTTTCAGGCGCCGCAGCCGGGTGTAATCGAGACTCGTGAGTCCGTCCTTCCGCAGCGCTTTTTCCTCGGCGACCAGGTCTTCGACCTGCACGAGAAACCAGGGATCGATGCGGCTGAGCTCGTGAATCTCGCTCAGGGCAAAGCCTGCACGCATGGCATCGGCCACAAACAGGATTCGTTCCGGGCCCGGGTGGCGCAATTCGTGCGCCAGGGTGTCGCGGTCGGTCGGACGCTGCATCCCTTTCCATTGCTCGTCGAGACCGTCGATGCCGGTTTCCAGTCCGCGCAGCGCCTTCTGCAGCGATTCCTGGAAATTGCGGCCGATTGCCATGACTTCGCCGACGGACTTCATCTGCGTCGTCAGGTGCGTGTTGGCGCCCGGGAACTTCTCGAACGTGAATCGCGGTATCTTGGTGACGACATAGTCGATCGACGGTTCGAAAGACGCGGGCGTCGCTCCGCCCGTTATTTCGTTTTTCAGTTCGTCCAGCGTGTAACCCACAGCAAGCTTCGCCGCGATCTTGGCAATCGGAAAGCCGGTGGCCTTCGAAGCGAGCGCCGACGACCTGGACACCCGCGGGTTCATCTCGATCACCAGCATGCGGCCGTCTTCGGGATTGAGGGCAAACTGAACATTCGAGCCACCGGTCTCGATGCCGATCTTGCGCAACACGTCGATCGACGCATTGCGCATGCGCTGATATTCCTTGTCCGTCAGCGTCTGCGCCGGCGCGACCGTGATGGAGTCACCGGTATGCACGCCCATCGGATCGACGTTCTCGATCGAACAGACGATGATGCAATTGTCGTTCTTGTCGCGCACGACCTCCATTTCGAACTCTTTCCAGCCGATGACCGATTCCTCCAGCAGAACCTCGGTCGTAGGCGACATCTCGAGCCCGTGTGCGACGATCTCCTCGAACTCTTCCCGGTTGTACGCAATCCCTCCACCCGTACCGCCCAGCGTAAATGACGGCCGAATGACGACCGGGAACCCGATCTGCGGCTGCTTCTCGATTGCGTCCTCCAGCGAATGAGCAATCTCCGCTCTGGCCACTTCAAGGCCGATCTCGATCATCGCTTCCTTGAATTGCTCGCGGTCCTCGGCCATGTCGATGGCGGCGCGCGAGGCCGCAATCAGCTCGACGCCGTAACGATCGAGAACGCCTTCCCGTGCCAGATCGAGCGCGCAGTTGAGCGCCGTCTGCCCACCCATCGTCGGCAGCAGCGCGTCGGGGCGCTCCTTCGCGATGATGCGCTCGACAGCCTGCCAGTGGACCGGCTCTATGTAGACGGCATCCGCGGTTTCCGGGTCGGTCATGATGGTCGCGGGATTCGAGTTGACGAGAATGACCCGGTAGCCTTCCTCGCGCAGCGCCTTGCAGGCCTGAGCACCCGAGTAGTCGAACTCGCAGGCCTGTCCGATGACGATAGGACCCGCACCGATGATCAGGACGCTCTCTATATCAGTACGTTTCGGCATAAGTTCGATTTCCGGGGCGGCAAGCGCCGCCCGGCGGTGAAGGAGAAATTGGTTTAACTAATTGATACAGTATATTGTTCTGAAAGGTAATTACCATGCGACAGCTGCGGCGGACGGCGCGCTTCGCTTGGCCCGGTCCATGTCCGCAATGAAGCGCTCGAAGAGCGGCCGCAAGTCGTGCGGCCCGGGGCTGGCTTCCGGATGTCCCTGAAAGCTGAACGCGGGCTTGTCTTTGAGCGCGATGCCCTGCAACGTACCGTCGAACAGCGAGCGGTGCGTCGGCAACACATGGTCCGGCAGCGTCTCTTCATCGACCGCGAAGCCGTGATTCTGACAGGTAATGAGCACCTGGCCGGTCTGCAGATCCTTGACGGGGTGGTTGGCGCCGTGATGCCCGAATTTCATCTTGACGGTGCGCGCCCCCGCCGCGAGTGCGAGCAACTGATGGCCCAGGCAGATGCCGAACACCGGCATCGAAGCCGCGAGGAATTGCCGGGTTGCATCGATTGCGTACGAACAGGGCTCCGGGTCGCCGGGACCGTTCGAGAGGAAGACTCCGTCCGGCCGCAGTGCCATGACGGTATCCGCGGACGTGGTCGCGGGAACAACCGTCATGCGGCATTCAAGGTCGGACAGAATGCGCAGAATGTTGCGCTTGATGCCAAAGTCGTACGCAACGACGTGATACGGCGCGACGCGCCGGCTCATAATACGATTGCGCCTGGCGAATTCCGTGCCGTGGCACCACTGGTAGGGGCGGTCCGTGGACACAAACTTGGCGAGGTCCATTCCGGTCAGGCCGGGGAATTTCCGCGCGTGTCTTATTGCGACCTCCGGGTCGACCTCACCCGTCATGATGCAACCCGACTGTGCGCCCTTCTCCCGCAGCAGCCGGGTGAGTTTTCGCGTGTCTATATCAGCGATAGCAACCGTTTTTCCCTGGCGCAGGAATTCGGTGAAGCTGCGTTCCGATCGCCAGCTGCTGGCGAGCATCGAGCTGTCTCGGATGATGAGCCCTGACGCGTGGATCTTCGAGGACTCCATGTCCTCGGAATTGGTGCCGGTGTTGCCGATGTGCGGATAGGTCAGCGTGATGATCTGACGGCAGTAGGAGGGATCGGTGAGAATCTCCTGGTAACCGGTCATCGCCGTATTGAATACCACCTCACCAATGGTCTTGCCGTCGTCGCCGACGGAAACACCGTGGAAAACCGTTCCGTCCTGTAGTGCCAGAACAGCGGGCGTAGTCAACAGCAATCCTCGAAAATCAACCGGTCCTCGTTCACTTCAACAGGTTCACTTCAACAGGCAACTCTTCAGGTTCAGCTTCCAGATGCACAAAAGCGGAAGACTTAGCCTTCCGCTTGGGATCCCGCCGCCACTGCAACGACCCGGGTATTTTACTGAAGCCGGGCCGGTCCTTCCACCGTCAGGCGGAAATAATCGCAATTTAGTTCAGGGTCTTTCGCGGAGCAGATGGCTCATCTGATAGAGGCCTGGCGCCTTTCCCTCGAGCCAGCGAGCCGCCTGCAGCGCGCCCTGCGCAAAGACGCGACGGTCGGAAACTTTATGCGTCAACTCAAGGCTTTCCGCCTCGGAGCGAAATCGTACCGTGTGCTCCCCGGCAACTTCACCGCGGCGGGTAACCGAAAAAACGATGTCCTCGCGAGTCCTGCGCTGTTCGTTGCGGTCGGGTTCGTATCGGTATACGTCCGCAAAGTTCCGCCCGAGACTCCGCGCCAGCGTTTCCCCGAGCGCTATGGCTGTGCCGGAGGGCGCGTCCTTCTTGTGCACATGATGCGTCTCGTCGATCTCGGCGACAAACGAAGCTGAAAGCCGCGGCGCCGCCCGCTCCACCAGATCCTTGAGCACCGCAATCCCGAGGCACATGTTGCGGTCGTACAGAAGCGGAATCGATTGCGCCGCGCGTTCGAGCTGCCGCATTTCCTCGATACCGAGCCCGCTCACCCCACACACGAGCGGAACACCCGCTTTTGTCACCGCGGCCAGTACCTGCGGGGTGGCGTCCGCCAGGCTGAAGTCGACCGCCACGTCGGCTGCCGCAATCACCTCATCGAGATGCGTGCTCACAACCACGGTAGTCTCCGCCGGCAATATCCCCGGCGGCCCCTCCCGACGCACCCACACGCCGGCCAGCTGCATGTCATCGGACGACACGATCTCCGAGATCAGTTCCCGACCCATCCGGCCAGCACCGAGCACCGATATTTTCAACATGCAGGTGGCACCTCTCTGACGAACACCTCAGACGGTTGGCGCGCGCATTATTTATGAACGGGTGAGGTTGGGTGGTAAGCGAGACTCCGCCGAATCCTTGTGCCCGTTCATAAACAATGGGTGCCAATAGATCCGCATATAACGCGCGAGTAGAAAGCTTACGGGCTGATTCGCTCGAAAAAGCGCTTGACGGTCTCGACCCAGCCCTCCGCCCGCGGATTATGCGTCTCGCCGCCCGAGTTGATGGACTCATCCAGTTTGCGCAACATCGCTTTCTGTTCCTCGGTGAGGCTTACCGGCGTTTCGACGACGACGCGCGCAAACAGGTCGCCGGATCGTTTGTCGCGGACAGTGATGACGCCTTTGCCGCGCAGGCGGAATACCTTCCCTGACTGTGTGCCGGGCGGGATCTTCAAGGAGACGTGTCCGTCCAGTGTCGGCAGTTCCACTTCGCCGCCCAGGGCGACGGTGGCGAAGCCGACCGGCACCTCGCAGGTCAGGTCCGTGCCGGCGCGGGTAAAGAGTTTGTGAGGGTTGACGCGGATTTCCACGTACAGATCGCCGGGCGGGCCGTCGTTCCGCCCGGCCTCGCCTTCGCCGGACAAGCGAATCCGATCGCCGTCGTCGACGCCGGCCGGCACCTTGACCGACAGATGTCTGGTTTTCGGTATGCGGCCCCGTCCGTGGCAACCGGTGCAGGGATCCATGATCACGCTGCCGGCGCCCTTGCAGGCCGGGCAGGTCTGCTGGATCGAGAAGAATCCCTGCTGCATCCGCACCTGACCTGCACCACCGCAGGTGGAACAACTGACAGGCTTCGTACCCTTGGCGGCGCCGCTGCCACTGCACTCGTCGCAGGTGACCTGGGTCGGGACTTCGATCGTGACCTCGTCGCCGCGGACTGCGCGCTCGAGATCCAGTCGCAGTTCGTAGGCAAGGTCGGCACCGCGAAATACCTGGCTGCGTCCGCGGCGGCTGCCGCCGAAGATGTCGCCGAACACGTCACCGAAGATATCGCCGAAGCCCTCTGGACCGAAGCCGCCGCCGTGACTGCGCCCACGCAGGCCTTCGTGGCCGAACTGGTCGTAAGCCGCACGCCTGTCGGAGTTGTTCAGGACTTCGTAGGCTTCCCGCACTTCCTTGAACTTAGCCGAAGCGTCGTCGTCGTCCTTGTTGCGGTCGGGATGGTGCTTCATGGCGAGCCGCCGGTAGGCCTTTTTTATCTGCTCGGCGGTGGCGGTCCTGGATACACCGAGAATTTCGTAATAATCGCGTTTTGCCATGAGCTGTCACAGTAAAGAACCGGACGTCGTTTCCGGCGCCCGGCTGGGGTACATATTTGTAACACGTGGATCCTGGCCGGGCTTCGATCCTGGCCAACCTTCGTCTTAACCTGACTTGGACTTTCTGTCGTCGTCCACTTCCTCGAATTCCGCGTCAACAACCTCTTCAGAGCCGCTGTCGCTTTCGCGGGTACCAGATGCGCCGGCGCTTCCGGCTTCCTGCTCACCCTGCTGTGCGTAAAGCTTCTGCGCAATGGCGGCGGAAGCCTGGGCCAGTGCCGCGGTCTTTGTTTCGATCGCATCCTTCTCGCCCTTCTCCATCGCCGATTTCAGGTCCGAGATCGCCGCCTCGACCGCGTGGCGCTCCTCCCCACTGGCTTTTTCGCCCAGTTCCTTGAGCGATTTTTCCGACGCGTGGATGAGGCTGTCAGCCTGGTTTCTTGCATCCACCAGTTCGCGGAACTTCTTGTCTTCCTCTGCATGCGACTCGGCGTCGGAGACCATTTTCTCGATCTCGTCCTCGGTCAGTCCGCTGGATGCCTTGATGACGATGTTCTGACTCTTGCCGGTTGCCTTGTCCTTCGCCGACACATTGAGAATACCGTTGGCGTCGATGTCGAAGGTCACCTCGATCTGCGGCAATCCGCGCGGCGCTGGCGGTATATCCGTCAGGTCGAAGCGGCCAAGCGACTTGTTGTCCTGCGCACGTTCACGCTCGCCCTGCAGTACGTGAATCGTCACCGCCGTCTGGTTGTCGTCTGCTGTTGAAAACACCTGCTCCGCATTGGCGGGAATCGTCGTGTTCTTTTCGATCAGCTTGGTCATTACGCCGCCAAGCGTCTCGATTCCGAGGGACAACGGCGTAACGTCGAGCAGCAGGACATCCTTTACGTCGCCTGCCAGCACGCCGCCCTGAATGGCCGCGCCCAGTGCTACGGCTTCGTCCGGGTTCACGTCGCGGCGTGGCTCCTTACCGAAGAAGTTCTGCACCTCTTCCTGCACCTTCGGCATGCGCGTCTGGCCGCCGACCAGGATAACGTCGTTGATCTCGTTGACCTTGAGCCCGGCATCCTTCAGCGCGATCTTGCACGGTCCGATGGTGCGGTCGATCAACTCGTCGACCAGCGATTCCAGCTTCGCGCGCGTCAGCTTGATGTTCAGGTGCTTCGGCCCGGTGGCGTCTGCCGTAATGTAGGGCAGGTTCACTTCCGTCTGCTGCGCGGAAGAAAGCTCGATCTTGGCCTTTTCCGCTGCCTCTTTCAGGCGCTGCATCGCAAGCGGGTCTTTGGTGATGTCGACGCCGCTTTCTTTCTGGAACTCGGCGGTCAGGTACTCGATAACGCGCATGTCGAAGTCTTCGCCGCCCAGGAACGTGTCGCCGTTGGTTGCCAGAACTTCGAACTGATGCTCGCCGTCCACTTCGGCGATCTCGATGATGGAAATGTCGAAGGTGCCGCCGCCCAGGTCATACACGGCGATCTTCTTGTCGCCGCGCTTCTTGTCCATGCCGTACGCCAGGGCAGCCGCGGTAGGCTCGTTGATGATGCGCTTGACGTCGAGGCCCGCAATCTTGCCGGCGTCCTTTGTTGCCTGGCGTTGCGAGTCGTTGAAATAGGCCGGAACCGTCACCACCGCTTCGGTGACCTTTTCGCCCAGGTAATCCTCGGCGGTCTTTTTCATCTTCATCAGCACCCGCGCCGAAACTTCGGGTGGGGCCATCTTCTTGCCGTTCACCTCGATCCACGCGTCGCCGTTGTCGGCTTTGACGATCTTGTACGGCACCATGTTGATGTCACGCCGCACGACTTCGTCTTCGTAGCGGCGTCCGATGAGCCGCTTGACCGCGTACAGGGTGTTTTTCGGGTTCGTGACAGCCTGACGCTTCGCCGACTGTCCTACGAGAACCTCCCCGTCCTTGGTGAAAGCAACAACGGACGGCGTCGTGCGGTCTCCCTCGCTGTTCTCGATCACTTTGGGCTTCCCGCCCTCCATGACGGCGACACAGGAGTTGGTGGTACCCAGGTCGATACCGATCACTTTACCCATAATGTCCTATCTCCAAAAACCTTCAGGATTCTGTTGAAATTCGCGCAAAACTTGCAGTGACTTGGGGCTTTCCCCCGTACTTTTCAAGCCGCAGAGCCGCGTTTAGAGACCATTTTCCGCCTCACTCGACCGATTTGGGCGCCGCCACCACCACTCTGGCGGGACGCAGCAGCCGTCCGTTCAGGGTGTAGCCCTTCTGGAATACGGTCAGAACGGTATTGGGCTCGACTTCGGCAGACG
>Ga0268386_10004703_pt1 | contig 10092 bp, 7 predicted proteins | sample RVTome_15_FD_200260 | JGI IMG/M metagenome (GOLD analysis project Ga0268386, IMG submission 200260) | Soil microbial communities from uranium-contaminated site in the Upper Colorado River Basin, Wyoming, United States - RVT150D86... ...
CCCGGGGACATTCGGAACCTCCCAAGATTAAATGTTGAAAGGGGTTTATCCATCAAAACAACACAAGCCTCTCCGGGTTATGTGCTTTTTCATCCATCTCAGGGTACCGATACCTACCTGATGAACCTGGATGGAGATATTGTGCACAAATGGAATGGAGATTTAAATTCCTTGAACAGCCGTCTTCTGGACGATGGCAGGATCATGCGGTTGGACAGGGACCCCGATTTTCCGGTGTTTGATGGAGGTGGTCAATCAGGAGTACTCCGGGAGTATTCATGGGACGGCGAACTGTTGTGGGACTTTGAATATGCCACTGAAGATTATCTCACCCACCACGACTTTGAAGTGATGCCCAATGGCAACATACTGGCTATTGCCTGGGAATCAAAAACCAAAGAGCAGGCAATCGCTGCCGGGAGAAACCCCGACCTGACCCCGGAAGCTGGTATTTGGCCTGATAAGATCATAGAAATAGCACCTCAAAGACCCAATGGAGGCAGGATAGTGTGGGAATGGCGCCTGTGGGACCACCTGGTGCAGGAATTTGATCCTGGAAAAGCCAACTACGGGAAGGTCAGCGAACACCCCAGGAAAGTAGACATCAACGCACATGCCCATATACCGGAGATTACCGCGGAACAGATTGAGCAAATGAAAAAGGGCGGGATGATGACCTCAAATGCCACTGTAGAAAACCGGGGATCAGATATGACTCATGTCAACTCGGTCTCTTATAACCCGGAATTAGACCAGATTGTCATTAGTTCGCCCCACTATAATGAAATATGGATCATCGACCACGGTAGCACTACCAAAGAAGCCAGCGGCAGTACCGGTGGGCGGTATGGCCATGGTGGAGATCTGTTATACCGCTGGGGATGTGACGCCAATTTTGGTCAGGGAACCCCACAAGATCAGATACTTTTCGGCCAGCATGATGCCAGATGGATTCCGGAAGGTTTTCCCGGTGAGGGTAACCTGTTGGTGTTTAACAACGACATCTACCATCCGAACAGTAAGTTCCCGCATGCGTTTGCCGCATTAGGAGCCAAAAACAGCATCGAGATCAGCATCGGTGACCTGGCCAATTACAGTGCAGTACATGAACTAAAACTGCCTATAGATCAAAATGGTGCTTATCAACTATCGGATGAAGGAACTTTCATATCCGGAGAATCGATTTGGACCTACATGGCTGCTGACACACTTTCGTTCTATTCCCCTTTTGTTTCCGGGGCACACCGTCTGCAAAACGGCAATACCTTCATTACTGAAGGATCCACCGGCAGGCTATTCGAGATCACTCCAACAGGTGAAATTGTCTGGGAATATTTAAATCCGTACAATGATCAGTATCGACTTCCCGATGGATCGCCGCCACAACCTGGAGGACCTTTCTTATATATGCAGTTCAGAGGCACACATATACCGCCGGATCATCCCGCTTTGGCGGGGAAATCCCTAACGGCCATTGAACTTCAGCCTGAAAAATTTACTCCACCTCCTCCTCCCGCTCAATCAGATTAGCGGGAGCAGGCATGTTTTTTCAGTGGGACCATTAGAGCTTATGACCAGCTTCCACCGGATCCATGGATTTAGGCTTGAAGTCACTGTTTTTTAAATAACCCTCCAGCCATTTCGAGGCGGACTGGAAATTTTCAAAGCAATAGTCCTTTTCTACCAACCCTGGTATCAGGTTGAATCTTTCAAATATGGCCAACGGCTGTCCTTTCAGGTCCGTAAATACCACCTTAATGCCCTTGGCCTGAAGGTCTATTATAGCATCCTCCATGGCATATAACCCGGATTGGTCCACGTACGGTACTTTGTCCATCCTGATGATTACCGCTTTGATCTCAGGCATCGCCTGGATCATATCCTGAAACCTGGAGGCAAATCCAAAGAATAATGGGCCGTCCAGGTGCTTAATATAAACGTGGTGACCCAGCCTTTGAACAATATCTTCCTCATCGGCCCAGGGCAGCTCCCTGGAAAAATGAACCAGGGGAGCGCTCACCGTACGGCGGTCAACCACATCAGATATACTCTTCATGAATAGAATTGAGGCCAGGATCATGCCTACCACCACTGCTTCAATCAATCCGACGAATACGGTCATACTTAAAACCAGGATCATCACCAGCACTTCTTTCAAAGGTATTTTGTTAATCTGTCTTAAACCTTTCCAGTCCATCACTCCGATTCCTACAGTGATCAGGATACCCGCCAGCACTGCAGCCGGGATTCTGGATGCCAACGGCCCCAGTGAAAGTAATATCATCAATAAAAGTAATCCTGCTACCATCCCTGATATTTTGGTCTTTCCACCTGAATTAATATTGACTACAGTACGGATGGTAGCGCCGGCGCCCGGTAATCCGCCAAATACTGCGGCAATGGAATTACCTATTCCCTGGCCTATCAGTTCCTTATTGGGCAGGTGTTTGGTCTTGGTCAAATTATCAGCCACAATGGATGTCAGCAGTGAGTCAATGGCCCCCAGAAAGGCCAGGGAGAATGCACTTATAATAAAGGGCCTGATCTCACTAAAGCTGAACATGCTGAAAATTTCCAGGTTCAGCACAGGAAAACCGGCAGGGATCTGGCCTATGGTGCGATAGTTGGGAATAAAAAAATATGCACCAATAGTCACAATCAATAAAGCAGCCAACTGGCTGGGAATTATTTTATTGATTCTTTTCCAACCATAGATAATCGCGATGGTGAGCAGTCCCAGACATAAGTCAATCAGGTTGATGCTGTTAAAGGCCCTTCCAGCTACTTTTAACGATCCAATCACTCCTGCGGAATTACCCTGGGCCAATACCGTAGCCTCTTGCTGGATTTCCTCTTCAGTAATGTTCCCGGCTCGTCTTACCGTTTCTTCAAAATTCTCTAAAACCAGTATTTCTTCGGCTGCCTCCTCTCTTAGAATCCGCTCCAACAAAACCTCCTCTGCCTGGGGTATGAAGTGCTGCACAAATTCCCGGTCCTCCTTGGGATAATACCCTAACAAAGGCAATATTTGGGTAATGATGATAATCACCCCGATACCTGTCATGAATCCGGATACTACAGGGTATGGGATATATCTGATGTAGGCACCGATCTTAATCACACCCAAGCCAATTTGTATCAGGCCTGCCAAAAGAAATACTACCAGTATTAACGGAAGTGCGCGTTCAACATCCCCCTCACAGGCGGCAATAATTCCCGCTACCACCACCATGCTTACCGCTGTCATTGGCGCAGTGGGCCCGGAAATCTGGGTATTGGTGCCCCCAAACAAAGCGGCAAAAAAGCTAATAAATATAGCGCCATACAGTCCCGCGGCAGCCCCCAGTCCGGATTGCAAACCAAAAGCCAGGGCCAGAGGCAGCGCCACAATTCCGGCGGTGATCCCACCCAAAACGTCGCCCCGAAAATGTGAAAAGTCTAATCCTAGTAATTTTTTCATCGATATTATTTTAGCAAGGTGAATACTGAAATATGTGCCAGTTGTGGCCAAACCGGCAGGGCTGGAGCCTGCCTGATGCACCAGTGGTTTAACTGCTATATGTAGTATTCAGGAGGGGGGCAGACAATTTCCGTGTGGTGATTCAGATAACCCTGAACATGGAAATTATCCGTTATGGAAAGGTATTTCAGGAATATTGATGCACTCCTGACATCATGGGAAACAATATCATCCGTTTCTCCGGACTCTTTCTTGTCACACTCAGTCTCACTGTCCGTATGATCACAGATATCAATAGCCAGCGGATCTGCCATGTTAACGGCCATACTCTGGAAGCCTGTATTAGCCAGCATCACCCCGATCAGCAGTAGGGCTAATGAAACTCGCAGGTGGTTATGTATTCTGGACAGGATCATCTGAGTATAACCGTGAAATTTAACGACAGGTGATTAAAAAAGTTTAATTTACCTTTTTTAACGATGCAAATATGTCAAAACCAAGATTAAATCCTATTCAAATGTCAGACTATTGCGGATTTTTAATAGGTGTTCTAACAATGTTCATGTCAGGGGCAGATCCGCGGTAGTGGCATCACTGGCCATAGACCACCTGTACTGTTAAATTTGGGACAGGTGCTGGAATACTGAATAAAACAATTTGCCGTGCGTAAAGGTTATTAGACTGTGCTGACCGTTATCACGGCCGGTCTCACCTGACTACACTGCGTACCGGAATAATCGTAGGCTCCGGCAGTGTATCATTTGAAATTATCAGGGGTCTGGTAGAAAAATTACCGGTAATGATTGCCCCATGGTGGATAAACACCAGGTCCCAGCCCCTGGCAGTGGCTGACCTGATTCAGTACCTGAGGAAAGGTACTTTTATTTGAGAAGACTTTCACCAAATGATCAATAGAATAGCCAAAGCCAAAACCAGTCCAATGTTAACCCCTCAAGAAACTATTCGAACCAGGGCCATCTATAAGGAGAGATCGACTATCTTGAAAGATGGCTGGTTTGGTCGGCTTTTCAATAAAACTCCTACTGCTCCCAGTGGTTCTGGTGGTTCTTTATTTGAGCATGGCAGTGGTTTTATCTGTAATCTCAACCAATCCCAGGCTCCCTCACTGTCAAAAGCGGCACACTATTTATATCTCATCCAATGGAGTACACCTGGACCTGATCATTCCATCAGAATTACTGAATAAAGATCTGTTGCAGGAATTGAAGCCGCCATACTGGGCTTCTCACATAGCTTTTGGCTGGGGTGACAAGGAATTTTATATCAATACCCCTCAATGGGAAGATCTTAAACCATCCATAGCTTTTAGGGCACTATTCACCAACAGTCAATCAGCCATACATGTGGTCTGGATCCCGTCACAACAGGGTAATTGGTCACAAGTGTCTTTGTGTGATGAACAACTTTTGCTTCTTAATCAATACATCGACAGTGCCTTCAAAAAAGGAGCCGGTGGAGGAATACAAGAAATCAATGCAGCTGGTTACACCGACAGGGACAAATTTTATCTGGCCAATGGCAGTTTCAATGGTATTAATACCTGTAATCAATGGGTGAATAAGGCCCTGAAACAAGCGCAGGTGCAGACTTCCGTATGGTCACCTTTTGATAAAGGAGTATTGTATCAGGTAGGAAAGGTCGAAGGACAGGTGCGGGGTAGCGGAGTGCGGGGGACGTGGGAACAGTCCACAGTCTTCAGTCTACTGTCTACCCTAACTGCCGACTGGTTACAGTTACATATTCTTTTAATTTTTACTACCTTCCGTTAAACCACCCATAAATGACTTTGACCAGCAGGCGAAATTTTTTCATCAGTGCCGGGATTTATTCAGCCGGTTCCTTGTTGACAGGATTTGGAGGATGTAAAAAAAGTTTAAAAAGCGCCTCAATGCAATCAGAGATAATACCTACCGGAAGCAAAGTAATTGATGCTCATTTACATGTGCAGGCGGAAACCATAGAAAGATGTTTGCGGGTGATGGACCAGAACCATATCCATTATGGGATGAATATTGGGATTGGTGATGAAAACTTCGAAAAATTTCAAAAAGCCTATCAGCCGCATAAAGACCGGCTTGGTATGATGTATGCCTTTGACTGGGAAAAATGGCAGGAGAACCCTGGATTCGTGCAAAGTGCACCCGATCTTCTTGAAGCAGCCATTGAAAAGGGTGCACATGGGGTTAAGATCTGGAAAGACCTGGGCCTGACAGTGAAAGACCCTCGGGGCCACCTGGTTAAAATTGACGATGAAAGGCTTATGCCTATCTGGGAACGGGCAGAGGAATTAGGTTGTATTGTGGCCTTTCACACGGTGGACCCGGTAGCTTTTTTCCAGCCCTGGAATCCTGACAATGAACGATGGGAAGAACTGGAACTGCATCCGGACTGGTCATTTGCCGACAGGTCCAAATACCCGGCCCGTGATGAAGTCCTGGAACAGCGGAACAATGTGATCAGGGCCTTTCCTGGTATCAGGTTTCAGTGCGTACACGGGGCTAACTATCCCGAAAACCTTGACGCCATCGACCAATGGCTGGAACAAATGCCGAATATGTATGTTGATACCAGCGCCAGACTGGGTGAGTTGGGCAGACATCCTGCAGCAGATGGAAAGGCATTTTTTGAGAAACACCAGGACAGGTTGATGTTTGGTACTGACCGGGTTTTTGGTATTGAGGGCGATGTACAGGGTGCCGGTCCCACTAAATTTTTCTCCGCAGAGGAGGACGGTAATTTTTACGACACTCATTGGCGATATTTTCAAACAGCTGCCCGGCAATTCGATCACCCAACACCTATCCAGGGAAACTGGAAGATCGACGGGATATCGTTATCAGAAGGAGCTTTAAAAAAATTGTATTGGGACAACGCCTATCAGCTTTACGGCTTAGGTCGTTTTGGGGTGCCTTAGTGGCATTTTCGTGGTCATCACGGATTATTTGGTTAAATTAAGTATGGCAACAGCTTATAAATATGTGATGGGTACCAGGCAACTTTTGGCTATACTGGTTGCTTTCAGTACCTCAGCCTGGGCGATCCATGCTCAAGTAAGGACAGACTGGTCTTCACTGGCAGAGAAGATGGTGCAGTCCCAGATCATTGAACGAGGAGTATCAGATGCACAGGTGCTTAAAGTAATGCAGGAAACTCCCAGGCACCTGTTTGTTCCGGCGGAGGTCAGGGAAATGGCATACCGGGACGGGCCCCTGCCAATTGGTTACCAGCAAACCATTTCACAACCCTATATCGTGGCCTTAATGACAGAACTGCTGCAGCTTAAAGGCCAGGAGAAGGTGTTGGAAATCGGCACAGGATCCGGTTACCAGGCAGCAGTGCTGGCCCAGTTAGCCCGCTCGGTTTACACCATAGAGATCGTGGAACCACTGGCCAGATCATCAGCTGTTTTGCTGAATCAATTGGGTTATGATAATGTAGAAGTGAGGTACGGTGATGGTTACCAGGGCTGGCCGGAACAGGCCCCTTTCGACCGGATCATCGTTACTGCTGCCCCGGAAGAGATCCCCCAGGCCCTGGTGGACCAACTGGCGGTAGGGGGCCGTATGGTATTGCCGGTAGGCAAACACTATCAGGAGCTGATACTGCTGACCAAAAACGAGAAGCGGGTCACCCGGAAAGACATTATCCCGGTGCGCTTTGTGCCCATGGTAAAGCCGGAGTAAGTTGTATGGTTCCCGGTAGAGTTTAGTTTTTAATTGCAGCGGCTGGTAATACAACTGTACATGGATCGACTGAAATTCATACTGTTGATTTTATCATTACTGGGCTGCACCAGTACCGGACCAATCAGTCCCAGCTATCCTACCGATGAAAGGAAGATGATGAAAAACGAACGCCAAAGAAGAAAAAGGACCGGCTTCAAAAGACAATACAGGAATCCCAAGTGAGGACTTGTTACCAGAATCCTGAAACTTCAAAGTAAAACCAAATTAGGTAGCTGCCAGGGTTTTTTTTTCACAAACTATTCCTTATCTTTTCTAACCCGATTCACAAATCGGGAGGTTAACAATTTAGCCCTGCTGCACGCTGTGTGGTGGGGCTAATTTTTTGCCAGAAATTCAATGACTATATCAAAGATGCTTGTGAGCTTGCTGAAATTGATGAGCCTGCTGAGGAGGTTATTTATAAGGGTGGACAAAAAACATATGTTAAACGTCCCAAACATAAATTGATGTCCTCTCATAAGGCTGTTAGTACTTTTATTTCATTATGTGGAGCCAATGGTATTCCGGCTAAAGTGGTTTCTGAGATTACCGGAAAGACCGTGAAAGTGATCTTGAAGCATTATTACGGGGTGGATGAAGGTACTATTCAGATGGAAATGAGTAGAGTGTTTGGATAAATGAAATAATTCTCTAAGGTTAAATTATTTTCTATTCTTTTTTAAGTTTTTAGCAATTTTCTTTAATAAGGAGTTTTTTATTTAAGTTTTTTGTGTTTTTCTTTAATAAGGAATTTTTTATTTAAAGAACTAATGAAAAAGTTTAAATCAGGCTCTCTTATCAATCAAAAAACATTTAGAAACTTCCTCCCGGAAACTATAAATAGACAATGGAAGCTGGACAATATTGAGATTATTAATCTGCTGAGTAAAGCAGATCGACAACTGGGTCGTTTGGATATGTACTCAGAATACATTCCAAATATAGATTTGTTCATTAGTATGCATGTGCTTAAAGAAGCAACGCAATCAAGTAAAATCGAAGGAACTAAAACAAACATTGAAGAAGCTCTTCAAAACAAATCAGACATCTCAGAAGAAAAACGAGATGATTGGGAAGAAGTGCAGAATTATATTGATGCTTTAAACACTGCAATCAAGGAGCTAGATAAAATTCCATTTTCATCAAGACTGATAAAGCAGACTCACAAAATTCTTCTGCAGGGAGTAAGGGGTAAACATAAATTACCTGGTAAGTTTCGAACTAGTCAAAATTGGATCGGAGGAGCCTCAATTTCAGATGCAACTTTTATTCCTCCAAGTGCATCGAATGTTGCCGATTTAATGGGTGATTTGGAAAAATTCGCTCATAATGAAAGTTTTCAGTTTCCTGAACTATTGAAAATCGCTCTTATACATTATCAATTTGAAACAATTCACCCCTTCTTAGATGGAAACGGGCGAGTGGGTAGATTACTGATTACCCTTTATTTGGTAGAAAAAGGAATATTGAAAAGACCTATACTGTATTTGTCAGATTTTTTCGAACGAAATAGAAGTTTATACTACGATAATCTGATGAAAGTAAGATCGCAAAACGATGTTGAACAGTGGTTTAAATTCTTTCTTGTAGGAGTAATTGAAACAGCAAAGAACAGTATTGAGACATTTGATAAAATTTTAAAACTACAAAAAGAAGTAGATGAAAAACTTCAGCTGTTAGGTAGTAGAATGAAGAATGGTAGATTGATAATTAACAGTCTCTATCAGCATCCATTAATCGATGCTCAGAAGGTTAGTGAAATTACCGGGTTAACTTTACCCTCTTCCTATAAGCTTATTTCCGACTTGGAGGAACTTCAGATATTGCACGAATCGACTGGGTTGAAAAGAAATAAACAATACTGGTTTGACCAATATATAGATCTTTTCAGGTAGGTTGAATATCAGGGCCATTATTCAAAACACAGCAATTATTAATCAATTACATGCGATAGCACAAAGTACCCAGGGCGGGACTTGAACCCGCACGGCCGTTAGATGGCCATTGGATTTTAAGTCCAACGTGTCTACCAATTCCACCACCTGGGCGTTAAGAGCAGGAGTTGGAGTTTGGGTGTGAGTGTGAACTGAAGTAGCACCCAAAATATTTCTTCCTACTCGCAAATCATGTTCTTCAATAGCAACAGCGCTTTTGATATTGCTAAAAAATTATCCACCGTTGCCAGCCGTTAGGGCCGTAGTATTCGGCGCAGGTTCAGGCCATGGTGGATTCAAAGAGCGAAAGACGGGATTCGAACCCGCGACCCCGACCTTGGCAAGGTCGTGCTCTACCAGCTGAGCTACTTTCGCTTTTAGCCTTTAAAAAGGATCACAAAGTTAAAGAAGCCGATGATATTTGCAATGACTATTGAGGAAAATTGCGCCTCTCAACCCTCAGCTTCAGAAGGCACCTGGTGAACCACATCAAGGCACTATCAATGCGCCGGCAAGGAAATTTATTATTTTCTACTAATGTTCTCAATTGTGATATATAGTATCTTATCTTGTAATAGACACCTCACCGGATGACCTGATGCAAAACAGAAAATTAGCGGCCATTATGTTTACCGACATCGTCGGTTACACCACCCTGATGTTAGGTAATTAGCAACAGGCTTTGGATCTTTTAAACAAAAACCGGGAAATACAGGCTTCGCTGGCTGCTGAATACCGGGGAGAATTGCTGAAAGAAATCGGTGATGGGACCCTTTTGTGTTTTGATAGTGCGGTTGATGCGGTCCGGTGTGCCCTTAATATCCAACAGTCGGCCAGGACAATCCCGAACCTGGAGCTGCAAATCGGAATCCATATCGGCGATGTCGTATTCCGTGACGGGGATGTATTCGGTGATGGAGTAAACATTGCTCACGTATTGAGCCGTTCGCAT
>Ga0268386_10004705_pt1 | contig 10090 bp, 7 predicted proteins | sample RVTome_15_FD_200260 | JGI IMG/M metagenome (GOLD analysis project Ga0268386, IMG submission 200260) | Soil microbial communities from uranium-contaminated site in the Upper Colorado River Basin, Wyoming, United States - RVT150D86... ...
AGGAATGAGCCGCGCGGTGCGATGTCGCGCGGAAACACGTGCTCGTGCACCACGATGCCGGTGGCGAGGCTGACGGCGACGAGTCGCGGCCTGCCCATACCGTGATGCGAGGGATCCACCACCCACAACCGGTCCTGCCGGTCCACGACGAGCCCGAGTGGCGTGTCCAGGACCTGCGCCTGGATTTCCGCCGCCGGGAACGGCACGGCCTTGCCCTCGCGCCACTCCATCAACCGCGGCCCGTCCGGGCGCGCCTCCGGATGGATCGTGAAGAACACCCGCCCGGAGGGGCTCACGGCCACGTTGCCGATGGGCTCGGAATACGAGACCACCGTCTCGAGCCCGCTCTCGGTGACGCTGGGGTCGGCCGCCAGCTTCGCGTACGCATCCCCGCCGCCAAAGTGCAGCCACAACAGCCCCACGCCGGCGGCTGCGGCGAGTATCACGGCGATCAGCAAGCGGAGAATCGTACCCATGGGTCCTGCCATTGGTCAGGGCCGGAAGCTTAGTCGGCGGCCCTTTGGGGGCGCGCGAACCGCGTCACAAACCTGACATAAGTTGGCAGCAGGGCACGCCGGCCGGAGGCCGCCCGATCAGCCGCGGCCGGCATCTGCCGCCGCGATGTTCTTCGGCATGATCGTGGCGCAGGCCAGCAGCGCCTCCTGTTCCTCGGCAGTCAGCGGCAGCATGACATCCTCTCCAGTCCCTCCTGGTCGCTGCGGCACGGCACGCTGAAGCATGCGAGAGTCCGAAGGCGGATGCGTTCGGGTCGCAGTACAGCGAGGGGGCCGCGGGTCGTGCCGCGCTGGATGCGCCTCAGGCGGCGACGTGCTCGAGCGCGTCGCGAACCCGGCGCAGCAGGATCCGGTCGATTACCGGCTTCTGGATGAAATCGACAGCCCCCGCGCGCATGGCGCTGACGGCGGTTGCGACGTCGGCAGACTCGGACAGCAGGATCGTCGGCACCTGCAGGCCCCGCGAGGCCAGCTCCCGCAGCAGCTCCAGGCCCGACATCCCCGGCAGCTCCAGCGCGCAGACCAGCACCCGGATGTCGCCGTCCTGCGCGCTCGCCAGGAGCGACTCCGCGGAATCGAAACCGCGCACCGCCACGTGCTGCAGGTGGGCGAACAGGTGCTCGAGCGCCGCCCGCTCACGCCCGTCGCGCTCGACGATGCAGATCATCGCGTCCGTTGCGGCCTGCGGGCGTGTCGAAACTGGGGTCATGCCTCTCGACGGGGGAATTCAGCCTGCTGTTGCCGGCAGGCGTGATCGGCTCGGAATGCACCCGCAGTATGAGAAACGCCCAAGCCAAAGTAATACGAGTTTGTACTTAAGGTTGAGCCCGTCTCGCCGCCGTCGCGCAGGCACCCGGGCGGCCGCCCTCGGCGGGCACTCGATTGCGGGGGCGGCGCTGTCCGTTCAGCCGGGCGGCTGGTTCTCCGAGACCATCACCATGCGAACCAGATGGGCCAGGGAATTGGCCTGCATCTTCTCCATGACGCGCGCCCGGTGGATTTCCACCGTGCGCTGGCTGACGCCGAGGTCGGCGGCGATCACCTTGTTCGCCTTGCCCTGCACGACCTGTCCCATCACTTCCCGCTCGCGGGCCGTCAGGCTCCCCATGCGATCCATGATGTCGAGCCGCTCGAGTTCGCCCTCGCGCTGCCGCGTTGCCTGTTCCAGGGCGTCGCCGATGCGGTCCATGAGCTCCTGGTCGGAGAACGGCTTCTGGATGAAATCCACGGCGCCCTGGCGCACGGCCTCGACAGCCATGGGGATGTCCCCGTGCCCGGTGATGAAGATGATGGGAATGTTGCAGCCAATCTCCTGCAGGTGCTTCTGCAACTCGAGCCCCGTCATGCCGGGCATGCGGATGTCCAGCACCAGGCAACCGTGGTCGCGCGGATCGAAGGCCTTGAGAAAGTCCCGGGCACCTCCGTAGACGCGTGCGCGATAGCCGGCCGAGCGCAACAGCAGCCCCAGCGAATCCCGAACCGCCTCGTCGTCGTCAACAATGAAGACTGTCGCGTCGTGTGACGCCATCATTCCTCCTCCGGTGCCGTGGGAAGCCAGATCCTGAAAATGCTGCCCCCGTGCTCGGCGGCATCGTAGCGCAATGTGCCGCCGTGCGATTCGCAGATCGAGCGGCTCAGCGACAGGCCGAGTCCCATGCCCTCCGCCTTCGTGGTGAAGAATGGCTCGAAAAGCTGGGCCCGCAGCGCCGCCGGCACGCCCTCGCCGGTGTCCTGGACGGCCACCTCGATCTCGTCCTCGTTGCGCACGCCGGTCCGGATGACGAGCCGCCTGCCGTGCCCGTGGCCGCCGCTGCTGCTCATCGCCTCCACGGCATTGCGCGTGAGATTGAGCAAAACCTGCTGGAGCTGCACACCGTCCGCCTGCACCGAAGGGACCGATTCGTCGAGCTCGAGCTGGAGGTCCACCTCGTGGGCGCGCGCGTCGAGCTCGACCAGCGGCAGGATCTCGTAGATGAGCTCGTTCACGTCGCGTGCACGCCGTTCCGTCGTGTGCCGGCGCACGAAGGCACGCAGGCGATGGATGACGTCGCCGGCGCGGCGCGCCTGCGCCGTGACGCGGCCAAGCACGTCGCCCAGCTCCGCCGCGTCCATCGCGCCCGCTCCGATCAGGCGCTGGCAGGCCTGCGTGTAATTGGCGATCGCGGTCAGCGGCTGGTTCAGTTCGTGCGCGATACCCGCGGCCATCTCGCCCAGCGTGCCCAGGCGCGCGACATGGGCGAGGCGCTCGCGCTGCTGGCGCGCCTCGAGCTCGGCCTCGACCACGTCGCTGCGGTCGAGGATCTGGCTGATGATGATGATCGGTCGGCCCAGCGCGTCGGAAACGAGGCTGTGGTGCACGAGCGCGTGGACGATGCTGCCATCCTTGCGGAAGTATCGCTTCTGGTAGCGGACGGCATCGGATCCGGAGAGCAGCTCGCGGAAGTTCTGCAGCGTGACGTCCATGTCGTCCGGATGCGTAATGTCCCGCACGGACATGCTGAGCAGCTCGCCTTCCGAATAGCCGAGCATGTTGCACAGCGCCTCGTTGACCGACAGGTAGTGGCCGTCCACCTCGTGAGCGGCGGCGAGCGTCGTCATGCCGACGGGCGCCCGGCGGAAGATGAGCCTGAGCTCCTCCTCCGCCTGGCGAAGCTGCGCCTCGGTCGCGCGCTGCTCCGTGACATCCTCGCCCGCGCTCAGCACGCCGGTGATCTGGCCCTCGTCGTCGCGCAGCAGCTGGTTGCGCCAACGCACGCGGCGCGTATGCCCCTCGCGCGTGAGCACCGGCTCCTCCAGCAACTCGAAGCCCTGCAAATTTCCCTGCATTGCCCGGTTGAACAGCTCGCGCGAGCGCCCGGCATCGGCGGCAGACTGGCAGGTGGCAATGAAGTCGCGGCCGATGAGCTCCGCCTCGGAGTACCGGAGCAGCTCCGCGGCCATGCGGTTGACGAGCTGGATGCGGCCATTGCAGTCGACCACGATGATCAGCACGTCCACCACGTCGAGATAGCGCTGCGCCCGATCGCGCTCGTGCCGCAAGGCGTTCTCCGCCTCGCGCCGCTGCGTGACGTCGAGCATCGTGCCCTGCATGCGGAGTGCGCCGCCGCGCGGATCCTCGACGATCTGGAAGATCGTGTGCACGTTGCGCAGCTCGCCGTCGGGCCGCACGATGCGGTATTCGAGTTCGCCGCCCCCGCTCGTCTCTTCCATCGCTGCGGCGAAGGTCGCCGCCACCTGCGCGCGGTCGTCGGGGTGCACGAAGCGCGCCGCGAATTCGGCCGGCGGCGGGACCGCGCTGCCGGGCTCCAGGCCGACGATCCGGAACACCTCGTCGGACCAGAAATACTCCCCGTCCTCCGGCCAGCGGCCCTCGAAGCTGCCGACGTGCGCGAGCGCCTGGGCCGTGCTGAGGTTCGCCTCTACCCGGCGCAGGTGGTCCTCGGCGGCCCGCCGGGCGCTGTTGTCGCGCACGATGCCGATGAAGCTCGGCATCGGCTCCGAGTCTACCCGGCCGACGGACACCTCGGCCGGGAATGTGCTGCCGTCCTTGCGGCGCGCCTCCACGTCGCGGGGAGCCAGCATGAAGCGCGCCTCGCCCGTGCGCTGGTAGCGCGCGATGTAACTGTCATGGGCCTGCCGAAACGGAGCCGGCATCAGCCTGGAGACGTTCTGACCGATGATCTCGGGGGCGCTGTAGCCGAAGATCCGCTCGGCGCCCGGGCTGAATGCCTCAATCCGGCCATAGGCATCGATGAGAACGATGCCGTCCGGCGTCGCGTTGAGCAGGGCCGCGAGGCGGCTCTCCGCCACCCGTTCGGCGGAATTGATGTCGTCCTGGGGCAAGGGACCTCGGCCGGTCATCGGATGATTGTGGCACCGGCGGGTTGCGAATTGGTTCGGCGCACAGGATACATTCTGCCCCCGGCCGGGCAAGTACCGTGGTTTCGACCCGGCTCACGGCTCTGCGCGATGCCCGTCAAGGATGGCGGCGAGGCCACGGAAGGCGGGGTTGGGCTCGATCACGAGCCAGGTGGGGATGGCGGCGAGGTAGTCCGAATAGCGCCCCTTGGATTCGAACCGGGGGCGAAAACCGGAGGCGAGGAACTCGTCCCGCAGACGGGGAACGATGCCGCCGGCGATATACATTCCGCCGCGGGCCCCCAGCACCAGGGCGACGTCCGCCGCGACGGTGCCGAGGAAGGCGAAGAAATACCCCAGCGCCTCGGCGGCGAGCGCGTCGCCCGCTTGCGCGCGCAGGGTTATGGCCTGCGGCGGCAGGACGCCGGCGTCCGGCTTCCCGGCCAGCTCGCACAAGGCGCCGTACAGGTTCGACAGCCCGAAGCCGGACACGAGGCGCTCTGCGGAGACGTGACCGCGCCGTCGCAGCACCGCAATGACGGCCGCCTCGCGCTCGTCCGAGGCCGGCAGCGTCATGTGCCCGCCCTCGCTGGCAAGCGCGACATAGCGCCCGCCCGCCGGCACGAGTCCCGACACGCCGAGCCCCGTCCCCGGCCCCAGCACGCCGATCGCGGAGTGCGTCGCTGCCTGGCCGCCGCCCACGGCAATGCACCCCTCCGGCGGCAGGAACGGCAGCGACATGGCGACGGCGGTGAAGTCGTTCACCACGTGCAGCTCCTCGAGCCCGAGCTGCCGCCGGAGCTCCTCGGCGGAGAAGGACCAGGCGCGATTGGTCATGCGCACGAAGTCGCCGGCCAGCGGCGCGGCCACGGCCATCGCGGCGCGACGCGGGCGCTCGCCGCCGGCGGATTCGAGGAATTTCGCGATGGCTCCGGGCGGACCGTCGCATTCGGCGCACCGCACCTTGCGCCAGTACGACGGCGGTTCACCGGGCGCCTGCAATGCGCAGCGCAGATTCGTGCCCCCAAGATCCACGAGCAGGCGCATGACCCTCGCTACTCTATCGGTGGGCCGGCACGCTGCAAGCGCGGCGACCCGCCGTGCGGCGATCGTGGTAACGTTGCCGCGCCGCCGCCGGCGCCAAGTCACTGGAATTGCGATGTCGGAGTCCCTGCGCGTCCTGCTCATCGCCGAGGATCCCGGGCAGATCCGTCGGGTGGGTCAGGGCCTGAAACGCGACGCCACCGGAGGCGTCGCGTTGGAGGGTGCTGACAGCCTCGCGACCGCCCGCCGGCGCCTCGGGGCCGCGGCCTTTGATCTCGCCCTGCTGGACCTGGGTCTCGGCGGTCTGCGCCTGCTCGCGGAATTCCGCGCTATGGCCGGCGGCGTTCCGGTGCTCGTGCTGGCGTCCGGCAAGGAAGCCGAGGCCAGCCTGGCCATGGGCGCTCAGGACTGCCTGGCGCCCGAGGCCGTGGATTGCGCCGGGTTCGTGGACCGTCTGCAGGCGGCGGCGCTGCGGGCGCGCGCCGACGCCGCGGCGGCGGCCCTGCACCTGCGCATCGCCGCTGCGCTGGAGTCCGCCGGCGACGTCGTCTGGCATTGGGAGGGCGGCAGCGAGGGGGTCTGGCTGACGGCGGCCGAGCCGGCCGCCTGGGATCTGCCCGGGCCGGATTGCCGCGAATCGGCCGAGGCCCTGCGGGAGCGGATCCATCCCGACGACCGCGAGCGCGTATTGCGCCGGCTGGAAGAGGCGCTGGCGGCGGAGGGCGCGTGGCAGGTCGAGGGCCGCCTGCGCGTGCGGGGCGGCGCGTGGCGCTGGTGCGAGCTGCGCGGCCGGGCGAGCCACGACGCCCGCGGGCGCACGGTCCGCGCGGCGGGGCTGCTCGCCGACGTGCAGCGCCAGCAGAAAGTGGTGCGCGAGCTGAACCTGGCCAAGCGCCAACTCCGCGCGCTGTTCGATTCCGAGCCGATTCCCCAGGCCGTGATCAACGCCGCAGGGCTCGTCGCCGACTGCAACCAGGCCTGGCTCGACCTGCCGACCGAGGGCTGCCACGCCGGCGCGGATTTCCGCCCGGGGACACCCTACCTGCCCGAGGCCAACGATGCGACGCAGGTCGGCGACCTCGCCCTGGCGGAGCTGGCGCGCGGCATCCGGCAGGTGCTCGGCGGCGTCAGCGAGCGTTTCGAGTGCGCCTACGGCGAGCCGCCGCAGCGCTGGCACATCCGTGTCACGCCGCTGCTTAATCCGGGCATCGCCGGGGCCGTCGTGCGCCACGAAGACGTGTCGGCGGCGGCCGACGACGAGGCGCGACACCTGGAAAGCCTGGCCGCGGCGGAGGCGGACCTCGAGGCGTTGCCGGGTCCCTGCCTGCGGCTGGATGCGTTTTATCGGGTCGTGACCTGCAACACCGCTGCGCGGCAGCTCGCCCGCGGCGCCCCCGAGGGTCGCGACGTGCTGAAGGCGCTGCCACGCGTGGACGCCGACGCCGTCGGCGCGGCGCTCGCCGAGCTGGGCGGCAAGCGCACGTCGGCGCAGCGCGACGCGACGGACGACAGCGGGCGCGCGACGCGCTGGTTCGTGCGCGGCCGGCGCCACGCCGGCGGCAGCCCGCAGGGCTTCCTCCTGGCCGGCCTGGATGTTTCCGATCTCGTCTCGGACGCCTCCGGGCAGGAGCGGGGCCTGCGCGATGCCTCTGCGGCGACGGAGCGGCTGCGCACCGAGCTGGACGAGGCGCGGACGAAGCAGGCGGCGGCCGAGGTGCGGGAGCGCGACGCCGTACGTGCGCTGGACGACGCCCGGCAGGAAGGCGAGCGGCTGCAGCGCCAGGCACAGGATGCGGATCAGGCGCTCGAGGCCGCCCGCCGCGACTACGAGGCATTGCAACGCGGCCACGGCGACACGACCGCCGCCCTCGCCACCGTGCAGCGCGAGCACGAGGCGCTGGCGCAGCGCCAGCGCGCGGCCGCGGCTGCGCTCGAGAAGGCGCGCCTGGAGCTGGAGGCGCACCGCCAGCGGGAACGCGACGCCGTCGACGCCCTGGAGGCGGCTCGGCAGGACCTGGACGTGCTGGCCACGGAGCGCCGCCAGAGCGCAACGCTGGCGCGGCTGCTGGACACGTTGCCCGGGATGGCCGCCTGGGTGCGGGCCGACGGCCGCCTCGGGTGGTCGAACCGCGCCTGGCAGGCCACGTTTGGCGCCGCGGCAAGCTTCGGCGATGCGCTCGGCGTGGATCGCCTGGCCGAGCTGGAGCCGCGCATGCGCGCGGCACTGGGCGGCGAGGCCGTGTCGTTCTCCTGCGTGTTGCCGGTAGGCGGCCAGCCCCGCCAGCTCGAGGCGAGCTTTATTCCGCAGCAGGAGGACGGGCGCCCGGCCGGCTTCGTTGCGGCGTTCCACGATCTGACGGCCAGCCGCGAGGCCGAGGCGAGGTTGTTCCAGGCCCGCAAGATGGAGGCGATCGGCCAGCTCACCGGCGGGGTCGCGCACGAGCTCGGCAATGCGCTCGGGGTCGTCACCGGCAATCTGCAGGTACTGGAGCACGAGCTGGCAGCGGACCCCGGCGCGCGCCGCCGGCTGAAGACGGCGCTGGACGCCGCGGCGCGCGGGGCGGACGTGACGCGGCGGCTGCTGGCCTTCTCCCGTCAGCAGGATCTCGATCCGGAGGTGGTCGCGATCAACGATTTTCTGAGCCGGCATGCGCCGCTGTTCGAGCGCAGCCTCGGTAAGGGCGCTGCGCTGGAGCTCGCGCTGGACGACGCCGCCTGGCCGGTCCGCGTGGATCCGGCTCAGCTCGAAACGGCGCTACTGCACCTGGTGGCCAATGCCGCGGAGGCGATCGAGGGCAGCGGCCGGGTCACGCTCGCGACGGCCAACCGCACCCTCGACACCGATGCGGCCAGGCGACTGCTGGGCCCCTCCGCCACCGCCGGCGACTTTCTCGAGCTGTCGGTCAGCGACACGGGTCGCGGCATATCGGAAGAACTGCTCGGGCGCGTATTCGACCCTTTCTTCACCACCAAGGCGGCAGGCCGCGCCGCCGGGCTCGGGCTGTCCATGGTCTGGGGCTTCGCCCAGCAGTCGGGCGGCCGGGCCACGCTCGAAAGCCGCCCCGGCGACGGCACGCGCGCCACGCTCTGGCTGCCGCGACACCGCGGCGCCGGACGGCAGGCGGATCCCGCAGCGCTCGCCGAGGCCGCGCCGCCGCCCGCGCCAACGGCGCTGGTCGTGGAGCCCGATGCGGCTATGCGCGAGACGGCCGTGGCGATGCTGGAGCTGCTCGGCTGGCGCGCCGTCGCGGCGGAAGATGCCAGCGCCGCCCTGGCGTACCTCGCGGACCGGCCGGCCGATCTGCTGTTCACCGAGCTGGCACCGGGCGGCGGACTCGACGGCGCCGCGCTCGCGCGCCGCGCACAGGCGCGACGCCCCGCGCTGCGGGTCCTGTTCGCGACCGCCTACGGCGTGCTCGAAGGCGACATGCGCCACCCGGTGATCGACAAGCCTTATCGTCGCGAGGATCTGGAGCGCGCCCTCAGGGAACTGGCGGGGGGAGAACGAACGCGTGGTTGATACGGTTCGTCTCCTGCTCATCATGGACGACGACCCGGCAGTCATCGATCTGGTGGCCGGCGTGGCCGGGCCGCTGGGCTTCGTGGTGCGCCGCGCGGCCGACCAGTCGGCGTTGAGCGATGCGCTCGCCAGCTACGGGCCGGACGCGGTGCTGCTCGACCCGGAGGCGGACCAGGGGCGCGCGATCCAGTCGCTGGACGCGGTGAGCAAGGCGGGCGCCATGCTGCTGCTGCTGGGGCCTCCCGATGCGCGAGGCGTCGTTGCGGCGCGCGGCAGGGCGCAGCGCGCCGGCGTGGATGTCGCCGGCATCCTGCCGAAGCCGCTGCTACACGAAGGCCTGGAGACCGCGCTCCGTTCGCTGCGCGGCGACGCGCCGATTTACGCGGCGCAGGACATTGCCGAGGCCGTGATGCGCGGCGAGATCGGAGCCTGGTACCAGCCGCAGCTCGTGCGCAGCGCGCACGGCTGGCGCGTGGATGGCGCGGAGGCGCTGGCGCGCTGGCAGCATCCGGAGCACGGCCTCGTCCTGCCCGACGCCTTCGTGCCCACGGCGGAGGCGGAGGGCCAGATCGCCGCCATCACGGACTGCGTGCTGCGCACTGCGGTCGAGCAGCTCGGCGTGTGGTCCGGCCAGGGCTTGGCGTTGCGCATCGGCGTGAACCTTTCGCCGTCGCTCGTCACGGACCCCGACTTCCCCGAACGACTGAACATGCTTGCGCGCGAGTACGACGTGCCCGCAAGGTTGCTGGTGCTGGAAATACCGGAGCCCGGGCTGGAGCATGCGGGGCCCGCGTTCCTCGGAATGCTCGCGCGGCTGCGCATCCACGGCTTTTCCCTCGCGCTCGAGCACTTCGGCAGCGGCGTCTCCTCGCTGGCGGATCTTTATCAGACGCCTTTCAGCGAACTGAAGATCGACCGCCGCCTGACGGCGCGCCTCGAGAACGACGAGGATGCGCAGCGTCTCGTGCGGGCCATCGTGGCGCTCGGCCGCGAGATGGGTCTCGCCATCGCGGCGGAGGCCGTGGAGAGCCGCGACGTACTCGACTTCCTCCACGCCGCCGGCTGCGAGCGCGCGCAAGGCTACGTCGTCAGCCGGCCGCTGCCGGCCACCGCGTTCCAGGCCCTCGTCGCGGAGTGGAACAGCACGGGCTGA
>Ga0268386_10004706_pt1 | contig 10090 bp, 10 predicted proteins | sample RVTome_15_FD_200260 | JGI IMG/M metagenome (GOLD analysis project Ga0268386, IMG submission 200260) | Soil microbial communities from uranium-contaminated site in the Upper Colorado River Basin, Wyoming, United States - RVT150D86... ...
GAGGGCATGAGCCTCGAGGAGGCTGCCGCCGAGCTGGAGGCGGTGGACGGCGTGCTCGTCCCGGGCGGCTTCGGGTCGCGCGGCTGGGAAGGGAAGATCACCGCCTGCCGCGTGGCGCGAGAGCAGGAGATTCCGTACCTCGGCATCTGCCTCGGGATGCAGGTGGCCGTCTCGGAGTTCGCGCGCCACGTCTGCGGCCTCGACGGGGCCAACTCGACGGAGATGGACCCGGAGACGCCGTACCCGGTGATCGACCTCCTGCCGGAACAGAAGGAGATCGAGGACCTCGGCGGCACCATGCGCCTCGGCGCCGACGCCGTCGACCTCGTCGAGGGCACGAAGGCCCACGCGGCCTACGGCGATCTCGTGATCCACGAGCGGCACCGCCACCGCTACGAGGTGAACAACCACTTCCGTCCGGCGCTCGTCGAGCGCGGCCTGATCGTGTCGGGCACGTTCCAGGCCGGCCGGCTGGTCGAGGTGATCGAGCTCGCCGACCACCCGTGGTTCGTCGCGAGCCAGTTCCACCCGGAGTTCAAGTCGCGACCCACGCGCCCGGCGCCGCTCTTCCGGGACTTCGTGGGCGCGGCCCTGGCGCGCGCCCGCGAGCGGGGTCGTGTCGCGGAGACCGCGAATCGCTAGCGCCCGCTTGGGGCACCCCGGCCCACCACCCACTTCCGAGTCTAGTCCCGAAGGCCGCGCGCGTGGCGCGCGGAGACGTGTCGAAAGCGCGCCGTCTCTTCCCCAGCCGGCCCGCCTACAATCGCGCAGGTGACGACCACCTGGGCCTCCGACGTCCTCCCGCTCTTCCTCGAGCTCGCGGCCATTCCGAGCCCATCCGGGGAGGAGGCGGAGGTGGCTGGCCGTGTGCGCGCCTACCTCCGTGACCTGGGCGTCGAGGCGGAGGAGGACGAGGCCGGGAACCTGCTCGCGCGCCTGCCCGCGACCGCAGGCGAGCCCGGGGAGGCGATCTTCCTCTGCGCCCACCTCGACACCGTGCCCGTCTCGGGACCGATCGAGCCCGTCGTCACGGACGGGATCGTCACGAACGGCGCCGACACCATCCTGGGGGCCGACGACAAGGCGGCGGTGGCCGTTCTGCTCGAAGCGGCGCGGCTCGTCCTCGCCGAGGGACGCCCGCACGCCGGCATCGAGCTGCTCTTCACGACGAGAGAGGAGACCGGGCTCGAGGGCGCCTTCGCGTTCGACGTGACGCGGCTGCAGGCTCGGCTCGGCTTCGTCTACGACTACTCCGGAGCGGTCGGTGAGGTGGTCGTCGCGGCACCGACCGGCCGGGCTCTCGACGTCGTCTTCACGGGACGGCCGGCGCACGCCGGGATCAACCCCGAGGACGGCCGCTCTGCGATCGTTGCGGCGGCACGCGCGCTCTCGGACCTCCGCCTGGGACGGATCGACGACGAGACGACGGCCAACGCCGGGCTCATCGAGGGAGGGAGCGCGCTGAACGTCGTGCCGGCCCGCTGCCGCCTCGCCGTGGAGGCCCGGTCGCGCAACGAGCGGAAGCTCGCTGATGTCGTGCAGGAGATGCTGGACTCGTTCGCTTTCGCGGCGGCAGTCTCGGAGTGCGAGGTCGAGACGACGGTCGAGGAGAAGTACCGCGGCTATCGCCTGGCGCCCGACGACCCGGCGCTCGCACTCGCGCGGAGGGCCCTCGAGCGCGCCGGGTTCGCGCCCACGGAGGTGGAGGTGGGCGGGGGAGCCGACGCGAACGTGTTCAACGAGCGCGGCCTTCACTGCGTCAACGTCGCCAACGGGATGGCGAACGTCCACACGGCCGACGAGGAGATCGCTGTGGCCGACCTGGAAGCCATGGTCCGCGTAACGCTCGAGCTGGTCGCCGCCGCGCGCGAGGCCTAGTGCCCGTCACGCTGCGGCGCGGAACGGTGACCGCCATCGCGGAGCGGCACGAGGGCCTGGTGCGGCTCGAGGTGGACGGGCGCCCGTGCGTTGCGTATCCGGCCCTGACCGGGCCGGTGGCCCTCGGGGACGACGTCCTCGTCAACGTCCAGGCGGTCGAGCTCGGGCTCGGGACCGGGGGCTACGACGTCTTGCACGCGAACCTCACCAGGGGCCTCGGGCTCCCGGGCGAGGCGGGGGCCCATGTCATAAAGCTCCCGTACACGTCGCTCCAGCACGCGGTCAGGCACGCGGAGGAGTCGTGGGAGGAGGAGCCGGAGGCGGATCTCGGCGGGCTTCCCGTCGTCTGCTGCTCGCTGCACAGCCAGGTCGCCCCGGCCTGCGCAGGGCTCGGGCGGGACCTCCGCATCGCCTACGTGCAGCTCGGCGGCGGAGCGCTGCCGGTGCCTCTGTCCGACACCGTCCGGGCGCTGCGGGGCGAGGGATACCTCCGGACGACCGTGGCGGTGGGGCCGTGTGTCGGCGGGGAGCTCGCCTGCGTCTCGGTGCCGTCCGCCCTCATCGCGTGTGCCGCCCAGGACATGGACGCCGTGGTGTGCGCGATCGGCCCGGGCGTGGTCGGCACGGGCTCCCGGTTCGGGCACGGTGCGGTCTCCGCGGCCCAGGCCGTGGATGCCGCCGGCGCTCTCGGCGGCACTCCCGTGCTCGCCCCGCGGATCTCGGCGGCCGACGAGCGGGAGCGGCACCGCGGGCTCTCCCACCACACGCTCGCCGTGCTGGAGCTCGTCCGCGGGCCGGTGAGAGTCGCCTGGCCCGCCGGGCTCGACGTGCCGCCCCAGCTCGGCCCAGTCGAGATCGTCGACGCGTCCTCGTGGCGCGCCGAGTGCGACGGCCTGCCCCTCTCGCACATGGGAAGGGGCTCCGACGAGGAGCCGTGGTTCTTTGCGGCAGCCTTCGCCGCCGGGCGGCTCGCGCGGTCGCTTATGCCCTGACCGCTGCCTCCACGGCGAAGAACCCGTGCAAATGGCACTGTCCGTGCACTCCGGTTCGGATATCGTTGGCCCGCGTCATGCGGATCGGCGTCGCCAAGGAGATCAAGCAGGACGAGTACCGGGTCGCGCTCACGCCGGCCGGAGCCGGCGAGCTCCGGCAGCGTGGGCATGAGGTTCTCGTGGAGGCCGGCGCAGGCGCGGGAAGCGCGTTTACAGATGGTGACTACGAGGCGGTCGGGGCCGGGGTGACGACGGTCGACGAGGTCTGGGAGAGCTCCGAGATGGTGCTGAAGGTCAAGGAGCCGCTGCCCGAGGAGTACGGACGGCTGCGGGACGGGCAGATCCTCTTCACGTACCTGCACCTGGCCGCCGACGACGAGCTCACGCGAGCACTTCTCTCGAGCGGCGCGACCTGCATCGCGTACGAGACCGTCGAGACCGACGACGGCAAGCTACCGCTGCTCGCGCCGATGAGCGAGGTGGCGGGGCGCCTGGCGACGCAGATGGGCGCCTGGGCGCTGGAGAAGGCCCAGGGGGGTCGCGGCCTGCTGCTCGGCGGCGTCCCGGGAGTGCCGCCTGCGAAGGTCGTCGTCCTCGGCGGCGGAATCGTGGGCTACAACGCCGCGCTGATCGCGGTGGGCATGCAGGCCGACGTGTGGGTGCTCGACAAGTCGGTCGAGCGCATGCGCGACCTGGAGATGATGCTCGACGGGCGGATCACGCTCGCGATGTCGAACCGGCTCGAGATCGAGCTCGCCAGCGCCGACGCCGATCTCATCATCGGCGCCGTCCTCATTCCCGGAGCGCGAGCTCCGAAGCTGATCACCAGGGAGATGCTCGGCGGGCTGAAGCCCGGCGCCGTGCTCGTGGACGTGGCGATCGACCAGGGCGGCTGCTTCGAGACGTCCCGGCCGACGACCCACTCGGACCCGATCTACGAGGTCGACGGCATCGTCCACTACTGCGTGGCGAACATGCCGGGCGCGGTTCCCGTCACGTCCACGTTCGCGCTCACCAACGTGACCTTGCCCTACGTCGAGGCGATCGCCGACCACGGCTTCCGGGAGGCGGTCGCCCGGGATCGTGCGCTCGCGCGCGGCGCCAACGTCGTCGAAGGGAAGCTCACGTACGAGGCCGTTGCGGACGCCAGTGGCCTCGACTTCACGCCGCTCGAGCAGGTCCTTCCGCTCGAGCCGGTCGTCTAGTGCCGCGTCGGGCAATGCCCGCCCGCTTCTGCCCCGCCATCACGCGGCGCCTAGCCCACCCTCGCCCTTGTCAAAGCATCCAGCCTTGCCTGCGGCCGAGTGCGGACTCGTGCTTGGTGCTCGCGACGCAAAGGCCGGGCACCATTGCCCGAAGTGGCACTAACGGGCTTCGGGCTGCGACTTCGGCTTGAGATCGTCGTTCCCCGGGGAGATCCTGACGACCACCCAGGTGATGCCGGCTGCGATGCCGATGGTGCCCGCAATCCAGAGTGCCAGCCCGACGAGACCGAAGATCGTGTCCATGACAGCCGTAGAATAGCCTCATGCCACGCGCCTGCGTGATCGTGCTGGACGCGGTTGGTGCGGGCGAGCTGCCGGACGCGGCCGAGTACGGCGACGAGGGGTCGAACACCCTTGCCAACGTCGCCGAGGCCGTCGGCGGCCTCGACCTCGCCAACCTCGAGCACCTCGGCTTCGGGAACATCGAGGATCTCCTCGGCTGCCCGCCGATGGAGGGCGCGCCCGCCGTCGCCGGTCGCCTGTTCGAGCGGTCGAAGGGCAAGGACACGACGACGGGGCACTGGGAGCTGATGGGCATCGTCACGCCGGTGGCCATGCCGACGTACTCGCACGGGTTCCCGTTCGAGGTGATCGAGGAGTTCGCCCATCGGACCGGCCGCGGCGTCATCGGGAACAAGGCGGCTTCCGGGACGGAGATCATCGAGGAGCTCGGGGAGGAGCATCAGCGGACCGGAAAGTGGATCGTGTACACGTCCGCCGACTCCGTCTTCCAGATCGCCGCGCACGAGGAGACGATCCCGCTGGAGGAGCTGTACGAGGCGAGCGGGGTCGCCCGGGAGATCCTCACCGGGAAGCATGCGGTGGGCAGGGTCATCGCCCGGCCGTTCGTCGGCGAGCCTGGGAGCTACACGCGCACGCCGAACCGGCACGACTGGTCGCTCCGGCCCCGGCAGCCCAACTACCTGACGCTCGTCCGCGAGGCCGGCAACGAGGTTCACGGCGTAGGCAAGATCGGGGACATCTTCGCCGGCGTCGACATCGACCACTCGGACCCGACGAAGTCGAACGCCGACGGCATTCGGCAGACCGAGACGCTGCTCCGGGAACTCGAGTCGGGGTTCGTCTTCGTCAACCTCGTCGAGACGGACATGCTCTGGGGGCACCGGAACGACCCGGTCAACTTCCACCGCTGCCTCCAGGACTTCGACCGCCGGTTGCCCGACCTGCTTGACGCCTTGAGGCCCGGCGATCTCTTCATCCTCACGTCCGACCACGGTTGCGATCCGACGACGCCCTCGACGGACCACTCGCGCGAGCACGCCCTCTTCCTCGCGTACGTCGAGGGGCGGAACGCGGCCGGCGAGCGTCACGAGGGCGAGTTCGCCGACGTGGGCGCGACCGTGAACGCCTGGCTCGGCGGAAAGCCGCCGAGCCGAGGAATCCCGGGCGCTCCCGTCGTGCAGCCGTGATCCATCCCGCCGAGCTGATCCGCCGCAAGCGGGACGGCGAGGAGCTCTCCGGCGAGGAGCTCGCGGAGCTGACGCTCGCGTATGCGCGGGACGAGATCCCGGACTACCAGATGGCCGCGTTCTGCATGGCCGCGTACTTCCGGGGCCTGACCGCGGCGGAGACCCACGCGCTCACCGACGCCATGGTGCGGAGCGGGGAGGTGATCGATCTCTCGCCGCTGGGACGCAAGGTCGTCGACAAGCACTCGACGGGCGGAGTCGGCGACAAGGCGTCGATCGTGATCGGCCCGATCGTCGCCGCCTGCGGCGTCCCCTTCGCCAAGATGAGCGGACGCGGTCTCGGCCACACGGGCGGAACGCTTGACAAGCTCGAGTCGATCCCGGGCTTCCGCATCGAGCTCGGCAGCGGCGAGTTCATCCGGCTGGTGCAGGAGATCGGGCTCGCGATCATCGGCCAGACCGCCGACCTCGTGCCTGCGGACAAGAAGCTCTATGCCCTGCGGGACGTGACCGCGACGGTCGACATCATTCCGCTGATCGCCTCGTCGATCATGTCGAAGAAGATCGCCGGGGGCGCAGACGCGATCGTGCTCGACGTCAAGGTCGGCGACGGGGCGTTCATGAAAACGCTCGACGAGGCGCGGGACCTGGCCCGGACCATGGTCGAGCTCGGCCGTCTGGACGGCCGCGAGGTCGTGTGCGAGCTGACCGACATGGATCAGCCTCTGGGCCGAGCCGTCGGCAACGCGCTCGAGATCCAGGAAGCACTCGACACGCTGGAGGGAGCGGGCCCACCGGACCTCACCGAGCTGGTGCTCGGTGCCTCCGCGTACCTGCTGGCGCTGTCCGACCTTGGCGTCGATCACGACGAGGGCCGCCGGCGTGCGGAGGAGGCAATCTCCAGCGGGGCCGCACGCGAGCTCTACGACCGCTGGGTGCGGGCGCAGGGGGGCGAGCCCGCGCGCGACTCGCTTCCGCGCGCAGCAGTCGTTCGCACGGTGACGGCGCCCGCGACCGGTTTCGTCGAGACGATCGCGACGACCGGTGTCGGTCTGGCGGCGCTCCGGCTGGGCGCGGGACGGATCCACAAGGAGCACGCGATCGACCACGCTGTCGGCGTCGTGTGCCTGGCGAAACGCGGGGACCGGGCGGAGGCCGGTCAGGCGCTGGCCGAGATCCACGCGCGCGACGACGACTCGGCCGAACGCGCCGCCGCGGAGGTCGAGGCGTGCTATCGGATCGGAGACGGGGAGCCCGAGCAGAGGCCGATCGTCCTCGACGTCGTCTCGTGAGCGGCCGGGGTGCGTGAGCTTCCATGCCCGAGCTACCCGAGGTCGAGACGATTCGCTCGCTGCTCGCGCCCGGGCTGACGGGACGAACGCTCGAGCGGGTCGAGATCCGCGATCCCAGGCTGACCAGGCCGGAACCGCCCGAGGCGGTGGCGACCGCCCTGGAGGGGGAGCGGATCGCCGACGTGCGCCGGCGTGGCAAGTATTTGGTTGTCGTCTTCGAAGGCGGGCGGCACCTCCTCGTTCACCTGCGGATGACTGGGAACGTCCTGCATCCGGCGCCAGATGGGGTCGAGGACGATCCGCACGTGCGGGCTGTCGTCAGATTAGACGACAGCTCGGACGTCGCCTACAGAGACGTCCGGCGGTTCGGGACCTGGGACCTGCTCGAGCCGGGCGACCTCGAGGGCTACTTCGCGGCCCGCCGGCTCGGCGTGGAGCCACTCGGCCGCTCTTTCACCGCCGCCGCTCTCGGCCGCTCGCTCGCGGGGCGTCGGGCACCGGTCAAGGCGGCGCTGCTCGACCAGCGGGCCGCTGCCGGAATCGGAAACATCTACGCCGACGAGGCCCTCTGGTACGCGCGTGTTCATCCACTCGCGTCTGCCGGCCAGCTGGACGCGGACCAGGTGGCCTCGCTGAGGGACGGCATCCGCAAGGCGCTGAGGCTCGGGATCCGCCGGCAGGGCGCGACGCTCCGCGACTACCGCGGCGCCGACGGGGGGCGCGGACGGATGCAGGAGGAGTTCCGCGTCTACGGGCGCGAAGGAGAGCCGTGCGAGCGCTGCGGGGCCCCGATCGCCAAGGCGCGGGTCGCCGGCCGCGGCACCTGGTACTGCCCGGTGTGCCAGCCGGGGTGGCCCTGAAACCGAGACGCTACGCCGCCAGCTCGCGAAGAAGCCCGCGGCGGTCGAGCTCACGGAGCTCGGCGAAGCCGCCGATCGGACGGCCGTCCACGAGGATCTGCGGGACGGTCCAGCGGCCGGTGAGATCGAGCAGCCGAGCGCGGAAGGCCGGATCGTCGTCGAGCGGGATTTCCTCGAACTGGAGGTCGCGCTCGCGAAGGAGGGCTCTGGCCCGGTCGCAGTAGCCGCACCAGGCCGTCGAGTACACCTGAATCCTGGCCATACCAGGATAAACGTCCATGCCATGGCCGCGATTCCCCCGAAGGAGCGACTAGAGTGGCCGGGATGTCGTCGCGCACGCTCACGAGCGAGGCGGTCGTGCTTCGCTCGATCCGCTTCTCCGAGGCGGACTGCGTCCTCCACCTCTACACGCTGGCCCGGGGGAGAGTCGGCGCGATCGCCAAGGGAGTGCGGAAGACGCGTTCGCGCTTCGGTGCCCGGCTCGAGCCGCTGTCGCACGTCGAGCTCCTCCTCCACGAGGGACGCGGCGACCTGTGCACGGTGCGCGGCGCCCAGCTCGTTCGCTCACACGACCGCTCCCGAACGGACCCGTACCGGCTCGCGGTCGGACACATCGGGCTGGAGGCGGTCCTCAGGCTCTTCGTCGAGGAAGAGGCCCAGCCGCCGGCGTTCCACGCGCTGACGCGCTTCCTCGACCTCCTCGACGACGTGGACGCGAGCCTGCCGGCGCAGCCGGCGCTCGAGCCGCTCGTCCTCTCGTTCCAGCTGAAGCTCCTGTGGCTCGCCGGCTACCTCCCGCACCTTGCGAGCTGCGCTTCGTGCGGGGAGGCGAGGCCGCTCGTCGCCTTCTCGGCCCGTGCGGGAGGCGCCGTTTGCCGCGACTGCTCCGCCGCCGCGCTGCCGGTGTCGGGGGAAGGGTTTCTCGGAACCCGGAGGCTCCTCGAGCAGCCTCTTGCCGGAGCCCGCGAGCTCGGCCTCGGGGAGGACGTTCTCCGTCAGTGCCTGCGAATCATCGAGGCCTCCTACGAGGAGCACGGAGGCTTCCGGCTGCGAACGCTGTCGGCCTGATCGCGGGCGATCGGGGACGGCGACCCAAGCGAGCCTCCCTGGCTTGGGGCACCCCGGCCCACCACCCGCTTCCGAGCATAACGCCGAAGATCGCGTACGTGGCGCGCGGACCGTGCCGAGTGTGTGACAACGTCGCGGGCCGGCCTCTGGCCGGCCGGGGATGGACCGGCCGCGCTCCCGTAGCATGTTCGCTTCGATGAGCGCGCCCAACTTCCAGGAGATGATCGCCCTAGTGGAGCGCTACTGGGCAGACGACGGGTGCGTGCTCGTCCAGCCGTACCACACGGAGGTCGGCGCGGGCACGTTCAATCCGGCCACCTTCCTTCGGTGCCTCGGGCCGGAGCCGTGGAAGGCCGCCTACGTCGAGCCGTCGATCAGGCCGACCGACGGCCGCTACGGCGAGAACCCCTTCCGCTTCCAGCACTACTACCAGTACCAGGTGATCCTCAAGCCGGCGCCCGACGACGTGCTCGACCGCTACTTTGCGTCGCTCGAGGCGGTCGGCATCGACCTGCAGAAGCACGACGTCCGCCTGGTCGAGGACGACTGGGAGGGCCCGACGCTCGGCGCCTGGGGACTGGGCTGGGAGGTCTGGGTCGACGGGATGGAGGTGACCCAGTTCACCTACTTCCAGCAGCTCGGCGGCCTCGAGCTCGACCTGATCCCGGCGGAGATCACGTACGGCCTCGAGCGGCTCGCCATGTTCCTGCAGGACAAGCGCACGGCGTTCGAGCTCGAATGGGCGCCGGGCGTCACCTGGGGTGACGTCTACCGGGAGAACGAGCGTCAGTGGTCCGTCTACAACTTCGAGGCCGCGCCGGTGGACGTGCTCGTGCGGCGGTTCGAAGAGCACGAAGAGGAATGCCGCCGGCTGATCGAGCTCGGGCTGCCGCTTCCGGCGTACGACCAGGTGCTCAAGTGCTCGCATGCCTTCAATCTCCTCGACGCGCGCGGCGCGATCTCGGCGACCGAGCGCGCCGCCTACATCGGCCGGGTTCGCAACCTCGCCCGCACCGTCGCGGAGCGCTACGTGGAGTCCCTTGCCCAGCCTGCTGTTTGAGATCGGCTGCGAGGAGCTGCCGGCCTCGGCGTGCAGGGAGGCCGAGGCGCAGCTCCGTGAGCGCTGGCTGCCGGAGCTGGGGGAGGGGACGGTCTACGCCGGGCCGCGGAGGCTTGCCCTGTTCATGCCCGAGGTCGCCGAGCATGAGCCGGACCGCTGGGTGCAAGGGCCTCCGGAGCACCTGCGCGAGCAGGCGGCGGCCGGCTTCGCCCGCAAGCAGGGCGTTTCCGAGGACGAGCTCGAGG
>Ga0268386_10004707_pt1 | contig 10090 bp, 5 predicted proteins | sample RVTome_15_FD_200260 | JGI IMG/M metagenome (GOLD analysis project Ga0268386, IMG submission 200260) | Soil microbial communities from uranium-contaminated site in the Upper Colorado River Basin, Wyoming, United States - RVT150D86... ...
CGGATCTGAGGGTTGGGGGTTCGAATCCCTCCGGGCGCGCCATATATTTCGCATAGTTAACATGTGTTAACTCACGAGTTTGTACCACCGGATGTACCATCGTCCAAAAGATCGGCCGCGTTTTTACAATCTCCGGGCTTAATATGACCATACAAATCTCCGTCACCTTAATCGAGGAGTGTCCGAGCTGATCGTGGATGTACGCTAAAGACTGATTATTTTTAATCTGTAGCGTCGCGAACGTATGGCGCAAATCGTGGAACCTGATCCGCCGCACTCGGCGTCGGCCATAAACTTTCGAAAAGACTTCCGCAAGTTTGAGGGGTCGAGCATCGTTCCGTCGCTAGTTTGGAACTGCCACTCATCACCCTTCCGCTTCATCTCATAAAGCACTTTGGCAAGCTGGCCGGAAATATTAACGTAACGATCACGCCCATTCTTCGGAGGTTTTAATATGCCGCGTGAAAGCGTCCGTTGGACATGAATTAGCCGACCTTCGTAATCTACGTCCGAGGCCTTTAACGCTATCAATTCGCCCTGGCGCATTCCTGAACGAATCGGCGCAGAGATACAGCGGGTAATCTTTCACAACTTTCGACAGTGCCTCTCGGAGAAATTTCGAAGTTTCCTCTTTCGAATACGGATTGATTATCGTTTTCTGCTTGCCCTTGTTTTTCTTTCCAAACCGCGCGGCCGGATTCATCGGGATCGGCTCGCCGTCCTCGATGGCCTGGTTGTACATCGCCCTCACGGGAGCCAGCATATTCCGAACCGTTGCAGGTTCGTACTTTTTTCGCTTCTCGGCCATCAAATCCCGAATCATCGGCCGGGTTACTTTGGCAAACAGCTTATCTCCGAGAACCGGGTAACCTTCGTATTCCCGATACGTCGAATCGGCGATATTTCCCTTAACCGTCGTGAGCCACCAATCGCCGTATTCCTTGGCGCGCATTTGGGCCCCAGGCCTCGAATGCCATCCCCCGGCCGCTGCTGCGCACGTTATGGCGCCTTTATCTTCTAACTATTCGCCAGCATGACCGCAAATATTTGTTTGTGTCCGCCCTTTGTCCGCGTAGCTGAAACAATGAGCCCCAAGAACCACCGTTTGCGGCAGCGCTCAGAGCTTGTTTTTGTTGGACTTTGTGGGCTTGTTTCGGTTTTAGTGGCAATCAAGATTCGAATGGCATTCAACTGGTCGTGTATGCCTGGGATCCGGGTTTCCACCCATAAGGCAACAGACTGTTAAAAAATGACCGCCTGTGAAAACAAACAGTCGCCGTCAGGGTGTTGCGATAGGTGGAAACAATCTGGAAACACAGGTTTGTATCTTGCTGTTTTCTCTTATGAGTTTTGGCCGCCGCAAAGTTAATATCTGAGGGCAAATTGTCCCTTGACATGGTACGGAACCACGTCGATCGTCGAACTTCAACCGTTATTGAGAATGGCCTGAAGAAAACCGACGACTAGGCCAATGCAGGTCAATCCTATGATTGAGTAAACGACAATTTTAAGCCACAGCGGAAAGTCTTCCACGGTTTTTCCTCCTTATCGGTGGCCCATGACAAGAGCATCACTGCACTCCATGAGAGCTCCGATGGGTTTTTTGCCTGCAAGCCGGTCCGGCTTAGCGACGAGGCTTTCAGGCGTGACCCGAAGCTACGAAGTGCGACGCTTAGCGATTTTGAACTGCTCTATTCTCTGAATGCCCGTCGGGCGAGACGGTTAAGGGCGTAGGACAGAAGGTTCAAATGAGGAAGGCTTTGTGGAGCTTATAAATCCTGAGGTTCTTCTTAAGTGTTTTGGCTTCTTTCTCGCACGGCCGGAAGCCGACGTTGTCCCCTGCGGTAGGTGCAATGAGGCCAGCTGCCGCGTTTACTATCTGGCGGCTTCCGTTTTCGACGACGTTGTTAGCGCTTTGCGCGGCCCGTCCGAAGCCGGGAAACCCGGATTTCTCGCTGGCATGGATCTCGGGATAGGCTCCAAGATTCAGATCCTCCAGGACGTCGACTGCCGAGAGAACAGCCCAGGAGGTCACTAGCAGGAGTGCCAGGGCCCTACGAAACATGGCCCGGAGTATTTTACACAAACCCAGGTTTGTCAAGAAGATTGGCTGTGGGTTGGTGGTGCGGGCGTAATTTACAGTGAGAAGCGCATGGGCGATTCTGGCACTTGTATAATAAAGCCAATACCAACTGGCAAAAGACAAATGGCTCAGGACGCTTTGGTAATGGTCACGAAAAAAAGCCCAAAAGCCTAGTGTTGTCTCCATCTTTGTTTCCACACTGACATGAAACGAGATGAACTAAGCCGAAATAGCGAAAGGGGAAAGCTCTTTTTTCGAGCGTTTCGCCTCTGCTATTCTCTCTGATTGTGGGTTGGAGACAACTTCGGCTCGAGGGTTGGGGATCCCTGTGAATGTAAAGACGAAGCTGAAGTTTGTGCTTCCCTCTGCCTTTCGAGTTTCGATGAGCTTGAGTCGTTCAGCTCCGGCCGCGCGCGCCAGCTGGAAAGCATGTTCGACGTTCCGCGCCGGCGCGACTCGCTCGGCGAATGGCACGGCGATTTACCGATCGAAAAATTTGACTGGCACATTGGCTTGATCGTCGGCCCTTCCGGATCCCGCAAGAGCTCGATCCCGGAAAACAACTTCGTCAAGCGAAGGAGTTTCGCTGGGGCGCCGCGTCGCTGATCGAGGGAAGGCGGCACTGAAAGGTGAGCCGAGTCAAGCAGCTAGAGCCGCCGTGTAAGCGCCGTGTAGCGGTGTTGCCGGAGTATGACGATGGTGATAAACGAAATAGGACTAACCGTCGCAGCCAATATATGCATAAAGGAATTAGTAGTCTGAACCTTCGGTACGGCTCCTATTGTAAGACTTGGCGCCTATTTCCCACCTTATTTTTTGTCTTTTTCGCGGCGAGCGAACCCATTACAGCGATGACAAAACCGGCTGCGGAAGAAGGAATCAACAGGTGCGATGAATCCGCCAATTTGGATAGTACGATCGCTTATTGTACACAGATCATCGTGTCTGGGCGGCTCTCAGGAAAGAGCCTGGCTCTCGCTTTTTACAGGCGTGGCAACGCCTACAATGCACAGGGAAAGTATGACTTGGCGATTCAAGACTACGATAAAGCGATCCGGTTAAATCCGAAACATGCAAATATTTTTTCCAATCGGGGCGTCGCATTAGCGGGGAAGCGAGAATACGATCGTGCGATCGAGAGCTACACCGAAGCAATCCGTCTAAACCCAAACCACGCTGATACGTTTTCCAATCGGGGTGTCGCGTACGCGGGAAAAGGAGATTATGACCAGGCGATTGAAGACTACAACGAAACCCTCCGGTTGAAGCCGAATCACGCCAATGCTTTTTTTAATCGCGGCAACGCTTACAGACGAAAGAGAGATTATGACCGAGCGATTGAAAATTATAACCGATCACTCCGATCAAATCCGACTGCCAAAGCCTTTTCCAATCGCGGCATCGCCTACAGCCACAAAGGAGAGCATAACCTTGCCATCCAGAGCTACAATGAAGCGTTACGCCGGAATCCTCGACACCTCAACGCGCTCTACAATCGCGGCAATGCCTATACGCGAAAGGGAGAGTACGCTCGGGCGATTGCGGACTTTGATCGAGTGCTCCAGTTGCAACCGAAGCATGCCAATGCCTATTCCGGTCGTGGAATTGTGCGGTTCTTTCAGGGAGAGTTCTCGGCAGCAGTGCCGGACTTTTCTGAGGCTTTGCGATATGCCCCGACCAATCTGTACGGCGTTCTTCTCCTTTATATTGCGCAGGCAAGGGCGGGAGACCATGGTCGGGACGTTCTGGCGCGTGCGGCGCGAGAATTGGATCTTGTGAAATGGCCCGGCCCGATTGTCTCAATGTATTTGGGCAAAGTGCCGGAGCAGGTGGTCCTTGATTCCACTCCCGCTACCGATATTGCATCAAGCCGTCAAAGGCGCTGCGAGGCTTATTTTTACATTGCTCAACGACTTTTGGTTCAACAGCAGAGGGCTGCGGCAGTCCGAATGTTTGAGAAAGCCGTGGCTACGAATGCTTCAGTACTGTTTGAGCATGAGGCTGCACAGGTCGAACTCAAACGGCTAAGCAATTAACTTCCCCACACTTTACTTAGCCCCTTCCTTCACTGTTGCTGCGTTAGCCGAATGACAGCAACGGAAGTTCGAAAACTGCCATCGCGTCAGTCATTTTACTTTTTCAAACATGGCGGTTGAGAGCATTTCGCCTGTCTCGAGCTGGATTCCTCAATCCAAACGCGTACGACCTTGATAGCAATTTGCTACGACCTTGGCAGTAATTTGTGGTACTTTTCGCCCGAACTCATTGATAAGACGCCCACGTCCATTAGCATCTTGTCAGGCGATCCTGGAGGGACCTTAATAACCATTGAGGAGGAGTTTATGGTCACAAAAGTGCGTATACTTGTAGTGTTGATTTCGCTGTGTGTGCCGCTAGTATCTCTGGCGCAAAGTTCCGGCAGCGCAGCACGTTCGCTTCAAAGTTCATCTCTGCGGGATGTAGCCGACGGCTCGATAGTAATGCTCAGCAAAGAAGAATCAGGGGTGTCCGGCTATATTAACGCCCAATATGCTTACGTTCATTCGGATTGTTCCGGGGGAGCGCAGGTGGTTCATTACACCGGCCCCGCATTCGATATATACGACCGGACTGTGCTCCATCATGAGCACAGAAAGTGTTCAGACAGTACATATGAGGACAGCGGCGACGACGATTGATGTCGGTTTGACGGGCACGTCCCTCCAGGATTGGTCCCGTCAAAAGTAGCTGTAAGGCTAGGGGCGGAGGTTATGTGACACCGAGGCTACCTAAGCTTTTTGCCTCACTTGTCGAGGCGTTCCTTCGTGGGAGAAAACGCCACAGGTTTTCCATTCGTAGCCAGTTGATTTTCCTCGTTCTCGTGGGCGCCGCGCCACTGTTGATCTTGAGCGCAGTCATGTTTTGGCGAGACCTCCAGCTTCAGCGCAAGTCTCGCGAGCAAGGGATGCGCGACACTGTCCGCGCGTTCTCACTCGCGGTTGACCGCGAGGTCGGCATGGCACGTGCCATGTTAGAGACTCTTGCAGCATCGCCGTATTTGGATTCTCGAGACTTCAAGTCCTTCTACGAACTCAGTTCAAGAGTAGCGGAGCAACACAAAGGTTGTTGGATTGTTCTCTTTGATCGCACCGGTCAGCAGATGATCAATACGCGCCAGCGTCTCGGCAGCGCATTGCCCAATACTTTGCGAGACGCGGTCGAGAGACCGGCAGCAAAGAGAGATGGCCTGTCGTTGGGCACCGCGTCAACTGTGAAACAAGTCCTTGAGGCCGGCAAGCCCATCGTCACCGGTCTCTTCATGGGAATCGTCTCTAAACGACCGACCGTTTCGATTAGCGTTCCGGTAAAACGGAACGGAAAGGTGACGTACGCGCTCAGTATGGGCATTCTGCCCGAGAGTTTCACCGCGTTACTGCAGGAACATGGATTGCCAGGCGATTGGATGGCGATGCTTGTGGACCGCAACGGAATTATCATCGGTCACACGGCTGATCCGGAGAGATCTGTGGGCCGAGCGGCCAGCCCCGAGCTGATTTCGAAAGCTAACGAAGGATGGGGAACGGGTCGGAACCGCCAGGGCGTGCCGGTGTATTTTGCATTTGCGCGGTCGAATCTCACCGGATGGGGCACAATTCTAGGTGCCCCTCAAAGTTCCATTGACGCGCCCATGAACCAGTCTTTACGCATGTTGGGTGCGGGAGCGGTGCTGCTCGTTATTGCCGGACTCAGCACGGCCCTTGTGCTCGGCAGGCGTATTGCCAGGCCCCTGTTGCGCCTTGCCAGTTCGGCCGAAAGGATTCAGCAAGGGGAATGGATTGAGCTGGATCCTTTGGCTACACGCGAAGTAAAGGAGCTTCATAATGCTCTTGTAAACGCCGCACAGGCCGAACGTGAGGCGGCGAATGAGCGCCAGCGGCAGCTGGTCGAGCAGCGAATGCGGCATCTGGCTGAAGTGAGCGCCGTATTGACAGAATCGCTGGGGTATGAAAATACGCTCAACCGGCTTGGCGATCTTATGGTCCCGGAGCACGCAGACTGGTGCGTCATTGACCTGTTGGAAGACGGCTCGGATATTTGCCGGCGTGTGGTTGTGCGTACGAGCAGAAAAGAGCAAGAACAGTTTGCCCAAGAGGTTCTACGGGACTACGCTCCGGACCTGAGTCGACCTCACCCGACCATTATTGCGTTGCAAACAGGACAAACTGATTTCACGTTCAATCCGGATGCGTCTTGGCTAAACGCGTTCGCGCGGGACGAGCGACACCGGTTTCTGCTTGAGCAAATGGAACCGAGCGGTGTCATTATTGTCCCGCTGCGTGTGCAGGAACGAATCGCAGGCACATTCTCACTCGTGGCATCGCGGTATTCCGGGCGGAGCTACACGATTGCCAATGTGGAATTTGCGGAGGAGGTTAGCCGCCGCGCTTCAATTGCGCTTGATAAGGCCTGGCTTTATCGAGAAGTGCAGAAGGAATTGGCGGAGCGCAAGCGCTCGGTGAGCCAGCTGCAAGCGATGTACCGTTTCGTGGAACGGCGGCATCGAGCCGAATCGGTTGACGAAATCTGTGACGCTGCGCTGGATGCAGTTTTGTCGGCCTTAAACTGCAGCCGCGCTTCAATTTCGCTCCTCGACAACTCGGGGAGGATGCGATTCGCGTGCTGGCGCGGATTATCCGAGGATTATCGCAGCGCCGCCGAAGGCCATTCGCCATGGCAGCCCGACGACTCTGATCCACAACCGGTCTGCATCCCCGATGTTTTACTGGCTGGGTTTGACGATTCCCTAAAAGGCGTCGTGACAACTGAAGGTATCGGCGCGCTCGCGTTAATTCCCTTGTCAGAGAACGGGAGGCTCATTGGCAAACTCGTGACCTATTACAGCGCGCGGCACGCTTTTGACAACCAAGAAGTCGAAGTTAGCTTAACCATTGCTCGCCAAATCGCCCTTGGCATTCAGCACAAACGTGCCGAAGAAGCGCTGCGCGAAAGTGAGAAGCGGCTGGCTTACGCGCTGGAAGCCACGGTGGGCGGCATCTGGGATTGGAACGTCCAGACGGGAGAAGTTTTGTACAGCCGGCAGTGGATTGAATCCCTCGGCTATGCCGCTGAAGAAGTCCCCCGTCACGCGAGCTTTTGGGAAAAGATCGTGCATCCGGACGATTGGCCTCGGTTGTGTGACGCGCTCAATGCGCATCTTAAGGGTGAGACGCCTTTGTATGAGTTCGAAAATCGGCTGCGGATGAAAAATGGCGCCTATCGGTGGAATCTCGACCGGGGGAAAGTCGTTGAGTGGGATCGTGACGGAAAGCCACTGCGCATGGTCGGCACCGACACGGATATCAATCAGCGCAAAACGGCGCAGGCAAAATTGCATGAGTCCGAAGAGCGCTTTCGCAAGATGGCGGACAGTTCGCCGATCATGATCTGGCTGACAGACGCGGCCGGCCACACCTCATTCGTGAACCGCGCCTATCTCAGGTATTTCGGTATCACCGCCGCAGAAGCGACGGCTTTTGATTGGTCAAGCAAGATTTATCCCGAGGACCGAGAGACGTACGTTGCCGCTTTCCACACAGCTCTGCAAAAACGCCAAGAGTTTCATCAGCGCGCACGCCTGCAACGGTTCGATGGACAGTGGCGTTGGGTCGAATCGCGCGGCAATTCGATCCTTGATAGTGCCGGCGCTATGGTCGGGTTTATTGCCAGCTCGCCGGATATCACCGAGATCTACGAGTCGCAGCAGATGTTGCAAGAACTCGACCAACGAAAGGACGAGTTTATCGCCAATATGAGCCACGAGATTCGCAGCCCGCTCACCGGCATCATGGGATACGCCGATCTCCTGCTCACCAGGTTAACAGATCCTTTCGATATCCAATGCATCAAGACCATCAAAGAAAGCGGCGACTATCTGATCGAGATCGTGAATGACATCCTGGATCTCTCGAAGATCGAAGCCGGCAAGCTGGTGTTGAATATCGAGGCGATCTCCGTGCACGCTGTGCTCGCGGAAGTCCAAGGCTTGATGGACCTGCGCGCCAGGCAAAAAAAATTGCCGTTGTTTCTACGCTATGACGGCGTGTTGCCTGAGGGCGTGCAAACGGATCGAACTCGATTGCGGCAGATTCTAGTCAATCTTGTAAGCAACGCCATCAAGTTTACTGAAACCGGCAGTGTGCAGATCGTTGCCAGGTATCTCGAGGACGATGGCTTGCTGCAGATTGAAGTGGTCGATACCGGTATCGGCATCGCACCGGAGCACCAGGTGCGTTTGTTTGAACCCTTCACGCAAGCCGATAGCACGAACACACGGCAGTATGGTGGCACTGGGTTGGGTTTAACGATCACAAGACGTCTGGTCGACATGCTTGGCGGAAGCATCGCTTTCGAAAGCGAGCTGAGTAAGGGAAGTACGTTCCGAGTGAACATCCCCACCGCGCAACAGTCGTCTGTGCCGGTCGATGCTGCGTCGCTGGATCAACCGGCGCCGGGCGCTTTGCCGTTGCTCGATTGTCATATTCTCATCGTCGATGACCGGAAAGAGTTCTGCTATCTAATCAGCCGATACATAGAGGACGCGGGGGGGCGCGCAACGGCAGTATCCAACGGAGAAGCAGCTATTAAAGCCGTTGAGCAGGAGAATAGCGATCCGTTCCATGCCGTTATCCTGGATATTCAGATGCCCGGAATTGATGGACTTGAAACGACACGAAGGCTCAGAGCCAAAGGCTTTCGGACGCCGATTATCGCTTTAACGGCGGGCGCGATGCTCAGCGATCGTGAAAAGTGTTTGCGGGCGGGCTGTGACGATTATCTGAGTAAGCCCATCGAACGAAGGGTGCTCGTAAAGCTGGTGGCTCGCTACATTCAGAACCAGGCCATATAAAACGGCTTCCCCCGCCGGTTGAGACCCACGATGCAGGTGCCTGACGGCCATCTATGATTCGAGTTAACGAGACCGCGAGAAAGAGCCGCGGCAGATCATCCGGCAAACTGGGAACTTTGGCCGCGCCGATCATAAACACTAGGGACACCTTGCCATCCTTGAGACTGCGCGCAAACGATCTATTATCCGCAGGGCGGCCGTGTTGCTCCTGAAGTTCGGCAAAGATGAGCCTGGGAGAGAATCCTGAGCGCGAAGATTCCCATCTATGGGATGTCAACCGCTTGCTTGATTCATATCCAATTGCCATCCGTACCACTATGACGTTAGTCGCATAAATTTTAGCCCAGCGGGCTTTCAATCACCATAAAATCATACTTCCGGGCCACTTGACCCGTCAGGATATCCATGCGCAAGATATCGTCAGTACTTCCAACCTCGTCTCTCATCCTTCGTCAGTTCTAGCAGTGAATGGCTTCTTCGAAAAGGTGTGCAACAGAAGGAGGGGCTATGAAGAACTGGGGCCTGAGAGCAGTCGGTTGCCTGCTTTCCACTTTCTTCTTGTTGACTATTGTTACGCCTTTATGGGCTGACGGCGTGGACGATAGGATAAGGCTCTTGGAAGAAGAGCTGGGCCGGTTAAAAGCCGAGCAAGAGCAGCAAAAGCAGGAGCAGATCCAGATCAAAAAAGATGCGACTGCCGCCGCCGCGGCGTTGCCGGCGTTCGAGTACCGTGCCGGCCAAGGCATGACCATCACGGCTGCCGACAAGAGCTGGGCATTCAATATGAGCGGGCAGTTTCACTTGAGGTTGTATAATCACCTCGACGGGAACGATTCCGACGGCGCGGTTACGGGCAAGCTCTTCGGCCGGCGGATGACACTCTTTCCAACGTTCTGCTGGGCCAACTGCTTCTACCAGCTGGAGCTCCATCTCGACATGGACCAGAACAACATCCCGTTTGAGCTTCAAAGAGCTCAAATGAGCTTTGACTTCAGTCAGTGGAATCCGTATTTGCCGGCGTTGGTGATGGGTCTCGATGCTGCGGCGCGGAAAGGGCATGCGGTTTCCTCCAGTAGCAGCGCACGCTGGGAGAGGAATCCGATAAACGATGGCGATAGCGT
>Ga0268386_10004708_pt1 | contig 10089 bp, 9 predicted proteins | sample RVTome_15_FD_200260 | JGI IMG/M metagenome (GOLD analysis project Ga0268386, IMG submission 200260) | Soil microbial communities from uranium-contaminated site in the Upper Colorado River Basin, Wyoming, United States - RVT150D86... ...
ATCAAAGGGCAGGAAGATCCTGAGATCCAGGGGTGGTACAGTAAAGAATACAACCAATATGAGCCTAACACCGCCTCAATCTTCAGTACCATGGTAGAAACCAGCCAGGCTTTTGTTTGGCTTTTGGTGCCCTTTGAGACCACCGCTCCTGTTTTGAAAGTAAAAAAATACCGGGTCCTGGAAGACGGTGTCAGTATCAGGGTAAGGAATCATTCCATTGGTGAATGGGACCTGTTCATCCCTTATGCCAACAGCCGGCAGGTAAAATTTGATTTCAATGAGTTTTAACCCGATATCTGGCCCATTTATTTTCTGTGATTATATATTTTTGCGGTATGCCCCACAACAAATGATGGTGATGAGCAGCAGACTATATTTGCTCCTAATCCTTATATTTTTTGCTTATGTGGACTGTTTGGCTGACCCTGTTTCCAGGGCGCTGAAGGCTCTGAAAAAAGGGAAACACCAACAGGTCGAAACTGTTCTGAATAAATCCCTGGAAAAACATCCTGTTAACCCTGGCGCCAGGTACGCCTACTCCCTGCTGTATTTCGACAGCACTTATGTAAACCACAATCTCGATTCTGCACATAGATTTATCGAGCAGGCCTTTATTGACCAACAGGCACCGGATAGCCTGGAAGGATTTCCCCTGGAAAAAACAGGTCTGACCCTGGACCATCTGAACCGCCACAAATCATCTGTAGACAGCGCCGCTTTTTCCCGGGCCGCTGGACAAAACACCGTAGAAAGTTTTCAGTATTTCATTGATGAATATCACAATGCGCCGCAAATTGCCAATGCCGTGAGCCGCAGGGACCATCTGGCATTTGAAACGGCCAGCATCGAAGACTCCTACTTCAGTTATATGGACTTCCTGGACCGGTATCCCGATGCACAACAGGTGCCTTTGGCCCGTGAACGCTACGATAGATTGGTTTTCCAGTCCAAAACTGCCGGCGGAAAGCTGCAGGATTTTGTGAAGTTTTTGCAGGAACATCCTGAAACCCCATACCGGGACCAGGCAGAGTGGCAGATTTTCCAGCTGGGTACCCTGGATGATGATATCGAAAGCTATTCCAGGTTTAAGCGAAATTACCCTGGAAGCAGGTATGCCGTCAACGCGGACAATATTCTTTATCACAGGAATAAAGAGTGGTACATGGCGGAAAATACTGTATCGGATTCATTGAAGAATGTTTACCAACTTGAATCCTCCACACTGATACCAATTTACGAAAACGGCCTGTACGGATTTATCGACCGGTTCGGAAACGATCTCATCCCGCCCACTTTTGATTCCATTCCGGGTGATTATTTATGTCAATTGCTGGATGAGGATGTACTCCAGGCTTTTGTGCAGGACAAAATGGTACTCATGGGTAGAAATCAGATAATTTTATGGGACCATCCGTATGACCAGGTAAAAGACCTGGGAAGAGGCCTGCTGGAAATTAAGGTGGGTAACCAATACGGCGTACTGCACAAATCAGGCTGGCTGGTACTGGAAGCAGTATATGACCAGATCAAATTTCTTGGTGACTCATTCCTGGCACTGCAAAAAGATGGAAAGTGGGGAGTCTCAAGCATGACCGGAAGGGAGATCGTACCGCCAAAATTTGAAACAGTAGAGCATGAAGGGGCGTTTTTCCTGTTTAAAAAGGAATTGTGGTCTGTTAGTAACAAACAGCATCTTTTGGAAGTCTATGAAACCGGCAAGGAGTTTAAATTTGAATACCAGGAATGGGAATTGGTCAGCCATGATTACGTTATGGTCTTTTCGGGAGAGAAAGAAGGCCTGCTGAATAGGAATTTAACTGAAATCATACCTTTGTCTGTTCATGAGATCCATGATCTGGATACCACTGAATGGTTTGTAAAAACCTCACACGGGACCATCCGGTTTTATGGAGACCAATTGCAGAAGGTCCCCCCCGACAGGTACCAGGATTTCGTTTCCAACAAACATTTCATTTGCCTGTTGAAGAACCCTGCCTGGGAAGTTTGGGACCGGTCTTCCTTAGGTAGGATCAACGAGATTTTATATGATTCTGTGGCTGCCCTGGGACCTCACCTGATGGTCCTCACTCAAGCTGGTAAATCTTCCGTACTGTTCAGAAACGGCACCATTGTAGATTTAGCCGGCAAAGACCGGGTAAAGCTGATCCGGGATGCTGATCAGTCCTGGGGATTTTTACAGGTGAGTACTTCCGGGGGTCAACGATTGGTGTATGACCTCGATGGCCATCAGATTTATGATACCTGGTATTACGAAGTAAGTCCTCTTACCCCTCAATTGTTTATCATTGAAAAGAACAACCTTAAGGGTATCGTTGACCTTCAGGGTAAAGTGCTGCTAAAACCACAATATCAGACCATTGTGGCGGACAGCGCAGCTCATATCTCATTATTGCATAACGGGCGGTTCGGGTATTTTAATCCGGTTACCGGGTCTTTGATCCGGCCTCAATACCAAACCAGGATGCAGTACTTTGATGAAAATATCCTGTCCACTATCAGCAAAGGCAAAATGGGGCTGATAGATTATCAAAACAAGGTGCTGCTTCCCTTTGAATATGACCAGATAACTCACTGGTCTGATAGTATAATATTTGCCAGGAAGGAGGACCGCTGGCTGGCAGTTAACCTGTATACGGAGGAGGTAGTCTACAAAGACATTAGCCGTATGGATTGGATATCAGGACATAAAAGCCATAAAGCGATCATTAAAACTGCTGAAGGATACGGTTTACTGGACAGTAAAAAGGGCATGCTGTTGAATCCGGGGTTTAACGACATTATTAATCTGGGAACGGCCGCAGAACCGGTATTTTTCACAGAGAAGTACATTCCGGAAGCGGACTATTATGTAGTGATCTACTATAACCAGGAGATGGAGGTGATCAGAAAGCAGGTGTTTGATTCCGGAAATTACGACCAGGTCTACTGTTTCTGATCTGTGAAGTCAGATCTCTGATCTCTGAAGCTCTGATCTTTGATCTTATAGATCTGAGATCTGATAACAGAGATCATTTAAATCTTTTTATTTCCCCGCTCTTAACTCTGGACAGGTAGCTCTTCAGATCCCGGTTTATTTCAGGAGCCAATATGTACAATCCCAGTACGTTCGGGAATGCCATGGCAAAGATCATGGCGTCGCTGAAATAAAATACCGACGTTAACGGCAATACCGAACCGGCAATAATGAAGATGCAAAAGGTCACTTTATAAATAATATCGTTCAGTTTACTTTCCCCAAACAGGTAGGTCCAGCTTTTGAGTCCGTAATAAGACCATGATATCATGGTGGATAGCGCAAACAGGATTACTGCAATCAACAGGATATATGGGAACCATGAGATGGTGGATTCAAAGGCGCGTGAAGTCAATGACACACCTTCTGTTTCATTGGGGTCGATGGATCCGGTGATAATAATTACCAGGGCCGTCATAGTGCAAACCACTACAGTATCAATAAAGGGCTCAAGTAATGCCACTACTCCCTCACTGATGGGCTCATCGGTGCGAGCAGCTGAGTGCGCGATACTGGCGGATCCTACACCTGCCTCATTGGAGAAAGCCGCCCTTTGAAATCCCACTATCAAAACCCCCACCAGTCCGCCTGCCAAACTCTTTGTGCCAAAAGCCCCGGAGATGATTGAAGCAAATGCTTCCGGGATCATGGAAAAATTTGAAAACAGGATAAAAATAGCCGCACCAAGGTATATGGCAATCATAAATGGTACAATCTTCTCAGTTACCCTGGCTATACTCTTGATCCCTCCGATTATGATCAGGGCCACTATGATGGCTATGGTGGCCCCGAAGATCCACTCTCTTCCGTACAGGATACTGTTCTCTCCCCCGGTGACACTAACCAGTTGTTCCGTGGCCTGATTGATCTGTGACATATTGCCCCCGCCGAAAGAACCTCCTACACAAAATATGGCAAACAGTACCGCACAGATTCTTCCCAGCCGGCCCAGGCCGCGCTTACTCAATCCCTTACTAAGGTAATACATGGGTCCCCCGGAAACCGTTCCATCAGCATGTACATTGCGATATTTCACCCCCAGGGTGCATTCAACGAACTTCGAGGACATCCCCAGGAAACCAGCCGTGATCATCCAGAAAGTAGCCCCCGGGCCTCCCAGGGAAACCGCTATAGCCACCCCTGCTATATTCCCCAATCCCACCGTGCCTGAAAGTGCGGCAGTCAGCGCCTGAAAATGTGAAACTTCTCCCGGATCATTTGGGTCATCAAATCTGCCCCGGACCACATCCACAGCATGTTTAAAACCGCGGATGTTGATAAAACCCATATAAACGGTGAAAATGATTGCTCCTGCCAGTAGCCATATGATAACGAAGGGCATTGAAATCCCGTGGCCAAGTGGCAGCGAAGTGAAAATTAAATCACCGATCATGGTCCAGATGTCCCGGTCATTTACTACTTCAGGATCTACCGCTTCCTGGGCGAAATGAGACAAACTGAGCAGCATCGATATCAATGACAGGGAAAGTTTCTTCATGGGTACTATCGGTTTGGTGCGCGTAAATATTGAAATATCTCCTGAATAGAACAAATTTTCAAAAGGGGAAAGCCCTGATTGCGGTTGAAGTTAACCCCAATTAGAGGAAGTAATGGCCAGCCCTTGTTTGAAACTATGCGGTTGATATCCCAGATCTTTCCTGGCCTTTTCAATAATGAAGCCGGTTTTGAGGGGCCGCATTGCGGGCTGTTTGAATTGGTCAGAACTGGTTTTGGTTATTAATGATTCATCCAGTGAAAAATGCCGGGCAGTCAGTATTGCCAGATCATACGGGGTCAGCAGCTCTTCTCCTGAAATGTGATAAATTCCTTCCGCAGATTCATTGATAATCAGAAAACATCCCTTTGCCAGGTCTTCCACCAGGGTAGGAGTACGGACCTGGTCTGCCACCACCCTGATGGGACTTCCGGATTCCAGATTGCGCTTTACCCACAACACAATATTTGACCTGGCAATCCCTGGAGTCGAGCCGTATACCAGAATGGTACGTGCAATAGACCACCTGATCTTACTTTCATATAATAGTTTTTCTGCTGCCCACTTGGATTGTCCATAAAAATTAATAGGATTTGGTTGGTCTTGCTCAGTATAGGGACCACTGATTCCATCAAAGACGAAATCCGACGATAAGTGGAGCAGGTGGGTATCTGCCAGCGACGCGGCTTCAATCAGATACGCCACCGCCATAACATTTAACTGCCAGCATTTTTCGCGGTCTGTTTCGCACTGGTCTACCTGGGTCATGGCCGCCGCATTTACGATTGCAGTGGGTGAATACTCCTTAACCACCTCTAATACAGAGATCCTGTCAGTGACGTCCAATGGCCGGTAGTCTACACCATGAGCCTGAATACGGCTTTCCCCCTGAGAGGTAGCCAGGAATTGAATTCCCTTTTGGACCAGCAATTGCACAAGCTTTTGTCCCAATAACCCGTTAGCTCCGGTGATCAACAATCTCATTGCTATTGGGGATATTGATAGCCATATAGTTTGGTGATCCGGCTGCGTTTCATTTCCTCAACTTCTACTTCCATGGTGATGTCTTCCAGGGGCTTATCCGCGTTATCCGTGTCCTGTTCTGCGATTGCATCCACTACCTCCATTCCGGATACCACCTGGCCAAATACTGTGTACTCATCATCAAGATGAGGCGCACCGCCCCTGGTAGTGTAAGCCTCAATTCTGCTGGCAGGCACATCTTTGGTAAGGGAGACCTGAAACTCCTCTTCAATAACCGGCCTCAATTCTTTTATTTTTTCTTCCATGGCCCCGGTGTCACCACTCTGTTGTAATGCAATAATTTCCTCTCTCAGGTCCTGGTATTCAGGCATAGCCAGTAGCTGACCTAAATACTGGTTCATTTTTACCTGATCCAGCACCAAGTCCCGCTCTGACCATTTTGTTCCCTGTACTATATAAAACTGGCACTCGCTGGACTTTCTTTGCGGATTATCAGTGCGGGCTGCCGCCACTGCTCCCCGGACATGAATATTATGGGCTTTGATTTCTTCGGGTATCATGGCTTCCGCCGAGGGAGTTGTGCCTTCTTTTTTGTTAACATCTCCACCCTGGATCATAAAATCCTTGATTACCCGGTAAAAAGTAGTCCCATTGTATCGGCCTTTGCTGGCCAGTTCTATAAAGTTCGTCTTATGCACAGGCGTATCATCGAATAAGATCAATTTGATATCACCATAACTGGTTTTAATGGTCACCAGGTAATCTTTATTTGAGGCACAGGATACCGCCAGGCTCAAAAATAATATTACGGTCATCACTGCACAATATTTAATTTTCATATCTAATCGTTCGATTTTTGTTTTATTTCCTTCAAAATTTCATCCCCGCCGGAAGCAAGCACTTTTCGGGCAAGTTCCGCACCCAGTTCATCAGCGTGATCCAGGTGACCGTTTGAGACAAATTGAACCAATTTCTGGCCATTCAGACTGACGATACCAGCCTGCATATACAATTCACTGCCTCTTAATCCGGCATAAGCAAATGCCGGGATACTGCATCCGCCCCTGATACCATAGAGAAATGCCCGTTCAGCGATCAAACAAAACTCGGTTCGCTCATGATTTAAAGCTGACCTTATAATTTGTCCGATTTCAGGATCCAATTTCAGGCTCACCTCAATAGCCATACTTCCTTGTCCTGCCGCCGGCACAAATTGGTCAACAGGAAAGTCATACTGTATCAATTCACTTAAACCCAGGCGCTTTACTCCGGCAAAAGCCAGCATCAGGGCATCCATTCGACCAGATTTTAGTTTGCTGATCCGGGTCTGCAGGTTACCCCGCACCGGTACTATTTTCACCTTAGGAAAATGACGTTTTAGCAATGCCATTCTCCTGGTAGACGAAGTGCCAACAGTAATGGCCTGATCTAAATCTAAATCAAAATTTCCACCTACAGCCACCAGTACATCATGTGCCTTCTCCCGCTCAGTAAAGGCTATTATCTCAAATCCATCCGGCAATTCTGAGGGCATATCTTTGGCGCTGTGAACAGCCAGGTCAATATTGCCATTTTCCAGCTCCTGTTCTAACTCTAAAGTAAATACCCCCTTACTGCCAATTTTCGGAATTGGAACATTCAGCATACCATCTCCTGTGGTATCCATAGGGATCAACTCGCAATGGACCCCGGAGGCTTCCAGTTTACCGGCCACCCAATTGGCCTGCCACAGGGCCAGTGTGCTGCGCCGGGTGCCGATCCTAATCGTGGGCTTCAATCTGATCAACTTTTAGGTGTTCGGAAATATTTATAGAAAGGTCAAGGAATACCATTTTGGCACTGGCGTTTCTCTCGAGATGAAACAATGCCTCTGAAATCAAACCGGTAAGCGGCTCGATCTTTTCAGGGGTAACAACCTGAGAAAATTTCTTAACAAAATCCTTCTCCCCCTCCGGGAGCTTTATCATGCTGGAATTGCCATAATGGGTTAAAAGGGTATCGCGCAATAGTGATAATCCAAATCTCAGGAAACTGCGCTGCGAAATTTTATTCATCCCGTGAAATTCCTCGGACCAACCGACCAACTCCCTGAGATTTCTACCATAACATAGTCGTAACCACTCCTTGGCGGATTCTGACTGGTCATGCCCTGCTTCAGATGCCATCCGGAAAGCCAGTTTCAAATTGCCGCCACAAAGCCTGCCTATTACGGCCACTTTCTTCTCGGGAATACCGCTCGACCGCAGCTGTGCTTCGATTTCCTGTTGACTAAAGCCCCTGATCATCACCAACTGCATCCTGGACAGGATGGTACCCAGTAATTTTTCCCGGTCGCTGGTCACCAGGATAAACACGGTGTTTTCAGAGGGTTCTTCCAATACCTTTAACAAACCGTTGGCTGCAGAAGGATGCATGTACTCGGCCATCCAGATAATGATCACCTTATAACGGCCTTCGAATGCCTTTAAGGACAACTTTTGGATTATACCCCGGCTCTCCTCTTTGGATATGTTCAGGTTTTTGTTCTCGACTCCGGATATCAGGCTCCAGTCTGAAACATCACCGTACAGATCCTCCTGCAGAAACTGACGCCACTCTTTCATGAAGGTATTGCTCACTACTTCCTTTCCCTTATGTTTTTCGGTACTGCTGACAGGAAATATATAGTGCACATCCGGATGAATGTATTTCTGATGCTTAAGGCATGAAGCACAATTACCGCAACTGTCATGATCTCCGCGATCTTCACAATTCAGGTAACCGGCGAATGCTATGGCCATGGCCAGGTTTGCACTTCCTGCCGGCCCCACAAACAGCTGGGCATGAGCCACATGATCTTTCCTGACCGCTTCGATCAGGCGGCTTTTAGAGTCTTCCAAACCCTGAATGGCAGAGAATTGCATATTATAGATTCAATACTTTCTGGCGGTAAGGTAAAGATACCTGAAATACCTTTTCAAGTATAGCCCGCTCCATATCATCAAATTTAACCGATCTGCGTTCCATTACCCGGGCTGCGGTTTCACAGGCTTTTTCGAAATCATGCTCATAGTTGTATTGTATCCCACCCCAGATAAATGAAGGGACAAATTTTGGGGGAAATCCTGTTCCATGAATGTTTGTACATACTCCTATGACACTACCAGTGTTTAACATGGTATTGATTGAACATTTGCTGTGATCTCCCATAACGGTACCGCAGAACTGAAGACCAGTATCGATGTATGATCCTTTATGATAATTCCAGCACCTGACGTTTGAGTAGTTGTTTTTTAAATTGGAATTATTGGTATCAGCGCCAAGGTTGCACCATGAGCCGATCACACTATTCCCCAGGAATCCCTCATGGGCCTTATTACTATTGTCCTGGAAGATAACGTTTCCCACTTCCCCGCCAACCTTACAATTAGGCCCCAGCGTAGTATTAAGCCTCATTTTACCACCCAGCCTGAGTTCTGAGTTTTCACCCATGGCAAAGGGCCCCTGAATGATGGTACCCTCCTGAACTTCCGCCCCTTTACCCAGATAGACCGGACCGGCTTCGGCGTTGATAATAGCCGCTTTAATTGAAACACCTTCCTCCAAAAAAAGATTTTCCGGATTATATATAACGGTATTGGGATCAGTTACCGGCTCACTGTCACGCCCCCTGGTAACACGCGCAAAGTCCACTGAAATTTGATGGCCATTCTGCAGAAATAAGTCCCAATTATAGCGGATCAATGTTAGCGGCTCCGGATAACTTGAGACCATTGCTGCAGCCACAGCGATCTGAGCAGCAGATTTTACAGGTCCGGACCTGTAAGCCAGGATAATACCATTCTGTTGTAAACCTTCACCAAACGCCAGTCCACTTATTGCATTGAGTATGCCCTCATCGGGGCAAAGCGCACCATTAATGTAAAGGTTATCTTCTTCAAGCTTTAGAGGATATTTGCTCTGTAAATAGTCCTGGGTGAAAAATCCGCAACGGGTTTTCAGGTCATGATTCCACTTTTCAGCGATAGTGCCAATGCCCAGCCGGATGCCGGCAACTGGTCTGGTATAGGTGAGGGGAAGCAAGGACATCCTGATTTCAGGATGATCGAAGAGCAGGATGTTCATACCGGCAAAAATAAAAAAGTCTCACAGATTTGGTGATCTATGAGACTATATTCAAAGTGCTTGTTGCAGTTATTTTTTCTTGTAGCGACGATTGAATTTCTCAACCCGCCCGGCGGTATCCACAAACACCCGCTTCCCGGTATAAAAAGGATGCGATGCCGAACTTACTTCCACTTTGATCAACGGATATGTTTTTCCGTCTTCCAACTTTATAGTCTCATCAGAGGTCATGGTACTTTTGGTGAGAAACTTGTAATCACTTTGGGTATCCAAAAAAACTACTTCCCTGTACTGCGGATGGATGTCTTTCTTCATGACTAACGCTTATTAAATGTATGTTCCCAAAAAAGGAGGCACAAATTTAAGAAATGTGTCAATCAATATCAACCTTTCCCATTGCTATTAATGGCAAGATTATTTGTGGCAATATGTTAACTTGCGGCCGAACTGTGTAAACGCCATATGATAAAAC
>Ga0268386_10004709_pt1 | contig 10087 bp, 6 predicted proteins | sample RVTome_15_FD_200260 | JGI IMG/M metagenome (GOLD analysis project Ga0268386, IMG submission 200260) | Soil microbial communities from uranium-contaminated site in the Upper Colorado River Basin, Wyoming, United States - RVT150D86... ...
AAGGTGTGGAAGGTACGCTTTGCAGCCGACGAGCTGGGAACTTGGTCTTGGCGGTCGCAGAGCACCGCGCCCCAGCTCGACGGCGCGAGTGGACGGTTTGGGGTGACGGCTGCTGCAGCTAACGCCCCCGGCTTTTGGAAGTGGGGCCGGCTGGAATACACCGGAACGCCCGAAAACGCCATTCGCTATCTCAAATTTCGCGACGGGCCGTACTGGCTCAAAGCCGGCTGCGACGATCCGGAGAATTTTCTGGGCGCGTTCCGCAACTTCAACACACCGGCCAAACGCAGGGCAGCGGTCGATTATCTGGCGCAACGGGGCATCAATTCGCTGTATATCATGACCCACAACCTCGACGGCGACCACAACGACGTCTGGCCGTGGTTGGGGCAAACGCCTGAGCAAGCCAAATCCCACGGCGGGGCGAACGCGCGCTTTAACATCGCGAAGCTCCAGCAGTGGCGGCAGTTGTTCGAATACATGCAGACGAAGGGGGTCGTGCCGTATTTGATCCTCGAAGACGACAGTGCGTGGCAACATTACGATCACGCGCGCTATTATCGCGAGATCCTGGCGCGTTTTGGCGACCTACCAGCGGTCGTGTTCAATCTCGGCGAAGAGCACAACGAAAATTATTCGCTGGCGGAAAGCCTGGCCTTGGCCCAACGATTCAAGGCACTCGATCCGTACAATCACCCGCTTGGCATTCACAATGTCAGGCGCGCCCACGACGCCTACGTCGATTCACCGCATCTTGATTTGACGTCGATTCAAACCGGCAAGCCGGGCGAGACCCACGGACTCGAACATGCAGTGGACCACAATCAGATTGCCATCGATTGGATCCAACGCAGCCGGTCGCGCGGCCAGCGGGTGCCCGTGATCAACTTTGATGAAGGCCGCCCGGAACTCGACCGGCGTGCCTGGTGGAGCGCCTATATCGGCGGCGGCGTCTGGGAAGCGCACGTGGTCGAACCGTATGACCAGCCCTTGTCGGCATGGGAACCGACCTGGACGCAGTTGGGCGGCACGAGAGCATTCATGGAATCGCTGCCATTCCATGCTATGCAACCGCGCAATGATCTGATCAAAGCCGGCACTGGACTGTGTCTGGCGCGCGAGGGACAAGTATATGCCGTGTATCTTCCTCAAGGCGGTGCGATCGAAATCGACCTATCCCAAGGTGCCCTGTACGAAGCGGCCTGGTGGAATCCCGACAATGGCTTCGACGGCAAGTTTCAGCCCAAGCAACTCGTGACGGGAGGCCGCCAGGCATTCAAAGCCCCGTCACCAGGAGACTGGGCGCTGCGCATCGTTCGAACGCCGCATGGACCGAGAACTCAAAATGAAACGTACTTCCCGCCACCTGACACGCAGGGTGGCTGGCGGCAACTGACCGAGGCCCGCGATGTGCATCGCCTGACGGGCATGAACGTGGGCCAACTCGACGAGGCATTTCGTTATATTCAGGGGAGCAGCAAAAACGGCGGACTGCTCGTGCTCAAAGACGGCTGGCTGGTTTACGAGAAGTACTTCGGGCTTGGCCATCGCGACGCCACGCCAAATCTGTCCTCGTGCGGCAAGAGTTTTACCAGCATCGCGGTCGGCATTTTGATGGCGCAGCGGCCGGAGCTGTTTCCCAACGGACTCGACCAAAAAATTTTCACGCCAACTTATTTTCCCCCGCAAGCCTTTCCCCTGACCGATCCGGCCAAGGCCGGGATCCGGCTTGGCCAGCTTCTTGCCTTCACAGCTGGCATCCGTGGCAATAACCCGTCATTCGTGCATGGACAACCCGTGATGATCGATCCCGCTGGCCCCGACGGCTGGCCAGCATTGGTTGACGATATCGCATTTGGCAAACGCAATAGCAGAAACCAAGACGCTGAGGTGACGACATCGACGCTGTGGTGTCAACCCGGCGGCGGTTTCTCTTACGCTACGGCGTCCATTCATCTCGCTTCCATCATGCTGCGCCACCTCGCCGGGACCGAGATGGAAGCGTACATCGACACCCATCTGGCTCAGCCACTAGGCTGGGGCACGTGGGGCTTCGCCTACCGCCATAAGAAACAGGTCCGACACACACCCGGCGGCGGTGGCATTGCCTTGCGCGCCACGGATATGCTGCGCTTCGGCTATCTGCTGCTCCATGAAGGCCGCTGGCAGCATCGTCAGCTCGTACCGGCGGACTACGTCCGGCACAGCTCCCGCCGGTCGCGTTTCAATCCCCACTTTCCGTACAGCCTGCAGTTCACCATCAATACCAACGGTGAAACCGCTGACCTGCCGCGTGACGCCTACTGGAAACAAGGCTCAGGAGGTCACGCATTGTATATCGTGCCGTCGCATCAACTGGTGGTATGGAAGCTGGGCGGACGAGATGAGCAGTATAAACCCAAGAACACCGGCCTGGCGCCCTCACCAGCAGCACCGGAACAGATCCAGCAACGAGAGGGCTGGCGTCGCACGGTCGATCCGCAAACGGCGCTGCGGCAGACGCTGAAGTTGGTGCTCGACGCCACTTCGAATTAATACCATCCGGTGCAATCCTGCTTGCGGCCTTACCGGTCAAGCTGTCTGATCAACTCTCCTTACCGCCGTGGGGGCGCCATGATTCCGCAGACGGAATTCCAGCACCGGCTGACGCAAGCGAACAATCGGGTTGAGGTGGTGATTGGTTAGGAAATCAAAGTGTGACTGGAACAACGCTGGGAATCTTAAAGCGCGACAAGAGAATGAAGCCGCTGGTAAACGTTGACCAGGGTGTCCACATACTCCGGAGAAACCGGATCGATCACCTCGATCTGAGCGGCTGAGACCGCCCCGGCTGACAACCAGAGCTGTCGCTCGGCGGCGCGGTCAACAACAGCTCGCGAGGCGTGTTGCGCCACCCACTGCCATACGAACCCTTGCTGAGGGTCGGCGTCGAGAGTGGGTACGATATCCGATACGACTGCCGGGATGCCGAGGAATCGCGCCGTATAAACTGTCATATAAGCGGCTGCTAAGCTCCCCCAGGCATGCCAGATACGACAGGGCCGTGCCCGTTGCAAGAGACACAAAAAAGTGAACAGACGCGTATGTAGCGCCGGGTCTTGCCATAGCGACGGTGTTAGACACAAAAGTTGCACGCCCTCAAAATCGTACGGCTGACAGGGGAGCACATGGCGGCATGTCGCCGGTAGACCCTCATCTCCGGCGGCCACCAGATGGGCATTGGTGGCTAAAGCCGCGGCGGTATCGGTCGAAGCAATCCACTGGACTTGCACGCCCTGGCGGACCAGGGATTGAGCGTGCTGTCCCACCTGCAAGACCTTGTGACGTGTTGCGGCGTCAGCTAAGATATGCGTTACATGATCACTCACAAAGCCAATGCGCATCTCCGTAGGGTTTGGTAAGATCATCTGAGTTCGGTCTGACATTTGAAGTTCCCGGACAACATTGGCTACATTATTTTTTCAGAGGAAAGTTATACATTTTATTCTGCTTGGGCGCTTATTCTCTTAGTGACAAGGAAAACCCGATGGCTCATACGCTCAGCCCTGCTCAATTTCCACGCCATGACTCGGATGCCGCGACTCCGCCGCTGTTTACCCGTATCCAGATCCAGACGGTATCCTGGTGCAATCGCAGTTGCGCCTTTTGTCCTTCGGGCAAATTCCCCGTGCCCAAGGCGTTTATGCCGCTGGCGGTTTATCACCGCATCATCGAGCAGTTGCACGACCTCAACTTCAACGGCCGTCTTTCGCCCTACCTGATGAACGAATCGTTACTCGATAAGCGATTGCCAGAGCTGATTGCTTATGCACGGGAGCGTTGTCCAGACAGTTGGATCGCCATCAACACCAATGGTGACGCCCTGTCTGAAACGCTCATCTGCCGCCTGTTCGACGCCGGTCTCAACTGCATGGATGTCAATGCATATGATAATCCAGCGCAATATCAGGCCTATATCGCTCTGGCCGAGCGGGCTACGGCACAACGACCTGACATCACGTGCACGACGGGATATCTTGACCCCACCTTCAACAGTAACCATCTACCCCGGCATACCAAGATACTGCATTGCCGAGACATGACGGATTGGGAAATGCGATTCCGCGATCAACTGGAGATTACCGATTTGATCAATCGCGCCGGTAATGTGCCGGATGCGCCGCGTTTGACCGAGCCCCTGGCATTGGGGTGTGAGCGCCCGTTTCAGCAGATGTATATCAACTACCTTGGCGAGGCCGTATTGTGCTGTAACGACTGGCGTTTCGAGGTCGTCATGGGAGATACCGCCGAGTCGTCTCTGCCCGAGATCTGGACTAATGATAAGTATCGCACCTATCGCGAACAGCTACAACGCCGCAACCGCAACATGACGCTGTGCGCCTCCTGCGACTACCGCGGCCAGCCCAGACTTGCAGAATAGTTCCGTCCCATTAGACCTTCACCGCGGTCACCAGCATGCGGTGCGTGGCGAGGCCGTAATCGGTTGCGTCTTCCGGGCTGAATACAAAGGCGTTCGGCTGCACCGCCGCCTCCGTAAACCCGGCCTCCTGGAGCAGGAGGAGCAATCGCTCTGTCGGATATAAGCGCTCGGCATAGCCGCGGTCGCGTAAGAGCCCCCGGCTCTTCGACAGGACCATCTCGCGCACCCGAATGACATTGCCTGCCATCTCACGTCTCCAGCAGATCACGATATCATCAGTTGCTTCGTGCCAGGATTCCGGCACAAAGTGTTGGGTCCGATAATCGTGATCCGTCACATCGATGAGGAAACGTCCTCTCGGGGCCAGTACCCGCGCAACTTCCGCCAGCATCTGCTGATCATCATCCGCATTGGCGAAGTAGCCAAAGGAGTTGGCCATGAGTAACACCACATCGAAGCTCGCCGTCGAAAAGGGCGTGGTCCGCGCATCGCCTCGGCAAAACGCCACCGGCAGTTTCTCTTGAGCGGCATGTCGCCAGCCGAGATGCAGGAGGAACGGCGTATAATCCAGGACGGTGAGATGAGGGTAGCCCCGACGGGCGAGCTCCAGAGCGTGGCGCCCTTGACCTCCACACAGGTCGAGAATGCGATTCGTGGGTTGCAAGCGTAGCGCCTGTTCCACCGTATCGACTTCACGGCTGGTGAGAGACGGATTACAGACGAAAGGCGCATCGGTTATGAGATAGACTTCATCAAAGATGGTTTTCCACCAGTCTGGGTCGACGGTCAGCATACATCCAGAGCCTTATGTGAAAGCGGAGTATCCGGTTTTGTAGGTAATACATGCAGGGGGCCGCCGTGAGGCATCAAAGAATAACATGACTAAGATTAAACCAGTATAACACAATGTTGGATGCGCGGCTATATTTTGTCCCGACATCGTGTTGACTCTCTCATGCTGCTCCTCTTGGCGTTATACCCTTTCTGCCGTATCGGTTATGCTCTGAAAATGCTTGCCCGCATAGCGTACCGCCACGATCCAAACGGCGATGATCAAGAGAACAAACAGTGACAACCAACGCAGACTCGAAAAATCCTGGAATATCGTGGTGATGCCTAAACTAACAACCACGGCGAGCGCTTTGGCGAAGCGTTGCACAAACATATCAATAAACGCCTTGGCTTTGTATTTTTCGTCTGGCGAGGTAGGCACGTACAAGGCTTCCTTCGCCGATTGGTTGATCGAGTAGCTAAATCCATTATCCGCGGTGTTCAGCAGACTCCCCACCCATAGAGCTGGAACCGCCATAAACCCGGCTGAACCGGTTAGAATCGTGAGGGGCAAGATGAGAAGCGCCACCCCAACGCCAAGCCGGGTCATGATCACGCTGGTCAGAAAGAGCTGTACGCACATCGACACGACATTGGTGATCGCAAAGACGGTGGAGAATTGGGCACCGATGGCCGGTCCGTCGAGGTAGTGCGCGATCGTACTGGTAAATTGGAAATCCAATACGGTGGAGACGATTTCGTATAGGCCCACGATGCCGACAATTGACAACAGATACGGTGAGCGCCAAACGAGCTGGGCGCCTTCGAAGGCAGGATTGCCGGTTGCCGCATCGGCCGTCTGGGAGGACGCTGGATCCGCTTGGCCGGCACCGTCGGCTGCTGCCATTTGGGTATCGACGAGCCGTCCTGCCGCCGCTGCTGCCAAGAGGATCAGCACTCCGAGGCCGACACAGATCCACAGCCATCCCGCTGGCGTTATGTCGTCAATAAGGCCACGGACGATCGTGGCACCGAAGACGCCGCCCGTCACGCCGCCCATGCCAACCAGCCCGTAGAGCCGTTTGGCGGCCTCAGATGTGACGCTATCGTTTAAAAAGGCAAAGAAAGTCGCCACCATTAGAGTGCTGAAGAGATCGCCAAAGAGATAGAAGGACCAGACCGTGAAATCGCCCGGTGCGTTAATGATGGCGCTATAGGCGACATAGCTGACAAGAAAGAAACCGGTAAAAATGAACGTCAGTTGTTGGCGCCGGAAGCGGCGCACGAGCCAGGTAAAGACCACCACGGCGGCAAATGCCACCACCATGTTGAGCACCTTCGCCAACAGCTCTGCCTGGGCGGCCGCCATCTGCCAGGCAAACCATACAAAACCCTGTTCGTCGTAGTACTGGATAAACAGGGCCTTCTTGATCGGTTTGAGGATCCAGAAACTGGTGATGACGAGAAAGAAATAACTGAACATCAAAAGGGCGAGGGGAAGTTCATGGCGCTTGATCATGAATAGGGTGGGAAGCGAAGAACGGCGGTCTGTGGTCAACGCTTGGGGCTCCCATGGCGCCGCTTTAAACGGCTTGAGGGGTCGAGTTCGCTGACGATAAGCCGTCAGAATTGAGCACGCAAGAGTAAGGACCGCCTGTAGCTTTGGGCTAGAAGGTAAGGCAGTCAAAGCGTCGAAGGTGTGTCTTAGTAACGGTACATTCGTCTAATGGCCGTAGTATATCATGGCAAAATGGCCTCTTCCAGCGCATTGGGTGACTGTTTGATTGCTTGACACGCGGTTTAGCAGTTCTTATAGTGCCTACTGGTCCCATGGCATCTGACCTGTGAGGCCAGTAGACAGTATCTTGCAACCTGCGAGGAATTCTAGCTAAGGAGCGCGACATGGCCGAAACCCATGCGAACACCTACAAACTCATCGAACTCGTCGGGGTCTCGAACGAGAGCTATGCTGAGGCTACGCGAAACGCGGTGAACCGAGCCAGTGCGACTATTCGGGGCCTTGGCTGGTTTCAGGTTACGGAGCTCCGGGGCCTCATACAGGAAGGGGAAATTTCGGAATATCAGGTGACCCTCAAGGTCGGGTTCCGTCTGATGAATCAAGACCAACTATAAAGTCGCTTGGGACCGCGTGGTCTCAAGCCGTCTGTGATACGTGCAAAAAACGGTTAACAATGAGCACAGGCCGTTTACGTCGGCTTGGCGCAGACCCGCGTCTGCAAGCGCCAGACGGACGGCCTCGGCGCATCAGCCCAGGGCTCTGCGGTCTGCCTGCTGCACACCTGAGTCTCTCCATGCAGATGGACGGCATCAGTTCGGCAGCGCATTCAGCATCACGTTCAACGCCACGCGCAGTCCCACCGATAGACCATCCTCATTCATTTCAAATTCCGGCGCATGATGCGGACGGGTCGGGCCACTGGGAGCAATGCCCACGAGAAAATAACACCCGGGACGTTCTTGCAAAAACAAGCTCATATCATCGCTGCCCATCGTCAGCTCCCCCTCTGACACCGCATTGCTGCCCAGTTCATGCACACAGCATGTGCGCACGAACTCCGACTCTTTGTTATGATTGATGACAGTGGGACAACCCTCGCCCATAAACGAGAGATGCGCCTCTGCCTGATATGCCTGGGCGATATTAGAGACAAAAGTGCCCAGACGCTCGATGATCTGTGTACGCACGTCTGCGTTGAACGTGCGCAGCGACCCCCGCATCGTCGCCGTTGCCGGAATGATATTGTGTTTGGTTCCCGCAACGATCTGGCCCACGGTGAGCACGGCGGTCTCTTGTGCCGCTACCTCACGTGAGACAAGATTTTGCATCCCCAGCAGGACATTTGCTGCCACCGTAATCGGATCAATCGACAGGTGCGGATAAGCGCCATGACCGCCTTTGCCCTCGACCTCGACGTCAAAAAAATCCGCCGAGGCCATGCAGGGGCCGGGACGTACAGCCACACGTCCTGCGGGTATTTCGGTGATCAAGTGCAATCCGTAGACTTCATCCACCCGGGGATCGTTCAACACCCCAGCCTCGATCATCGGCTTGGCCCCGGCGAAAATTTCCTCGGCGGGCTGAAAGATAAAGACTACCGTGCCCGAAAGCGCGGCGCGGCGAGCCGCCAGAATTTCAGCCAAGGTAATGCCGATGGCCGTGTGCCCATCGTGACCGCAGGCATGCATCACGTCGGGGTGGCTCGATGCAAAGGGTACATCGAGCTTCTCGGTTAGGGGAAGCGCATCGATATCGGCGCGCCAGGCGATGGTGCGGCCCGGCTTGTCACCGTGCAAGATACCGACCACGCCGGTGCCCGCAATGCCGGTGCGGACGTCAAGCTTGGCAGCGTGTAACCGTTCCGCAATGATTTCCGCCGTGCGGTGCTCTTGAAAACTGAGTTCGGGATGGCGGTGAAAATCTCGCCGTAACGCGATGAGACTCTCCAATCGTTTGTCCGCCTCCTGGGACCATGTAAGGGTGGTTTTACTCATCGAGTTTCTCCTTTGGCAGGCTCGGTACCAGAGTATCTAGCCGTCGTAACTCGTCGCAGTGTACACGGGTTTCCCCTGCGTGCCAACACGCAGGGAAGAGGACTCTGACCGACCGAAGTCGGCTTTGTGTTGAACTAATTGAACTATTTTTGTTTCTGATTAATCAATGCAACCATGGGTTCGTCTTCTCCCGAAGCATAACGAGATCAACATGGGTATGGTGGACCTGACGGCGCCCCAACCCAACCTCGCACGGCTTTCCGCTGGACCGTACGAGAGTCAGATTTTGCGGGGGGATTACGCTGCAACGATGTTTCCGAAACGGCAATTTGATTAAGAATCTGTTAGATTTTAGGAGTATTTTTGACAGCCGTAGCTTTGTCCACTATGCTGGTTTCTCCAAAAAGCCAAGAAAAAAATTCTAGGTAACAAGAACATTTCCGTTCCGTACAAAATGAAAAATCTCGGCTCCGATCGGTAGACACAACATCTGTAGGGAGATGGTCGGGAAGTCACCCATACCGGCCAGACAATAGTGAATGTGGAGGAGGCATGGCATGCCGTTGTTACAGCCAAGTGAACTGGTAGTTTCCAGGCTGGGGACCTGCCGTGTGCCCTCCCCGCTCCAGGGGCGAGGCGAGACCTTCGTCGATGATACGTGTGGCATACTCGCCTATGCCACCACCGATGCCATCCAGCCGTTTTTGCAGGCCGGCCAGATGCCACCCGCATTCGAGGCGGCCGGACCGCGCTCCGAAATTTTCTTTGCGCCAGAGGCATTAACCTGCGGCATCGTTACCTGTGGCGGATTGTGCCCGGGCCTCAACGACGTCATTCGCTCCATTGTGTTGACCCTGACGTATAATTACGGCGTACAGCGAATTCTCGGCTTCCGCTACGGCTATGCGGGACTGGCGCCGCGTAGTGGATACGAGCCGCTCGTCCTCACGCCCGAGGTGGTGGACACCATTCACGAGCAGGGCGGCACCCTGCTCGGTTCCTCGCGCGGCCCCCAGGATATAAGCGCAATGGTCGATACGCTGGTGATACGCAATGTCGGTATCCTCTTCGCGATTGGCGGCGATGGCACGCTACGGGGCGTCGAGGCGCTGAGCCGGGAGGTGGTGCGCCGGAACCTGCCGATCAGTATCATCGGCGTCCCAAAAACTATCGACAACGATATCGCGTGGCTCTGGCGCAGCTTTGGCTTTGCTACGGCAGTGGAAGAGGGCGCCAAAGCCCTGGAGGCGGCCCACAACGAGGCGCGTGGCGCCTGGAACGGCATTGGGCTGGTGAAACTGATGGGGCGCCATTCTGGTTTCATTGCGGCCAGTGCCACCCTGTCGAACTCTGATGTCAACTTTTGCCTGGTGCCCGAGGCAC
>Ga0268386_10004710_pt1 | contig 10087 bp, 10 predicted proteins | sample RVTome_15_FD_200260 | JGI IMG/M metagenome (GOLD analysis project Ga0268386, IMG submission 200260) | Soil microbial communities from uranium-contaminated site in the Upper Colorado River Basin, Wyoming, United States - RVT150D86... ...
GTACGGCCGGCCAGCTCTCGGCGAGCCGGCCCCCGCCCCAGGCGAACGCCGTCCCGACGTATCCGAGGTTCTCCTCGTGCTCTTCCACCGAGGCGAAGTAGTCACGCACTGCTCGGGCGTCGATGCTCGCGGTAGCGGCGTACTGCCCCCAGACCATGGGGATGGGGAAGATCTCGCCGAAGAACGATTGGTACCAGAGCCCGCTGGCATCGCCCTCCGCCGCGGAGAGCCACGCGTCGAACGTCAGCGGCGCGGGCTGCTGCGACACGTCCAGGGACGACTCCATCATCCCGTAGAAGGCGAGGACCCGCACGTTGCTCTCGTTGATCGGCAGGAAGAGCCACCGGTCAGGCATCTGGGCGCTCGACATGCTCATCGTCGCGGCTAGGTCGTCGGTTCGCTCCGAGCAGCTCGGGTCCTCCGCGCAGAGCGCCGTGTAGCGGTCGAGCTGCTCGTCCATGGTGTCGGGGTCCCAGAGGAAGTGCCCGGGCGGGTTCGCCCCGATCATCACCGACCGGTGGACGCTGTCCGGGTGACGCCAGGCGTAGATCATCGCCCTACGCGTGCCGGCACTCTGGCTCAGCAGGTGGACGCGGTCGTAACCGAGCGCCAGGCGGGCGTCCTCCAGGTCGTCGGCCTCCTGCGGGAGCCCGTAGCCGGCGAGATCGACCCCCTCGTCGGTGTGCCGATCGGCGCAGGCGCGGTAAGCCTCACCGGACTCGCGGTAGAACTCGTCGCTGAGGAAGTCGGTCGAGTGCACGAGCGCTGTGGCGACCTCGGGGCACTCGAGCCGGACCGAGCCGTCGACCCCGCGGAAGCCGACGAGCACGACGTCACGGTCCTCGACGTAGCGGCTGGCCTGGTCGAACCTCGTGTTGGTGATCCCCGGACCGCCTTCGAGATAGAAGACCGGCTCCGCCGGCTGATCCGTCAGGGCGCGGATGCGAGTCACCGGCAGCGCGATCAGCCGGGACTGCGGGTCGGCGCGGTTCTCCGGCACGACCAGCGTTCCGCAGTCAGCCTCGTAGGCACCGTCCTCGGTCGCGAAGGTGCAGGGTTCGAGGACCAGGTCGCCCACCTCGGCCCCCTCGGGCACGGAGACCGGCTCGTCGCCGGCCCCGAAGCGCAGATATGCGAGACCGGACACGAGCAGCGCAATTACCACAAGCGCGACGATCCGTGCACCGGTGAAGACTCGGGTCGTCGCCACCTCCCGTCCATCGGGCGTGCTGGATCGGGACATCGCCACCTCCAACGGGTCCGAGGACCGCGGCAGAACCCCTCACCGGGGCGAGGCCGTGGCCTCTTACCACGCGAACACTCCCGTCTTGTCGCGGCAAGAGGCGAACGTCCCGAGGGCTGCGAGCCACGAGGTGGGCCATCGAGGGGTGATGTCAGGACGAGGTGGTGCGGGAGAAGGCCGCCGCCTGGGCGCGGTTGCGGAGGCCGAGCTTGGCGAGCACATTGCTGACGTGGTGCGAGGCGGTCTTCGGGCTGATGAACAGGCGCGCGGCGATCTCCGGGTTGGACAACCCGAGACCGAGCAGGTCGAGCACCTCCCGTTCTCTTCTGCTGAGGACGCCGACGTCCCGGGGTCCGGTCCGGCCGCGGACCCCCCATGAGCGCAGCAGTGCCGCGGTTTCGTCTGCCTCGCGCGCAGCGCCCAGCCGGTCGAACACCGTCAGCGCCGTCGTGGCCTCGGCGATGGCGACGACTTCGCCGACGGCGGACCTACGTCGTGCCAGCTCGAGCCTGGTTCGTGCCTCGTCCAGCGTGAGCCCCGCGGCCGCGAAGGCGGCCAGCGCAGACTCCAGGTGACGCACGCCCTCGTCACCGTCGCTGGTCATCCCCGTCACGAAGTCGGCGAGGGCATGCAGCTGCGGTGCCCGGGCGGCGTCGGCGAGCTCGAGCAATCGGACGGCCAGCGCTCGAGCCTCCTTGCTGTGCCCCGCGGCCAGCTGGACCTCGGCGAGCAGCGCGAGGACGGGTGCGGCAAGGACGCCGTCGCCGTGCCGGTCAAGGTTCCGACGAAGCAGTGCTTCGGCCAGCTCGACGTCGCCACGGGCCAGGTGCAGCCGCGCCAACGGGCGTACGGCAAAGGAGTCGTGCTCATGGCCGTCCAGCAGGCCCTGGGCCTCGTCGAGTCGCCCCTGGCGCGCGCGCAGGTCGGCAAGGCGTACGAGTGCGGCGGAACGCAGGGCGGGGTAGGTGTCCGCGTAGATCCGTGCCGAGGCGGCGAGTTCCTCCTCGGCCTCTGCCCAGCGCCCGGCGGCGGTGAGTATCCCGCCGTAGTGGCTCCGGCAGATGGCGGACGCCCACGCCACGTTGGATCGTCGCGCCAGCGAGACTGCGACCTGCGTCCACTGCTCTGCGCGCCGTACGTCCATCGTCATCTCGCAGGCGAGCAGCATCTTGCAGTAGATCTCACCGACCGCGGTGGGGCTTCTTACCTCCCCACCGTGCGCTGCGGCTGCAGCCTCGTCGAGTTGCCGCATCCCCTCCTCGACGCGGCCTTGCTCTACCAGGAGCGCCCCGGCGTAGGCCAGCGCGTCGATCTCGAGGTCCGTGTCGCCGAAGCGCCCCGCGATGTCCGCGGCGGCAGCGATGTGTCGCCCCTTCTCGTTTAGGTCATCGGTGGCCAGCACGCAGGCAAGCGAGACCCAGCCGGTCTCCGCGCAGTCGCCGGCGAGGGCCACGAGCCGCTTCCCGCGTTCGAGCCAGCCGGCTGCAGCAGCGAGGTTGCCGTACACCGCCGCGTAGTCGAAGGCGAGGTGGTACGCCGCGAGCCGGGCTGGGCGGCGGGTCTCCCCGCTGGCGCGCAGAACGGCGTAGGCCTTCTCGCGCAGCTGGATCGCCGCGGCGTAGTCGCCCTCCCAGTGCCTGACTTCGGCAAGCCCGTCCAGCGCGTCCGCGGAGGCGTCGACCATCAGTGACTCCTCGAAGGCCGCTCGCGCGTCGCTCCAGCGGCCTTCCGCCAGGGCGGCCCTGCCGATGACAACGAGCTCGTCCGAGCCCACCTGCGCATTATCGGCGAGAACAAGCCCCGGATGGGGCGGTTGCCCCATGCTCGGCGGACACGACCGGACCAGGCTGACACCGCGGACGACGTGACGTGGGAGGCAGGTGCCGTGAGCAGTCGTACGGAGACGTTCCAGATATCCCAGGACCAGGCGGAGGTCTACGAGTCCAGGTTCGTCCCCGCGATCTTCGCGCAGTGGGCGACGCCCCTCCTGGACACGGCAGGTGTCCGACGGGGCCACCACGTGCTGGACGTCGGCTGTGGCACGGGGATCCTCGCCCGCACTGCGGCCGACCGAGTCGCTCCCTCGGGCCGGGTGGTCGGCCTCGACCTGAACGAAGGCATGCTGGCCGTCGCACGCCGGCTGGGGCCCGACCTCGAGTGGCGGCGAGGCGATGCGGCCGATCTGCCGTTCGCGGACCGAACGTTCGATTCGGTGCTGTGCCAGTCGGCGCTCATGTTCTTCCCGGATCCCAGCCGCGCGGTGGCAGAGATGGCCCGGGTCTGCAGGCCCGCCGGAACCGTGGGGGTCCAGGTGTACGCGAGTCTGGAGGCCCAGCCTGCGTACCGACCCTGGGTCGAGATGGTCGCCAGGCAGGTAGGAACGGAGGCGCTCAGCCTCCTCGGCACGTACTGGGTGCACGGCGACGTCGATGCGCTCGCCGCCCGGTTCACCGCGGCTGACCTCGAGATCGTCGACGTGATCACGCGGCAAGGCAGGGCCCGGTGGTCGTCCGTCGACGAGATGGTGGACGTCGAGATCGCGGCCACGCCGCTGGCGGAGCGGATCAGCGACGCGCTCCGTCAGCGGATCCTCGAGGAGTCCCGTGTCCTCCTGGCTGCGTACACCACCGAGTCCGGCGCTGAGGTGCCCCTCGTGAGTCACCTGGTCGTCGCCCGGAAGCGCTGACCCGATCGCCGCTGCTCCCGGAGGTTGGGGCTGGTCAGCGGAGGCCGCGGTGGGCGGCCCACATGGAGCCGGCGCGGGTGGCGGCTCCGGAGATGAGGGCGGTCAGCTCGAGGTCGTCCGGAACCGCGAACGACACATAGGTACCGCGGCCACCGCCGGTCGGGCGGCCGTAAGCCCTCGCGGCGAGGTGACCATCAGGGAGCAGCCGGACGTTGAGCGTCGTCAGCCTGAACGTCTCACCGCGTCGTGTGTCGGTCCACTGCAGTGGCTCGGGGATCCGCACGTTGATCGCCAGCGCGGTCACGTCGATGACCTCGGGGCTGCTCATGACGCCCATGGTGCCCGCGCAGGCACCGGACGTGGTCGAGGCCGGTTGTGTCGAGGTCACTCGCCGGCCGTCCCCACGCGGGCGTGCCCCTGATCGGTCGGCCTTCTACCCGCCTTGCAGGAGCCTCGTACGGAGACGTTGGGGCAATCGACTCCGAGATGCCGCCGGGTTCGCGCGGACCGCCGCGGCTGTGGGAGAACCACGAGCCCGACCCCCGATGTTCGTCAGCTCGAGTCACGACAACCGGTCGTCGCGCTGGGTCAGTTCCGGCGTCGTGCGGGATACGAGGCAGCCAACACACCACCCGTACTCATGAGGGGTGGCGAGTCTGTGCCGGCTCACCAGTTGCCCGAGTCGGGACGTTGGCTGGAGGACTAGCGTGTGCCGCGAGGCGGCGCTTCACGCCACTTCGCTTGCGAAAGCGCCGTCCAGGAGGTGCTCATTGGCGAGTGAGGCGTCGACCGCACACGGGGTCCGGACGCGCGTGTACAGCGCCGGCGTGCTCGATCGGGAGGACTTCCCTATCAGTGATCTCTCTGTCTACTTGGCCGACCCCGAAACGGTGCTGTGGGTCGACCTGTGCGCCCCGGCTCGCGGGGACCTCGAGGTTGTCGCGGAGGAGCTGGGCTTGCATGGGCTCGCGGTGGAGGATGCAGTAGCCGCCCGGGAGCGCCCGAAGCTGGACGTGTACTCGACCCACGGCTTCCTCAACATGTATGACGTCCGGCTGGACCCGGTCAGCGGGGGACTGGCGCTCAGTGAGCTGTCCGCATTCGTGTCGAGCCGGGCGCTGGTGACCGTCCGCAAGGACGACTCCTTCGACATCGACGCCGTGGTCGCCCGGTGGGACAGTTCCTCGGACCTGGCGATTCACGGGGTGGGGTTTCTGCTGTACGGGCTCATCAACCATGTGGTGGACGGCCACTTTGATGCCGTCCAGGGGTTCGACGATGAGATCGAAGCCCTCGAGGACCTGCTGTTCAACGCAACCTCACGCGGGGCCGAGGTGCAGCGCCGCAGCTTCGCTGTGCGAAAGAGCCTCGTGACGTTCCGGCGTGTGGTGCTGCCGATGCGGGAGGTCGTGAACACGCTCCTGCGGCGGGACCTCGACGTCATCCCCGTCGAGATGACGCCCTACTTCCAGGATGTCTACGACCACGTCCTGCGCGCCACCGAGTGGACGGAGTCGCTCCGCGACCTCCTGACCACGATCGTGGAGACCAGCCTGACAGTGCAAGGCAACCGGCTCAACGTCATCACCAAGAAGGTGACCGGCTGGGCAGCGATCATCGCGGTCCCCACCGCGATCACCGGCTTCTACGGCCAGAACCTCCCCTTCCCCGGCTTCGCGACCACATCCGGGTTCGCTACGTCCACCCTGCTCATCTTGGTCATCTCCGGTGGGCTGTACGTCCTGTTCACCCGCAAGGACTGGCTCTAGCCAGCAGCCACGATCGTCGTCTCGGCCTCCCGGCGCGGGCGATCCAGGCTCCCGTTGATCCGTCCCTGGACATCGCACAACCATTAGCAGCAGACAACGAGGCGGACTCATCGCCCTCCACGCTGCTGTGTCTGGCACGAGATCCCCCTGTCTCTCCACCCCAGACGCCAGTAGCTCCCAGCCAGTCACGACATCCGATGACCGCCTACGGATCTTGTGCGCCAGGCGCGTCAGAGGCAGCATGAAAGGATCAGCTCCACGCCGGACGAGCCCCGACCACCTGCCGGCTCGCAGAGGACGCGGCGGGATTCGAACGGAGGCAGTTGCCATGACCAGGGACCCGCCGCCTGGACCGACAGATGACGTGCCGACGTCGCCGACTTCCGAGAGAGCGCCACGGCTCACGCGCGCTGGCGCCGCCTGGGTAGCCACCGCGTTCGCGCTCCTGCTACTGGTGATGCTTATCATCTTCATCCTGCAGAATCCCACCCGCGTCGAAGTCAACTACCTCGGCTACTCAGGTTCCCTGCCGCTGGGGATGGCGTTGCTGATCGCTGCCGTCGCCGGCGGTGTACTGGTGGCCGTCGCCGGGGTGACCCGAGTGACGCAGCTGCGCGTGAATGCTCGTCGGAAGCGACGCCACGGTTCCGACGGCTGACCGGAGCGCCCAGCGATGGCCGGCCGCTCCATTCCGTATGCCGTAGCGGCCGGTCAAACCGGCCTCGCCGCCGGCGGTGATCGCCCGGCTTTGGGACCGCTCAGTACCTCCTTGATCTCCAGGTGGGCGAAGGGTGATGACACGTCGCTTCTGCCGCTGTCGGCGCGGACAAGCCGAATCGACAAGAGCAGCCGAGCGGAAAGGACTGGACTTTGGGTCCGAGTGGCGCTGAGCTGAGCCGCCTACGATCGACGGCATGGACTTCGACCACTACACGGTCGTGCTGCTGGTGACCCCGTACGACCCGCCGCAGCTCTCGGAGGAGGAGGCCGACCGGCTCCAGGACGCGCACCTGAGCCACCTGGCCGACCTGCATGACCGCGGCGTGCTGCTCGCTGCCGGACCGCTCGGCGACCCAAGCGGCCGGCGGCACTACCGCGGCCTGTCGATCCTGCGCTGTGAGCCCGACCGGGCGCTGCGGCTCAAGGGCGAGGACCCGGCCGTCCGGGCAGGCATCTTCGAGCTTGTCGCGATGCCGTGGATGTTGCCGGCCGGCGCGATCCACTTCACCCCGACGACGTTCCCGCGGTCGACCCGCGACGGGTAAGTCCCACGGGTCACCCCCGCACCGCTTGACGCCGCGCGCGAACCCCGCGCGCGCCGCGGCGGGTCCCGGCAACGGTCAGGAGATCGCGGCCCTCACCAGCTCGACGACCTTTTCCTCCACCGCGGGGCTCCACCGCTGCAGCGCGTACGACACCGGCCACAGGTCGCCGTCGTCGAGGTTGGCCGCGTCCTGGAAGCCCAGGGTCGAGTACCGGTAGCTGAACTTGCCCGCGTCCTGGAAGAAGACGACGACCTTGCCGTCCGCGTTGGCGTAGGCGGGCATCCCGTACCAGGTCTTCGGCGACAACTCGGGGGCGGTCGCGGTCACCGCCACATGCACCCGCTCGGCGAGCGCGCGATCCTCCGGCGCCATCTCCGCGATCCTGTCGAGGACCGCCTGCAGGCCGTCGGCCTGCTTGGCGCCCTTCTTGCCCTCGGCGCGCAGCTCGGCGGCGCGCTCCTTCATCGCGGCACGCTCCTCGGCGCTGAAGCCGTCGGACTCGGTCATGGCATTTTTCGCGGGCATTCTCGAACTTCCCTTCTTGACGCTCAGGTGCTCGGCGTCACGCCGGCCTTCGGTCGAAACGCTAGGCCCGACCCACATCCTGGCGCTTCTCGATTCCTGATCGGATCGAGGGCCCAGCCGAGGCGCTCGAGAAGCGGACCCTTCACGCACGGAACATCCGGATCTGCCGCGGATGGGGTGCAGCGGCCTGCCGGTCAGTTCGCCTGTCGAGTCGCGTCCGTGTCCAGGGCGTCGAGGTCCCGTTCGGCGAACAGCCGGTGGTGCCACTCCTCGTTGAGGACGACGAGCAGACACTCACGGACCGGGAAGCTCTCCGGCGGTGGCCAGCCAGCCCCGTCGACCGGCTCGGTGTGGGCTGCGAGGGACACCTCGGTCAGGCCGTCGACCACCATGCGCACGGTCGTCATCCGGTCGCGGCGCAACGCCAGCACCTCGTCCAGTGGTGGACGCGCCTCGCGGTCACGCGGGATCCCCGGAGTCTCCGGCATCTCGTCCCACGGCAAATCGAGCGGGTCCCACGGGGACGGGTCGCCGAGCATGGCCCGCCGCACCCACGCGTCGGTGGCGAACACCAGGTGACGCAGGGTCTGGATGAACGACCACTCGCCGTCCACGGACTCGTGCAACAGCTCGGGGGCCAGGCCGCGAGGCCCGCGCGACCGTGCCGTCCCAGAGCCGCTCGACGATGTCCCACGCTTCCCGGAAGCCGCCGGGGTCGGAGGGGCGCATCATGGCCCGGTCGGGGTAGCGCCGGTCCAGCTCCGCGTCGCCCAGAGGTGTGCCACGTCGACCCCGTCGACACCGCGGAGCCGGGCGTGGGACAGGTCGACGGCGCGGAACTGCGCACCGGTCAGGTCGACACGCTCGAAGCGCGAGCCGCTCAGGTCACTCCCCGCGAACTCAGCCACGGGCCGGACGTTAGCAATGCCCGCCGACGGCCGAACCCCACGCGCGGGCATGCTGCTGGGCGCGTGTTCGTTGGCGCCGCCGAGCGCAGGGGCGCGTGCCTCCGCGCGGGCAAGGACCAGCCGACCGCCCGCGCTGCTCCCAGGCGGTGGCTGGGCGCGGAGCCACATCGGCAGACACCTGCGCCGTTGAACAACTGGAACTGCCGATGAGGAGCGTCCATCGACTAGGCCGACGAGTGTGCGTCCCTCCCGGTTCTCGTCGCGAAATCGGCGAGATCGCAACGACGACCGGGCGAGGCTCTCCGGATCACGAAGGAACCGTCCGATACTGCCGGGTTCCGCGTTATCAGTGGGGGTTCGCCGAGTGCCCCGTCGTGTTGGGCTCAGCCGGCGGTTCGGTACCGACAACCTGGGCGCGCTCGCGGATGCTTGCCTGGCATTGCTCCGTCGGCGGTCGCCGGGGGCGGATCTCGGATGCGTGACGAACTTCGCCGGTTCCCCCGCGCCGGAGGGCCGCGCCGCGTGCAGGCCCGAACACGGTTGACCGGCGGGCGTGTCGCGCACCTAATGGTGAGGTGGCCACGCTGCGCGCCGTCGTGTTGGTCGAGGGGAACAGCGACCGGGTGGCGCTGCACACCTTGGCGGAGCGCCGCGGTCGGGACCTCGCGGCCGAGGGCATCGAGGTCGTCGCGATGGGCGGGATCACCAACACGCGGGCATTCGCGTCGCGATACGGGCCGCACGGGCTCGGCGTCCCCCTTGCGGGGCTCTACGACGCCGCCGAGGAGGCCAGGCTCCGGCACGGGCTGGCGGCGGCAGGGCTACGCACCGCCCTCCAGCCTGACGGACTGTCAGGTCTGGGCTTCTACAAGTGCTCGGCGGATCTGGAGGACGAGCTCGTCCGCGCACTCGGCGTCGAGGCCGTCGAAGCCGTCATCGAGGCGGCGGGCGAGGCGCACTCGCTGCGGCTCCTGGCGGGCATGCCCGCCCAGCGCGACTGGACGCGTGAGGCGGTGCTCCGACGCTTCCTCGGGGTCCGGTCCGGGCGGAAGGCGCGCTACGCGGCGCTGCTGGTCGAGGCATTGGAGCCCGGCCGAGTGCCCGAGCCGTTGACGGCCGTGCTCGCCAGGGTCTGAGGAGATCCCGCGGCTGCACTTCGTCAGGCCGTCGGAGCAGCGCGCGTCTGGCGCGAATCGGAGGGTGACGTCGCCGTGATCGAGGCCATCTGACGCTCGGTCATGCCGCGCGCTCCATGCCGCTCGGCGCGGGTTCGTTGGCGCCGCTGCCCGCGGGGCGCGTGGCTCCCTACGGACAAGGACCAGCCGATCGCTAGCGCTGCTTTCAGGCGGCCGGGGCCTGCCTACGGTGAGCCGGGCGCGTCAGCTCGACGTCGTCAGTTCGATTGCCGCCTCTCACCCCCTGCGCCAGTGCCCCTGATGGGTCAGCTTTCGAACCGGCAACCCATGGCGATGACAACCATGCCCGAGTGCCTCCAAGATCCCTGCGAGGGGCGCCATACGGCTCTGTTGGACCTTCCCGGTCAGCGCAACGGCTCTTGGCCCCGAAGCCAAGCCTCACCTGTCACGCGATCGTGCCCGCCAGCGGCAACGAACCGCTCCGCTCATCAAGGGCAGCAGCGGCTCCGCAGCCGGCACGCCAACGATGTGCGACTAGGCGCCCGGTCAGTAGGC
>Ga0268386_10004711_pt1 | contig 10087 bp, 9 predicted proteins | sample RVTome_15_FD_200260 | JGI IMG/M metagenome (GOLD analysis project Ga0268386, IMG submission 200260) | Soil microbial communities from uranium-contaminated site in the Upper Colorado River Basin, Wyoming, United States - RVT150D86... ...
ACGATGAAACGATGGACCCAAGGACACATCGCCATCGTGCCCATCGGTCATCGTGCCCATCGTGAGTTCACGTCGTGCCGTTCACAACCCAAGGTCGGAGTAGTGGCTGTAATCTGTCCCGCCACCGCGTGGAGAGATCCATCTCGAACTCCGACCAGGACCTGATTCACTCTGCGAGGAACATCCCCGCTCCTGGGCCGAGCGGCAATCCGAGCACGATCCAGACGATCAGCAGCACGGTCCAGCAGAGGAAGAACGTGACCGAGTACGGCAGCATCGTCGCCACGATCGTGCCGATGCCGCTGTCCTCCTTGTAGCGCTGCATGAAGGCGACGATCAAGGCGAAGTAGGACATCATCGGCGAGATGATGTTGGTGACGCTGTCGCCGACGCGATACGCAGCCTGGGTGAACTCCGGCGTGTACCCGAGCAGCATGAACATCGGCACGAACACCGGCGCCATGATGGCCCACTTGGCCGAAGCGCTCCCCATGAAGAGATTGATGGTGGCTGAAAGCATCACGAAGGACACGACCAGCGGGATCGTCCCGAGGCCCGAGGCCTTGAGCACGTCGGCGCCCTTTACCGCCGTGATCATGCCGAGGTTCGTCCAACCGAAATACGCGACGAACTGCGCGGCGAAGAACACGAGAACCAGATATACGCCGAGCGTTTCCATCGCCTTGCCCATCGCTTTGATGACGTCCGAATCCGAGTGCACCGTTCCGGCTCCCAGCCCGTACGCAAGGCCGACAGCCGCTCCGATCACGAAGATGAGTGCGACGATACCCGACATGAATGGGGAGCGGAGGAGGTCGCCCGTTTGCGGATTGCGCAGGAAGCCATCCGCAGGAACGGTTCCCCAGAGCAGCAGCGCCGCCACTGCCGTCGCGGTGGCCAGCGCAAACCACAACCCCCGCTTCTCAGCCGGGCTCAGCGCCGCAATCTGTTCGGAGCGGCCGCCTTTCCAGGGCCCCAGTCCGGGTTCGACCACGCGTTCCGTCACGATGGTGCCGGCGGTGGCAATCACGAACGTCGAGGCGGCCATGAAGTAGTAGTTGCAGGCCGGGTTGACGGTGTATGCCGGATCGACCAGACGAGCGGCCTCTTCCGACAGCCCGGCGAGCAGCGGGTCCAGGGTCCCGAGGAGCAGGTTGGCGCTGTAGCCGCCGGAGACGCCGGCGAAGGCGGCCGCGAGCCCGGCGAGCGGATGGCGGCCGACCGCCCCGAAGATGACAGCGGCGAGAGGAACGAGCAGCACGTAGCCGACTTCTCCGCCCGTGTTCGACATGACGCCGGCAAAGACGATCGCAAACGTCAGGAGTCGTGCGGGAGCCGACAGTACGATCAGGCGCAGCGCGGCCCCGATCAGGCCGGTTCCTTCCGCCACGGCGATACCGAGCATCGCCACCAGCACCGTCCCGAGCGGTGCGAACCCGGTGAAGTTGGTGACCATCTCGGTCAGGATGCGGTGCAGCCCGGCAAGGGTCAGAAGACTCACCGGTCTGACGATGTTGCCGGTGCCGGGATGTACGGCCTCGATTCCGGCACGGGCCGCCAGGTCCGAGACGATCACGACGAGGAGGGCCATGATGGCGAACAGTGTCGCCGGATGCGGCAGCGCATTCCCGCCGCGCTCGATGACTCGGAGCGCCCGCGAGAGAAGAGTGGGCCTGTCCGCGACTGCCGCCGCCGGTTTCGCCATTCAGCCTCCACCAGTGAAAGGCGAACGATAGCACGCCGGGCCTGACCGTCAATCCGGCGGCCTCCTTCATGCTTCCGTCTTGCCTCCAGCCTCGAACACCGCCCGCCAGCTGGTGTCGCAGTGAAGTGACGCCGTCTTCACATCGCCAAGCCGCTGACCCCTCGCGACGCACGCATCCACGTAGACGCGATCGGCGTTCGGGCCCACGCGCGCCACGCGGGCCGGGCGAAGCTGGCGCAGGTCCACGCTCCAGGCATAGTGGACATTCCGGCGCAGCTCCCGCTCGAGGCGCGGCGCGAGATCCGTCAGCTCGCAGTCGATCTCTACGAACAGCGTGTACGCGACGCCGTCTGCCACCTCCTCCGGCGCCAGCATCGCAAAGCGCGGCGCCCGCTGATCGGCGAAGAGCCGCTGAAGTACGCCGGCCACGAAACCATCGCTCAGCTTTTCGCCGAACCAGTCCGAGACCCGATCCTCCTTCCCCACGAACGTGAGGGAGGGTGTTCGCCCGCAGCGGCCGTCAACCAGCACGCGATCGCCGAGGACATGGCGGTACAGCCCTCCGCCCGTGGTGAGCACGACCGAGTACTCGTGCCCATCCTGGATCTCGTGCGCGAGGTGTGAATGTCCGCCGGAGTCCACGAACTCGAAGAAGTGCGACCGGACAGCCAGCGGGCGTCTCGCGCCGAGCGGAATAGACACGATGCCTTCCGTTGCGATCAGTCCCTTGCCCTGGAAGGCCACCCCCGGCATCGATGTCATGAGGCGATCGGCATGCGCGCCCGCGGAGCCGTCGTGCCAGCAGCTGACGACAGCAAGCTCCGGCCAGAGGCTTCGTGGATCCGCGCTGGAAAGCTGCCCGAGCTCACGCGCTCGACGCCGGTCGGGATGCAAGTTTCGCTGCAGCGCGGAACGGACCTCGGTGGGCACGTCGCCGGGCGGCGATAACGTTCCGGCGGCGATATCGTCGGCTATCCGCGGGATCCACTCCGGCAGCGGCTCGAGCAGCCTGGTGAGAAATGAAGGATGCCATAGGGAGATCAGGCGAAGGTCGCGGGCGCGGGCAAGGAAAGCGAGCGTGATGTAGCGGAATGAGACCGGATCGGTCACCCGGCTGATGGCATCCGGCACGGCCAGCACCGCGCGCGCAAGCGCACGTCGTGCCAGCCCCAGGTACTCGCTGTCATCGTCGAAACCGATCGGCACGCTCCCGGCCGATTGCCGCGGGATCGCCGGAGAGATCGACCAGTACGATCGTCCGGCTGCGACGGCTGGATGGCCGAAATGAAGATCGGCGACCCAGGGATCGACGGCGCGGCTGAACTCGCGCTGAAGGACCGATGTGAACGGCAGGAGCTTGGAGGAGGCTGTCGATCCGCTCGACGGTGTGAGGCGCCTCACGCGGTCGAACGTCAGGACGTTCTGTTCACCCGCCCGGATACGCTGGATATAGGGCTCGATCCGATCGTAGGTGGTCAGCGGTGCGCGGGCGCGATACGCGTCCAGCATCTCACGCCTGGCGTCGACCGATCGCCGTGAGGCGGCGACGATCGCCGCAAACCCGAGCTCACGGCCGATCGCGGTCTCGCGGTTTCGCTCGAGATAACCAGCGAGAAGCGACGCCTGTGCGTGGAGCGGGTCGTGCAGCGCCCGGCGGAATCGGCCCCATGCGGGCACACTGGCGGCGATCCATGCTGCGTTGGCCAGAGTCGCGCGTGCGTTCATGCACCTCGGGCTCCAAGACTGCGGGCGATCCGCCGGCCCGCAGCGGTGAGGCTGTCATCCGCGATCCTGGCCAGGCAGACGAGCTCGTCGCCTCGAACGTATCCGGGGTTGCGCTCGAGAAAGAACGCGATGTGCGGATCCAGTCTGCGCCCCCGCGGCACATCGAGGAGCTCGGGCGCAAGTATCTGCGGCTTCTCGAGCCTCACGATGCCTGCCGCCTGGTCGAAACGGCGCCCGAACCGTGCGATGGCCAGCTTCGTCAGGAGCGCCGCATCCGTCGCGCGCGCACCACCGCAACGCGGAACGAACTCGCTGAAGAACACCGGAAGGAACCGGTAGGTCCGGAACCCGGACGTGAGCAGCAGCCAGTAGACGTTGCGGCCGCCATCGAGCGGCGTTATCTGACGGACGGCCCGCAGCCAGGTGAGCGGAAGCGCCGAACTTCCCCACCACTCCGGCGCAACGATGGTATCGCCCGAATAGACAACGGTGAGCGACAGGCCCTCAACGTTCTCGGGATACACGAGGAGTGTCGAAAACCCACGCAGCACGCCGCGATGGTCCTCCAGCAGGATCACCCAGTTCTTCTGGAGGAGGTCCGACTCGAAAGTGTCGCGGTCGACGCCGATGAAGTGCGACCGCAGCAACCCGAACATCGAGCTCCTCTGGTGCGGATCGAGCGCCTCACGAGCCACGAACCGTCCGGTCAGCCGCCCTGCCGCCGCAATCGAGTTCATAGAATAGCCATCTCCGGATGTGAAGGCCGACCGTCGAGGGCGTCCGCCGCGGGTCGGCCGTCGGGCCAGAACCCCACGTAGAGCACACTCGCGTAGCTCCGGTGCGGGAACTCCCGGCGCACGGTGTCGTGGATCGGGCTCGCGGCTGAGACACCAATCGTGATGTAGTCCAGCCCCGCATTACCCGCCGCACGCCGCCCCGCCGAGATCAGACCGATCGCCACATGGGGATCGTCATCGTCGACCGCCAGATGCGACAGATGCGCGAATGCGAGCGGAGATCCGGCACGAGGAAGAGTGGGCACTCCGAAAAGGGGGCCGAGCGCGTTGATCAAGGGGCGGCAGCGGTCCAGCGTCCTTGAGTAGCCGCGAATGATGACCTGCTTGAACGCGCGCTGGTCCCACAGCGCGGCGCACCCGACGATGGCACCGCGCCGGATCGCCACGAGGAAGTCGCCTGGGTGCAAGCCGCACACGCGGGGCTGAAACATCAGATCCTCGACCGTCCAGCAGGGGGCGAACTGATACCGTGGGTTGTTTCGGGTCAGGACAGCGGCGACTTCCGCCATGCCGACCTGGTCGCCGCTCACAATCTCCACAGCCGGCGCCCGCGAGCGCACGCGCCGGGGAACCGCCAGCGTGACGAGATCGTCCACCGGCCGGAACACCGGCCAGCCCGGCAGACCGCGCTCCAGCAGACGCCTCGCGGCAGTGTTGCCGGCGACGACGCTCGCCAGGTACATCGCCGCAGTGTCGCGCTGGTGAAGGCTGCGGCAGAACTCGAATCCCTGGCTCAGCAGGTCGCGCCGTCCGCCCAGTCCCGCGGCGACCCTGAGCTGACCGAAGTATCCGACACGGGTCGGCGTCCCGTTCACGAAGCGTTCCCTGGACGATCGGCTCGCGATAGCAGCGAGCCTGCCGGTCGCTCGCTCGCGCGCGAGAATGCAGTCGTGCACGTCTCCCTCTACCTGAGCGGCCACCAGGCTGTCGGGCTCGCGTGCGAACGAGAGGCTCACGCTTCCAGGAAATGACGTCTCGCGCAGCATCCGCCGGACCTCGGGATCGTCCGCTTCCGACGCGACAGTGAACGTGAAGCGGGCGCGCACAGGCAGAGCCCCGACCAACCGGCGACCGGCGGTCGTTGGCGCCGTCAATGTGCGCGCAGCAGCGGGCCCGTCCACGCTTCGTCTCCCAGGGGGAACCCATCGCGGCGCATGGTGTCCACGCGCAGCATGCTGTTGATCGGAAAGAAATTGCGGAACATGAACCCATCCGAACGGTTCACGCCGTCGAAGCCGCGGCGGACGATGCTGGACCAGGCGTAAAAAGAGCGGCGGGCCTGGAGGCAGTGTCGCTGCAGATCTTCGGCAGTCATGCCCGTCGGCTGGAACGGCACCATGTTGTACCGGTAACGTTCGTCCAGCCACCACGCGTCGAACAGCAGCCGACCGGCGCCGGCCAGCCGCGCGTAGAGTGGCGTGCCCGGGAAGGGCGTCAGATGGTTGAACGCGGCGATGTAGAACCGATGCTCCTTCGCGAACTCCGTGGCGCGGGTGAAGCTCTCGGCCGTATCCGAGTCGTAGCCGAAAATGAATGTCGCGTAGAGACGGAGACGGTGTCTGCGCAGATTGCGCAGCGCGGCCTCGTAGCCGCCGCGCATCGTGTTGAAGCTCTTGTTCATCGCCGCAAGGGCCGCCGGGTTCAATGTCTCGAACCCGATCAGCACGCCCTGACAGCCGCTGCGGGAAATCAGTTCGAGAAATTCCTCGTCATGGGCAGCGTTGATGCTGGCCTGACTCACCCATCGGACACCGAGGGAGGCCAGTTCACGGAAGAACGCCTTGGCCTCGTTCATGTTCGACGTGATGTTGTCGTCCACGAAGAAAAAGAGCTTTTTCTGTCGCCGCAGCGCGGCGACCTCGGAGAGGATCGCGTCGATCGGCCGGCGTGTCTGCGTGTTCGAGAACATCGACTGGACCGCGCAGAACTCGCATCTGAAGTGACAGCCGCGCCCGGCTTCGACCAGACCGATGGGCAGATATCGTTTCCCGCGGAATATGCGCCTGTCTGGCTGTGTGCCTTTCAGGGAGGGGCGGCGCGGCGCACGATAGACCGGGCCCATGCGCCGGTGCCGGAAGTCGTCAATCAGGCGCGGCCAGATGTCCTCGGCCTCGCCGACCACGACCGACTCGGCGAACTGCGACACTTCGTCAGGACAGAGCGTTGCGTGGAAGCCTCCCATCACGACGGGAACCTTGCGCCGGCGATACTCGGCGGCAATCTGATAGGCGCGTCGCGCTGTATAGGTCTCGATGCTCAGCGCCACGAGATCGGTCGGCTCATCGTAGGGAATCGACTCCATCCGATCGTCATAGAACCGGATGTCCACGTCAGCCGGCGTCAGTCCGGCGATGGTGGCGGGCGGGAGCGGTTCCATTTCCCAGGACCGTATGTAGCGGTGCCCCGCGCGTCGGCCGATGCAGGGATGAATCAGCGTGAGCCTCATCGCAGGGTACCCGCGGCCACGCCGCCCGCCGGCTCGATCCGCTGACCCGGGCCGGCCCGCCCGATCATCCAGTCACAGTTGTAGAAGCGATGCAGATTGCGGGCGTAGAACCGGTATCCAAGGTTGGTCGTGAGGCCAACCCACGGAGGCGCCGGTGAACCGCGCAGCCGCTTCGCGATGGAGGTCATGGCGTAGGCGTACTTCCAGGCCTGTTCGGTCCCCTCCTGCAGCTGCTGCACGGTCATGCCGGAGGGCTCGAAGACCACGTGCTGGCCGTCGTACAGCTCCCAGTTGCGCGTCAGGATCCGCCCTTCGCGCTCGAGGCGCTGATAGAGGGCGGTGCCGGGGAACGGCGTGGAGATCGCGAACCGCGGCAGATCGATTCCCGCTTCGACGGCGAAGCGCGCCGTCGCCAGGAAGACGTCAGGCGTGTCGTGATCCATGCCGAACACGAAGCACCCGTAGACGGCGATTCCGTGCGCGTGCAGGAGCGAGACGACTTCCCTGAAGCGCGCCGGACGATTGAAGCCCTTGCTCGCCCCGCGCAGGTTGGCGGCGAGAATCGACTCGAAGCCAAGCAGCAGGCCGCGGCAGCCGCTGCGTGCCGCCAGCTTCAGCAGGGGCAGATCATCGGCGAGCAGCACGGTCGACAAACCGTACCATTTCACCTTCAACGGAAGCAGCGCTTCGAACAGGCGTGCCGCATAGCCGCGATCGGCGATCAGGTTCAGGTCGACGAAGATCAGCTTCCGGGCACCATGCTGCCTGATGTCAGCGACGACGTCCTCTACCGGTTTCTGGTACGGCCGTCGCCCCCAGGCCGCCGGTACCACGCAGAACTCGCAGCTGTGAACGCACCCGCGAGTCGCCTCGAACACGTTGGTTGTCAGATAGCGGCGGCCGGGAAGCAGGTCGCGTCTGGGAAACGGGCGGCTTGCCAGCGACAGATCGGGGTCCTGCACGTACCGCCGCCTCATCGAGCCCCCGGCGAAGTCGCGGAGGAGCTGCGGCCAGCTGTCCTCGGCATATCCCACCACCACCGCATCCGCATGCGGCTGCGCATCTTCGGGCACCAGCGTCACGTGCGGTCCGCCGAGCACGACGGGGATGCCGCGCGACCGGAACCGTGCCGCAAGCCCGTACGCGCGCGGTGCCGTGCCCGTGATCACCGTCATCCCCACCAGGTCGGCGTCGAGATCGAATCGGACTTCGTCGATGCCCTCGTCGATCAGGGTCACTTCCGCCTCGAGCTCCGCCGGAACCAGCGAGGCCAGCGTCGTGAGCGTGAGCGGCGCATAGCGCAGCGAACGCCGGAAGATTCCGCCGCGGTGGCGATACAGCGGACCCTTCGGGGATATCAGGGCGATCTTCACCGGCTGGTTGCCTCCATGCTCACCGTGAGCTTACGCGGGGAGCGGCGGCAATGCCATGAACAACCGCTGAAAATCGGCTGAGAAAGGGTGAGGGTTCAGACCCGACCATTCGCTCGAGCTGGTGCTGGAGCGGTTCGCGATTTGCAAGCCCACCAGCGAGTGTCGCCGAGCACGGACACACCGCACGCGGACCTGAGCGCTCCCGCCCCGCCGTGGGACTACAACCCGTCCGCCTGGTCGCAGCGCATCCCCATCTGTCTGCTGGCGGCCGTCGGCTTCCTGATTTCCGCCTACATGGCGCTCTACCAGTGGCGGCTCGTAGGTGGTGTCTGGGACCCGGTGTTCGGCGACCAGACACAACGCGTCCTCGACTCCAACGTCTCGCACGAGATGCAGCGCTGGGTCGGCATTCCGGACGCGGCACTTGGCGCTGTCGCCTACCTTGGCGACGTCGTCTTCGGCCTGGCGGGCTCCACGAGACGATGGCAGTATCGGCCCTGGCTGGTGGTGTTGTTCGGGATCGACGTGATTCCACTCGGGGCCGTCAGCGCAATCCTCGTTGTCGTCCAGGCCACCGTTCTGGGAGAGTGGTGCTTTCTCTGTCTCGTGAGCGCGGCGATCTCGCTCGTGCTCGTCTACTGGGCCTACGACGAGGTCTGGTCCTGCCTGCTCTACCTCCGGCGCGTGTGGCAGCGCACGCGGAACATGGCGACGGTCTGGCGGGTGTTCTGGGGACGCTCCGACGAGATCGCGGACGGCGTTGCGCTGGGGAGATGAGGTATGTGGGCCCGTGTCGTCGAACTGATGCTCGGCGCGTGGCTGGTCCTCAGCCCTCTGATCTTCCGGAACACGACTGACGTGAGCGAGTACGTCGTCAACGATGTGGTGTGCGGATCGCTGGTCGTGACTCTTGCGTTGATGTGCTTCTGGCCGCCGCTCCAGCGCGCCAACGTGGCCACGCTGCTCGTCGCGGTGTGGCTCGTTGGCCACGGCTACTTCTCGGCCGAACGTCCCGGGCCGCCGGCCGCGCAGAACGAGATCGTACTCGGCCTTCTGCTGCTGGTCTTTGCAATCATCCCGAGCGAGGCATTGTCGCCGCCCAGGCCCTGGCGAAGAGGCTCCACCGGGTAACTTACGAGCAGCTGCGCTACTGCGCAACTTCTTCCACGCTGCGAGCTGATGCGAGATTGACCCACCGTTCACGTTTGCCCGAATCGACCCTGACCCATCCACCGGGAGCGATCTCGACGACGCGCAGGGGTTCGCGGTCGCCTGTCGACCAGGTGATTTCGTAACGACTGTCCTTCTTGAGGAACGCCGGGGCCGCCACGGACACGTCCGGCGTGCTCACAACGCGGACGTCAGGGTTATTGGCGATCGTCACCTTCCACTCGCCGCTCTGATGCGCCAGCACCAGCGGCATGTTCCCGACATCCACCGTGCCCTCGACCTTGATGATCCCGGTCCCGAATCCGGGCACTTTCTGGGTTTCCTGCGCGTACGCGAGGACGCCGAGGATGGTTGCCAGTGCTGCTGCTCCAAGAGCGACGCGCATGCGCATGATTTCGTCTCCTTCGATTCGGCCGGGCCCGGACCGCCGCCGGCACGTTGATTGTCCGCCAACCGGCAAGGGGCTGCAAACGCCAGCGTCAGGCTCATCCGGAGGTTGGCGCCACGTACGTAACAAGGGCGATGATCGTTCGACCATCGCCCTGTAGACTCGCTGCCGGCCTCGAAGAGCGGTTCTTATTTCGTCTTCTTCGACTCGAGGGGTTTCAGTTCAACGGTTCCGGTCACCTTGTTGGTCTCGTCCCCATCGCATCCCACGGCCTCCATCGTCCCGGCCGCGGGGCCAGGCTTGGCGGGCAGCTTGATGTTCATCTTGACGTTGCCCTCACAGTTCTCCTCGACCATCTGGAATGCGAACTCCAGGCTGAGCACGCCTGCCTTCGCCGTGCCGGCCAGTTTGCCGGTGATTTCGGTCGGGGACGTCACGTGCATGCTGCCCGTGACCTTTCCGCCGTCCACAGCCATCTCCATC
>Ga0268386_10004712_pt1 | contig 10086 bp, 7 predicted proteins | sample RVTome_15_FD_200260 | JGI IMG/M metagenome (GOLD analysis project Ga0268386, IMG submission 200260) | Soil microbial communities from uranium-contaminated site in the Upper Colorado River Basin, Wyoming, United States - RVT150D86... ...
GCGACCTCGACCTCCCGGTCGGGGTTCCGGAGCTTGACCTTCACGAGGCCAAGGCTAGCGCAGCGTCAGCCCGTGGGGACCGGGTTCACGCCAAGCTCGACGGTGACGACGTCCCGCTCGCCATCGGCACGCACGATCACGACCTCGACCCGGTCACCCGGCTCCCGCGAACGGATCGCGGTCAGGAGGTCGTCGTTGGTCTCGATCGGCTCGCCCTCGAAGACGATCACCACGTCGCCCGGCTCGATCCCGGCGCGCGCGGCCGGCCCGTCGGGGACCACGTCCTGGATCAGCACGCCCTGATCGACGGGCGGGTCGAACTGGAACTGGACCCGCGGGTCGGACACCGGCAGCGGGGCGAGGATCCCCATGTAGGCGACCGGCTCGTCCGGGTTCTCCGCGGCCTGGAGGATCGTCGCCCTGGCGGAGTCGATCTGGATCGCGAAGCCGACGTTCTCGGCGGTGGTGGTGCCGGCGCTGTTGATGCCCACGACGTTGCCGGCGAGATCGACGAGCGGCCCTCCCGAGTTCCCCGGATTGATCGCCGCGTCCGTCTGGATCACGTCGCTGTACACGCGGGTCCGGTCCGTGCCGCACTCCTCCTGAGGGCAGCCGGGATCTTGGACCTCGATCTGGCGTGTCAGCGAAGACACGATCCCCGAGGTCACCGACGGGCCACCTTCCAGACCCAGCGCGTATCCGATGGCGACCACGGGCTGGCCGAGTTGCAAACTCCCCGAGCTGCCCATCGGAACCGTCGCCATCCCCTCCGCGTCGACATCCAGGATCGCCAGGTCGGCCGGGATGTCGCCGCCGATCACCCGAGCCTCGTACTCGACCGGTTCCTCGTCCGAGGTCAGCACCGTGATCGACGTGGCGCTCTCGACGACGTGGGCGTTCGTCACGATGATCCCGTCCTCGCGGATGACGAAGCCCGACCCCTCCCCCTGTCCGGACGGGGTGTCGACGACGACGTTCACGACCGCGGGAAGGACTCGCTGGACGACGTCGACCACGCCGGTCCCTTCCGCCGCCGCGGGGACCGGTGACGGGAAGTCCCGGGGCTCGGCCCGGTCGGGCTGGCCGGTGTCCGACGTGCACCCCGCAACGAGGAGGGCAGAACCGGTGAAGAGCGTGAGGAGGGTGCGTCTCATGGCTTGGGCTCCAGTCTGTCGGTTTCAGTGGCCGTTCGACACGCGTGCCCGCCGCGTTCGGCCAGGATCGCCGCTGGTGACCGACGACACGCCCTCGCCGGAGCCGGGCAGCACGCCGGAGCGGCTCAGCCCACGGTGAGCGGCACCGAGGAGGGTCTCGGAAGCAGGCCCGCCTCCTCGACGACCCGGACGATGCCCTCTTCGTTCCCGATCGACATCAGGTGGACGCCGCTCACACCGGGGATCCGGCGGACCTGCTCCACGATCTCGAGCGCGATCCGGATCCCCTCCGCCTGCTGGCCCTGCGCCGGGACGGCCTCGATCCGGTCCACGACGGCTTCGGGGACGTCGAGGCCGGGAACCTGGTCCCGCAGGTACCGCACGGCACGCGCAGACCTCGGAACGAACACACCGGCGAGAACCCACACGTGGTCCAGCAGGCCGAGCTCGCCGGCACGGGCCATGAACAGCCGCAGCTTGTCGAGGTTGAAGCAGATCTGGGTCTGAACGAACTCCGCCCCCGCCTCGATCTTCGTTCCCAGGCGCATCGGCCGGAAGTCGAGCGGCGGCGCGAAGGGGTTCTCCACCGCGCCGATCAGGAAGCTCGGCGCCTGCTCGAGCGTGCGTCCCGAGAGGTAGGTGCCCCGGTCCCGCATGATCCGGGCGATCCGGAGCAGATGGATCGAGTCGATGTCGTAGATCGGCTTGGCCTCCGGGTGATCGCCCGCACTCACGTCGTCGCCGGTCATGCACAGGATGTTCCGGACGCCCAGGGCCGCGGCCGCGAGCAGGTCCGCCTGCAGGCCCAGGCGATTCCGGTCGCGGCACGTGAACTGCATGATCGGCTCGATGCCGGCGTCGAGCAGCAGGTGCGCGGCGGCGATCGGCGCGATATGCGTATGAGCCGAGCTGTTGTCCGTGCAGTTGACCGCGTCGACCTTGTCGCGGAGCGGCGCGGCCAGCTCGTGAACCCTCTCGGGGTCGGCCGAGTCGCTCGTGGGGAGCTCGGCCGTGACGACGAACTCACCGGCGAGCAGGAGGCGGTGAAGCTCGCTGCGGGCGCCTGCCGCTTCCGTCACGACTCCGGCCTCGGCGCGGAGCCCCACCCGTCCGGCACCCGCCGGTCGCGGCCCGAGACCAGGTTCTCCCACGACGAGGTCTCCTGCAGACGCCAGTCCACCGGGCGCTCGACGTGCTGCATGTGGTCGCGCCAGAGCGGGAGTTTCCTCGACCCTTCCCACGCAGAGACCCACACGCACTTCATCTCGGGAACGACCTCGCAGTTGCCGTTCTGCAGCGTTCCGCCACACGGGCCGTTGCGCAGGTTCTTCGGACAGCGCATCGGGCACGACATCCCGGTCGAGTGCAGGATGCACTGTCCGCACATCCGGCAGTCCCAGATCGTTCCCTTCGTCTGCCGCTCGAGCAGGAGGATCGCCTTGCGGAGCCCGCCTGGCGGCGGCGCGGATGGAGGTGGCCTGCGGTCGAGCGTGCGTGCCATGTCCGGGCGGCGTGAGCCGCGGCAGGGCGATCAGCCCTGGCGCAGATCCTGCGCCGGAACCTCCTTCCGCGGATCGACGAACGGGATGGCCGCGGTCCGAACGGTGAGCGGGCCGTGTTCGGATTCGACGTCGATCGGGGTGCCGGGCTCGGCGAGCGCGATCGGTACCCACGCGTAGCCGATGTTGCGTTCGAGCCTCGGCGACCAGATCGCGTCCGTGACCTTGCCGATCCGCTCGCCATCGCGCACGACTGGCCAGAACCACGAGAGCTCGGCGGGCAGCTCGTCGCCCGGCCATTCGATCCCGACGAGCTTGCGATCGACCCCTTCGGCCTTCAGCGCCTCGAGCGCGCCCTTGCCGATGTAGTCCTGCGACTGGCCCTCGACGAGGTGCTCGAGGCCCATGATGTGCAGCGGCGTGTCCTCGTGCGTCATGTCCGAGTTGTAGTTCATGATGCCGGCCTCGAGCCGCCGGGCCTCGACGGGCGCTACCGGCCTGATCTGGTGCTCCTCCCCGGCTTCGAAGACCGCGCTCCAGAGATCGTCGCCGCGGTCGGGGTCCAGGAGGTTGATCTCGAAGCCCTGCACGGCGGTCCACCCGGTCCGGCTGATGAGGACCGGGATGTCCCGGATCTGGAACCAGTCGCACCAGTAGTACTTCAGGTCGTAGATCGCAGAGCCCACGAGCTTCTCGAGTGTCTTCCCGGCCTTCGCGCCCTGGACCTGCATCGGATAAGCGTGCGGATAGGACACGTCGACGTCCATGTTCGAGCTCGCCGCGACGCCGAGCGCGTAGAGCCCCGCATCGGAATCGGCGAGCTGCATCCACCATCGGTTCTCTCCCACGTGCAGGAGGACCGGGTCGTTCAAGATGCCGCCGTCGGGCGCGGTGACGATCATGTACTTGCCCTGTCCCACGGCGCACTTCGTGAGGTCCCGGCACGTCAGCATGTCGACGAACCGGTCCGCGTCCTTCCCGGAGATCTCGACCGTGCGCTCGACGGCCACGTCCCACACCGTGACGTCGTTGAGGAGCGCCCAGTACTCGGTGATGGGATCATCGAAGTACGCCGGCAGCAGCATGTGGTTGTAGACGTCGTATGCGGTGCACCCGGCGCGCCGAGTGGCATCGAAGAACGGCGAGCGTCGGTACCAGGGTCCGAAGTAGATCGTCGCGCTCTGCTCGAGCATCTCCGGCCGTTCGTTCACCATCTCGCCGCTCCCTTCAGCCCGGCCGGGAGACGGGCCGCGCCCGGCGCGGTTGAATCATCGTTCAAACATGGCCGTGGCCGCAACGCCAGCGATGCGGTCCCCGCGACGGCTTGTCCCTACGAGACCGGGATCTGCTTGTTCGGGTCGATGAACGGCATCTCGACGACCGTCGCGGTGCGCGGCCCCCACTCCGACTCGACCTGGACCGTCGACCCGAGCTTGGACCGGTCCGCCGGCATCCAGGCGAACCCGATGTTCCGCTCGAGGCGGGGCGAGTAGATCGCCGAGGTGACCTGTCCGATCGGGCGGCCCCCTTCGACGATTGGCCACTTGACGTCGTTCAGGCCCGGGAAAGGCTCGCCGTCCATCTCGACGCCGTTGATCCGGCGATCCACGCCGCGGTCGCGGATCTGGCGGAGGGCGCGCATCGAGATGCTTGCCTCGTCGGGCAGATCCCAGTCCACCAGGCGGTCGAGCCCCATCTCCACCGGGTTGTTCTCGTACGTCATGTCGGCGCCCCAGTTGAAGATCGCGCCCTCGATCCGCCGGATGTCGGACGGACCGGTCGGCTTGATGCCGAACTCGCGACCCGCCTCCATGATGGCCTCGTAGACCTCGTCACCCTTGGTGATGTCGGTCAGGTACACCTCGTAGCCGACCTCGGACGTCCACCCCGTGCGCGTGATCACGACGGGTGCACCGGCGATCTTGGCTTCGGTCCAGTAGTAGTACTTGAGGTCGAGGATCTCCTCGCCGAGGAGCTTGGCCATCAGCTCCTTCGACTTCGGGCCTTGCACCTGGAGCGGCGCCACGTCGGCCTCTTTGATCGACACGTCGAGGTCCGGGTACGCGTTCTTCAGACCCCGCGCGAAGAGAAGGGCGTCCGAGGACGCGAGCGCGAACCAGAACGTGTTCTCGGCCATCCGCGTGAGCACCGGGTCGTTCACGATCCCGCCGTCGGCGTCGCAGATGAGCACGTACTTGGCCTGGCCCACCGCGCACTTGGAAAGGTCGCGCGGCGTGAGGAGCTGCGCAAAGCGGAACCCGTCGGGACCGGAGATCTCCAGGCAGCGCTCGACGGATACGTCCCAGAGGGTGACGCCGTTGAGCAGCGTTTCGTACTCGGCCTCGAACGTGTCGAAGCGGATCGGGAAGTACATGTGGTTGTACACCGTGTAGCCCTTGGGGTCGTAGCGCTGCGCGGCTTCGTGGTACGGCGTGCGGCGGTTGCGGGCGCCGCGCTGGACCTGGCTCATGTCGAACGCCATCGTGGGCCTCCTCCGGAAGCTGCGGATGCGGATCGAGGGCGACCGGGTTCGGGCCCAGGACCTGTGGGAACAGCCGTATCGTGCGGCCGGGTGACCGGACCGGCAAGGACGGTCCCTGACCTGAAGTCAGCGGACCTCGAGCTTCCGACCTAGCTACGCGAAGTTCTCGGTCGCGTAGACACGCTCGCCCTCGATGAGGGTCAGCTCGACCTTCGCGGCGTAGAGCTCGGTCAACGGATGGGCGAACAGGTCTCGGTCCACGACGACCAGGTCCGCCAGCTTGCCGGACTCGATCGAGCCGGTCACGTCGTCCAGGTGGTTCACGTAGGCCGAACCTCGCGTGAAGGCCTCGATCGCCGTCGGCAGGTCCACCGCCTCTTCCGGCAGGAACGGGTCGTCCGTCGTCTCGGAGTTCGGTGCGTACGTCTGGTCGGGGAACCCGGTGCGGTTCACGGCGACGTGCATCTCCTCCAGCGGGTTCGGGCTCGAGACGGACCAGTCGCTTCCGAACGCGAGCGTCGCGCCCGCGCGAGCGAGCGAGCCGAACGGATACTGCCAGCCCGATCTCTCCGGCCCGAGGAACGGGATCGTCAGGTTGAGCATCTGCCCTTCGTTCTGGGCCCACAGCGGCTGCGCGTTCGCCACGACGCCGAGTTGCTCGAAGCGGGGGACGTCGTCCGGATTCACGACCTGGAGGTGCGCGAGGTGGTGCCGGAGGTCGTTCATCCCGTTCGTCCGCCTCGCCTGCTCGATCGCATCGAGCGCCTCGCGGACCGCGCGCTCGCCGAGCGCGTGGAAGTGCACCTGGAACCCCTCGGCGTCGAGCCGTGTGACGTGGGCCTTGAGCTTCTCGGGATCGACGAAGGACTTCCCTCGGTTCTCGGTCGGGTTGCCGTCCGCGTCCAGGTACGGCTCGAGCATGCCGGCGGTGAAGTTCTCGACCACGCCGTCCTGCATGATCTTCACGCTGGTCGCGGCGAACCGTCCGGCGCTCCCCCGCTCTCGGGCCGCCAGCAGGTCGTCGATCTGCTCGGCGTCTCGGTAGCGGTCCCACCACAGGGCTCCGATCACGCGGGCGGTGAGCTCGCCGTCGCGCGCGAACCGGAGATAGGCATCGAAGGTCCGGTAGCTCGAGTCGACTCCGACGATCGCGTCCTGCCAGCCGGTGATCCCGAGCGAGTGGAGGTACGCCTGCGCCACGCGAAGCCCTGCGATCCAATCGTCGATCGTGTCTTCCGGGAGGAATCGCTCGACGAGGCCGACGGCTCCTTCGTGCAGCGTCCCCCAGACCTCTTCGCCCGGACCTCGAACGATCACCCCGTCCTCAGGCTGCGGGGTCTCGCGAGATACGCCGGCGATCTCCAAGGCCTTCGAGTTCACCCAGGCGCTGTGACCGTCGCGGCTCGTCAGGTACGCCGGCCGATCGGCCACGACCGCATCGAGGGCCTCCTTCGGCGGATTGCCGCCGGGGAAGACGTCCATCGACCAACCGCCGCCGAGGATCCATGACTCCTCCGGGTGGGTCGTCGCGTACTCGCCGACGATCCGCCGGTAGTCGGGCAACGAGTACGCGTTCGACAGGTTGCAGCGCAGCATCTCGAGCCCCGAGGAGGGCGGGTGGACGTGCGCGTCCTGGAAGCCCGGGACCAGCATGCGACCTTTCAGGTCGATCACGTCGGTGGACGGCCCGAGGAGCTCGCGCACGTCGTCGTCCGATCCCACCGCGACGATCCGCCCGTCCCCCACCGCAACTGCTTGCGCGCGCGGCCGGGCCGGGTCGACCGTGTACACGGCGCCGTTCACGAAGGCGAGGTCGGCCGGTGCGGTCACGATGTTGGCTTCTCGATCACGAGCGCGAGAGCATATCGAGCCCGAGGGTTATGCTCCGCGAACCGGAGCGAGGAGGGATCGGTGCGAGGCCGCGGGTTCGTCGTAATCGCGTTCGCCCTCCTCATCACATCGCTGAGGACGGGTTCCTCGAGCGGGCAACCCACCCCCGAGACCATCGAGCTTCGCGTGATGACCTTCAACATCTGGTACGGCGCGACCCCGACCGATGGCCTCGGCGAGGTCATCGAAGCCATCGAGGCCGCCGACGCCGACGTGGTCGGGATGCAGGAGCCGTACGCGCGACTGCGCCGGATCGCGCTCGCGCTCGGTTTCCACGCGTCGCCGCGGATGCACGTCATCTCGCGGTACCCGATCCTGGAACCGGCGGGCAGCGACGGCGATTGGGCCTTGTTGCTCCTCGGTCCCGGTCAGGTGGCCGCCATCGCGAACGAGCATCTCCCATGTTGTCCTTACACGCCCTACCGGATCGTGAACCGCGGCTACGATCGCGAGACGATCCTCGAGCAGGAGCGGCGGACCCGCCTTCGCCGGATCGAACGGCACCTGGCCGCGCTCGCGCCGGTGCTCGGGGCGGACATCCCGACCTTCTTCACCGGTGACTTCAACGCCCCGTCACATCGCGACTGGACGCAGCGCGTCGTCGAGGCCCGAGGGCTCCCCTACCCCGTGCGGTGGCCCGTCTCGCTCGCGATGGAGGCGGCCGGGTTCGTGGACTCGTACCGGACGGTGCGCCCCGATCCGCTCGCCGATCCCGGGTTCACGTGGACGCCGGGCTATCCCGCCCCGTTCGTGTATCCGTGGGATCTCCACGACCGCATCGACTTCGTCTGGGCCGCCGGGCCGGCGGTCCCCCTGGAGAGCGATGTGGTCGGCGAATCGGTGGCGAACGCCGACATCGTCATCGATCCGTACCCGACGGACCACCGAGGCGTGGTCTCGACCTTCGACGTCACCCCCGCGACCCCGCCCGTGTTCGTCGCCGCGGCGTCCGAACGCGCCCGGCCCGGTGTTGCGCTCGAGGTCACGTTCCACGCGCCGGGAGGTGCGGGCGAGCACGTGACCCTGACGCCGGCCGGATCCGCGCCCGTGGCCGACGAGCCGACCGGCCCCGGCTCGCCGAGCGACGGCACGATCGTGTTCGACACGACCGGCCTGGAGCAGGGGCCGTACGAGCTCGCGCTGCTCGACGGCGACGATGCCGAGCTCGCGCGCGACACGGTGGTGCTCGTCTCCGAAGGCCAGCCGCCAATCCTGACCGTCGCCGACGAGACGCTCGAGGGCGATCAAGCGCTCGAGGTCACGTGGGCGTTCGCCCCCGGCAACCGCTTCGACTGGTTCGGGGTCTTCCGCGCCGGGTTGACCGCCAAGACCGGCACGATCAAAGCGTGGCGCTACCTGGAAGGCCGGGTCGGTGGTGCCTTCGATCTCGGTGCCGGGGTTCGTGGCGTGGCGGGCTGGCCGCTCCCCGCCGGCGACTACGAGCTGCACCTGTGCCTCGACGACAGCTATCGCTGCCGGGTCTCGGTGCCGTTCAGGGTGCTCGGTTAGGCCTTAGGCGAGGGCGACCAGGTCGAGCAGCTCGTCGTCCCAGTAGCCGAGCTCGCCGTCGGGCATCATCAGGACGCGCTGCGGGGCAAGGCTGCGGACGAACGCGACGTCGTGGCTGACGAGGACCATCGAGCCCGTCCACGTCGCGAGCGCTTCTGCGACCGCCGTCCGCGACGGCGGATCGAGGTTGTTCGTCGGCTCGTCGAGCAGGATCAGGTTCCGTCGGCCCGCGACGAGCTGCGCGATGGCGAGCTTGGTCTTCTCACCGCCGGAAAGCGTCCCGGCATCCTGGAACGCGACCTCTCCGCTCAGACCGAACATGCCGAGGAGCGCGCGCAGGTCCTGGTCGGAGGCATCGGTCGATTCCCCTCGCACGTGCATCAGGACCGGAACTCCGTCGTGGATCCCTTCGTGCTCCTGCGCGTAGTACCCGAGCCGCACGCCGTGGCCCAGCTCGAACGTGCCGACGTCTGCGTTCGTCACTCCGGCGAGGATCTTCAGCAGGCTCGTCTTGCCGGCGCCGTTCAGCCCCATGACCAGCAGGCGCTCCCCGCGGCCGAGGTCGAAGCTCACGTCCTGGAAGACGGGCGGTCCTCCGTAGCCCTTCGTGAGCCCGTCGGCCTTCAGGACGACCCTGCCGCTGTGCGGAGGCGGCGGGAACCGGTACTGCACCACGCGCTCGCGCTTGGGCGCGGCCACCGCCTTCGCGCGCAGGTGCGCCACCCGCGAGTCGAGGCTCCTCGCCTTGCGGGCCCGCTTGACCGTCTGCCCGCGCATCGAGTTCGCAAGCGTCTTGAGCCGGTCGATCTCAGAGTGCTGGCGCTCGGCGAGCGCCCTGCGGCGCACCTCGTCCTGGGTTCGAGCCGTCCGGTACTCCGAGTACGTCCCGCGATACTGCACGAGTCCGTCGCGATCCAGATGCAGGATCCGGGTGATCGACGAGTCGAGCAGCGCGAGGTCGTGGCTGACGACGACGAGCGCGCCGGGGTACGCCGCGAGGAACTTCATCAGCCACTGCTTCGCGTCGTTGTCGAGGTGGTTCGTCGGCTCGTCCAGGAGCACCACATCCGATCCTCCGAACAGGATCCGAGTGAGCTCGAGACGCCGCCGCTCCCCGCCCGATAGTGCGGGCACGGGAAGGTCGAGCCGGTCGCCAGGGAGCCCGAGCCCGGCGGCGATCCTTCGTGCCTCCGCTTCGCCCGAGTACCCGCCTGCGGCCCGGTAGCGCTCCTCGAGGCGTGCGAAGCGTCCGACGTTGGCGTCGGTCGGACGTTCCTCGATCGCGAGCCGCGACTTCTCGAGGCGCTCCGCCATCTCCTGCAGCCCGCGCGCCTGCAGGACGTGCACCAGACCGGTGTGGTCCTCGTCGGCACGGTGCTGTCGTGGATCCTGCCGCAGGTAGCCCACGCGCCCTCGAACCGTGACGCGCCCGGCGAGCGCGGTGGCCTCTCCCGCGATCACCTGGAGCAGGCTCGTCTTGCCCGCCCCGTTGCGACCGACGACACCGACCTTGTCCCCGGGACGGAGCGAGAGCGTGAGGCCCTCCAGGACC
>Ga0268386_10004713_pt1 | contig 10085 bp, 7 predicted proteins | sample RVTome_15_FD_200260 | JGI IMG/M metagenome (GOLD analysis project Ga0268386, IMG submission 200260) | Soil microbial communities from uranium-contaminated site in the Upper Colorado River Basin, Wyoming, United States - RVT150D86... ...
CGGAGTCGCCGCCGCCGACCACGATCACGTTCTCGCCCTTGAAGAAGGCGCCGTCGCACACGCCGCAGGTGGAGACGCCGTGCCCGCCGAGCTCCACCTCGCCCGGGACGCCGAGCCGCTTCGGCTCCGCCCCCATGGCGAGGATCACGGCCTTGGCCAGGTGCTCTTCGTCGTTCACCCACACGCGTTGGATCCCGCCGTCGCTGAGCTCGATCCTGATCGCGTCGTCGGTCACGAACCGCGTCCCAAAGCGCTCCGCCTGCTCGCGGAACTTGACCATCATCTCCGGGCCCATGATCCCCTCGGGGAAGCCGGGGTAGTTCTCGACGTCGGTGGTGTTCTGGAGCTGGCCGCCCCACTGGAACCCCTCGATCACGAGCGGCTCCAGGTTCGCGCGCGACGTGTACAGCGCCGCCGCGTACCCGGCGCACGCACCACCGACGATGATCACGTTCTCAATCGCGCGATGTTCAAGCACATCGCGCGGTTCGCGCTCTTCCTCAAGCGCGCGATGTTCAAGCACATCGCGCGGTTCGCGCTCTCCGTCAACCTTGGTGTCGCTCACTCGCTTCCTCCGCTCTTTCATCCTTGCGTACATCTTACTTTACTTTCTGAAGTATTGTCGCGTCCGAGCCAGGGTTCACACCCGCCGCCGCCCCCGCGGGCAGGGGCTCGCCGAGCTGCTCCCGCTCCCGCTCCCAGCGCGCGGCCGTCTTGCGGAGCTGGAGGAAGGCGACGATCCCCGGTGGGATCGGGAGCCAGAAGGCGATCAGCCTGTAGACCAGGATCGCGGCGAACACCTCGTCGCTGGGGAGCTTGAAGAGCACGAAGGCGCCGATCATCCCCGCGTCCACGGCGCCGACGCCGCCCGGCGCGAACGGGAACAGGTTGGCGACCATGCCGATGAAGAACCCCTGGACGAGGACCCCCAGCGGGACGTCGACCGAGAACGCCTTGAAGCTCGCCCACAGGATCGCGATGTTCGCGGCCCAGAAACCGACCGCCCCGAGCACCGCGAGTCCGCCGCGCCGGGGGCTGCGCACGAACGCGATCGCGGTTCGCGTCCCGCTCGCGAGCGTGGCCGGGCCGGTCGCGAGGCGGCGCGCCCAGCGCCCGAGCCGGTAGCCGGCGGTGAACCGCCCCAGGCGCCGCTCGAGGTCCTCGGGGATCAGCGCGATCAGGAGGAGGACGACGATCACCGCGCCGGCGAGCGCCGCCGGCACGATCGTGAGCCCGATCGGGCTGCGGCCCGGGAGGACGTCGGTTCGCAACAGGATCCCGAACAGCACGAGCGCGAGCAGGTACATCGCGTACAGCAGCACCAGGAACGCGACCATCCGGCACGCGGACTGGCGGCGCTCCATTCCCGCCTTGCGCAGCGCCCAGTAGGTGAGGATGATCCCGCCGGCCCCGCCGGCGGAGAACAGGCGGGTGGCTGCGAGCCCGGCCATCGTGATCTGGTACGACTCGCGCCACTCGAGGTGCAGCACCCGCTCGCCGACCACGCCGCGGAAAAGCGCCACGTAGGAGGCGAACGCGAGGATGTTGAACGCCACCGCGAGCGCGATCCACCACGGCTTGCCCTCGTCGAGGGTGGCGAGCGCGTCCTCGAGGCCGATGATCTTGGGCAGCAGGACGTAGATCGCGGCGGTCAGGATCAGAACGACCAGCAGCGTCTGCGCGATGCGCCGCGGTTGGCCAAAGAAGGAGGGCTCGGCGTCCTCAACCGCCTCCCGGGGGCGCTGAGCCTGTTCCTCCCCCGCCACCTTCGGTTCGAGATCGCCCGAGCCGGACATGGCCCCCCTATCGTCGCAAACCGCTCCGCCGTTAGCCGGCGGCGAGCCGCTCCAGGCGCTGGACCGCGCCGCTGATCCGCCCCGCCACGGGAGCGACGAGGGGCTCACCGCGGCGGATCGCGGCGACCAGCGCCGCTCCGGCGAGCAGGTCGACGACGTAGTGCTCGCCCATGTACACGAGCGCGAACCCAAGCGTCAGCGCGTAGCCCCATCCCGCCGCACCCATGTCCCGTCCGCTCTCCGCGAGCAGCATCGCTGCCAGCACCGAGGTCGCGAAGTGAAGCGACGGCATCGCCGCCCACGGGTTGCCGCCCAGGGACTCGTACATCTTCGGCCACGCGCGGCCCCACATCGGCTCACCGACCTCGACCATGATCCGGCGCACGGGGCGCGCCGTGTAGCCGTGCTCGCCCGCCCACCACGGCGGCGCGGTCGGTGCCAGCATGTACACGGCGCAGCCGAGGTCGTACGCCGCGGCCATCTGGCGCGCGGAGCGCGGGAAGTTCCCCTCGTCGCGCAGCAGGACCCAGAGCAGCGCCGCGTGCGGCTCCAGGAACCACGCCCAGTGGACGATCGTGAGGAAGACGTCGCGGGCGCCGACGGGGCCGGGCCTCGAGAACGCGCGCTGGAGGCGGTGGGTCGGCAGCTCGCCGGCGCCGAGCGTGCGGTCCACCCGGATCGGATAGCGGACCTTGAGGCGCTCGCGCAGGCGCTCGGGGTCGTCGTAGGGGAGCTCGTGCACGACCGTGAACGCCCACATCTGGAGAACGAAGATCGCGACGTCGCGGGCGCGCGTCCGCGGGCGCAGGACCGCGAGCGCGAACGGCGCCGAGCCGACCGCGGCGGCGGTCACGGCCGGGGGAACCCTGAGGCGCTTTCGCACCAGGGGCAGCACTGCGGCGGCGACCAGCGAGCCGACGGCGGCGGAGCGAACCACGGTCCCGAGCGTCGAGCGGCGTCGGCGGTGTCGGGTGGGCCAGCCCAAGGCGCGGCGAGTATATGTTCGACCCATGAGTGAGGGACCACGCTTCGACGGGCGCAAGGTCGCGGTCACGGGCGCCGGCGGCTTCATCGGGAACGCGATCTGTCGGGGGATGGTGGAGCGGGGCGCCGCGGTGGTCGGGCTCGAGATCAACGAGGGGACGACCGACCGCGTCGTGGCTACGGGCGCCGAGTTCGCGCGCGCCGACGTCACCGAGCTCGAGTCGGTGGAGCGCGCGCTGGAGAGCGCCGACGGCACGGACCACGTCGTCCACACCGCCGCCCACGTCCGCGAGTACGGATCGATGGACGACTTCGTGCGGGTGAACGTCGGCGGGACCCGCAACGTGCTCGACGCCGCAGAGCGGGCCGGCGCCGATCGCGTTCTCCACGTCAGCTCCGTCGTCGTGTACGGCTACGACGAGCCGGGAGAGCAGGACGAGGACGTCTTCCACCGCACGTACGGGATCCCCTACATCGACACCAAGAGCGCCTCGGACGCGCTCGCCTGCCGCCGCGGCGCGGTCGTGATCCGGCCCGGTGATGTGTACGGGCCCGCCTCGGTGCCCTGGACCCTGCGCCCGCTCGAGCTGGCGCGGTCCAACCAGCTCGCCGTGCCCGGGAAGGGCGACGGGGTCATGCTGCCGCTGTACATCGACGACCTGGTCGAGGCGCTCGCGCTCGGGCTGTCCGAGGGGAAGCCGGGCCGCCCCTATGGCGCGTGGGACGGCGAGCCGGTGACGTTCGAGGACTACTTCAACCGCTTCGCCGAGATGGTGGGGGGCCGCCCCGCGCGCCGCCTGCCGCGGCCGCTGCTGGCTACGGCCGCCGGGGCGATGGAGGCGATCGCCGGCCTGCGCGATGCCCCTCCCGCCCTCACCCGCAACGCGATCACCTTCATCGACCGCAGGGGCACCGTGTCGACCCGCCGGATCCGCGAGGAGCTGGGGTGGGCGCCGCGCGTCGAGCTCGACGAGGGCATGCGTCGCACCGAGGAGTGGCTGCGGGCGGAGGGCCTGCTGTGAGCCGGGGTGCGGGGTCGGTCAGCGCGGGGGGCTGACCCGGAGGCCGGGAACGCGCTCGAAGTCGCGCGCGTTGCGCGTCATCAGGGTCAGGCCGTTGGCTCGGGCGGTTGCCGCAATCAACGCGTCGGGCATTCTAATCCCGGTTTCGCGGCGCAGCCTCCCCGCAAGCTCCGCGATCTCGCCGTCCACGCTGAGCTCACGGAACGGTGAGAGGAGCTCGCGAACCTGCCCCTCTTGTCCCTTGGGTCCGGCGAACAGCTCGCAGCGCGTCACCACCGAGCAGTGGACGGCATCGCGACGCGGCTTGAGCTCCCGAACCCCGCGGATGTGATCGATGAACACGTCCGTGTCGACGAGGAGCTCAGCCACCGCGAACCCGGCGCTCTCGCTCTCCCCATTCGTCGCGAGAGGGAACCTCGAAGTCCGGGGCGACGCCGAAGGTCTGCTCTAGGACCGGCCCCGGTCTCGGCCTTGACTGCTCGAGGTAAGCGTCCACCGCCTCGCGAATCAGCTCGGCGAGCGGCTTTCCCTCCGTCCGAATCAGCTCATCGAGCCGGGCATCGGAGCAGCGTGGTATCGCGGCGCGCCGCGGCGATCGATCTTGGTTCGGTGGCCGCGGGCGCCTCTCCTCCTGTGGAGGTTGGTCGTTTGACTCCGAGCAGGAACGCGAGTCGTGAGACGTCGTGTGAAAAGCTGCTGAAGCCCGCGGCCGGACTAAACGGTACGCCCTCGCCGCTCCGCGATCAAGCGGGTGAGCCCGCCGCCGGCTGCGGCTCGCGTCGCCCCTCGAGCCCCTCGGGGTCGATCGGGCCGGGCATCAGCTCCTCGGGCGGCGGGATGTCGATCCCGATCGCCTTCATCCGCCGCTTCAGCGCCATGTAGGCGTAGCCGTACACCTGCGAGGAGTGGTAGGCGTAGGAGACGAACTCCCTGCTGGTCTCGGCCTCGGGCGGCTTGAACACCTCCGCGGCGCCGGGCAGCAGCCTGTCGAGCGTCGCGAGCACGACGTCGCGCATCTCGGGCCGCTCCTCGCACACGTCGCGCAGGAAGCGCACGCCGAAGGCGATGTGGCGGTGCTCGTCCTGCTCGACCTTCGAGAACCCCTCGCGGAAACCCGGATAGAGGTCGTGCTCCTCGAGGTAGGAGAGGATCGTGCGCTGGCCGGTCATCGCGAGCACCCCCTCGGTGACCATGTGGTAAATGACGATCCCCTCGACGAACAGCTCGAGGTCGTCGGGGCGGGCCTTGAGCCGGTTGGCGACGTCCCGAAGCGAGTCGTCGAAGAGGAAGTGCCACGCGTCCAGCATCCCCTCCTCGGCCTGCTCGAGCCGACCACGCATGTCGTCGGCTGACATCGCCATCACCTCGCCGGCGAAGCGGTCGAAGAACACGGCGTGGCGCATCTCGTCGACGAGCTGGGTGGCGAGGAACGCTTCGACCTCGCCGTTCGGGGCCGCGAGCAGGAACGGCGCGAGGTCGGCCGTCACCCGCTCCTCGCCGACGTAGAAGCTGCTCAGCGTCCATGCCGTGTGCTGCTGTCCCTCGCTCGGGGTGACCAGCCACTGCTCGCGATCGACCGAGAAGTCGAGCTCGTGGGCGCGCCAGTTGCTCCGCTCCCACAGCGCGTACAGCTCCTCGTGGGTGAGCAGGTCGCCGCGCTGGCGGCGCCGCTCGGAGCGGTGCGCGGGGTCGCCCATCCCGGGCGCGTCGGCGCTCCCCGACGGCCCGGCGCCGTTGACCTTCGAGCCCCACGAGCCGGCGCGAGCGCGCTGCAGCTCGCGCTGGCGGCGCTCACGCTCGAGCTCGGACCCGTCGATCCCCTCGGCACGGTCGATCCAGCGGCCGAGCAGCGTCACGGGCGTCATCGCGCCGTCCACCCGGGTGAGCTGTAGCTGCATCGCGCGGGACGGGGTGATGTCGCCGCGGACGAGCTGCTGCCACGTGTCCGCCGAGAGGGTGACGGTCGCGTCGGGGCTCCCGTTCTCGGCCGCCGCGGCGCTGTCGACCCGGACCGAGCCGTCGTCGACGCTGACCAGCCACCGTCCCCCGCCCTCGCCGGTCAGCTCGTAGGCGACCTGGAAGCTGTGCCCGCGCGTCCACTCCGGGTCGATCGCGTGGGCGAGCGCGCGGTAGGTGAGGTCGGGATCGACCGGAACGCCGAGCCTCGCCAGCTCGCGCGGACCGGCGTCGTCGGAGAGGCGTCGCAGGGCGAGCGCCCGGCGGCGCTTGCCGCTGATCCGGAGCCGGCGCGAGAGCATCGGGGCGAGCGGGCTGGAGCCGGCGGCGACGCGGGCGAAAGTCGCCGCGTCGGCATGCAGCGCGAAGTCGGCCTCCGGGTCGGCGCCGTTGGACGTCACCCGCGCGGGACCCTCCTCCGTCGCCTCGACGAGCCACGTGTCCACGCCGTCGATCTCGAGCCGGAAGCTGAGCGGTGGGCGCAGCGCCGCGGCCGCGGCGGGCAGCGTCTGGGCGATCAGCCGCACGGCGAGCTCGGGGTCGGACTCGGCCATTCGCTGCAGCGCCGCCTGCCGGTTGCCGTCCTCTCCGCCGTTGCGAGCCATCCGCGCCTCCTGGTCGGGAAGTCAGTGCGTCCACCTGCCAGTCGCCTCGCAGTCGGGCGCTGCGCGCCCGATGCTCGACGCCAGCATCGCTTGATTGTTCCAGAGACGTCGACGGATTTGGCCGGTCAGCCAGTTTCGGGCGCGAATAGAATGCGCCCGCCTTGGCCCCCGTGCCGAAACGTCTCATCCCGCTGACCGTGGCGCTGGCCGCGCTGGCGCTGGCCGCGCTCCCGGCCGCCGCCCATGCGATCCCCTTCGCGCCCGAGGAGGGGCACTCTCCGAACGCCGACGACACGACGACCGTCTACTGGGTGATGTTCGTCCTCGCCGCGGTGATCGTCGCCGCGGTGAACCTGGCTCTGATCGCCGCGGTAGTGCGCTTCCGCGCCCGGCGGGGGCGGGAGCCAGCCCGGGTCCGCTCCGGGCGCGGGGTCCAGCCGCGGGCCGCGGCGGCGCTCGCGGTGCTGGCCTTGGCGATCTTCGTCCTCGGGATCGTCTCGACGAGCGCAGTCCGAGACGTCGAGTCTTCGGGCCCCGAGGGGCTCCAGGCGGCGTCGGGCCGCACCGCCCAGCTCGGCCTCGAGCCGCCGGCGGGCGACCCGGAGCCGCTGAGGATCCTCGCCTCGGGGCAGCAGTGGGTGTGGCGCTACGAGTACCCGGACGGAACGTTCAGCTACTACGAGCTCGTGGTGCCCGTGGACACGACCGTGCTGCTCCAGCTCGACTCCACCGACGTCGTCCATCGCTGGTGGGTGCCGGCGCTGGGCGGCAAGTTCGACGCCGTCCCGGGCCGCAGCAACGAGACGTGGTTCAAGGCCGCCACGGAGGGAACCTATGACGGACAGTCGACGGCGTTCTCGGGGCCGGGCTACGCGGCGATGCGGGCCCGGGTGCGGGTGGTGAGCGTTCCCGAGTACGAGACCTGGCTCGAGCAGCAGAGCGCCGACATCCAGAGCGCGCAGGACGCCGTCCAGGAGCAGGTCGGCGGCGAGGAGACCGGCAGCGGAACCGAGGGGGCCGCCGCCCAGTGAGCGCCCCACCCTCCAGCTCGCTCGCCCCGGCGCGGCCCGAGGTCGTCACCGAGCGCTATCCGGAGTCCCGCCCCGCGTGGGTCCAGCTGGCGACGAGCGGCGACCACAAGGCGGTCGGCGTGCTGTACCTCGGCGCGGCGCTGAGCTTCCTCGCCCTCGCCGTGGTCGAGCTCGTGCTGATGCGGGTCCAGCTGATCGTCCCCGAGAGCACGATCATCTCGCCGGAGATCTTCGACCGGCTGCTGTCGACCTACGGCGCGACCGCCGTCGTGATGTTCGGGATCCCCGCCGCGCTCGGCTTCATCAGCTACGTCGTGCCGCTCCAGATCGGCGCCAGGGGCACCGCCTTCCCGCGGCTCGGGGCGCTCAGCTTCTGGCTCTACCTCGCGGGTGGGGTGACCCTGTACGCGAGCTTCCTCTACCGCCCCCCCGACGCGGGGACCAACCCGCTTCCGCCGCTCTCCGACACGGTCTTCTCCCCCGCCGCCGGCGTGGACGCCTGGATAGCGGGGGTGGGCCTGGCGGTGCTCGGGTTCGTCCTCTTCGCGGTCAACATGCTCGCGACGATCCACACCCGGCGCGCGCCGGGGATGGTGTGGCGGCGCCTCCCGCTCTTCTCGTGGTCGGCGACCGCGAGCGGCTACGTGCTCCTGGTCGCCGGCTCGGTGATGGTCGCCGCGTGCACGATGCTGCTGATCGACCGCCAGTTCGCGGGCGTGTTCTTCGACGCCGGCGAGGGCGGCTCCCCGATCCTCTGGCAGCACCTCAGCTGGCTGTTCTTCACCGGGGCGTATCTGGTGATGCTGCTGGCGGCGTTCGGGACCATCTCCGAGATCCTTCCCACGTTCTCGGGCAAGCCGATCTTCAGCCACCGGGCGATCGCCGCCTCGCTCGCCGCGATCGGCGCGCTCGGGCTGCTCGCCTGGATGCAGAACATGTACACGGCGCCGATCCCGGTCGGCTGGACCTACCTCGCAATGGCCGCCGCCGTGGCGCTCACGGTCCCGGTCGGAATCCTGCTCTTCAACTGGGTGGCGATCCTGTGGGGTGGGGCGCTGCGCCTGCGCGCGCCGCTGCTGTTCGCGCTCGGCGCGATCAGCACGATCAGCTTCGGGCTCGCCGGAGAGCTCGGCTACTCGGTGATCCCGATCGGCTGGCAGCTCGACAGCACCACGGCGGCGCAGGCCGACACCTACTACGCGCTCGTCGGCGCGGGGGTGCTCGGTGGGTTCGCGGCGCTCCACTACTGGTTCCCGAAGATCACCGGGCGCACGATGGGCGAGGGTCCCGCGCGCGCCTCGTTCTGGATGCTGATCGTCGGCGTCCACGCGATGGCGATCCCGATGATCCTCGCCGGCCTCGACGGGCAGCCGATCGACGTCTACAAGTACTACGACGCGGGCTCGCTCGATACGTACAACCTGATCGCCAGCATCGGGTCGTTCGTGCTCGCCGCGGGGATCCTGGTCACGCTGGCCAACGCGGCGTACAGCGCCCGAAACGGCGTCGCGGCGGGGGCGGACCCGTGGGGTGGGGCAACGCTGGAGTGGTTCGCCACCTCTCCCCCGCCGCCGCACAACTTCGACGTGATTCCCGACGTGCGAAGCGCGGAGCCGCTGCCCGACATCCGCGAAGCGATTCGCCGCCGCACCGAGACCTGGGACCCGCCGCCTCCGCTGGAGCGCTCGCCGGCGCGATCCGAACCAGTCGAATCCCCGGACCCCCCTGTAGCCTGAATTCGATGCACAGCGTCGCGGCACGCGGCGGGGCCGAGCTGGCGCGGTTCCGCCGTCTCATCGACCTCATCATCGTCGCCACCTTCGTCCTGATCGTGGTCGGCGGCGTGGTTCGCGTCAGCGACTCGGGGCTGGGGTGCGGCCCCGCAGGCAGCGGAACCGAGGGCTGGCCGCTGTGCGGGGGCAGGGTGCTCCCGTTCCTCGAGCAAAACGCGGTAATCGAGTTCACCCACAGGATCGTCGCGGGCGTCGTCGCGATCCTCATCCTGCTGCTCGCGTGGCGGGCGCTGCGGGGGCTGCGCGAGCACCGCTGGCTGGTGCGGGGCTCGGTCGCGGCGGCGATCCTGGTCCTCGCCCAGGCCGCGCTCGGCGGCCTCACGGTCGAGAACAACCTCCACGAGGTGCTCGTCGCGGCCCATCTCGGGCTCGCGATGCTCCTGCTGGCGATCCTGATCGCGCTGCGGCGCGCCACCCTGGAGGGGAGCGCCGCTCCGGCCCCCGGGGGCACACTGCGGCCACTCGCGGCGACGGCGCTGGTCCTGCTGTTCGCGACGATCGTCGCCGGCGGCTACATGGCCGGGACCCAGCGTGAAGGTGCAGAGGGTGGCCCCGTGGCGGGCGCCCACCTGGCGTGCGGGAAGGAGTTCCCCACCTGCGCCGGGGAGGCGATGCCGTTCGGCAGCGGCGAGCTGGTCGACGTCCACCTCACCCATCGCGCCTTCATGTACCTCGCCGCGGTGGCCATCCTCGCGATGGTGATCGTCGCGCGCCGGCGGGGAGTGCGCTCGCCGGCCTTCCCGCTCGCCCTCGTGCTGCTCGCCTGCCAGATCCTGCTCGGGGCGCTGAACGTGTGGCTGGGCGAGCACGGCGAGCTGATCGTCGCCCACCTGACCCTGGCCACGCTGCTGTGGGGGACCGTCGTGTATGCGGCGAGCGCCCTCGTCCCCATTCCCGT
>Ga0268386_10004715_pt1 | contig 10081 bp, 7 predicted proteins | sample RVTome_15_FD_200260 | JGI IMG/M metagenome (GOLD analysis project Ga0268386, IMG submission 200260) | Soil microbial communities from uranium-contaminated site in the Upper Colorado River Basin, Wyoming, United States - RVT150D86... ...
GCTTCCTGCGCTTCTGCCGCATCGCTCCCGGCTGGGGCGTGGTCGAGGTCGGCGCGGGCAGCGGGGTGGTCGCGCGCGACGTGGCGGCCCTGGTCGGCCCGAGCGGCCACGTGACCGGCGTCGACCGCAGCCGGGTGCTGCTGGCGGCGGCGCGGCGCCGGGCGCGCGAGGAGCGGCTCGACCGCCGCCTGGACTTCCGCCTGGGCGACGCGGCGGCGCTGCCGTTCCGCGCGGGCCGCTTCGACTGCGCCCTGGCCGTGACCGTGCTGCTGCACGTGGCGCGCCCGGAAGCGATGCTGCGCGAGCTGGTGCGGGTGACCCGCCCCGGAGGCGTGGTGGCGCTCCAGGACCAGGACTTCGGCACGCAGGTGCTCGATCATCCCGACCGCGAGCTGACCCGGCTGATCTTCGAGGGCGTGACCGCGCGGTTGTATCCCGAGCCGTTCTCCGGCCGGACCCTGGTGCGTCGCCTGGTCGAGCTGGGACTCGAGCGCGTGCGGCTGCTCGCCGACGTCTACCAGGTCCGCCGGCTCGATCCTTTCACGCACAGCCTGCTCGAGCGGCGGGCGGCCGCGGCGGTCGACTTCGGGCTGGTCGGGGCCCGTCGCGCGGCGCGCTGGCTCGCCGAGGTCGAGCGGGCGGACGCGGCGGGGCACTTCGTCTTCACCTTGAACTACTACGGCGCCGCCGGTACCAGGCCGCGGGGCTAGGTCATCGAAGGGGGCCCCTTCTGATGTCTAAGAGGGGGCCCCCTCCGAGCCTCCCCCAAGGACGGATTGCGCCGGCGAAGCCGGCGCTCGAACGGAGGTGCTCGGACGCTTTCTTACCGGCCGAAGCCTCCCCCTGGAACCGCGGTAGGCCGCGCCCGGCCGCGTATACTGGAGCGGGCATGAGCAGGGAGAGCGCGGGCGGGCTCGAGTCGCGGCTGCGCGAGACGGCGGCATTGCTCGCGGTGGCGCGCGTGGCGAGCGCCACCACCGACTTCGGCGAGGCCCTGCGCCTCATCTGCCGCGAGCTGGCCCGGCTCACCGGGGCCGAGACCGTCTCGGCGTACGTGCGGCAGGCGGCGGGCGCGGAGCTCCGGCCGGTCGCGGCCTATCACGTACCCAAAGACGGGTTCGAGTTCCTCGCCACCGCGCGCCTCACCGCCGACGAGCAGCGGGGCTTCGACGCGGTCTTCCAGATCGGGCAGGTGATCTGGAGCGACGATCTCCCGAACGACCCGCGCTTCGCGATCCCCCTCTTCCGCCGCTTCCCGCACCAGTCGGGCCTCGTGATCCCGCTCTTCATCGACGGGCAGGTGGCGGGCGCCTTCTACCTGGTGTGGTGGACCGCGCGCCGCCGCTTCGAGGACGCGGAGCTGGCCACGCTCCAGGCCATCGGCGAGCAGGCGGGGGTGCTGCTCCGCAACGCGCGATTGCACGAGGCGCTCAACTTGCGGGCCGCGCGCCTGCACACGCTGGCCCGGCTCAACCAGCTCGTGTCCTCCTCGCTCGAGCCCGACGAGGTGCTGGGCGGCATCGCCAGCGCGGCGGTCGAGCTCATGCAGGTGCCAGCGGTGGCGGTCTGGGTGGTGGACGCGGCGGTGAAGCGCATCGAGGTCCGCGCGGCGGCCGGCGGCCTGACGCAGTTCCCGCGGCGCCCGGTGGACGTCGGCCAGGGCGACGTGGGCTGGGTGGCCGCGGAGCGCCGCCAGCTCGAGGTGGCGGACATCGCGGCCGACCCGCGGGCCACCGATCCGGAGTGGTGGCGGCGGAGCGGCCTCAAGAGCTTCCTCGGTGTCCCGATCATCTTCCGGGACCTGCTGCTGGGCGTGCTCGTGCTGAGCGGGCACGGCCCCTTGCACTTCGGCCCCGACGACCGGGAGCTGCTCGAGATCTTCGTCAGCCAGTCGGCCGCCGCCATCGCCAAGGCGCGCCTCTTCCAGGACATCCAGGACCGGCGTCAGCTCACCGAGGACCTCTACGCGCTGACCCAGGCCATGGACCGGTCCATGGACCTGCAGGAGCGCGTGGAGATCTTCGCGACCGGCGCCAACCGTGCGCTCAGCTTCGACCGTCTCAACGTCTGGCTGGGCGAAGACGACGGCCTCCACCTGCGCCTGGTCGCGGGCAGCGACGCGGGGCCCGACGTCCCGCGGCTCATCCCGCTCCGGGACAGCGGCGGCCTCCAGGTGGTGTGGGACTCGGGCATCACGCTCATGGTGGGCAGCGACGAGCAGCTCGCCCAGGTGCCGCCCTTGGCCCGCGAGCTCCACTCCCACCCGGTGCTGCGCACCCGGCGCTTCGCGCTGGTGCCGCTGCTCGTCCAGGGGCGGCCGATCGGGGTGGTCAGCGTCGACAACAAGACGAGCCGCCGGCCGGTCACGCGGCGGGGGATCGCCCACCTCGAGCTCTTCTGCCAGCAGCTCGCCACCTCGGTCAACAACGCGCGCCTCTACGGGGAGACCCGCCAGCGCGAGCGCGACGCGACCATCCTGCTCGACGTCACGCGCAAGCTCTCGGCCACCCTGAAGCTGGACGAGGTGATCGACCTCATCTCGGACGGGGTCATCGAGGCCCTCGGCTGCGCGGCCGCCGGCTTCTACCGGTGGGACGCCGCGCGCGCCGGCCTCGTGCCCGTGCGGAGCCGCAACCACGCGATGGACTTCGCCCGCCCGCTCCTGCTCCGGCCGGGCGAGGGGGTGACCGGGCGCGCCTACGCGGAGCGCCGGCCGGTGTGGTGCGCCGATCGGCTCGCGGATGCGAGCCTCGTGTACTCGGGGCCCAACGCGGCGGCGATGGCCCGGCCCGACGCTCCGCGCGCGTTCGCGGCCGCGCCGATCCTGATCCGCGACGAGGTCTTCGGGGTGCTGGGCGGGTCCTACTTCCAGCCGCACGTCTTCACCGAGCGCGAGATCAGCCTGCTCTCGAGCCTGGCCGCGCAGGGGGCGGTGGCGATCGAGAACGCGCGCCTGTACTCGGCGACCCAGCAGAACCTCGCGGGGGCGGCGCTGCTCAACGCGGCGGCCCGCACCCTGCACCGCACCCTCGACGTCAAGCGCCTGCTGCCGGACGCGGCCGGCACGCTGGCCCAGACCTTCGGGGCGCGCCGCGCGGGCATCGTGCTGTTCGAGGAGCGGGGCGGCGGGCCGAGCGGGGTCATCTCGTGGGGCGACTGGAGTCACGAGTCGGTGCGCGCGCTCGCGGAGCCGCTGCGGCGCCGGGAGGCCCCGCTGCTGATCCCGGATTCCGGGGCCCGGAGCGACCTGGTCACCGCGGGGGTCCTCGGACCGGAGGAGGCGCTGGCCGCGTTCCCGGTACGCGGCCGCAGCCGGGTGCTGGGCGGCCTGCTCCTGCTCTTCCCGACGCCCCGTGCGCTCACCGAGGCCGAGACGCGGCTGGTCGCGGCCTACGCCGACCAGCTCGCGATGGCGCTCGACAACGCCACCCTGTTCGAGGAGGCGGAGAACCAGAAGACCCGCCTCGAGCAGGTCTTCGCCTCGACGTCCGACGGGTTCCTGGGGCTGGATCTCGAGCGCCGAGTGGTGGCGCTCAACCGGCAGGGCGGCGCCCTGCTCGGGATCGACCCGCACGAGGTGACCGGGCGGCCGCTCGCCCAGCTGGTCGAGACGCTGGCGGGCTCGGTGGAGTGGGAGGCGCCGGGCGGGCGGGCGCTGGCGACCGCGGTGGAGCAGGCGGGCGAGCCGGCGGACGGCGACCTCGAGGTGCGGCTCCCCGACCGGCGGACGCTCCGCTGGCTGACCACCCCGACGCGCGACCTGCTCGGTGCGGTGGTCGGGACCACCATCACCCTGCGCGACGTGACGCGGGAGCGCGAGATCGACCGCATGAAGACCGAGTTCGTCTCGACGGTCTCGCACGAGCTGCGGACGCCGCTCACCTCCATCAAGGGGTCGCTGCACCTGCTGCTGTCCGACGACCGCCTGACGCTCGACGAGACCCAGCGCCACCTGGTGGACATCTCGCTCAAGAACACCGACCGGCTCATCCGGCTGATCAACAACATCCTGGACATCTCGAAGATGGAGGCGGGCCACATCCATCTCGACCTGGAGCTGCACCGCCCGCTGGACTTCGTCGAGATGGCGGTGGAGGGGATCCGGGGGTTCGCGGAGTCGCGCGGCATCGCGATCGAATCCCGGGTGACCACCGACGTGCCGGTGGTGAGCGTGGACTTCGACCGGATGGTGCAGGTGGTGACCAACCTGCTCTCCAACGCGATCAAGTTCTCGCCGGAGCGCGGCCTCGTCACGGTGGGGGCCAGGCGCTCCGGCGCCGATCTCGAGATCTGGGTGACCGACCAGGGACAGGGCATCGCCCCCGAGGACGTGGGCCGTCTCTTCCGCAAGTTCCAGCAGCTCGACGGCCGTACCGTGCGCGCGGTGGGCGGCACCGGGCTCGGGCTCGCGATCTGCCGCGGCATCGTGGAGGAGCACGGCGGGCGGATCGGGGTGGACAGCCGGCCCGGCGCGGGCGCGACCTTCACGGTGCGCCTGCCGTTGCCCGCCACCGCGGGCGCCGCGCCGAGCGGGGAGCGGCCGGAGGAGCGCAAGGAGGAGGCCCCGCTGGTCCTGGTGGTGGACGACGATCCCGACGTGCGCGCGCTGCTGCGGGACGTGCTGCAGATCGGCGGGCTCCGGGTCATCGAGGCCGGCCGCGTCCTGGAGGGCGTGGAGCTGGCCCGCCAGCGTCGACCCGACGTGATCACGATGGACCTCATGCTGCCCGATCTCGATGGCTTCGAGGCGATCCGGCTCCTGCGCGAGCAGCCCGAGACCCGGAACACCCCGGTGGTGGTGCTGAGCGCGATCGAGGTCGAGCCCGGCGATCCCCGGGTGCTCGGCGCCACCGTGTGCCTGGCCAAGCCGTTCAGCTCGGCCGACGTGCTCAAGGCGATCCGCTCGCGACTGCCGCCGCGCGACGGGGTCGGCCCGTGAGTCCCGCCCGCATCCTGGTCGTGGACGATGAGGCCGACATCAACACGATCCTGAGCGTGACCCTGCGGCGCGCGGGCTACGAGGTCATCAGCGCGGCCGACGGGCTCGAGGCCCTCGAGGTCATCCAGCTCCACGCCCCCGACCTGATCCTGCTCGACGTGATGATGCCGCGCGCGGACGGGCTCGAGGCCCTGCGCCGCATCCGGGAGCACGGACCCACCGCGCACACGCCGGTGATCATGCTGACCGCCAAGGGCACGCTCGCCGACAAGATGAAAGGGTTCGAGCGGGGCGCCGACGACTATGTGGCCAAGCCGTTCGAGCCGGCCGAGGTCCTGGCCCGCGTGCAGGCGCTGCTCAAGCGCACCGCCCAGTCGCGGGTGGTGCGCCCGCTCCTGAGTGTGCTGGGCGACTGGTTCACCGCCGAGCACATGGCCCAGTTCGGCCGCGACCTCGAGGCGGCCCGTGACATCCAGCAACGCCTGCTGCCGCCGGTGCCCGCGCGCGTGGCCGGGCTCGACGCGGGGGCGGTATTGCGCTCGTCGACCATCGTGGGGGGGGACTTCTTCGACATCTTCCCGATGGGCGAGCGCCTCGGGGTGGTGGTCGGCGACGTCTCCGGCAAGGGCATTCCCGCCGCGCTGCTCATGGTCATGGTGCGGACGCTCCTGCGCGAGATCGCCCGGGCCGTGGCCGAGCCGGCGGATGTGCTGGCCCGGCTGAACGCCTCCCTCTGCCGGGACATGCCGCCGTCCATGTTCGTGACGCTGGTGCTGGCGGGGCTCGACCCATCCGATCCGGGTCGCGTGGTGCTCGCGGGCGGCGGCCATCCCGACCCGGTGGTCATCCGCGCGGACCGGGGCGCCGCGGTGGCCTCGCTCGGCGCGGCGGGCGGCACGATGCTCGGCGTGTTCGCCGACTCCGCGTTCGAGCAGATCGAGCTGACGCTGGCCGCGCCCGGCGATACGCTCCTGTTGCTGACCGACGGCATCGTGGAGGCCCAGAGCGCGGACGGGAGCCGCCCCGGCATGCCGGCCCTGCTGCCGTTCCTCGAGCGCGAGCGCGCCCTGAGCGCGCAGGCGCTGGCGGACCGCCTGACCGCGGACGTGCTCGATCGCGCCGGCTCGCGCCGGCAGGACGACATGACGGTCTTCGTGCTCAAACGCTCCTGATAATCCGCATGGCTATTGCCGCCCTCACGCTCCGGGTGGGAGGCGTGACGGTGATCGAGAAGGCGCAGGCCACGAAGGCGTTGGTGCTACGGGCTCCAGGGGGCTTCCGCTCCTGCGTCGAGTGGCTGGCGTGGCCATGCGCGCGCGGGGCGGAGGGGCGGAGGGCTGGCGATCGCGCTGGCCGGTGCACCCCCTTCGGCGTCTGCTCCGGTGCGAGGCGGAACCACCGGCGTGGGAGCGCGCGGCGCCGGGTGCACCGCCCCGCAGCCGGCCAATGTGGCGGCGACGGTGGCCTGGAAGCAGGCGGTGACGCAATGAAGCAGCCGCCGTCCGCCACGGATCAGCCGAAGATCAGATAGATCGCGACGCCGAGGAGCGCCAGCCAGACCGCGATGCCGACGAGGGCGGCGGTCTGGCCCTTGACGGGCTTGCCGCCGGATCGCCGCCGGGAGACGCGGACGCTGGTGAGGAGGATCAGGACGATCCCCGCCACCAGGATGATCGCGTCGACCAGGGCCACGGACTCGTCCATGCGAGCTGCCTCGGGGAGAGCGGCCCTCGGTCAGCGCGTCGCCGGCGCGTCGGGCGGGCGCGGCGGAGCAATCCGGATGTCGCGGATGGCTTCGATGCGCGCGCGCCGCTCCAGCTCGTCCGCGTCGAAGGCGCTCTCCTGATTGTCGGCTGACCGTACCACATAGGCGGGGCCGGTGGAGCCGTCGGGGAATGTGTGCTGGCGCTCGAGCCGTGCGACGACGCCCAGCGGCGCTCCATCCGCCATGCGGCTCAAGGTGTCGCCGGGACGGAAGAAGAACGCCCACTCGGTCTGGCCCCGGGAGCGGGAGACGGCCGGGGCGGGCGGCTCGGCGGGCGAGGCCGGCGGGACTTCGGCCGGCTGCGACGGGATCACCGCAGATGGAGCGGGCGGCGACGGAGCGGGCGCCTCCCGCGGCGCCCACAGCACGCCGAACGCGGTGATCACGACCAGCAGCCCGAGCAGGACGCCGCCCAGGACCTTGAGGCGCAATGCGGTGGCCACCGTCATGGCAGGAGGAGAAGGCAAGAACAGGGCCACTCGCCCTTCCAGTAATTGCACGCACTTAGCGTCGCTGCGCTGCGTCGTTTGACAAAGACTGGGCACCCGACCTGACAAGCTCCGGAGCCCGAGAGGCTTCGGTGACCTCAACTGTTTGATTTCGTGCGGCGGCCGGCATGGCTTGGCTCTTGCTAACTTACCCGGGCGGACGAGGGACGCGCCATGAACGAGACTCGGGGGACCCCGACGCGATGCTGCTGACGACGCTGATCACCTTGCTGTTCATTGGGGTAAGTTCGGTCATTCTCTGGCTTTCGATAGGCGCCGAATAGGAGGAAGGCGGCCATGGGCACGCCCACAGCGGAGCAGGGCATCTCGCTCGAGACGGTGATGAAGCGCGGGGCACTGGTGTGCGTCGTCGCGGCGGGCGGTGTCGCGGTGGGACTGGCCGTCTGGGCCCTGCGCCGCTGGCAGGACGAGCGCCAGCATCAGGCCTGGCGCGCGTCGGTCAGCGCGGATCCCTATCGGCGCGACCGCAACGGCTACCTGGTCGGCGCCCAGCTCGGGTACGCGCGCCGGTAGCGCTCCTCCAGCTTCGCCCGTCGTTCCCCCCCAGCCCCCACGCGGGCCCCAGCGCCCACGCGGGATGGGCGCCGCTGCGCTGCTATACTGAATCGCGCGATGTGGGCACCAGAGCGTGACCCGGGCAGAGCGTGACCCGGCGGCGCCCGGCCGCTTCACGATGTCGAGCGAGGCCCCCCAGCTCGCGCGGCTGCGTGAGTGGCTGCGCGAGGAGCTGGCCGGCCTGGGCGTGGAGCGCAAGACCCTGGCGGCCCTCGTGCTGGCGGTGGGCGAGCTGTGCGCCAACTCCATCGAGCACGCTTACGAGGGCCGGGGTGGGCAGCCCATCCACGTCTCGATCCTGGGCCTCGAGGACCGGCTGGTCCTCGAAGTGGAGGACTTCGGACGGGCCTTCGACGCCGGCCGCTACGTCGAGCCAGATCTCGACACGCTCCCGGACCACGGGCTGGGCGTTCACCTGGTCCACCGTATCGCCGATTCGGTCTCGGTGGATGTGCGCCGGGAGCGGGGGACCCGGTGGACCCTCGTCAAGTTCCGGCCGGGTCATGGCCCGGCCGATCGCTCGATCGTGGAGAGCGGCGCCACGCCGCCGGCTCGATCAGGAGAGGCCATGGACATTGACGTAGCTCGCTCGGCCGCGATCACGGTGGTCGTTCCCCGGGGCGACCTCGACATGGCGGCCGCGGATCAGATGAAGCAGGCCCTGACCGGCCTCGTCAACGAGGGGTCGGTCAAGCTGCTGGTGGATCTCGAGCAGGTCGGCTACATCGACAGCTCGGGCATGGGCGCCCTGGTCGCGACGCTCAAGCACGCCCGCGCCGCGGGCGGCGATCTGCGCCTCTGCGCGCTGCAGGATGACGTGCGGGCGATCTTCGAGATGACCCGGCTCAACAAGGCCGTCACGATCCACGGCACCCGGGGCGAGGCGCTGGCCGCGTGGGTCTGACGCGGCGCCTGCTCGCCGCCGCCCTCGCGCTGGGGCTCGGCGGAGCGTCGGCACCGGCCGCCTCTCCGGCTCGTCCCCTGGCGGGCGTGCGCACCTGGGTTGTCTATTACGCCGCGTCCCCCGAGGCGGCCGCGGACCTCGCCCGCTTCGACGTGGTCGTGCTCGATCCCCACGGTCACCCGCCGTTTCCCCTGGTCAAGCGGCACGGCTCGCTCCTGCTGACCTACGTGAGCCTGGGCGAGGTGCACACGAGCCATCCCGCCTACGCGGCCATCGCCGCCGAGCCGTGGGTGCTGTCCGCCAACCCGAACTGGCCCGACGCGCGCCGCCTCGACGTGCGCGCGTCCACCTACGAGCGCTGGCTGCTCGACCGGGTGGTGCCGGCTGCGCTGGCCGGCCCGGTCAATGGGCTCTTCCTCGACACCGCCGACACCGCGCTCGACCTCGAGCGGAGGGAGCCGCGCCGCTTCGAGGGCACGGCCCACGCCCTCGAGCGTGTGCTCGTGGAGATGAAGCGCCGGAACCCGCGCACGCTGCTGATGATCAACGGCGGTCTCCCGATCGTGGAGCGGCTGGCGACGGTGCTGGACGCGGTCGCACTCGAGTCGATCTGGACCGACTACGACTTCAAGTCCAAGGCCTACCGGATCCGGGCGGACGACGAGGCGGAGTCCCGGGCGCTCCTCCTGGACCGGGTGGTCGCGCTGGGCCTGCCGGTGTTCACGCTCGAGTACACGGCGGCCGACCACGGCGCGCCCTGGCCGGCCGAGCTGATCCGCCGCGCGCGGGCCCGGGGATTCATCCCGTACGTGTCCATGATCGAGCTCGATCAGGTCTCGACGCACACCCTCGCTCCATGACCGGCCCATGACCAGAAAGCTCTCGCGGCGCGCCCTGCTCGGACGCTCGGCGGCCGCGGCGGGCGCGCTGGCGCTGCGGGGGGCCGGCGTGTGGGCGCCCGTGGCGGAGGCCGCTCCCGCCCCGATGGCGCCGGCCACGGGCAACCTGCCGCGGTACGTACTGGCCCTCTACAAGTCCGCCGAGGTCTACAACGACGTGGACGGCCGGCGACCCAAGACCGCCACCTTCAACGAGGTCCACAGCTGGGCCCAGATGCCGCTCAACTGGCTCGGGCTCATGGTCGAGTATCACGATGTCGACCGGGGCCTGCCCGATGAGCGGACCATGTCCCGCTACCGTGGGGTGGTCACGTGGTTCCAGACCGAGGAGATGACGGCGCCCCTCGACTACGTGCGCTGGCTGGGCGCGCAGGTCCGGGCCGGGCGTCGGGTGGTGATCCTCGACAACCTGGGCGCGCTCCGTGACCGCAAGAGCCTGCGAACCCTCGATCTCGCGGTGGTCAATCAGGCTCTCGCGCCGAGCGGGCTCGAGTTCCTGGGCAACTGGAC
>Ga0268386_10004716_pt1 | contig 10080 bp, 8 predicted proteins | sample RVTome_15_FD_200260 | JGI IMG/M metagenome (GOLD analysis project Ga0268386, IMG submission 200260) | Soil microbial communities from uranium-contaminated site in the Upper Colorado River Basin, Wyoming, United States - RVT150D86... ...
CATCCGCTTGCGAGACCTTGGTTTCAGGCGTGGTCTCGTCCGACTCGGTCACAACGGGCTCGGGGCGGAGCGCGGGCGCTCCGCCGTCGTGGAGGGTCGGCGCAGAATAGGACATGGATGCCCTCTCGGGTGTCGAGGTGTTCGCAGCAGGGAGCGGCCATGCGAAGGACGCCACGAATAGCCGTGGGGGGTTCGCCCGCGGCCCACCGGAGCGCGGTGACTGCGCACCCCGAAAGCGTGACCGCGGGCGACCCATGGTCGCGGCGTTCGCGCAGGGAGACCGCAGGAACCATGCCGACTCCATCACCTGCAAACATGCCCTTTGTCCCAACGACGCACAACACCGCCCCGAACGGGGCCCGAACAAGACCCATCGGCATCCCGTGCACGGAGCGGGACCTCTTTTCCCGCCCTCGAAAGCGACGTCCTGGGCGCGTCACACCGCCATTTCGTGGCGCCGAAGCAACCCCGAACGTTGCGGAGCTGCTACAGTGCGTCCAATGCCCTCCTCTGGCGGTCGAGGCGTCGCGGCCGCTCCTGGACGAAGCGATGCACGGCGGCAAGGATCGATTCGGCGTCGAGGCCTGCCTCGGCGATGACGTCGTCTTCGGTGCCGCCTGACAGCCACCGGTCGCGCTGGTCCGCGTACAGCGAATACTCCTCGGTCAGGGGACCGAGGTCGGGAAGGGGTGGCACCCGCTTCGTCATCGTACTGACGACCATGCTGTCATAGCGCGACGCGTCGGGATAGACCCGCACCCGGTAGTCGGCCGGCTGGTCGGCGAAGAGCTCGGGGCTGATCACCGCAGCCACCCGGACGTTGAGGCCCTCCCGGTCGAGTCGGTCGAGGATCCCCACGAGGTTTGAGGTCGAGCTGGCTCCCTGGGCCCAGACGGTCCCCATGGGAGGTGCGTCGGGGTCGTAGTCGCGGATCAGGTAGATCCCCTTGGCCGCCGCCCCGAGATCGGTGTCGGCGAACCGATCTCGATCAGCAACCGGGGTGTCCGGGCGCGCGACGTGGATCACGATGATCCCCACCTCGGGCGTGCGCGCCGCCTTGGCGACCGCGGCGAAGTAGCCCGGGGCCACGTCGTTGTAGTCCCAGAAATACAGGTTCACGACCATGCCCCGCGGGAAGAGTGTCCAGACCTGGGGCGCGAAGATGCCGAAGTGGGTGCGCGCGTCCGCGGCCGTTTCGGGTCCCGAATGCCCCGCCAGGATGTTCAGGACCCCCAGGCGGAAGGGGCTGTCCTGGTTCTGCTGGCTGAATACGCGCGCGGGCGTGTACATGAGCGGCGTGAAGGCCCCGTACGTGCCCGAGAGCCCCCACACGCCCGCGTGGACCGACGGGTCGACCGAGGCGGACTGACCGACCAGCCCGATGATCGTGGACGCGTTCACCGCCTCCTGGATGGGGGCCTTGAGGCGGGTCCCCCCCGGGTTGTCGACCGGATCGTAGTGCCCGAAGAAGTGCGCCGCCTCGACGTTGATCGAGCCGGACAGGTCGGCCGCCATGGTCAGGAAACGACCCTCCGTCACGTAGTTGAGCCACCGTCCGATCTCGCTGATCGCCCTGCGCGCCCCCTTCTTCTGGCCCGGAGGGAGGAAGAGGCTGATCGTGCTCTTGGCCGAGGCGCCCGACCTGGGGTTCGTGGCGGTGACCTCGACGGGCTCCGTGGGAAGCCCCGCCGGCGTCAGGCGCTCGTCGAGGAAGGGGTCCGCGGAGGTGTCGATCTCCAGAGGGAGGTCGCGGTCGAGCCCCGTGCCGATGGCGACCAGTCGGTCCGCGATCCACGCGCCGAGGCCGGGCTTTTCGTCCATCACGGACAGCGCGACGTCCACGTTGGCCTTGAACTGCCGCAGGCGCTCCGCCTCGGAGGACGGGGCGCCGTCGCGAATCCCGATGAACTCGACTCCGTAGCGACGCTCGTACGACTCGGCCAACGCCACGAAGTACGGAGCATTGAGTCCGAAGCCGTACGGGTGGCTCGGGAAACCGACGATCTGGTCCCCGTGGCCAACGACCGTCCCGTCGAGCGCACCGGGCCACCACCCCTTCACGGTCCGCCCGATCAGCATCATCGGACGGCGGTCGTCCTCCGGCCACCGCTCCATGACCGACAGTCCCGCGAAGATGTCGGCGAAGTCAGAGCCGTCCTCGATCCCGAGCACGTTCCAGCCGTACGACGTCCACTGCTGGGCGAGATCGTAGCCGTCGTACTTCGCGTTGACGACCCCGCCGATGAGCGCGTCGTCGATCCCGGCGTTGTTGTCGCTCAGGAAGATGCGCAGCCGCTTGCCGACCTGCTGCGCCAGCGCCGCCGTCTTGAGCTCCTGCGCGTGACCCTCCGTCAGCGCGAACTCGCCTTCCAGGCCGATCACTTTGAGGCTGGAGGGCGCGCCGGCGAGATCCCAGAAGAGCGCCTTACCCGCGGCGGTCGCGATGCCGATGCCGGACGGACCCCCGTTCACGTCGTTGGTGACGTCGGTCGTCTCCGCGTGTCCCTGGAGGGACCGGATCCCTCGTAGCTTCGTCTGCTCGAACAGTGGGTCCTCGTCGAGCCCGTGGTCCGCGAGGATCGTCGCGAGCGCGCCCGCGCCACGTCGAAAGCCCAGCGCGTCGACGGAGAGGATCGCCACGTCCGGATCGCACGCGTAGCGCTCGTCCCCGGTCTCGGCGTGGCGGCGCGCCATCGCCTCATAGAGGATCATCCAGAGCGCGTAGCATGTCGGAATGCAGTGGCCGCCGGCGAGCATGAACTTGTCGGCGAACGGGTGCTTCGGCTCACGGATGTCGTAGGACAGCGCGCCGAGCTCCGGACCGCCGAGGTGCACGGCGACGTTGAAGGGCGTGTAGGCGAGGGGGCCGCCGAAGTGACCCGATCCCCGATAGTTTCCGAGCAGCACGAGCACCATCGCGGTCATGAAGGCGACGTCGTCGAAGCGCTCGGCATCGAAGGGGGGGAGCTCGACGGCCCGCAACGCCTCCCGGCGCTCGGACTCCATGGTGGTCACCATGGCGACTGTGGGGCCGGTCGCGACATCTGGAGTCATGTTTTCTGGCTTCCTCGAGGGCTTGGGCGGAGGCGGTTCGACCGGCGTCAGCAACGCCCGCCGACCGATCGGCCCTACAAGGTCAGCCGAACCCCCGAGCGGAGAAAGGCCTGGAAGCCCGCCGCGTCACGACTGGCCTCTCCGATCCGGCGCACGGCCTCGGCGAGCTCGTCGTCCGCGTTGGCGATCGACAAGCGCAGGTAGTGCTGGCCTTCGCTGCCAAGCACGCTGAACGACCGACGGTCCATCGTCGCGACCCGATACCGGTGGAGCAGGAAGAGCTGGAACAGGGTCGCCGGGCTCGTCTCCCTGCGGACGTCGACCGGGAGCCGAGCGTGCGCGTCGAGCGCGCCCAGGGGCTCGAGGATGCCCCCCACGTTCGGGAACGCGTAGAACGCGCCCTTGGGGTTCTGGCACGTGATGCCGTCGATCGCGTTGAGCGCCTTCACGACCAGGTCGCGGCGGCGTTGGAACGCCTCGACCATGACGCCGATCGCGGCTCCGCTCTGCGGGGACTCGAGCGCCTCGACCGCGCCCCACTGGTTGTACGGCGGGATCGAGGCGAAGAAGTTGATCGCCAGCTTGCGGTGCACGACGGCCTCTTCGACCGTGGGGTAGACGGCCCACCCGACGCGCCCACCCGTCCACGCGTACGTCTTGGATACGCCCGAGGCGATGATCGTGCGCGCCTCCATTCCGGGCATCGACGCGATCGACACGTGCTCGTCTCCGTCGAAGACGATTGCCTCGTACGACTCGTCCGAGTAGACCCGCACCGTGGGTGGCGTCCGCTCCAGGATCACCTCCGACAGCTCCTCGAGCTGTTCGCGGGTAGCGACCCCGCCGGTTGGGTTGGAGGGGAAGTTCAGGAAGATCAGGCCGGTCTGATCGGAGATCAGCGGTTCGAGCTGGGCCCGCGTGAGTCCGAAGCCCTCTTCTTCCCTGAGCACGGCCGGGACCGGTCGACATCGGAAGTAGGGGATGAAGGACTCGAACAGCGGATAGCCTGGCGACGGGTACACCACCTCCGATCCGGCTTCACTATACGTCATGTGCGCGAATCCGATCGGAGGCCGTCCGCCCGGGTACACGACCACCCGAGCGGGGTCGACGTCGAGCCCGTGTCGCGCTCCGATCGAGCGCGCGACGGCGGTCCTGAGCTCGGGGATGCCCTGCGGGTCGCAGTAGGTGGTCAGCCCCGCGCGGAGGGCGCGCTCGACCGCTTCACGGATGTGCGCCGGGAGGGGGAAGTCGGGCTGGCCGAGGTTGCAACGGATGACGCGCTCCCCGGCAGTCTCCACGTCGCGAATCAGGGCGCCGAGGGCGAACGCCGCTTCGGTCCCGATTCGGTTTACTCGGTCGGCGAAGAGCGTCACGGGGGGGGCGGCTATGGTCATGTTTCCACGATCGTCCCCTCACACTTCCGTGGCAAGGACGTTGCCGGCCCGCCGGGGTGTCGGGATCTTCCGCCATGGATCTATCGGTCCCCCTGGCGACCACTACGGAGCTGGCCGCGGCGTATCTCCAGCTCGCGGTGACGCTCGCGCTCGCGCTCCTCTGCCAGATCCTGCACAGCCGGTACCGAAAGGCCTACTTCGGCTTGTGGGCAGTCGCGTGGGGCCTCTACGCGCTCCGTCTCGGCGCGATCGTCACCTTCCTCCATACCTCGGCGCCGGTGTGGCTGTTCTGGCATCAGGTCGTCACGGGATGGACCGCGCTCGCGCTCCTGTGGGCGGCGCTCGTGTTCGCCCAACGGCTGCGCTGGCGGGCGTCGTTCTCGCTCTTCCTCGCGGTTCCTCTGCTCTGGTCGTACGTCGCCATCTACGCGCTGGACTCGTTCCTCTGGGCCGCCGCGCCGATGGTCGGCTTCCTCAGCCTGACCACCGCGGGCACCGCGTGGGCGTTCTTCCGCTACGACCGCCTCGTTCGATCCTCCGCCGCGCGCTTCCTCGTGGTCGTGCTCGTGCTGTGGGCGCTCCACCACCTGGACTACCCGTTCCTGCGTGCACGGGGCGCGTGGACCCCATGGGGTTACTACCTCGATCTCGTGTTCGAGATGGGGATGGGACTCGGGATCCTCTTCCTCGTGCTCGAGGACCTCGACCAGGGGCTGAGCACGTTGACCGCCCTGTCGGGAGAGCTGCAGGGGCGACTCGGTGCGGGCGAGACGATGACCGAGGCCATGCTCCGTAGGGCGCTTTCCCTGCGCGGCGTGCACGGATCGGCGTTGTGGCTCGCCACCCCGCACGACGGCCGTTTCGTGCAGGGCGCGGGCATCGCCGCCCTCTGGCCCTTCGAGGACCCGCCCGAGTCCGCCCGCGACGCGGCCGTGCGGGTACGCGCCTCCGGCGTCCCCGAGGTCGCGAGCGACGCGCCTGTCCGCCCGGGCCACTCGGTGCTGCACGCCTACACGGCCGCGCTCCCTGTCTTGCGTGAGGACGAGGTCGTGGGCGCGCTCGTGGTGGTCGGCGAGGCCCGCGATCCGTTCACCGTCCTGGACACCCGCTTCCTCCTCGCGTTCGGGCAGCAGGTCGGTGCCGCGCTGGCGAACGAGGAGCTGCACGGAAACCTTCGCGCCCGCACGGAGGAGCTGGAGCGCTTGCAGCAGCGGATGATCCACCAGCACGAGGAGGAGCGGAGCCGGCTGTGGCGGGAGCTGCACGACGAGACCGCCCAGGTGCTGGCAGCCCTGAACCTGCAGCTCGGCGTCATCGAGGAGCGGAGCGACGAGGCGTTGACCCCCGCGCTGACCCGGGCAAAGACCCTTCTGGCCGAGGGGATCAAGGGGATCCGGAGCGTGACCCGCGATCTTCGCCCGACGGCGTTGGACGACCTGGGGCTCCTTCCTGCCCTGCGCGCCCTGGCACGGGAGTTCGACGAGGGCGACTCGCTCACCGTGTCCTTCGCGGCGCCCGGGCGGGTTCCCGAGCTCACCGCGGAGGCCGAGGCCGCGCTCTATCGCTCGATGCAGGAGGCGCTGTCGAACGCCGTCCGGCACGCGGCCGCCAACCGCGTCGAGGTGCGCCTCGAGTCGGATGCGCGTCTCGTCAGCCTGACCATCGTGGACGACGGGCCGGGTTTCCCCGAAGATGTCGAGACGCGTCTTCGCGGCGGGGGAGGGCTGGCTGGCATCCGCGAGCGCGTGACCTCGCTCGGAGGCTCGTTCGATTTCGGCAACGTGAACGGTGGAGGAGCTCAGGTGCGCGTACGCATACCGGTGACGTCCGGTCCCGACTCCTCGAGTGGAGGCCATCCATGACTGACCGCACCCTGCGGGTGGTCATCGCGGACGACCACACGGTGGTCCGCCAGGGGATCCGCAGCGTTCTGGAAGAGGTGGAGGGGCTCGTGGTGGTCGCCGAGGCGGGTGACGGCCAGGAGGCGCTCGACCGCGTTGCCGAGCTCTCCCCGGACGTGGTCGTCCTCGACGTATCGATGCCCGTGAAGTCGGGGCTGGACGTCACCCGGGAGCTTCGCGAGGACGGCGGCAGGGACGTGCGCATTCTGATCCTCTCCATGCACGAGGATCCGGAGTACATCCTCCAGGCGGTGCGCGCGGGGGCCGACGGCTACGTCCTCAAGGACGCGGCCCCGGCCGAGCTCCGCGACGCCGTCCAGGCCGTCCACGAGGGCCGCGAGTATTTCACGGCCCGGGTAACGCACCAGCTCAGCGTGGGGCTGCGACGGGAAATCGAGGCGGAGCAGCTCCGGACGCGGCTCGAATCGCTGACGAACAGGGAGCGGGAGGTCATGCTCCTCGTCGCAGAGGGACTCACCAATCGGGAGATCGGAGAGCGCCTGGAGATCTCGCCGCGCACGGTCGAGACCCACCGCGAGCGGGTGATGTCGAAGCTACGCGTGCGGTCGGTCGCGGAGCTCACCCGCTTCGTGGTCGAGCACGGGCTCGACGCGCCCGGCCCGCAGGCGGGCGGTCCGTAGTCGTCCGCATTTCCGCACGGGCGCGAGCGACCTAGGTTTTTGCGCTTCCCGCCTGCGACGCGGGTTCCCACGGGTGCCTCGCGCCTCGAGTCCACACGTCCCGTCCGACCATGCCGACGCCCGTCCACTACATCCCGATCGTCACCACGATCCTGACGATCTTCTTCGCGCCGCTCGTCTTCCGGCGATGGCGGGCCAGGAGGCCGGCGCCCCACCTGTGGTGGTGGTCGTTGGGGATCGCGATGTACGGCGTCGGAACCTTCACCGAGGGGTTCACGACGCTCTTCGGATGGAACGAGGTCGTCTTCCGGAGTTGGTACATCTCGGGCGCGCTCCTGGGGGGTGCGCCCCTGGCGCAGGGGACCGTCTACCTGATGTACTCGCGACGGACCGCGAATCGGATGACCGCGGCGCTCGCCCTCGTCATCGTGGCGGCCGCGACGGTCGTGCTCCTCTCGCCGATCGACATGTCGCGCGTCGAGCCGCATCGGCTCACGGGCAGCGTCATGGTGTGGCGGGAGGCGAGGCTCTTCAGCCCGTTCATCAACACGTACGCGGCGATCTTCCTGATCGGGGGGGCCGCGCTGTCGGCGTGGCGGTACCGGCTCGACCCCGACACCCGTCATCGCTTCATCGGCAACTGCTTCATCGCGGTCGGCGCGCTGCTGCCCGGGATCGGGGGCGCGGCCACGCGGATGGGGCACACCGAGGTGCTCTACGTGATGGAGCTGATCGGGATCGTGCTGATCTGGATCGGCTACACGTACAACGTGCGACCGGGAGGGAGAGGTGCCCCGTCGGGTCGGACGGCTACTTCTTCTTCCCCAGCTTCAGCCATTTGAGCGGATCCGGCCCTCCGAGCTTGTCCCAGGGCGGGCTCGGAGTGGGGAACGGCGGGCGCTTGGGCGGCTCGGGGTCGCATGGACCCTTGGGCACCTTGAACTTGGTCTTCTTCCGCTTCTTCTCGGCCATCGGTTCCTCCGGCGTATACCTGTCCTTACGTAGAACAGGGCCGCAGGGTTCACGGCGAGCGCCTACCGGGGATCGTGGGCTACCGCGCCGCCTCCGCTAGCTCGACGGCCCGATCGATGGCGGCTCGGAGGGTGTCGCCACGAAAACCGCGGCGCGTCAGATACCCGTTCAGGCGCCGTCGGGCGCGCTCCCACCCATCCGATTGACGATCGCCCGCCAGAGCCGACAGCGTCGCCGCGGCCTGGCGTTCGATCCACTTCTCGGCCACCTCGAGCGCGAGCTCGCGGTCGGTCACCGATTCATCCTCGAAGACCCGGTCGATCGCGGACTGGACCAGGTCGCCGTCGACTCCCTTCGCTCGCAGCTCCGACGACAGGCGTGTGCGTCCTCGCGGACGGTGGCGCAGGCGATCCCGGACGAAGGCCGCGGCGACGGCCGCGTCGTCGATGAGCCCCTTCGACTCGAGCCGGTCGAGGCACGGGTCGATGCGCTCGGGGGGGAACCCTTTCTGGCGAAGGCGGCGCGTGAGCTCGGCGCGCGTGCGTGCACGGTAGGAGATGAGGTTCAAGGCCGCGTCGCGCACACGTACGTCGGCGTCGAGGCTCTCGAGGTCGTGGCGACGCGCGGACGGAAGGGAGTCGCCGACGCCGAGTCGGCTCAGCTCGAGCGCTTCGAGCGAGACGTCGAGCGGATCGCCACGGTCGAAGTGCAGGAGGACGCGCAGGCCGCGTGGCCCGACGGGCTGGACGCGCAGAATGCGAGGCGCGGCCTCGATCGATTGGCCGATCCGCGATGCCTCACCAGCGGGCACGATGCCCCCGTGTGTCCACGTGCACGAACGGGCCGTGCACGGCGTTCGGTCGGTACACGGCGAGGCCCCCCGGTCGGAGCCCACGGCCGTCGGCCGCCATCAGGCCTTCGACGATCCCGGCCAGCCACCGGGCGTCGTCGATGTTCGACCGTCCGTCGCGATTCAGGTCGTCCATGTGCCCATCCCCGTCGACGTCCACGTAGACATCGGCGGCGTCACCCCACAGGTGGCGTGAGAAGTCGGTGGTGTTGCCGATCGCCCGATTGTAGGCCGGCGTCCGGAACCCGGACATGACGGTGAGCCCCGGCGTCGGGTACCCGGCCTCGTTCACGGCGGCGAGCAGGGCCTCGAGCTTCACCAGCAATCGGGATGAAGCGAGCAGGTAGCGCGGCTCACCGGGCTGTTTGCAGAGGAAGTCCCCCAGCTTGAAGTTCGGCGAGACCAGGATGTCGTAGCCCGAGGGGTGTGCCTCCACGAGGCCCCTCGGCGGCTCGTACGCCTCGCTCATCGACGTGGGCCGGGCGCTGTACCGGCCGATCTCGTAGTCGTCGAGCGAGCCGTTACGAACGTCGGTCAACGGCCGCATCACCATCATGGTCAGGTGGATCGTGTCGCGCGCCTCGTCCGATGCGAACCGCAGCGTGTGAAAGCCCGGGCGATCCGGCGCGGCCCAGCGCCAAGCGTCCGGGCCGTCGGAGCGGAGCCGCCCGCCACCGGCGACCGCGTCGAGGCGACCTCCCACGGTCCCCTCCCTGGTGATCTCCACCTCATCGCCCGGGAGCACCGCGAGGGCCATCACGCGCAGCGGCACGCGCCGGCCGCCGACGCGGAGCGCGAACGCCGCGGTGGCGGGGCTGGCCGCCGCTCCGGGGATCCAACGGGGCGGAAGGAGCGGCGAAGGGCCCTGGCCATGTAGCGGGATCGCGGCGAAGCCCACCATGATCGCCGCCGCCGCGAGCGCGATTCTCATGAGCCGGGCGGGTCGGCGTCGAGCGCGCGCCCGACGGTCGTGTCGCGCCCGTAGATGTCGTCTCGAAAGTGCACCACGCCGTCCTCGTCGGCCCAAGCCGTCCAGTAGAGGAGATGAACCGGGATGCCCCGGGTCAGCCGCACCGTGCGTTCGATCCCCGCGGCGACGGTTGCATCGATTCGTCGCCTCGTCCACTCCGGTTGGTCCCCGAGCAGGTGCTCGGCCAGCCCGAGAGGATCGTCGATCCGGATACACCCCGACGAGAAGCTTCGGTTCGTTTGATCGAAGAGCTCACGGGCGGGCGTGTCGTGCAGGTACACGTTGTGGGCGTTCG
>Ga0268386_10004718_pt1 | contig 10074 bp, 9 predicted proteins | sample RVTome_15_FD_200260 | JGI IMG/M metagenome (GOLD analysis project Ga0268386, IMG submission 200260) | Soil microbial communities from uranium-contaminated site in the Upper Colorado River Basin, Wyoming, United States - RVT150D86... ...
GCCAAACGCTGCCTCATCGTCGGACGGGTGTAGGTCAGCGGCCAAACGTAACGCAATCGATTGTTCTCCCCGTTACTGTCACCGAGCGTGTCGCGAAGAATAGACACCAGCGGTATCCACTTGTCGTTTACGGCAGACTCGTCGAGGCCCGCAAGCTTCGCGTGAACAGTAATCAGCTCAGCGCCGCCCGGCACGTCGATTCTCTCCAGCCGTAGTATCTGAGAAAGCGCTACGGTTGGGTCATTTTCCCCGGATTCGGGGAAAGTCGGGCCATGAGCTTTGGTGGTTGTCGGGAGTAATGGCGAGATAACGAGCAGTAAAGCAATTAAAAAGCTCGCCCTCAGGTGCCAGTGCCTACGCCTTTTGATCGTCATTCTCTTTGATTTGAACGCTCAACAAAATCTGGCAGATGGGGAGTTTGTGCTGCACCATAAACTACAGATTTGAACAGCTACTCAAATAACTTCACCGTTCCGGTTTTTCTACTGCAATAGCCATGCCCCGTACGGGCCAAAACAAATATACATTAGTCTAGCGCTCATGCGACCGATTTTCTCTCGACGTGTGACAGGTTCTGCTTGCAACAACCCGAATCAGATGCCTTTCGTTGATTGCAACGTTGCCGCTGACAGTACGTCTTAAGCGCCGAGCCTCGTCCCGTTAGGGACGACATGTTTATAGATTAGCCCTAATAGAGTTCGCGCTCCGTAAGGAGCGCTATGTACGGGCCACGAACATCTCGCTCCTACCGGAGCGAAACAACTCTCAGGCCTGAAGCTATAAACATGCTGCTCCTACAGAGCAAAAGCCGAGAAACAAAGCACCCCTCCGGACTGTGTGTTAGGACGATTGTGAATGAAGCATCGTTAACGGGTAACTGTCATTTATGACAGTGAGGATCACTTCGATGCGCCGGAGGATTGCCCGGCAGTCTCGACTTCCTTATTTTCTTTCGCCGGTGCTTCCCATCCGGTGCGTTGGAGAAGGCTCATACCGAAGCGAATCGGAACCGCGAAGTTTGAGGCCTGATTTTCAGTGAAGACGGCGAAATTGACGCCGATTACACGGCCGGAAGGACCAAACAACGGCGCGCCAGATCCTCCTTCGGCAGTTCGCGCGTCGTAAACAATGCGACGGACGTCAAGGTCAGTAATGCTGCCTTGCGTGGTGAGTGGTTGAATGCGTTTCGTTTCCGCAAGGTATCCGAGTTGAGCCATTGGCGTGCCGTATCGTTGTTGAATTCCTCGCGACTCCGCATCGTCGAGCAAAGCAAGTAGTCGATCTGGACCAGAAGGGTAACCCATCATCACCACGGTCTTGCCAACGGCTACAGCGTCCGGATCAGTTTCCAGCGGAAGCACCGGGATTGTTTGTGGAATCTCGGGCAGGTCCATACTGCAAACGGCCAGGTCGTCCTTTTGCGCGGCTCCTTTGAATTTGAGTGGAATCGGCTGGGCGAAGTTCGGAAAGTAGGCCACCAGTTTTCGTAAACGTGGCTGGGCGTTAAGACCGCCGCCGATACTTTGAGCCCGCTCATCCGCAATCCATGGTTGAGCGATGTGGCGATTGGTTATCACGAAGCCTTGTCCGACATGGAATCCGGTGCCTACAAACTCATACTCCGCAATGGCCGCGTTCCCCTCCGGAGTTAGTGATTCTGGTGCACTGCCACTCTGAACTGTGCCGCCACTATCGTTCATTTGAGCTTCAGCATACCGGAGTGGGCGACCTGTTCCGGCCTCGACAAAATAGAAAGAACCAGCGATCAGACAAACACCACTTCCGTACTCACTGCGCAGTTTAACCGCCAGCGAAAGACTGGCCTGCAACTGTTTCGTTGATTCGTCAATGTTCGTTAGCTGGTCATTGGTTCTTGAAACCTGATCTCTCATCTGCCCGAGCTGGACGCGCTGCTCGTCGATCAGGCGGCGGCCCCGTTGGATCTCCTTGTACATTGCGAAGCCCAGGTAGAGCACTCCGCCCACCAGAGCGATGGCAATACCCAGAGTTACCAGCTTGGTGCTTGGTTTGATCTCGCGTACCAGTTCGCGTGTAAACTCTCGCAGAAATACTTTGGCATCGTCGCGCCTTGCGGTTGCGGCAGATTCGATTGCGGCAGCCTCGATGAAGGGGGCCACATGGGGTTCGCGAGACGAAGCGGGGACCACGGCCGGAAGCGCACGAATTGGAAAGAAGTGGATTAAGAGTTCAGAATCATGAATTCGAAACTCGTCGCCATCCCGGACTTCGCTGCCGGTTGTGAGGGCCTCACCGTTCAGTGTGAGCCGTAGTGAAGGGTCAAAACCGCTGACGCGGTACGATCCATTTGCCCGGCTAAGCTCGAGCAACACTGTATTTGCTGCGATTTTAGGCAGACTGGAAGAGCGGAGTCGCAGGTCACATGATTCGGAAGTACCAATGCGAACGCTATCGTTGGTGAGGATTTCAGTATGCCGGTCTTCGCCCGAAGAGATGTGGATAACCAGGCCGGTTGCCATAAAAAGTTACAGAGCGTGAACGTTACACGAATCGAGCGCCCGGATCAGACCGCCTAAACAGCTCATGCGCGGTTATCTCCGGCCGCCCTCAACGAACCCATTCTACAATGAAGTGGAGCGAAAGAGTTAACGTTAAAAGCATGGGTAGTATTAGAATGCGTTGAAGCGAGGAATTGACCTTTGGCCGACGTTGGTTTCATAGACGACTGCGATCGTTTGGTTGAGCTGGCGCCTATCGCCGCCGCTTCGATCCAACATCACGTGTTTGTTTGCACAGGGAAGTCGTGTTCAGCCGTAGAGAGCGCGGAAGTTAGAAACGCTTTTGAGCGCGAGCTGAGGGCACGTGGGCTGCAGTATGGAAAAGAGAAGAAGGGCTGTAATCCGAAGGGTTCAGTCGTGCTGACTGAATGCGCGTCTGTAGGCTTTTGCGCTATCGGTGCGGCGGTGATGGTTTATCCCGATGGTGTTTGGTACGCGCAAGTGCGAGCGACTGATGTTCCGGAGATTGTTGAAGAACATATTGTGAACGGGCGTCCTGTGAGTCGACTCGCGTTATTGAAAGTCCCAGGGAAGATTTAGCCCCTCCTTGGGGTGCGGCGGCTTGACGCCGCTGTGTTATGCGTTTTCTTTTGACCAAAGCGGCGTCAAGCCGCCGCACTCCAAGGAGGGGCACAATTCGATTAGGTGTCTTGTTTCGGTTTCCAACGAAGAACGGGTTTACGCGCAGCGGCCGCTTCATCAAGTCGTCCGATTCGCGTGTCGTGAGGCGCGTTCAAAACCAACTCGGGATTCTCTACAGCCTCACTCGCAATCGACCTCATCGCCGCAATGAACTGATCGAGCTCCTGGCGACCGACTGATTCCGTCGGCTCTATGAGCATCGCTCCCTGCACAATCATAGGAAAGTAGATCGTCATTGGGTGAAACCCGTAATCGATCAACCGCTTCGCGATATCCAGCGTGTGAACACCCTTACGAGACTGCCGCTTGTCAGTGAAAACCACCTCGTGCATTGGCGAACCGGCAAAAGGCTTGTCGTAATCCTGAGCGAGACCCGCAGCCACATAACGAGCGTTAAGCACCGCAGCCTCAGTTGCTTCCCGCAGACCGTCGTTACCATGTGTCAGCGTGTAAGAAAGTGCGCGCAACATCATCCCGTAGTTTCCAAAAAACGCTTTTACGCGGCCAATTGATCTCGGCTGATCGTAGTCGAGTCGAAATGTCGACTCAGAGGACTTTACAATTCGAGGCAGCGGCAAAAACGGTTCGAGTTCTTTTGTGCAACTGCATGGCCCACATCCTGGCCCGCCTCCGCCGTGCGGAGTCGAAAAAGTCTTGTGCAGATTCAGGTGAATTACGTCCACGCCCATGTCACCGGGCCTCGCCACACCAACGAGCGCGTTCATGTTTGCGCCGTCCATGTAAACGAGGCCGCCGGCTTCGTGAACGATCTCGCAGATCTGTTTAATGTTGCGCTCGAAGAGGCCCAGGGTGTTTGGATTGGTCAACATCAAACCAGCCACGTCACCGTGCGAGCATAGTTCGCGCAAGTGTTCGAGGTCGGTAAGCCCTTCGGCAGTCGATTTGATCGTTTTGACCGAGAAGCCCGAGAGATGCGCTGAAGCCGGGTTGGTTCCGTGAGCTGAATCAGGTATCAGCATCGTGCGTCGGTGCGAGGCGGCAGCACCATCGCGCGAATCCAGGAACGCCCGAATTATCATGATCCCGGTCATCTCACCGTGTGCGCCTGCGGCGGGTTGCAGTGAAATTCCGGGTAAGCCCGTGATCTCAGCGAGGTGTTCCTGCAGTTCATAGATAACCTGCAGCGCACCCTGCGCGTCCTGCTCGTCAGTTAAGGGATGAAGGTTTGCAAAACCAGCAATCCGGGCCACGCGTTCGTTAAGCCGCGAGTTGTATTTCATCGTGCACGAACCCAACGGGTACATGCCGAGATCGATCGAGTAGTTCCAGGTCGACATGCGAATGAAGTGACGTATGACGTCTACCTCACTCACCTCAGGCATTCCTTCCAGATCGTCGTCACGACGAAACTCCGTTGGAATTTCGAGTGGAACTTCATCCACATCGAGTGCGGGGAGTCGATATCCAATTCGACCGGTTTGCGAGCGCTCGAAGATGAGCTGCTCGTTTGGACTGATGTGACTCGTAACTTTTGTTATGGCCATAATACCAGAACCGAGCGCGGTAGCGCCGGGTCTTCATTCGACGCAGAAACCATAGGATGAAATCGACCCGGCGCTACCGCGCTCGGTTCTGTTCAAGACCTCCTACCAACGCATCGATCTGCGCGCGAGTGTTTGTCTCAGTAACGCAAACAAGAAAATCGTTGGGTCGATCTGACATGAACCGCGACAAAGCGATTCCGGCGTCAATCTCTTTCTCTTTTCCCAGACGCGAAAGCAACTCCAGCGATTTGATTGGACCACGCACGACAAATTCGTTAAAACACGCGCCGGTGAAGGGAAGGGTGTAACCGTCCAATCCCGAGATGGCCCTCCTGGCATACGCCGCCTTTTGCGCACACTGATGTGCAGCCTCCTGAATACCGCGACGGCCCATCGTCTCCAAATAAACCGTGGCAGCCAGCGCAATCAGTCCTTCATTAGTGCAAATGTTCGAAGTCGCTTTTTCTCGCCTAATGTGTTGCTCGCGAGTGGCAAGCGTGAGTACGAAGCCTCGACGTCCTTTTTTGTCGTAAGCTTCTCCTACGAGCCGGCCCGGAATCTGGCGCGCATACTTTTCTTTCGTAGCAAACAGACCGACATATGGACCACCGAACGAAAGAGGCACTCCAAAGGATTGTCCTTCAGCGACCACGATGTCAGCACCGCACGCGCCTGGGGATTTCAGTAGTCCCAAAGACATCGCTTCAGTGATGGCAACAATCAACAAAGCACCCCTGGCATGAGCTGCATCCGCAAGTGCTCCAAGATCCTCGACACAGCCAAAGAAGTTTGGTGATTGAACTACGAGTGCCGCCGTCGCATCGTCAATTGCTTCAGCCAACGACTTCCACGACTGCCCGGTCTGTTCGTCAAACTGAGCCAGCTCCAGATGGATGCCCGCGTGCTGAACATAAGTCCTTACTACTTCGAGATATTGAGGATGGGCGGCGCTCGAAGCGATAATTTTAGATCGCTTCGTAACGCGCTCAGCCATCAACACTGCCTCAGCCAATCCCGTCGAGCCGTCGTACATCGAAGCGTTGGCCACTTCCATCCCGGTTAACTGGCACACCAGAGTCTGAAACTCGAAGATAGTTTGGAGAGTGCCCTGAGAAATTTCGGGTTGATACGGAGTGTAAGCAGTAAAAAACTCGGAACGCGAGAGAATGTGATCGACTATCGTCGGAATGTAATGAGAATAGGCGCCGCCGCCCATGAAACTCGTGCGTCGAGCTCCGGCGTTGCGCGCGCCCATTTGTTCGAACCTGTCGAGTAGCTCGATTTCGGACAAGGCCGAGGGCGTGTCTAGCGGCCTCTGCAAAACCAGATCCTGAGGAATTGAATCGAACAGTTCTTCGGCCGCTCCGAGCCCAATAGCCTCGAGCATTTCCTTGCGCTCTTCCGGCGAGTTAGGAATATAGCGCAAGTTTATTCTGTCTCAGCTTTCGTAAAATCTTCATACTCCGCGGCTGTCAAAAGGCTATCGACCTCGCCTGGATTCGACATCTTCACGCGGATCATCCATCCCTCGCCATATGGATCCGAATTGACTGTTTCAGGCTCGTCGGCAAGCGACTCATTGATCTTCACCACCACGCCTGCGACGGGAGTGAAGACTTCGGACACTGCCTTCACCGACTCAACCGAACCAAATGATTCATTGGCCGCAAATTCATCCTCAGCCTTTGGCAACTCGACGTACACTACGTCACCCAATGAGTTTTGCGCGTAGTCAGTGATGCCGATGATGGCCTGATCACCGTCCACCCTCACCCATTCATGATCTTTGCTGTAGTGCAGGTCTTCCGGAACGTTCGCCATGGATCCTCCATCTTATTTTTAGATTCGCTAATCGGTTCTCTGTGCAACCTATGTGTCCTCTGTGTCTCTGTGGTGGTTTGTTTCGGCGGACTTTACCACAGAGGCACAGAGGACACAGAGGTTGCACAGAGAAAACGTCAATCTTACTTGGCTCGCTTGTAGAACGGCGCCTTAACGATCTGCGCGCCTACAAGTTTCCCGCGCACGTCGATCTTAATTTCCTGGCCCACATTCGCATACTCGACAGGCACGAACGCAAAGCCGATATTCTTTTTCAGAAAAGGTGCAGGACTGCCCGATGTCACCTTTCCAACTCGCCGATCGTCGACAATTACTTCCTGATCGTCGCGCGCTATGCCGCGCTCAGTCACTTCAAATCCGACGAGCCTGCGCTTCACGCCGTTCGCCTTCTGTTGCGCCAGTGGGTCGCGACCAATAAAGTCGCCCTTATCCAACTTGCAAATCCAACCGAGATTGGCTTCGAGGAGCGTCGTGGTCTCATCAATCTCATGGCCGTAGAGTGCCAGGCCGGCCTCGAGTCGCAGCGTGTTGCGCGCAGCGAGACCACAAGGTAGTACACCGGTGGGTGTGCCGGCGTTGCCGGTGTCAAGGATCTTGTCCCACAACTGTTCGGCACGATCAGCCGCGGCATAAACTTCGAATCCATCTTCACCAGTGTAGCCAGTTCGAGAAATGATTCCTCCGACACCATCCACGCTGCCGTGACTGAAGTGGTAATACTTTATTTCCTCAAGCGGCAAGTCAGTTAGTTTTTGAAGAATTGGTTGTGCATCAGGTCCTTGCAGGGCAAGCTGGCAGTAATCGGCACTTACGTTATTCAACTGGACCGACTCGCCGGAATGATTTGATTTGATCCACTCCCAGTCCTTTTCCGTGGTGCCTGCATTTACGACGAGCAGCAAATGATCGGCAGCAAGACGATAGACAAGAAGGTCGTCGATAACTGTTCCCGCAGGAGTTGTCAGTGCTGAGTACTGAGCCTGGCCGTCGACGAGTTTAGTGACGTCGTTGGAAGTGAGCCGGTTGACGAAGGCGATTGCGTCCGCTCCTCGAACGTCGATTTCGCCCATGTGAGAAACATCGAAAAGACCGGCGTGAGTCCGTGTTCGGAGATGTTCTTCGACTGTTCCGGCGGGATATTGAACGGGCATGTCCCAGCCGCCGAAATCGACCATGCGACCACCCGCTTGCCGGTGGGCGCTGTTGAGTGGAGTTCGTTTGAGTTGCGGAGCCGTTGCGGTCAAGTTACTCACCACGCGCGCCAGAGTTATGAGCGCTGCGTTGTTTAGATTAGGAATAACAGGTGAAGCCGCAAACTAGCATGCGCGGTGCGGTGCGTCAAGCGAGGTAGGAAGAGGAAGAGGAAGAGAGCGCGAGGTAGGAAGAGAGCGTAGTGGAGGCACCAGCACTGCTTCTTCCTCTTTAGGTGATGTATCGCCGGGGATTGCCATACCCATGTTGGTCGTAAGCGTCCTTAACCCCTTAGGGGCTGCAATGCTGAGTCACAATTAATCGGCTTGGCATCCCATGACCACGTTCCCATCGTGAAGGATCCGTTGAGGTAAAGCGACAGTTCCTAAAGATTGTCACTTGCCTTCTGTCAATAGTTCTCGTTGATGCACGTGCATTCGTCACCAGTGCGGCCAATGGCGTTAAGAATGTGTCTGCAATCCTTGGCCGACGGATTAGCTTTGAAGCTGAGCGTGCTCTGAAGTAAAGCTTTCATTTTATCGGTCCCGCCAATCGGGGCCAATTGAGAGTTCTGTGGTTTTCGTGATGGCTTTCAATCAAGAATGGACTTCACCTTGTTTCACCAGTCGCGATTAAAAGATTAACGATTTCAGCATGGCCCTTCTGTCTTGCCCAACTAAGTGCTGTGTCTCCTTCAAAATCCGCATTTACATCAGCCCCGCTCGTTAACAACAATCTCACTAGTTCGATGTGACCATAATAGGAGGCAAACATCAGCGCCGTCTGTCCTCGTTTCATTCTCTTATTAACATCGGCTCCGTGCGCAAGTAGTACTTGCACTGCTTCATACCGACCAGCCTGGACTGCTGCAATGAGAGGCGTCCGGCAACGGTCAGTTTGGCATTCGAATTCATTAGCATCAGCACCAAGAGCCAGCAACAGCTTCATCGCGCCGACGTTTCCGTCAAATGCTGCTTCACCGAACGCCAATTGCCTATAGTTACGCAGATTTGGCCATTGTGGCCATTGTAATAGACCTTGAACATTGTACTCAGGCACGATTTGAATTGTTCAAATTGTTCCGGATTGAAGTTATCATCGTTGGGTTTCTGCGGAAGTCTGTAACGTACTTCAACCTTCGCTTCACTTGATGAGGTTCCAGTGCTGACCGAAATCGGTGGTGAAGAACTTAATGCTCTGCCCCTGCGTCATATCATATCGAAACATCAGAACATGACCAGTCCCATCCGGAGAGATCTGAACGTCAGATATTCGGGAATAGTCGAGCAGTTCAGGTTTAAACGAACCATTGTCTCCAAAATCGAACACTGACCACGTCTCGCCTGCATCCACTGTAACTGCGTATTTAAGCTGAAAGAAAAGATAACCCACATCGGTGCCGACAAACCGGAGCTGTTTCGTAGGCAACTCCACGGCTTCACCGAGCAAATGCTTAGTGATTTTATGCCATCGCCAGTCTCCTTTTTGGGCCGAACTGAACAGATACCAATAGTGCATCACGCCATAGAGATCAGATCGGCGTTCAACTCTAATTGTAAATTTGGAGTTGGAAACTTCCCCTTTCTCAAGCACAGGTCCCTGGCCCAGCATCAAACTCTGAAGGAGCCAAGTTGCCGCAATAAGTAGGCCAACAAATAGTACCGCCCTTTTTATGCGCATAGAATTGTCATCTCCTTCTTGGCCCCAAATCAGGTCATTTGATCGGATCACAAAGATTCGATTTCATCCAATCTGCCAGGCCTGAAGCTCGTCCCCCGGCATAACGACCGGCTAATTGTGCACCCATATCCATCGCAACTCTATTTAATCGTGTGTCAGCTTGTCCTGAAGGCGTCTTCATGTCTTCTCGACTATCCATGATGCCGCGAGCAGCCCTACCAGTTCCCCAAAGATAGCCAGCAATAAGTCCTCCGATCGTATGTCTTACTTGATTAGGCGTCGCGTCAGGGCCAGTATGATCTTGAAACTGTCCTTTAAAGCCGACATCCTCAAACTCTGAGGGATTGTAACCGCTGGTGATGCCAAGCTTTGATAAAGCAATCCCTATTTCACTGGCACTGGTAAATTCTGTGAAACGCGTTGCCAGGCGATCCATGAAACCTTGAATGATGTCATCACCTTGACGTCCAAGATAAGCATTTGTTTCCCTAGCAATCTTACGCACTTCGCTAACCATCCCGTAACAATCGTTTGGGGTTGATACATCGTGAATAGCCTTCTGCGGGAGTGATGTGAGAAGTTCCGAGAACCATTCACGTTCGAGCGAAAGGAAGTTTTTTGTGGTCAGTTTGCGTTTCTTTAGCTCGATCCAGTCCAGAAAGTCGGGGTGCCAATCA
>Ga0268386_10004719_pt1 | contig 10074 bp, 7 predicted proteins | sample RVTome_15_FD_200260 | JGI IMG/M metagenome (GOLD analysis project Ga0268386, IMG submission 200260) | Soil microbial communities from uranium-contaminated site in the Upper Colorado River Basin, Wyoming, United States - RVT150D86... ...
CTCAATGGCTTCGTCCTGCCCGGCCACTCTTTTGCGTAACTCTTCCTCAAGGTGTAGCAATTTTTCACGGTCACCCTGCAACATTTTTGAGACCGGGATACCAGTCCACTTTGCCACTACTTCTGCAATATCCTCGGAAGATACCTCTTCCTTCAATAAAGAACCTGCAGCGTGCAAATCTGTCAGTTGTGCCTGCAGGTTTTCAAGCATTGCTTCACTCCCCTTGATCTTCCCATATCGCAATTCGGCCACCAGCCCGTAGTCCCCGGCCCGCTCAGCTTTTTCAGCTTCCAGTCTGAACCGCTCTATATTTTCTTTCTCCTGCTGCACCGACTGGATTATGGCCTTCTCATTTTCCCATTTGGCCTTCAGTGCATTCCTTTTGTCGGTCAGATCGGCAATCTCCCTGGACAGCTGCTTTTCTTTGTCTTTATCCTTCTCCCTTCTAATGGCTTCCCGCTCGATCTCCAGTTGCATGATCCTTCTTTGCAACTCATCCAGTTCTTCCGGCAGGGAATCAATTTCAATACGCAGCTTTGAGGCAGCTTCATCCATGAGGTCTATGGCCTTGTCAGGCAAATATCGGTCGGATATATAGCGGTGAGATAGTTCTACCGCTTTGATCACCGCATCGTCTTTGATCCTAACCCCGTGATGCAGTTCATATTTATCCTTAATCCCCCGCAAAATGCTAATAGAATCCTGCACGGAGGGTTCATCTACCATAACGGTTTGAAACCTGCGTTCTAAAGCTTTGTCCTTTTCAATGTACTTTTGATATTCCTTGAGGGTGGTAGCTCCGATTGCGTGCAGTTCGCCCCTGGCCAAAGCCGGTTTAAGCAGGTTGGCCGCATCCATGGCGCTTTCACCTCCTGAACCAGCGCCAATCAAAGTGTGTATTTCATCAATGAATAAAATAATTTCTCCATTGGAATCAGTGACTTCCTTTATCACCGTCTTAAGACGTTCTTCAAATTCTCCCTTGTATTTGGCACCGGCTACCAGCAAGCCCATATCCAGGTTTATCAGGGTCTTGGTTTTCAGATTCTCCGGCACATCACCATCGACTATTCGCTGGGCCATACCTTCAACTATGGCAGTTTTGCCCACACCGGGCTCACCCAGCAGCATGGGATTATTCTTGGTTCTCCTGGACAGTATTTGCAGTACTCTTCTGATTTCTTCATCCCGTCCGATAACCGGATCGATTTTACCCTGCCTGGCCAGTTCATTCAAGTTTTTACTGTATCTCTGCAGTGACTGATACTTGCCCTCGGCATTCTGGTCGCTAACCCGGTTGCCGCCACGCAACTCCCGGATAACTTTTATCAGGTCCTTGGTAGCGTATCCAACATCGCGCATCAATTGACTCACCTTGTCCTTTCCATCCAGCAGTGCCAGCAGCAGGTGTTCAATAGCTATATACTCATCTTTAAACTCCTTCAGATATCCTGAAGCCTTCGTCAATACCGCATGTGTGGCATTGGACAGGTATGGCTGCTGTCCGGAGATCTTTGGATAGGATTGAAGGATCTCTTCCAATCTGGTATCCAACAACGCTGTATTTATATTTAATTTCTTGTTGATAAAGGAGATCACATTCTCATCCGTGCTCAAAATTGCTTTGAGCAAATGGCCGGTCTCTATAGCCTGCTGCTCTTTTCCCAGGGCAATTTCAGTGGCTTTTTGAATGGCCTCCTGAGATTTTATGGTGTAGTTGTTAAAATTCATTTTCCTGTATCTTTTGGGTAATGGTTGCCAATCTGTTATCATCAAATTGCAATCCACTACAATTACACAACAAGAACCCTGCTATAATGGCAGGAAATTCATCCTTTTTATGATATATAAGCCAATTTGTCGGTAACTTATAGCTCCCCGAAATGTAGTATCTTGCTAAATCGGACAGACCGTTTAAAAACCAGATCTTTTATGAACCAACAATCCCGCAGAAACTTCTTAAGAACAGGCTCCCTGGCACTGGCCGCCGGGACCAGCGGCCTGGCTGCAGCATGCCAGGATCACCGGCAAGCAACGGTAAACACCCCCTATATAAACTTTAATAACACCTACCAGTGGAAGATCACCACCACCTGGCCTCCCAATTTTCCGGTACTGGGTGAAGCCTGTAACTACCTGGCCCACTGGGTCGAGCAAATGTCCGGAGGAAGGTTAAAGATAAAAGTGTACGGGGGTGGGGAGCTTATCCCACCTTTGGAGAGTTTTGAAGCGGTAAGCAATGGTGCGGTTGAGATGGGACACGGTGGGGCCTATTATTGGGCTGGTAAAACCCCGGCCACCCAGTTCTTTTCCACCGTACCCTTTGGCATGAATGTCAACCAGATCAATGCCTGGATCCTTACCGGTGGGGGCAAGGAACTTTGGGAAGAGCTTTATGCCCGCTTTAACCTGATCCCTATGTTATGCGGAAATACCGGTGTTCAGATGGGAGGCTGGTTCAATAAGGAGATCAATTCGATTAGTGACCTGCAAGGACTCAAGATGCGTATGCCCGGACTTGGTGGTAAAGTGTTGGCCAGAGCGGGAGCCACCGCGCTGCTGGTGGCCGGCGGTGAAATTTATACCAACCTCGAAAGAGGAGTAATCGATGCTACCGAGTGGATTGGGCCTTACCATGACTATCTCATGGGATTTCACCAGATTGCCCGGTATTATTATTATCCTGGCTGGCATGAGCCTGGCCCAGCGCTGGAACTAATCGTTAATAAATCAAAGTTTGAGGCACTCCCCAGCGATCTCCAGGCTATTATCACTGCAGCAGCAGCCCGCAGTAATACCTGGGTTATGGCGGAATTCGATAGCAAAAACATGGTTTATCTCGACAAAATTTTAAAGGAAGGTGAGGTCAGTCTAAAAGCCTTTCCTGACGAGGTGATCAGCGCTCTAAGACAATACACCAATGAAGTAATACAGGAATTGACTGAGGACAATGAAGATTGCCGTAAAATCTACCAGTCATTTGATACGTTCCGCAAGAACATAGCGCTATGGTCTACCATTAGTGAGAAGAACTACTACCAAATCCTGATGACCGGCTAGTTGCTGATTAAAGCCGGGAACCAACTGACGATTTCCGGAAACAGTATTACCAGCACCAGAAACACCAACTGAATTATTACAAAGGGGATAATTCCCCGGTACAGATGCATGGTAGTCACCTGGGGAGGCGCCACACCCTTCAGGTAAAACAGTGAGAACCCAAAAGGTGGGGTCAGGAAAGATGTTTGCAGATTCAGGGCAATTAAGATCCCCACCCAGATCAGATCTATCCCCAGGGCCAGGAAAATGGGGGCTACTACCGGTACGATTATAAAAATTATCTCGATAAAATCGATAAAGAAACCGGCGATAAATACGGCCAGCATCACCAATATCAGGAATGCAGTATCAGAAAGCTGGGCATTTTCAATCAGCCTGATCAGGTATGCATCTCCCTCCAGTCCCCTGAATACCAAAGTAAATGCAGTGGCCCCAACCAGGATAAGAAATACCATACTGGTAAGATGGGTGGTCTCACGGGCGACATCCTTTAATATTCCAAGGTTGAATTTACCCTGAGCTGCCGTCAGCAAGGTAGCTCCTCCTGCTCCTACAGCAGCTGCTTCGGTAGGTGAAGCAATCCCGGCAAATATGGACCCCAGTACTGCCAGAATTAACAAGAACGGCAGTAGAAATGCTTTGAAAACCTTCATCATCATTCCTTTTTGGCGGAATTGTGCGATCTCATGGGCAGGCATGCTGGGAGCCAGCGACGGACGGACCAAACTAATGATCATAATGTAACAGGCATACAGAAGTACCAACATAACACCCGGAAGCAGCGCAGCCATGAAAAGATTCCCTACTGACACATTCAGCACGCTCCCCAGCAAAACCAATACCACGCTGGGGGGAATAATCTGGCCCAGGGTACCTGAAGCCGCGATGGTACCGGTAGCCAGTTCAGTATTATAGCCTCGTTTTAACATGGTAGGCAAACTGATCAGTCCCATGGTGATAACGGTAGCCCCTACAATACCGGTAGAGGCGGCCAGCATGGCGCCTACCACTACCACCGCCATGGCAAGCCCTCCTTTGAACTTTCCGAACAACAGGGCCATGGTCTCCAGCAGACTTTCGGCAATGCCTGACTTTTCCAGCATCATGCCCATGAAAATGAATAGCGGTACTGCGATTAGCACATAATTGTCCATGGTGCCATATACTCGCAGGGGAAGCAGGTAAAAGAAATCCATGCCAAAAGTGAACAATCCGAAAATCACGGAAATACCCCCCAGGGTAAATGCTACCGGGTAGCCGGCCAACAGCAATACGAACACCAGAGCAAAGAGTACCAGGGCAAGCGCTTCGCTCACGACTCCATTGATTTATGGTCTTTGTCAGTCAGTATCAGGATGCTCTGAAGGGCCAGGTTGACTGCTTGAACCAGTAACAGTGCAAAACCTGCCGGAATGGCAGCCTTTATCAGGTAGCGGGACGGCAATCCACCCGGATCAGGCGATGATTCTGACAGCCTGAATGAATTTGACACGAATTCAACCCCCTGTGTTATCAGGATACAGCAAAAAGGGATCAAAAGGAAAACTGTGCCCGTCAGATTTACCCAGGCCTGGGTTTTTGGAGGAAACCGGCTGTATAAAACATCAACCCTGACATGTCTGTCGTGTTTAAAAGCATATGCTGCTCCCAGTAGAAAGATCAGGGCGAAAATATGCCACTCTATCTCGTAAATGGCCACTGAGGAGGAATTAAACAGATAGCGCATGACCACATCGTAGCAGATCACCAGGACCAGCAATGCCGTCAACCATGATACTTTTCTTCCGGTCCATTCTACCAGGCGATTTGAATAATTTATATAGTGGGAAATTATTTTATTCATAGAAAATCGAAGGCCGGAGATACAGGTAATGAAGCAAAATAGCAAATTATTTTTACATAGCGTGAAATGGCTGCCGGGCTAATTCTTATCTTTGCACCATGATATCCAGCACTTCCAAACCGGATATACGCAAGCAATCTCTGCAGCAATTGGTGCATTTCTTCGAGACACGGGGAGAGAAACCCTTCCGAGGGCGCCAGGTATTCCAGTGGCTATGGGAAAAGTCTGCCGGTGATTTCCAGGGAATGACGAATCTTTCTGAAAAGCACCGGGCCCTGCTGGATGAAAATTTCTCTATTAATCCTATCAGACTGGACCAGTCTCAGGTAAGTTCAGATCGAACCATTAAATCAAGATTCAGCCTGTATGACGGTCATATGATCGAAGGTGTGCTTATCCCCACTCCAAACAGAATGACGGCTTGTGTGTCTTCACAGGTGGGTTGTTCCCTGTCCTGTAAATTCTGTGCTACCGGTTATATGGAACGGGCCCGTAACCTTGACGCAGCTGAGATCTATGACCAGGTGGTACAGATCAAAAACCAATCATGGGAGTATTATCAAAAACCTCTGACCAATATAGTATTCATGGGCATGGGTGAGCCCCTGTTGAACTATCAAAATGTTCTTAAAGCAATCGAGCACATTTCAGGAACCCAGGGGCTGGGTATGTCACCAAAGCGCATTACTGTTTCAACTGCCGGTATTGCCAAAATGATCAGGAAATTGGGCGATGACCTAGTGAAGTTCAACCTGGCTTTGTCACTGCATGCAGCAAATGATCAGAAACGAAACCAGATAATGCCTATTAATCAGACCAATTCCCTGGAAGAGCTGGGACAGGCGCTTAGCCATTATTACCGGCTAACCGGAAATGAGGTGACTTTTGAATATATCGTTTTTTACGATTTCAACGACACCCTGGACGATGCCGCAGAACTGCTTAAATTCACCCGCAAAGTACCTAGCAAAGTAAACCTGATCGAATATAACCCTATTGAAGAAGCTGATTTTATCAATACCCAGGAAGACCGTTTAAGAAGGTTTGCGGAGTTTTTAGAGCAAAACAAGGTGAATGTGAGGATCAGATACAGCCGGGGTAAAGATATAGATGCTGCTTGCGGACAACTAGCGAATAGATCTTAGAGCTTTGATTTTTGATCTCAGATCTTTGGGATCTGTGATCTGTTTGATCTTAGAGCTTTGATTTTTGATCTCAGATCTTTGGGATCTGTGATCTGTTTGATCTTAGAGCTTTGATTTCTGATCTCAGATCTTTGGGATCTGTGATCTGTTTGATCTTAGAGCTTTGATTTCTGATCTCAGATCTGTTTGAGAGCAGAGCTCTGAGATCTGAACTCAGAGATCTGAGATCTAATTGTTGTCCCTTACCGTGTTAATACTGCTTACAAAGATTGATACCAGCTCATCACACTCTTTTCTTAAAGCGGATACCAAATCCATGTTTTCGGTTATTCGAGTTTCTTCAATCATCCATAGACAGACTTCAGCCTCCCTTAGTTCTTTCAATCCAATACTCAACTTGTGAATGAAATCCCTGGTTGATTCGGCGCTTTTAGATTCTGCATATGTCAGTGCAGGAGAAGTGCTTGCCCTTATCAATTGCCTGGCCATATTTTCTCCAGCTGCATTAATGGTTAAATTATTGGTCAATTCAGTAGCCATCACACCAAATTTTACCAACCTGGTTTGTAATTCTTTTCGATCCATAATGGCTGAATCTAATCTGTAGCAGTCTCAATTTTTCTTTCGAATTAACAAAACTTTTAGATGGCAAAGCGCAGAACTCAGAGCGCAGATCCCAAAGATCAGAGACCCCAGATTACCCCAGATCACAGATCCCAAAGATCCGAGATCACAGATCACAGATCACAGATCTAATTGTTGCTCGCATTAAACAACTTCTGCTTCTCTTCCTTGGTCAGGCTTTCATATCCTTTTTCGCTGATCTTGTCCAGGATAGCGTCAATTTCTTCCTGGGGGATTCCCTGGGTGGTTGGAGACGGCCGGGGGGCGCTCGCTCTTTTTTTGGAAGCAGAAGTGGAACTGGCCCTGGCCCTGTGAGTAACCTTAACTTTTGGTCTGACAAAAAAACTTCTGATAAAATCCAGTACCGACTGTACCCAGGAGCCAACATCAACGCCTCTTTGCAACCGTTTAATATAGATAAAACCTACCAAAGCTCCACCCAGATGTGCAATATCACCGCCGGCATTTGATCCGATTGCCCCAAAGAAAGACATCGCCACATAAAATATAGCGATATATTTTATCCTTACAGGCCCCAGCAGCAACAGGTAAAACTGGTGCTCAGGCATCAGGGTAGCGGCTGCTACTACTATGGCAAAAACGGATGCAGAAGCTCCGATCAGGGCACTGCGGCCTACTTCCTCCACAAACAGTGGAGACAGGTTATAAATAAGGATATATAAAATACCTCCGGCCAATCCTCCCAGTATGTAGAGATTGATCAATCGACTGTTTCCCAGATATTCCTGAATCAGTCTGCCAAACCAATAAAGGAAAAGCATGTTGAACAGTATATGTAAAAACCCGTAATGGGTAAAGAAGGTGGTGATCAGGGTCCACGGCCTGACCAGCAACTGACCAGGGTCCGAGGGCAGTCCAAGCAGGTCCAGGTAGGTCTGGTGATAATTTGATGAATGATCTATTACCCCGGTTAATTTCAGCACTACCTCCAGGATGCGAAGAATTAAAAAAACTATCCCGTTTATCAGGATTAACTGGATCAATCCATTGTTGCTTTTCCTGAAAGTGTTTTTAAACTCCTCCCATAAATTTTTTTGCATGCTGTTCATTAATAAAAGCTTCCCCTTTTCCCCTGCCAGATCTTCAATAATATAAACGCAAATAACATACCGCCCAGATGCGCAAAATGGGCAACATTATCTCCCGGTGCATTATTCAATCCCGAAAAAAGCGCAATCAATCCCAATCCCAGGGCCAGGTATTTTGCTTTAAGCGGTATTGGTGGAAACAACAACATGAATTCGGTATTGGGAAACAGCATCCCAATGGCCATCAGCAAGCCGTATATTGCACCAGAGGCCCCTAACATGGGGTTCAGGGCACCCTGAAAATAACTTATGGTAGCAAAAAGTACTGCGGCCCCCACACCACAGACCATATAGAATAACAGGAATCTGCCGGAACCCCAAACCCTTTCCAATAGCGGGCCCAGGAAAAACAAACCCAGCATATTAAATAGCAGATGAGAAAAGCCACCATGTAAAAACATATGAGTAAACAGTTGGTACGGTTGAAACTCCGGGCTGTGAAAACTGTGCAGCATTAATTCAAACTTGAGGACCTGCATGCCCAGTAAATCCGTGATCAGGTACATGGCCACATTTAGCAGCAACAGGTTTTTCACCATTGGGGTAAGATTTCCCAGCATATTATTTTTTAAAAAGGTTTTCTATACTAACTGATTCCAACACTATAAAAGTTTTCTCACCTCCGGGGGTATAATTGGGATTTTCACAACCGAAAAGCCGGTCAATCAAAGAATCCATCTCTTCCCGCTCCAGGTTGGAATCGGGAACCACCGCCATCTTCTTAGCCATTGAGCGGGCCAACTGCTGTTTGTGATCAAGATCGGGATTGGAACTGAAATTTTTAATTTGTTCCAACAACCCTTCAAACAGCGATTTGGCATCCCTGGAGGCCGCATCCAATGGCACACCTCTGATGACCAGATCAAATTTACCAATCTGCTCAATGGCAAATCCCAGGGCGCTAATATCAGAATGAATTTCCATAACCATGGCAAAATTTGCAGGATTCATGGAAATGGTTTGAGGAAATAGTAACTGCTGAGAGGCTCCTGACTTATTTTCCAGGCTTTGCAGGTATTGTTCATATAATATCCTTTCAGTGGCTGCTTTGTAGTCCACACACATCAGCCCTGACTTTACCGGAGAAACTATGTACCTTTTAAGCACCTGCATGGTTCCCCGCCGGCTTCCTTCTGAGGTGACCCGGCGATTCACTTCACTGCCCAGGATTTTAGAGGGCAGTTCATCTCCGAGTTCAATTCTTGATTCATCAAGCGAGGCCTGATATAGCTTCTCCCAATGTTCAACCTGCCTTGATGGAAATTCATGCCCTTTCATTTGCCCGTAATCTCTTTCCTCCCTGCTGGTGATCGAAGACCTGTTTGGAACATTGATTATGGCCTCAAAATTTACATCGCTGTCAAAATCGAGTGTGGGAGTGATATTGTGGGTACCCAGGGCCTGCTTTACCGCCGCACGCACTATGCCATAGATCGACCGTTCATCGTCAAACTTGATCTCTGTTTTGGTGGGATGAACATTAACATCAATGTGCCTGGGGTCAATTTCAATGAACAGGGCATAGAAGGGATATTGTTTTTCCTGAAGTAGTCCTTCATAGGCAGAGGTAACCGCATGATTGAGGTAACTATTCTTTATATACCGGTTATTCACAAAAAAGTACTGTTCTCCCCTGGTCCTTTTTGAACCTTCCGGCTTACCTACATAACCCCTGATATTCATTAAAGAAGTCTCTTCTTCACAGCTCACCAGTTGCTGTTGATGGCCTTTACCCAGGAGCTGAATAATCCTTTGGCTTAATTTCGCAGGCCGCAGTTGGTATACCTCCATGTCATCCTGGTAAAATGAAAGCGCAATGTCGTGATGTGCGATGCCAATTCGAAAAAACTCCTCCAGGATATGTCTCATTTCCACTGAGTTTGACTTCAGAAAATTTCTGCGGGCGGGTATATTGAAAAAAATGTTCTTTACTGCCACCGAAGTACCGGTAGGCGCGGAAATCAATTCCTGCTTTTTAACCTCACTTCCTTCAATCAAAATATAGTGGCCGAGTTCATCCTCTTCCCGCCTGGTTTTCATTTCCACCTGGGCAATGGCGGCTACGGAAGCCAGGGCTTCTCCCCTAAATCCCTTGGTCCGCAGGGAAAACAGGTCGTCAGCGCTTCGAAGCTTGGAAGTAGCATGACGCTCAAAGCTAAGCCGGGCATCGGTTCCTGACATTCCCATTCCATTGTCAATCACCTGGATCAGCGCTTTACCTGCATCCCTGACGATAACCTTGATCTCAGTAGCGGCAGCATCTATTGCGTTCTCCATTAGTTCCTTAACCACC
>Ga0268386_10004720_pt1 | contig 10071 bp, 7 predicted proteins | sample RVTome_15_FD_200260 | JGI IMG/M metagenome (GOLD analysis project Ga0268386, IMG submission 200260) | Soil microbial communities from uranium-contaminated site in the Upper Colorado River Basin, Wyoming, United States - RVT150D86... ...
TATCTTCGAAAAGCTGCTGACGAAGCACGATCTCGTCGACCGCGATCACCGCTGGCGCGTCATTCACGCGCAGGTCGTGCATCCTGACGATTTCGCGCGCTTCGGCCGGCTGAAGCTCGTCGCAGAAATCAACCCCTATCACGTGTCGGACGACATGCGGTGGATGGAGGAGCGCATCGGCGCCGACCGCTCGCGCGGCGCCTATGCCTTCCGCAGGCTGAAGAACGCCGGCGCCGTCCTGATCTTCGGCAGCGACAGTCCGGGCACGAACGCCGCCCGCTATTTCCTGAACCCCATGTACGGCTTGTATGCGGCCGTGTCGCGCCAGACCCTGACCGGCGAACCCAAAGTGGGCTGGTTCCCCGATGAGCGGCTCACCATCGAGGAGGCGATCGACGCGTATACGAGGGCGCCGGCATGGGCCTCGTTCGAGGAGGATGTGAAGGGTGTGCTTGCGCCCGGCCGGTTCGCCGACCTGGCCGTGCTCGACACGGACCTCGTGGCAATTGGCAAGTCCGACCCCGCCCGTCTGTTGAAGGCCAAAGTGCTGTACACCGTGGCGGGAGGGCGCATCGTCTACCAGCGCTGACGGTTTTGTCGGTCTGGCCGGCGCGCGATTTGTGCAGCCCTGTTCAAATGTGTGCCAGGCTGGAACGCCAGCGGAGGGGCCGCGCCCCGTTTGGGCGTTACTCGTAAACTGTTGCCATGTAACGTCTTAATCCTCCAAACCGCGCGAAATGGCCGTGCTGGTCCCACCCTTGCTCTTCCATGGGCAGCAGGTGGAGGAGCCATGTCGAAGTCTAGAACGGTAATCGCCGCGCTGGTGTTTTTCCTGGGTGCCGGAACAGTCGCCCACGCAAACGGCGGCGCGAAGGGTCAGGAAAAGGCCAAACAGCTCGTCGTGATGAGCGCGACGGTCGATCGCTCGCAGGAAGTCGTCGTCCTCGAGGGCGTCAACTTCGGGCCGGATCGTCCCGAGGTGTTCTGTGGCGAGTACCAGATGACGGTCGTCAGCCACACCGACTCACAGATCGTGGTGATGTTTCCCGCGTCGATTCCGGATGGCACGTACCTCTTCTTCGTTTCGCGCGGGCCGTCGCAGCTCGATCGGAACGTGTTTTTCGTGACCGCGCAGAAAGCCACGGTCATCGAAGGCCCGGTCGGGCCTCCAGGACCGCAGGGCCCCGCTGGTCCTGAAGGGCCTGCCGGCCCCGAGGGCCCCGCCGGGCCTGCCGGACCGCAGGGCGCTGCCGGCGAACAAGGACCTGCCGGTCCGCAGGGACCCGCCGGACCCGCTGGCCCGCAGGGCCCCGCGGGGCCTGCCGGGCCGCAGGGCCCCGCCGGGCCTGCGGGTGCGGATGGCGCGGCCGGTCCTCAGGGCCCCCAGGGGGTGCAGGGGCCCGCGGGTCCGATGGGGCCGCAGGGCCCGGCTGGCACCAACGGGGTGAGCGGCCTGGAGCCGAACTCGGACCTCACGCAGGTGTTCTCAGCCAACAGGGGGTTCAGCGTGTCGCCGATCGAACTGCTGTGCCCGGCGGGGAAGGTCCCCGTCTCGGGTGGCTGGGAGTTGGTGGCCGGTGCGGAGAATCTGCAGGTGATCGCGTCGCATCCGATCGCGAACGGATGGCGGCTGCGGGTGAAGAACATGTTCGGGCCTAGTATGGTCAACAACGCGCAGGTTCGCATCTGGGTCACCTGCGCGAACGCGCAGTAGTTTCGAGCGAGACCTCCTGGTCCCCATTCCGGGGGCCGTTGCTGCTCCGTGCGGCGCCGCATGTGCGGTCCGCACGGAGCTTTTCGTGTACGGCCATCAACTGTTTTGGACCTGTGGGCCTGACGCGGCGCACGGCGGCGCACACAGCGGGCTATAATGCTGATGGCATGAAAAGTGTTTCGACCGAGACGGACAAGCAGCGCTGGAAGCGCGAGGTAGTCGAGCCTGGTGTGAAGAAGGCGCCCGAACGCGCCATCCCGTTCACGACGATCTCGGGGCGCCCGATCGACCGGCTCTACACGCCCGACGATCTGCCGGGCTTCGATTACCAGCGCGATCTGAACTATCCCGGAGAGTTTCCCTACACGCGCGGCATCCACCCGACGGGCTACCGCGGCAAGCTGTGGACGATGAGGCAGTTTGCCGGGTTCGGGACCCCGGAGGAAACCAACGACCGGTACAAGACGCTTCTCGCCGCCGGCGGCACGGGGCTCAGCGTCGCGTTCGATCTGCCGACGCTGATGGGGCGCGACCCGGACCACGAACTGTCGCTCGGCGAGGTGGGGAAGTGCGGCGTCAGCATCGTGTCGCTGGCCGACATGGAACGGCTGTTCGAAGGGATCGCGCTCGGCGACATCACGACGTCGATGACGATCAACTCGCCGGCGCCGATGATCTTCGCGATGTACCTGGTCGTGGCCGAGAAGCAGGGGGCCGACTGGAAGAAGCTGTCGGGGACGATCCAGAACGACATCCTCAAGGAGTTCATCGCCCAGAAGGAGTACATCTACCCGCCGCGGGAGTCCATGCGGCTCATCACCGACATCTTCGCGTTCTGCTCGAAGGAGGTGCCGCGCTGGAACACCGTGTCGGTGAGCGGCTATCACATCCGCGAGGCGGGCTCGACGGCGCTGCAGGAGCTGGCCTTTACTTTGCGGGACGGCATCGAGTACGTGCAATACGGGATCGATGCGGGGCTCGACGTGGACGATTTCGCGCCGCGGATTTCGTTCTTCTTCAATTCGCACAGCGACTTCTTCGAGGAGATTGCCAAGTTCCGCGCGGCGCGCCGCCTGTGGGCCGAGGTGATGCGCGACCACTTCGGCGCCAGCGGCGAGCGTTCGTGGAAGCTGCGGTTCCACACGCAGACGGCGGGCGTGTCGCTCACGGCGCAGCAGCCCTACAACAACGTGGTGCGCACGGCCCTGCAGGCGCTGGCCGCGGTGCTCGGCGGGACGAATTCGCTGCACACCAACTCGCTTGACGAAGCGCTGGCGCTTCCCACGGCAGAGGCTGCCACGCTCGCGCTGCGGACGCAGCAGGTCATCGCGTACGAGAGCGGTGTGACGGACACGGTCGATCCGCTGGGGGGATCGTATTTCCTCGAGCGCCTCACGCTCGACATGGAGCGCGGCGCGCGCGACTACTTCGCCACGATCGACCGGATGGGCGGAATGGTGGAGGCGATCGAGGAGGGCTATCCGCAGAGGGAGGTCGCCGAGGCCTCGTACCGGTTCCAGCAGGCGGTGGAGAAGCGCGACAAGATCATCGTCGGGGTCAACGACTTCGTGCAGGAAGACGAGCCCCGCATGCCGATCCTCTACATCGACGAGCGGACGGCGGAGAAGCAGCTGGCGCGGCTCGAGGGGCTGAAGCGGACGCGGGACAACGACGCGGTCCGTCGCTCGCTCGATGCGCTGCGCGAGGCGGCTCGCGGCCGCGCGAACACGATGTACCCCCTCCTCGACTGCGTACGCGCGTACGCGACGGTCGGCGAGATGTGCGATGCGCTTCGCGACGTGTGGGGGGAGTATGAAGAGGTGCCGCTGATCTGAACACGTGCTACGTGCTACGTGCTACGTGCTACGTGCTGCGTGCTACGTGCAGCCGCGTGGAGGCGGGTGCGACAGGGATCCACTGAATGCGCAAAATTCGTGTAGTAATCGCCAAGCCGGGGCTGGATGGACACGATCGGGGGGCGAAGGTTATTGCGCGCGCGCTGCGCGACGCCGGGATGGAAGTGATCTACACGGGTTTGCGGCAGACGCCCGAACAGGTCGTGGCGGCGGCGCTGCAGGAAGACGCGGACGCGATCGGGCTCTCCATCCTTTCGGGCGCACACATGCACATCTGTCCGCGCGTGATGGAGCTCCTGAAGGACAAGGGGCTCGATGACGTGCTGGTGATGGTCGGCGGGATCATTCCCGACGTGGACATTCCGAAGCTGCAGCGCGCCGGGATCAAGGGCATTTTCTTGCCCGGCACCCCGATGCAGGACATCGTAGACTTCATCAACTCGAACGTCAGGCCGCGCGTGGAGCAGGTGTAGAGCGTGGCTGCCGCCAAACTGCTGCTCGCTGACGACAGCGTCACGATCCAGCGCGTCATCGAGCTCACCTTCGCCGATGAGGACGTGCAGGTCGTGGCGGTCGGCGACGGCAAGGCGGCGATCGAGCGCGTGCAGGCCGATCGGCCCGACATCGTGCTCGCCGATATCGGGATGCCCGAACGCGACGGCTACGAGGTTGCCGAGTTCATCAAGGGCAGGCCGGATCTGTCGCACATCCCGGTGCTGCTGCTGACCGGCGCCTTCGAACCGATAGATGAAGCACGCGCCCGGGCGGTCGGATGCGAAGGTGTGCTGGTCAAACCTTTCGAGCCACAAATGGTTATAAGCCGCGTACGCGAACTGCTGAACAGGGTTGCCCCCTCCTCCGCCCGGGCGCCGGCCGCCGCGCCGCCGCCCGCGGCCGCGCCCGAGCCGCCGGCCGCCTCGTCGCCGGGAAAGGGAGAGGCGCTCGAGGATTACTTCGACCGGCTTGACGCCGCGCTGGCGACGCTGAATACGGCGCCGCCCCCGCTGGAGGTCATCCCGCGCGAGCCCGAGCCGGCCGCGCCGCCGGCCAGGCCGTCTCCGTCGGAGCCCACCCGCCCGGCGGCGGCCTCGGCGCCGCCTCCGCCCGCGCCGCCGGCAGGTCACGCCGCCGCGCGGCCGCAGGAAGCGCCCGCGGCGGCGGCCGCGGCGGACGCCGCGGCGCTGGCGGAGATCCCGGCGGCGCTGCCCGCGCTGCACGAAGCGTTCGCCGCGTTGCTCTCCGCAGAACGCGGGCAGCCGGTCGTTCCCGCGCCCGCCGTGCGCGAGCCGATCACTGACGAGGTCATCGAAGACATCGTCCGCCGTGTGCTCGCGCGGATGGGGGATGACGACATGCGCCGGGCGGTCCTGGATACGGCCGAACGGCTCGTGCGCGAGGAGATCGATCGAGTCAAGCGCGCTGAGCGCTGATCGGCACTCGCTCGGCACTTGCCACTCGGCGATTCGACGATCTGCAACTCAGCACCATCGCCCATCCGCAATCTGCAATGCACTGATGCTCGAACTGAACCATCCGATCGCCGTTCCTGAGAAGCCCGCGCTCGAAGGCCTGGAAGTCAAATGGAGCGCGCGATGGGAAGCGGACGGGCTGTATCGCTTCGACCGCAGCCGTCCGCGGAGCGCCGTATACGCGATCGACACGCCGCCGCCGACGGTCAGCGGATCCCTGCACGTCGGGCACGTGTTCTCCTACACGCACACCGATCTGATCGCCCGGTTTCAGCGAATGCAGGGGAAGGCCGTGTTCTACCCCATGGGATGGGACGACAACGGATTGCCGACCGAGCGCCGCGTCCAGAACTACTTCGGCGTGCGCTGCGATCCCTCGCTGCCGTACGACCCTGCGTTCGCGCCCCCCGAGAAGCCGGGGAAGAGCGCCGTTCCCGTCTCGCGTCCCAACTTCATCGAGCTCTGCGCCAGGCTGACGGCTGAAGACGAGAAGGCATTCGAGCGGCTCTGGCGGTATCTCGGGCTCTCGGTCGACTGGCAGATGACCTACGCCACGATCGACCGGCGATCCCAGCGCGTGTCCCAGCTGTCGTTTCTGCGCCTGCTCCAACGCGGGCTCGCGTATCAGCTCGAAGCGCCGACGCTGTGGGACGTGGACTTCCGCACCGCGGTGGCGCAGGCGGAGCTCGAAGACCGCGAGCAGCCCGGCGCGTATCATCGCATCCGTTTCGCGCGGTCCGGCGGTGGCTCCATCGAGATCGACACGACGCGGCCGGAGCTGATCCCCGCGTGCGTGGCGCTCGTCGCCCATCCCGACGACGAGCGGTACCGGCCGCTGTTCGGCTCCGAAGTCGCCACGCCGCTCTTCGGCGTCCGCGTGCCCGTGAGGGCCCATACGCTGGCCGATCCCGAGAAGGGAACCGGCGCGGCGATGATCTGCACGTTCGGCGACGTCACCGACGTGGTCTGGTGGCGGGAACTCGGACTGCCCGTCCGGGCCGTGATCGGGCCGAATGGCGCGCTCCGGCCCGTCAAGTGGGGCGGCCCAGGCTGGGAATCGAACGACGCCGCCCGGGCGCAGGAGAGCTACGATCAGCTGGCCGGGCTCTCGGTCGTCAAGGCGCGCGCCCGGATTGTCGAGCTGCTTCGCGAGAGTGACAGCCTCGTCGGAGACCCCAAGCCCATCACGCACGCCGTGAAGTTCTACGAGAAGGGCGATCGACCCCTCGAGATCGTCACGAGCCGCCAGTGGTTCATCAAGACGATGGAGCACCGCGACGCGCTGTTGAATCGCGGGCGCGAGTTGAGCTGGCATCCGCCGTACATGCAGGCGCGATACGAGAACTGGATCAACGGGCTGGCCGGCGACTGGTGCATCAGCCGGCAGCGGTTTTTCGGCGTGCCGTTCCCGCTCTGGTACCGGATTCGTCCCGATGGCACGGTCGATCACGAGGCACGCCTCGTGCCCGACGTCCACCGGCTGCCGATCGATCCGTCCACTGATGTGCCCGAGGGCTGTTCCGCCGATCAGCGCGATCAGCCGGGCGGGTTTACCGGCGATCCCGACGTGATGGACACCTGGGCGACTTCGTCGCTGTCGCCGCAGATCGCCGCACGCTGGGAGGAAGATCCGGATCTGTTCGCGCGCGTGTTCCCGATGGACCTCCGCCCGCAGGCGCACGACATCATCCGCACCTGGCTCTTCACCACGGTCCTGAGATCCGACTTCGAGCACGGAACCCTCCCCTGGACGAACGCGGCGATCTCCGGGTTCGTGCTGGATCCCGATCGCAAGAAGATGTCGAAATCCAAGGGCAACGTCGTGACGCCCATGGGGCTGCTCGAGGAGCACGGATCCGACGGCGTGCGCTACTGGGCGGCCAGCGGCCGGCCGGGAACGGACACTGCGTTCGACACCGGCCAGATGCGAGTGGGCCGGCGGCTTGCGATCAAGCTGCTGAACGCCTCCAAGTTCGTCCTGTCGCGCCCCGATCCATCCGGCCCCGTGACCGCGCTCGTGGACCGGGGTCTCCTGACGATGCTCTCGAGGGTCGTCGCGGAGTCAACGGACGATCTCGCGAACTACAACTACACGCGCGTGCTCGAGCGGTCCGAAACGTTCTTCTGGAACTTCTGCGACGATTACCTGGAGCTCGTCAAGAGCCGTCGCTACGGGGATCAGGGACAGTTGCTCGCCTCGTCGGCGAACGGCGCCCTGCTGACGACGCTCTCCGTCGTGCTTCGGATGTTCGCGCCGTTCCTGCCGTTTGCGACCGAGGAAGTGTGGTCGTGGTGGCGGTCAGGATCCGTGCACGCGTCCCGGTGGCCGGCGCCCGACGAGATTCTCGCCGCCTGCGAGCCGCGCGCGGCTGATGACCGCGGGGTCCAGGCGCTACAGTTTGCCAGTCAGGTGCTGGGGGCGATCCGCAAGAAGAAGTCGGAAGAGCAGCGGCCGCTCAAGACCCCGGTCGCCCGGGCCGTCATTCGGGCGCCCGAACGGGACCTCGCGCATCTGCCGGACGTCGAGCGCGATCTGCGCGCCGCCGGCCTGATCGAACAGATCCAGACCCTCGTGTCTGAGGTTCTGCAGGTCGATGTCGATCTCGCGCAGCCGCCCCCCGCGCCTGGAGAGCGTCAGGGATGAAGCGCGTGCCGTTCGAACCGCTGGATCCCTCCAGTTATCGCGAGCTCGTCCGCCGCGCGCTCGCCGAGGATCTCGGCTGGGGTGATGTCACGACGGAAGGGACGATCGACGCCAATCAGCGAGCGCGCGGTGTGGTCGTGGCGCAATCGTCGTGTATCCTCGCCGGCCTCGAGATCGCCGCCGAAGCCTTCCGGCAGCTCGATCCGGCCGTCAGGTTCACGTGCCGCCGCAAGGACGGCGATCGTTGCGATCAGACGACGACGGTGGCCGAGCTGCGCGGCTCGGCCGCAGCCATGCTGACGGCGGAACGCACGGCGCTGAACTTCGTGCAGCGGCTTTCGGGCATCGCCACGCTGACCCGCCGGTTCGTGGACGCCGCCGGCGGGAGAATTGCCGTGCTCGACACGCGCAAGACCACGCCCACCCTGCGCGCGCTCGAGAAGTACGCGGTGCGGGCTGGCGGCGGCGTCAACCATCGAAACGGGTTGGACGATGCCATCCTGATCAAGGACAATCACATCCGCCTGGCCGGCGGCCTGGCGGCTGCAGTCGGCCGGATGAAGTCGGCGAACCAGCAGATGCCGCTGGAAGTCGAGGCGCAGAGCCTGCCGGATGTGGACGCGGCCATTGCCGCGGGTGCCGACATCATCCTGTTGGACAACCTCGCCGTCGAGGAGATCCGCGACGCCGTTCGCCGGGTCGCGGGACGAGCCCAGATCGAGATCTCCGGCGGCGTGACCCTCGAGCGGATGCCCGAGTTGGCGCAGACGGGCGCCGATTACGTCTCGGTCGGCGCGCTGACGCATTCAGCGCCGGCCGCGGATCTCAGCCTCGAACTCGAGCCGGATGTCTGAACCCGTGCCTTCCGAACTGGTGCACGCGCTGGCTGGATCGACACGCCGGCTGCCGTTCGGGGCACCCATCCACTACTACCCGGAAACACGGTCGACCAACGACGTTGCGGCGTTCCTCGCAGAGCGTGGCGCGCCCGAAGGCGCAACGGTGATCGCGTCGGCGCAGACCGCAGGGCGAGGGCGGATGGGCCGTGGGTGGTACTCGCCGCCTGACGCCGGACTCTACGTGTCGGTGATCTGCAGGAACGCCGCGGCGGCGCCGTTCCTGACACTGGCAGGCGGCGTCGCGGCTGCCGACGGCATCCGCTCAGCGACCGGTCTGCCGGTCGAGATCAAATGGCCCAACGACGTCGTGATCGCGGTGACGGCCGGACGGACGCGCCGCAGGAAAGTGGCAGGCGTGCTCGCCGAGGCCGCCTCGGACGGCGCGCGATTGCGCTACGTGGTCCTTGGTTTCGGCATCAACGTCCGTCCGTCTGCCTATCCCGCCGACGTCGCGGACCGCGCGACCTCGCTGGAGTCGGAGCTGGGAAGAGCGGTGGATGCCGCACACGTGCTCGTGGGCGTTCTCGACGCGTTGGGGACACACTATCGGGCGCTCGCGGACGGCCGGAGAGCGGACCTGCTCGCGCGCTGGCGCGAGCTGGCGCCCTCCTGCTCGGGCGCGCGGGTCGAGTGCGAGACCGGTCGCGGCCGGGCGCCGGGGATTACCGCCGGTCTCGCCGACGATGGCGCGCTGCTGGTGCGAATCGGAGATCGGGTCGAGCGGATCCTGTCCGGGGAAGTGGTTTGGAAAGTTTGAAGTCTGAAGTTTGAAGTTTGAAAGGATGTTTCGAACTTCAGACTTCAGACTTCAGACTTCAGAATATGTTGCTCGCGATTGACGTAGGCAATACCAACATCGTGGTGGGGGTGTTCGAGGGGATCCGCCTGGCCAAGAGCTGGCGTCTGGCGACGCTGCGCGAGCGGACGGCGGACGAGATCGGCATTCTCCTGACGCAGCTCTTCGACTCGAGCGGGCTCGCCCGCGGCGGGGTCTCTGGCATCATCGTCGCCTCGGTGGTGCCGCCGCTGACGGCAACGATTGAAGAAATGGCACGCGAGTATTTCGGGTGCGAGCCGCTCACGGTGGACGGCGGCATGAACGTCGGCATGCCGGTGCTGTATACGCCTCCCTCGGACGTCGGCGCCGATCGCATCGTCAATGCTGTCGCGGCCTACGAGACGTACGGACGCGACGCCCGCGTGCCGGTCATCGTCGTCGATTTCGGCACGGCGACGACTTTCGACGCCATCTCCGCGGTGGGGGAGTACGTGGGGGGCGTGATCTGTCCTGGGATCGGGATCTCAGCCGACGCGCTTTTCCAGCGCGCCGCGCGGCTGCCGCGCGTCGACGTCCGGAAACCGCCCTCCATCGTCGGGCAGACCACGGTGACGTCGATGCAGGCGGGCCTGTTCTTTGGCTATGTGTCGATGGTGGATGGGATCGTGCAGCGCATGCGGGTCGAGCTGCGTGCGGGCGACCGCGCCGTTT
>Ga0268386_10004721_pt1 | contig 10070 bp, 9 predicted proteins | sample RVTome_15_FD_200260 | JGI IMG/M metagenome (GOLD analysis project Ga0268386, IMG submission 200260) | Soil microbial communities from uranium-contaminated site in the Upper Colorado River Basin, Wyoming, United States - RVT150D86... ...
CGTCACGATCAGAAAATCCGGACCGCAGGCGACGCGCAGGGCGCGGGCCTCGCCGACGCTGCACACGACGCCGTCCACGCCCGATTCCTTTGCAAGCCCGGCGATCCGTCCCGCCGTCGCCTCGACACCGCCCGCCACCGACCCGAACACGGACGCCAGGGCCGCGTCGTCGAGCGAAGTCAGTACGGTGATCGCCAGCAGACGCAGCGGCCGCGGACCTCGCGCCTCCGACGCGGCTTCGGCGGCGGCGTGCAGCATCGCCTCGCCACCGGACCCGTGAAGCGTCAGCAGCTCCGCACCGAGCCGCGCCGCCGAGCGCACGGCCCCCGCCACCGTGTTCGGGATGTCGTGCAGCTTGAGGTCGAGAAACACGTGTCGTCCCTCGTCCACGAGGCGTTCAACCACCGGCGGACCCGCCCGGGTGAACAGCTCGAGACCGACCTTGACCCAGGTTCCCGCCGGCAGTCGCTCGACCAGCCGGAACGCCTCGTCCGGCTCCGGGAAGTCGAGCGCCACGATCACTTCGGGCGCGACGGCGGATCGGGTCATTCGGGTACCTCGACGGCGCCGACGAGCTCGGCCAGCCGCGCCGTACCGGTGCGTTCGAGATACGCCTCGAGCCCGCGATGCACGCCGATCGCCGCCTCGGGATCGACGAACAGCGCCGTCCCGATCTGCACGAGACTGGCACCGGCCAGCACGTACTGGAGCGCGTCGGCGCCGGAGCGGATGCCGCCGATCCCGATGATCGGCAGGTCGACCGCGCGGGCGGCGCACCAGGTGAGATAAACGCCCATGGGGAGGATGGCGGGCCCACTCACGCCTCCGCTGCGGTTGCCGATCACCGGACGGCGGGTCTCAACGTCGATCAGCATGCCCGGGAACGTGTTGATCGCGCTCAGCCCGTCCGCCCCCGCCTCCTCGCACACCCGGGCATACAGGCCGATGTCCGGGACGTTCGGAGTCAGCTTCACCACCAGCGGGCGGTCCGTCGCTGCACGCACACGGCCGACGAGGGCCGCCAGGGCCTTCGGGTCGGTACCGAACAGGGTTCCGCCGTCCACGTTCGGACAGGAAACGTTGATCTCGTATCCGAGGAACCCGTCGGCGTCGTCGAGGCCGCCCACCACGGCCGCGAATTCGTCCGCCGTGTGGCCGACGACGTTCACGAGCACGTGGGCCCGCTCGAGGTTCGCGGCCAGCCATGGCAGCTTCTCGGCGCGGAACCGGGCCAGACCCACGTTCTGCAGCCCGATGGCGTTGATCATGCCGCCCGGCGTCTCCGCCACCCGATGCGGAAGATTCCCTGGTCGCGGCTCGACGCTGACCGCTTTGGTGACGAGCCCCCCGAGCTCGTCCAGCGGGATCAGATCGGCGTACTCCTGCCCGTATCCGCAGGTACCGGAGGCGAGGAGGACGGGGCTGTGGAAGTCGACTCCGAACAAGGTCTGCGACAGCGGCGCGGCGTCCACGCCGCCGGAATTCATGGCGACCATGCGAGTTCCCGGCGCTCGAACACCGGGCCCTCGGTGCACGACTTGATCCACCTGCCGTCGGACGACCTCACCACGCATCCCTGGCACGTGCCGATTCCGCACCCCATGTGCTCCTCCACCGACACCTGCAGCCGGAGATCCGCCTCGCGCGCCAGGCGTTCGAGCGCCCGCAGCATCGGAGTGGGTCCGCAGCCGAACAGTTCGGGACGCTTCGCAGCGTCGATCCCATCGAGCACGAGCCCGGCGCGGCCGACGGAACCGTCTTCGGTGAACACCTCGGGACGCACGCCGGTGAGCCGCTCGACGAGGTCCGGATCGAATACCCGATCGGCCGACCGTTCACCATACAGCAGCGCGACGTCCGCTCCACGACCGCGTGCCTCCGGAACGAGGAACAGAAACGGCGCCAGCCCGACCCCCCCCGCCACGCAGACGAGAGACCGCCCGTCCGCGACCGAGAACCCGCGGCCCAGCGGGCCGAGCAGGAGGGCCTCGTCGCCGGGCCGGAGGGCGGCGAGCCGTCGGGTTCCCATGCCGAACTCCCGGACCAGCAGGCCGATCCGACCGTCGCCGCCGCGCCAGCCGATGCTGAACGGCCGCGGAAGAAACGGAGCGTCGAGGTGGTCGAGTCCGAATCCGATCATCACGAACTGGCCGGGAACGGCGGTGGCCGCCAGTTCCGGTGCATCGAGCTCGAGCCACCACGTCGCGGCGGCGGCAGGTGTGTTGTCGAGAACCCTCACCCGGCGGCGCAGCGGCCGGGCCATCAAAACTCCACGTCGGGCTGATCCGGTTCGACCTCGTCATCTTCGTCCGGCTCGGCGTCGTCGGCTGTGTCGGACGGAGCCACGAGAACCGCCGTCGTGTCGTACAGCATGCGAATCTCGATCAGGCGCCGCCGCAGCTCGCGCTCCGCCTCGACGTATGCCGAGTCGAGGTTCACACTACGCGGAAGCTCCATGACGCTGGCCCGGTACGGATCCGTAGCGGGCAGCGCGGCCATATAGGTCCGTAGCCGTGCGTCGGTCTCGGCCCCCCGGTCCTCGGCCCATTCGCCGGCCGGCCACTCCGAATGGAGCATCGCGCCGGCGATCGCCTTCGCGCGCCACGGGGAATCGGGCGCCAGCTCGACATAGCGAAGGTACAGTCCGCGAGCGACCCGCCTGGCGCCGAGCTGGCCGCCCGCGATCTCCGCCGCCCGCAGCGCCGCCTCCGCCGCCGAAGCTCCGCGGGTCTCGAGCGCCTCGATCAGGTTCGCGAACTCCACTACCAGCGCTTCGAGGCGGGCCGCGTCGGCCGAGACCCCGGGCTTCGGAATCGAGCGTGCGCGACCCAGCCCCTGTCGGGTCTCGACGACGTCGGCCGGGCGGGCGGCCGTCGCGATGCGCAGGCGAGCGGCGCGATAGTCCGCCTCGACGGCATATCGGCCCTCGGCGGCACGGGCGCCGTCGTAGGCCGCCAGCGCGCCGTCGCGATCACCGACGACCTCGCGGGACAGGCCGCGATAGTAGTCGAGCAGCGCTCGCTTCGTCGCCGTCAGCTCCGACTCGGAAAGCTGCTCGGTCAGGGTGGCCTCGAGCGCCTCGGGCGCCCGGTGAGCCAGCGAGTCGAGGTGCTCGTCCATCCCGATCTCGAAGCTCGCGAAGCGGTCCTCGCGAATCACCCCACCGGTGATTCGCACCGCGTCCTCGTGACGTCCGGCCTCCGACAGTCCCCGCGCCAGGTCGATTCGCACTTCGCGCGTGAGCCGTTCCTGCCGGCCGGCCGCCTCGAGGTCGGCGGCGGCGAGGTCGCTCCGGCCCAGCTCGAGGTGCGCAAGACCGCGGTCGAACAGGAACAGCGCCCGGTCCTCGTCCGACGGCTCGCTCTCGAGGCCGCGCGTGAGCAGCCGCTCCGCCTCGGCGAACTCGCCGAGATTGCGACGGGCGATGCCCTCGAGCCCGGCCGCGATACCGAGCAGGCGCGGATCGTCGGTCAGCCCCGCCACGCTGGCCGCCGTCGCCGCCGCCGGTTCCCAGCGGCTGCCCCGCGCGATCTCCGCGCGCGCCTTCAACACGGCCGCGGGCGCGGCGTACTTGCTGTCCGCGTGCTTCGCGACGACCCGCTCCGTCTTCGAGATCACGCTGTCGTACCATACGTTGGCCTCACCCCGAGCGCCGGCTCGCCGCCGATCTTCGGCCCGCTCGTACGCCTGCTCGGCATCGTACATCGAGTTGTAGTAGATGCAGGAGACCGGCAGCAGCAACGCGGCCAGCAGGAGGCGCCCCGGAGGAGTCGTCACTCAGCGCCCCCCCAGAAGGGCGTCCAGCCGGTCCTGCTTCTCGTCCAGGTAGCGCCGGATCGCCGTGGCGACCGCTTTCGCCATCGTGCGCTGATGCCGCGAATCTCGCAGTCGCCGCTCGTCGTCCGGGTTGGTGATGAACCCGAGCTCGACGAGTACGGTCGGCATGTTCGAGGTCGCGCGCATCAGCACCCAGTACGGACCGGGCCGGACGCCTCGGTCGGGGCTGTCGACCACGCGACGCAGCTCGTTCTGGATGAATCCGCCGAACCGGACCGACTCCTGCAGGTGCGTCCCCTGGTCGAGACCGGCGAGAATGAACTCGAGCTGGTCGATGTCGGGGCCGTCGCGGTTCTCGGCGCCGGGCACCGTGTTCTCACGAATCGCGCGGCGGCGGCCCTCCTCCGTGCGCGACGCGCCCAGGAAGTACGTGGTGAAGCCGCGCGCCGACGTTCCGGATTCCTGGGCGTCGACGTGAATGGACACGAACATGTCCCCCTCGCGCTCCACCGCCATCAACGGTCGATCGGGAACGTCGATGAACTCGTCGCCCGTCCGCGTGAGCCACGGATCGATGCTTTCGACCCCCTGGAGCTCCTCGTAGATCATGCGGGAGATCGCCAGGGTCAGATGCTTTTCCTGAGTGCCGCTTCGCGGGCTGACCGTGCCCGGATGCCGCCCCCCGTGCCCGGGATCGATCACCACCCGCCACGGACCGGGACGACGTGTCGTCTCGCCTTCGACGACGGGGGGAATCGCCTCGGCCGACGCGCCGGCGGTCGAACCACTTGAAGCACCACCTCCGGCTGCGGCGGGGGAGCCGGCGCCGCGGCGGCCGAACTCCGGGCGTTCGAGCAGCTCGGCGGGCACGTGCAGGAGCCCGGCTTCGAGAAACGGCGGATTTACGAGCTGCACCAGGGTCTCGCCGATGCGCACGAACGGCGAACCCGGGCGAAGCTCGACGGGATCACCGCTCGCCGCCACCCCCGTGCCGAACCCCGAGCGGTAGCTCGTTTCGCTGACGATCGTGGCCGGAAGCTCCGTCCACACCCGCGTGGAGTACTCGCCGGCCGCTCCGTCCTGCGCGAAACCGAACGACGGTCCGCCGACCGCGAAGGCGAGGCCGAGCACGACCTGCCGGCTCAGCCGCCGCACGGCGCACCACCCGTCATTTCCCCTTCCTCGACCTGAGCGCACGATCCACCTCCCGCTGCATGACTTTGCGTTTCATCGTCTCCCGCTTGTCGTGCAGCTTCTTACCCCGGGCGAGGCCGAGGGTCACCTTCGCCCGCCCGCGGGTGAAGTGGAGGTCGAGGGGCACCAGCGTGAGCCCGCGCTCCGCCGTCCGCGCCGCGAGGCGCTCGATCTCCCTCCGATGCGCCAGCAGCTTGCGCGGTCGCTTCGGATCGGGCACGTCGATCGACGCCTGCTCGTACGGATTGATGTGCAGGTTGTAGAGCCAGAGCTCACCGGCGTCGACCCGTGCGAACGCGTCGGTGAAGTTCGCGTTGCCCTCACGCAGCGACTTCACTTCGGCACCCACGAGAACGAGGCCCGCCTCGAGCTCTTCGAGAATCTCGAACTCATGGCGAGCCTTGCGGTTGCGAATCACGAGCTTTCGGCCTTCGGCCGTACGCGCCACCTGACCTCCAGAAGCCACACTGCGGATGCTACGGGACGCGACGAATGTAGACGGCGGGCGGGGGGCACGCCACCGAGCCACGACCGGTCGGCCGACGGCCTCAGACGTTCTCGAACACCTCGCGCTGGTGCCGCATCACGCGTCGGAGGCCGAGCACCTTGGCCACCTCCGCGCCCAGCACGAACAGGATCGCCGTGTAATAGACCGTCACCACGAACAGGACCGCCGTGGCGAGATTCGAGAAGATCTGTGAGAAGTCGGCGACTTCGGTCAGATAGATGCTGAGTCCATACTTCACGATCTCGAATCCGACGGCGGCGACGAAGGCCGCCTCGGCCGCGGGTCGCCAGCCGAGGCTCGTAGCCGGCACGAACCGGTAGATCAGCAGGAACATCAAGAGGATGACGAGAAAGGCCGTGACGTAGCCGAGCACGCTGAGTATCGGCCCGGCCGGCAGCGAGAGCTGGTTGAGCAGGCGCGAACCGGCGGTGCGGCCTCCGGTCGTGATCCCGACGTTAGCCAGCAACAGGAGCGTCGCCGCCACGACGAGCTGGACGTCGATCCATTTTCCGCGCAGGATACCCGGGACCTCGCGCAGGTCGAACACCGAATCGAGGACGTGTCGCAGGGCTCCGAACAGGCGGGTAGAGAACCACAGGAACAGCACGGCGCTGATCGGAGTGGCCGAGCGCGACACGTCCGCCAGCTCGAGCAGCGACGACCACACGTCGCGCCTGACCTCGCCGCCGACCGGGAGATATCCGGCCACCCAGTCCAGGGCGGCGTCGGCCCCCATCGACAGGGTCGGCGACAGGAGGGCGGACGCGGCGGCGACGAGCAGCAGGAGAAACGGCACGGCCGCCATCAGCAGACTGAACGTGAGCCCCGAGGCGAGGAAAAAGATGTTGTCGGCGCCCGCCTGATCGTACACCTCGCGTGCGAACTCCGGCAGGCCTTTGAATCCGGCCTCGAACCCTGGGACGCGAGTGCCGGCCGAGCGATTCAGAACGGCGATCCGGACCGCGTCAGCCGGCGACTTCGTCCGTATCGGCGTCCGCCCGGGCGGCCTCGGCGATGTCGTCGGCCGCGTCCGCCGCGTCCTCGGCGACCCGCGCGACCTTCTCGCGATACTCCTGCTTCGTCTCGGTCACCCGGCGGTCGAGGTCTTCACGCGCTTTGCGCGCCGCTTCGCGACCGGCGCGCACGGCCTCTTCGGCCTGGGTGCGGCGCTGGCGCAGATCCTCCCGCGCCGTGTCGATGCGCGTCGACACCTCGTCGCGCACCCGGTCGTAGCCGCGGCCCATCTCCCGCTTCGCGTCGTCGAGCCGGGTCTCGGCATCGTCGCGCAGCCGGCGCAGGCCGTCGCGCAGGTCGGCCTGCGTCTCCTCGCCGGACTTCGGCGCGTAGAGCAAGGCGACGGCGGCGCCCAGAAGGGCGCCACCGAGGAACGCGCCGAGGGAGGATCCGCGGCGTTCAACGACTACATAAGGTGTGTCTTCCATGTCGGGCATGTCTTCCGTCACCGGTTTCTGCCTGGGGATCGGCGGTGGTTCCCACAACATCGGGCGAGCCGCAATCTAATCGATCGGCACGGCCGGTTCAACGAGAATCGGACTCGGCCGCCTCCGCGTCCTCCACCACCCTGGCGTAGGCGTCGGCGTCCCACATCGGCGGTTCGTCGTCGTCGGCGATCGCCAGGCCCGTGTAGAACACCAGCTTGCCGATCCGCGACATCTTCTCGTAGTCGATGCTCTCGATCTCGTCGGACACCTGATGATAGTCCTGGTGGACCCCGTTGAAGAAGAACAGGATCGGAACACCCTTGCGGGCGAAGTTGTAATGGTCCGAGCGCGTGTAGAAGCTCTCCTCCGGCCACAGGTCGTCGATCACGGCCATCTCGAGTTCCGGGTGCGCCACCGCGATCGACTCGACGAGCGGGCCCAGGGTCGATTCCTGCTTCCCGATCGCGACGATCGTGTCGGACCAGTTCCGGCCGATCATGTCCATGTTCAAGTTGGCGACGGTCGTCTCGAGCGGCACGGCGGGATTCTCGGAGTACCACTGCGAACCGAGAAGTCCCCGCTCCTCGCCGCTCACCGTGAGGAACACCAGCGACCGCCGCGGTCTCGTCTCGAGAGACGCGAAGGCCTCGGCCAGCTCGACGATCGTCACCGTGCCCGAGCCGTCGTCATCGGCACCGTTGAATATCGAGTCGGCCCCCGGAGCGGCATCGTCGTCGATGCCGAGATGATCCATGTGGGCGGTGAACACGACGTACTCGCCCGCCAGGTCGGGATCGGACCCGTCGAGAATACCGATCGTGTTGGGGGCGGTTTCGGTGCGGATCTCCGCCCGGGTGCGGAGCGCCGCGGACCACCCGGAGGCGTCGGCCGCGCCGCTCAGCAGAGCGGAGACCGGGGCGGGCAGGCGCGAATGGACGAGGTAGACAACGGGGGCCGCCGACTCCGCCGGCTCGCCCACTGTCGTCCGCTCGCCGTCGAGGAAGCGGCGCAGGCGATCGAGGAACGAATCGGGCACGTCGAGCGACAGCAGGAAGCCGGCGGGCTCTCCCTGGAGCATCGCCCCGAGACCGCCGCCAAACACCTGCTGAAGGTTGTCGAGAGTCACTCGAATCGCCACGATCCGCCCGGTCACGTCGGGCCCGTCGGCTCCGACCTCGTAGACGACGACGTCACCCGAACCCTCGGCCGCGGCCGACTCGTACTGCGCCAGGTAGTCGGTGCCGAATTCCAGCTCCCACTCACCGTCCGGGCCTTCGATCGTCACCTGGTGGTCGGCTGGATCGCCGGCCCGCATCGCGGTCAACGGATACTCCTGCTGCCAGCCGCCGTCGGCGGCGCCCGGACGCAGCCCGAACGACTCGTACTGGCCGGCGATGTATTCCGCCGTTCGGCGCAGCCCGGGGCTCGGCGTATCGCGCCCGCCCATAGAATCATGCGCCACGATCGCCAGGCGCTCGCGCAGATCGTCGACGGTGATCGTCGCGGCGGCGGCCCGCGCCTCGGCATCGATCACCTGTGCGCCGAGCGACGACGGCGTCGCCAGCCCGCTCGCGGCAAGCGCCAGCGTCACCACCCACGCGGCCCGACCAACCACCCGACCCGTTATCCTCATCTCACAGCCTTTCGATTGCGCGTCAGGAACTTCACCGGGGTCACCGAGTGTACGGTGAGCCCCGGTCTCGAAACTCCAGCTCGGAACGTATGCTGTACGAATGAACACGCGAAGCGGCCCGGGGGCTGAGCCGACGGCACGGCGCCCCGATCTCATGGCCCCCCTCCACGTCTCGGCCCTCGGCCGACTCGAGTTCGTCGCGCGCTCCGTCGTCGATGGATTCCTGATCGGCCTCCATCGATCGCCGCACCGTGGCTTTTCCGTCGAGTTCGCCGAGAACCGGCCGTACTACCCGGGCGACGACATTCGGTTCGTCGACTGGAAGATGTACGGCCGTTCCGATCGCTACTACGTCAAGCAGTTCGAGGAAGAGACGAACCTTCGCGCATACCTGGTGCTCGACACGAGCGAGTCGATGGCCTGGGTGTCGGACCCCGAGCGCTTCGTCACCAAGCTGGCCTACGCGCGGCTGCTGGCCGCCTCGCTGTCGCTCCTGCTCCTGAGGCAGGGCGACGCGGTCGGGCTGATCGCGTTCGACGAGGAGATCCGAACCCACGTGGAAGCGCGCGGCGTTCTCCGGCACGTGAACCGCCTCGTACGCGAGCTCGAGGCGCTGGACGGCGGCGGCGGCACGGGCGCCGAGCGGGCCCTCGGCGACGTCGCTGTCCGCCTCCGTCGACGGGGTCTGGTCGTGCTCCTGTCGGATCTGCTGGTGGCCCAGCAGGCCACGCGCGATGCCCTGCACTACCTCCGACACCGCGGCCACGAAGTGCTGGTGTTCCATCTGATGGATCCGGCCGAGCGGGACCTGCCGACGGCGGGTGACGCGTTGTTCTTCGATCCCGAGACCGACGAGGAGCTCCGCACGAGCAGCTCCGCCCTGCGGCGTGAGTACGGGCGCGCCGTCGAGGAGGCGATCGGCGATTGGCGCCGGGTCTGCCGCGCCATGGGCGCCGACTACGAGCTTGTCACGACCGACACGCCGGTGGGCCACGTGCTGCGGCGTTACCTCGAGAAGCGCGCCCGCCTCGGATGAACCTGCTCCAGCCCCTCGGACTGCTGCTTGCCGGGCTGGCGACCGTGCCGGTGCTGCTGCACCTGTTGCGGCGCCAGTCGGTCCAGCGCATCGCGTTTCCCGCCCTGCGCTACCTGCGCGATGCCGAACAGCGCACGTCGCGGTCGCTGCGCCTGCGTGATTTGCTGCTGCTCGCGGCGCGCGTCGGACTGATCGTGCTGCTCGCCGTCGTCGCCGCCCGACCGCTGGCCGGACGGGGCGACGCCGACGACCACGCGCCGACCGACGCCATCCTGTTGATCGACAACTCCGCCAGCATGGGTCGCGTGCTCGACGGCCGCACGCTGCTCGACCTGCAGCTCGACGCGGCGCGCGCCGCGCTCGAACATGCGGCACCGGCCGACCGGTTCTGGGTGGTTGCGGCCGTGGGCCAACCCCTGGCGGCCGGGGTGTCCGCCGAAGCGGCCCTGTCCGCCCTCGCTTCGCTGCCGGCCTCCGACG
>Ga0268386_10004722_pt1 | contig 10070 bp, 9 predicted proteins | sample RVTome_15_FD_200260 | JGI IMG/M metagenome (GOLD analysis project Ga0268386, IMG submission 200260) | Soil microbial communities from uranium-contaminated site in the Upper Colorado River Basin, Wyoming, United States - RVT150D86... ...
CCGACTCGCAGACGCATTCGGAGACGCGTCGTTCAACACGTCGAAGCTGCTGACTCCTACCGATCAGGCAACGCCGCTGACCCCCGAGACCGAGCGCATCGTGAGTGAGGCGTTCTCCGGCGCCCTGCAGCGCGTGTTCTGGGTGGCCGTCGTGGTCGCGGTCATCGGCCTCGTGTGCACGCGGCTCATGCCGAAGGGCTCCGCCGCCGCGATCCGCGACGAAGCGCGCGCCGATGCCAAGCTCGACGCCGTGGGACCCGACGGCGAGACCTTCGCAGTCGCGCGCCAGACTTGACTCGGGAGCGCGACCTGGAGGTGACATGCCCGAGCTGCCGCAGATGCAGGCGCTCGCCGAACGTCTGAGCGAAGCGATCGGCGGCCACGCGCTCGAATCGTACGAGCCGCTCGGCTTCACCGCCCTGAAGACGGTCGTTCCCCCACCAGACACGCTCGTGGGCCGCACACTCGAGCGGGTCGACCGGCGCGGCAAGTACCTCGTGATGGAGTGGGGCGACGGCCTGCGCGTGCTGCTGCACCTGTCACAAGCGGGCCGGGTCGATGTGGAGGAGAAGCCGAAGAAGACGCGCCCGAAGGGCTCGGTGGTGCGGTGGCGCTTTGCGGACGGGCCCGCGGTCCTCGTGCGCGAGCACGGGACGGAGCGAAAGGCCGCCTGGTGGGTGCTCGCGTCCGGAGACGACGGCCCACTCGAACGCCTCGGGCCTGAGCCCGACTCCGAAGAGTTCTCCGAGCTCGTGCTGCGGGGCGACGACAGCCGGCGCATCCACACGTGGCTCCGTGACCAACGGACCGTCGTGGGGGTCGGCCGCGGGTACGCCGACGACGCGCTCTGGCGCGCGCAGCTCTCGCCGTACGCGACGCTCAAGCAGCTCGACTCCGACGAGCGCCAGCGGCTGCTCGACGCGGTGCGGGGCGTGCTCGCCGATGGGCTCGTCAAGGAGCGCGAACGGACCGGCGGCCTCTCCGAGCCCAAGCTCGGCACCAACTTCGAGATCCACGGCCACTTCGGTGATCCGTGCCTGCGCTGCGGCACCAGGCTCGAGCGCGTCTCGTACGAGTCCCACGAAGTCGCCTACTGCCCGAAGTGCCAGACCAACGACAAGCTCCTCGCCGACCGCAGGATGTCCCGCCTCCTCAAGTAGCGGGTCACCAGCCGCGGGTGCCGGGGCCGCCCTTGAAGGGGCCCTCGATATCGGCGGTGATCCAGCCGCCGTAGAAGTCGCCGGGTTGCGGGGTGACGAGCTCGTCGTCCACGAAGCACGCGTCCATCCGACCGGCGTAGAACGCGACGTGGTCCTTGATCGCCGCGAACGCGGGGCTGGGGTCGGTGTAGCCCCACGCCGCTTCGTTCACCTCTCGATCACCGCCGAGCACCTTGAAGTAGTGCGCGCGGCCCTTGAACTCGCAGAAGGACGCGCCCTCCGCGGGTTCGAGCACGCCGGCGCGCACGTCGTCGGGCGGGAAGTAGTAGTTGGGCGGATGGCTGGTTTCGAGCACCCGGTAGGCCCGCCGGGTCTCCGCGATCACCTCACCGCCGAGCACGACCTTCAGGTGCTTGGTTGTCGGCTCGAGGCGCGGCGGCCGCGGGTACTCCCAGACCGAGTCCGCGGTCGCCTCAGGCATCGCGCACGAGCTCGCGCACGTGGGCGAGCCGCTCGAACGAGCGCAGCACCTCGTCCTGATCGTCGACCAGGTGGCGGACGATGACGTCCGTGTAGCCCATCTGCGCGTAGGCGGCGAAGCGCTCCGCCACCTCTTCGACGCTGCCGTACGTGCACGCCTCGGGGCGAAAGCCGCGGTACCCCGCCGCGATCACGGGCTTGGCCAGGCGCGCGGCCTCGGCGGAATCGGGGCCCACGTGCACGTCGCGGCGGATAGCCACCGCGGTTGGCGTGCGGTCGTGGCGATCGCACGCCGCGCGGTACTCCGCCGCCTGGTCGCGCGCCTCATCGGGAGTGACGCCGGCGTCCGCCATCCAACCGTCTCCCAACCGCGCCGCGCGGTCGATCGCCCTGTCCGCGCTCGCGCCGATCCACACCTCGACCGGCTCGGTCGGCACCGGCGCGATCCGCGCCTCGCGTACTTGATACGGCGCATCCATGTTCACCTTCTCGCCAGCGAGCAGGCGGCGGATGATGTCGAGCCCGGCCTCGAAGCGCGACGGTCGCGTCCGCTCGGTCTGGCCCATGGCCGCGAACTGGTGCTCGCCACCCCCGATCGCGCATTGGAGGATGAAGCGACCCTGGGCGATCGACGCCAGCGTGCCGAGCTGCTCCGCCGCGAGCACCGGCGGCCACAGCGGCAGGAGCATGAGGACGCCCGCGGGACGATCGTCCCACTCGGCGAGGAGGCGTCCCATCATCGGGCTGTTCTGGTAGTAGGGGAACGGTCCGGTGGCGTGGTGGTCGCCGATGAAGAGCGAGTCGAGTCCCGCGTCACGCGCCGCGATGGCGCGTTCGATCACCCATCGTGCGCCGAGACGGTGGTCGAGCGGCGCGTACGCGGTCCGCAGGGACGCACCGACGCGCATGTACCCGAGGTTACGTTACCGGCCGCGCCACAGGGTCAGCTGGTGCGGATCGGGCCGGTGTCGGCGACCTCGAAGGCGGTGCCGGGCACGACCTTGAGCTGGTTCAGGTCGTCGTCGTCCCAGCGCGAGTCCGCCGCGCCGGTGATGAACCAGTTCGATCCGTTGTCGGCCACGATCAGGCCGTACTGCTTGAGCGCCTCGAGGATCACCCGCGCCTGGCCGGTGTAGCCGGAGATGTCGTAGCCCGCCTTGAGTCGCAGCCGCAGCCCCATCGGTGGATGGTTCGCGTTCGTGCTCTGGGACGCGTAGTGGGTGGCGGGGTAGATGAAGCCCTTCTGGGTCGTCTTGAACGTGACGCGCAACGCGTGGTCAATCTCGCCGGCCGCCACCTCGTCGTACCGGGCGAGGCCCGCGAAGATCGGCAGTCCCGCCGCGTCGGCCGACGTCCAGGTGTTCGGACGCCGCGCGTTGGAGTTGAGATCCCACACTGCGCCGTTGCTCGCGTCCCAGCGATTCGAACGCGGCCACGAGTTGTACATCTCGTAGAGCTTGCACCCGTCCCGGTCGACCGCGATCACGTGCCTGTCGCCACCACCCTCGATCGGTGCGCCGAGCGGGATCGGGTATGGGCCCGGATCGCTCTCGTCGGGCCAGTCGGTGAACGTCACCGACACCTTCGGCTCGGTGCCCGGCACCGTGATGTACGGGATGCCGTAGACGCCACCGCCGCCGAAGTCGGCGTGGAGGAAGTCGCCGCCGTCCGCGTTGATCTGCGTGATGTAGCCCGCGCTGTTCGGGTGCAACGGGGCCGCAGACACGTCGGTGTTCCACGCGCTGTCGGCGGGGAACACCGGGCACACGCCGAGTGAGCCGTTCTGGTCACCGGTGCCGGCGCCGGGAGGTGGACCACCTGGGGACGAGCCTTGCGGTGGTGGCGGTGCCGGCGGGACGCATGCCGCGGCCAGCATCCCGACCACCAGCACGACCGCCGGCTGCATCCATCGACCGAGCAGCAACATGTGACGAGTATCGGCTGTAGGTCGCCTCGATCTGGAGCGGAAGTCCCGACCTGCGGTCTCATTGACCTGCGGCTTCGCGCACGACGCGTAGCCTCGTTCCGTGCCGTTCCTCGCGTCGATCCCCAGCCCGTCGGACAATGTGATCGACGTCGGGATCTCGCTGCACGTGTACGGCCTGCTCCTCGCGATCGGAGTGATCGTCGCAACGGTGATCGCCGAGCGCCGTTGGAAGCGATGGGGCCACGATCCGCACGAGATCCAGAACATCGCCGTGGTCGTCGTCATCTGCGGCCTGATCGGCGCCCGCCTGTACCACGTTGCGACCGACTACCAGCTCTTCGAAGGCGACTGGCTGCGCGTGCTCGAGGTGTGGAAAGGCGGGCTGTCGATCTGGGGCGTCGTGATGGGCGGCATGATCGGCCTGATCGTCATGTGTCGCATCAAGGGCTACGACGCGCTCGCCTTGATGGACGCGATCGTGCCGGGGCTGGCGGTCGCGCAGGCGGTCGGTCGGTGGGGCAACTGGTTCAACCAGGAGCTCTTCGGCGAGCCCACCACACTGCCATGGGCCCTCGAGATCGATCGCGCCAACCGTCCTGAAGGGTTCGAGAGCTTCGCCACGTTCCACCCGACGTTCCTCTACGAATCGTTGTACATCGTCGTCGTGATCGTGGTGCTGCTCAAGGTGGAGCAGCGCGTCCGGCTCAAGCGCGGCCAGCTCAGCGCGCTGTATGCGATGGGCTATACGTTCGGCCGCTTCTTCCTGGAGCACCTGCGCATCGACGACGCCAACCTGATCCTCGGGTTCCGCGTGAACGCCTGGGTGAGCGCCGCCGCGTTCGCGGCGGGCGGTGCGTGGTTCTGGTGGCTGGCGCGGCATTCCAGCGTCGACGAAGGGAAGTACGTGGCGATTTCGGGGCCGGCCGGGATCGCCGCGTAACGTACGAATCATCGGGATTGGGAACGGAGCAGACGTGACCACCACCACGCCCAGACAAGCAACTGGTACCGCGGCACGCGCGGTTGAAGCGTCGAAGATCTACGGCAGCGGCGAGGCGGCAGTGCGCGCCCTCGACAGCATCGACGTCGAGTTCGAGCGGCACCGCTACACCGCGATCATGGGCCCGTCCGGCTCCGGCAAGTCCACGTTGCTCCACTGCCTCGCCGGCCTCGACCGCGTCACGTCCGGCCAGGTCTACCTCGGCGACATCGAGATCAGTGCGAGCTCGGAGAAACAGCTGACACTCGTTCGTCGGGACCGCATCGGCTTCGTGTTCCAGGCGTACAACCTCATCCCCACATTGACGGCGGCCGAGAACCTCACGTTGCCGCTCGCCCTCGCGGGCAAGAAGCCCGAGCTGGAGCACTACGACCGTGTGGTCGACACGCTGAGCCTCCGCGATCGCCTGTCGCACAAGCCGACCGAGCTCTCCGGTGGCCAGCAGCAACGCGTCGCGGTCGGTCGCGCGCTGATGAGCAAGCCAGAGATCGTGTTCGCCGACGAGCCCACCGGGAACCTCGACTCGAAGTCCAGCGCCGAGATCCTCAACTACATGCGCCAGGCAGTGGACGACCTCGGCCAAACCATCGTGATGGTCACGCACGACCCCAACGCGGCGAGCTACTCCGATCGGGTCGTGTTCCTCGCTGACGGCCACATCGTCGACGATCTGGTGGGCGGGAGCACCGACGCGATCATCGACAAGATGAAGGCCCTCGGGTCCTGAGCTCGAGGTAGTCACCGATGCTGCGGGTCACGCTCAAGAACCTCTTCGCGAGGAAGTTCCGTCTCGTCCTCACCTCCATCGCGGTGATGCTGGGCGTTGCGTTCATGGCCGGCACGTTCGTGCTCACTGACACGCTCGGCAACGTCTTCGACGGCCTCTTCGCCGATGTGAATCGCGGCGTCGACGTCGCTCTGCGCGGGAAGGAGCCGTTCACAGAAACTGCGGGAGGCCCGGGGACGCAGCTTCCGCGCGAGCCATTCGACGCGAGCCTGCTCGCGACCGTCGAAGGTGTCGATGGCGTTCGCGCCGCGGAAGGAAGCGTGGGTGGCCTGGTAGAGGTCGTGCCGCTGCGCCGCAACGGCCAGCCGGCCGACGAGGCGATCGTGCATGGTCAGGCCCCCACGATCGGTGTGACGTGGGGGCCAAACCGCGGCTTGAACCGCGCAGTGGGAGGTGACGGCCGGCCCGAGGTTGGCCGGCGCCCTCGTGCGCCGAACGAGGTTGCGCTCGACGAGGTCACGGCCGAGGAAGCCGGGATCAGCGCGGCCGAAGTGCGCAACTGTGTGCGGACCGGGAGTTGTCGCGCCGCCAGAGTGCAAGTCGTCCCGACGAGTGTTCATCCCCCGCGCACGGTCCGGGTCGTCGCGATCTTCCAGTTCGGGACCGTCGGCAACCTGGCGGGCGCCACGCTCGCGGCGTTCGAGATCGAGACGCTGCAGACGCTCCTGAGCAAGCAAGGCGAGCTCGACGAGATCCACGTCGAGGCGGAGCCGGGGACCTCTGACGTCGAGCTGCGTGACGAGATCCGTGCCAGGGTCAAGAGCGCCGGCATCACCGGGGTCGAAGTTCTCACAGGGAAGCAGCTCGCTGCAGATCAGTCGAACGAGATCCGCGACAACCTGTCGTTCTTCAGCATCTTCTTGTTGGCTTTTGCCGCCATCGCGCTCTTCGTTGGCGCGTTCATCATCTACAACACCTTCTCCATCATCGTCGCCCAGCGCACGCACGAGCTCGGTCTCCTGCGCGGTCTCGGGGCGTCGGGCCGCCAGGTCATGGCCACGGTTGCCGCCGAGGCGTTGGCCGTCGGGCTGATCTCGTCGTTCCTCGGGCTGGTCCTCGGTATCGGCTTCGCGATCGGCTTGCAGGAGCTGCTCAAGACGTTCGACGTGCAGCTGCCGTCCGGAGACACGGTGATCCTCGGCCGCACGATCATCGTGTCGGTCGTCGTGGGGACCGTCGTCACCGTCATCTCCGCCATCTCCCCGGCGCGACGGGCTGCCGCTGTGTCACCGATCGCCGCCATGCAGGCCGGGGCGACCGACGCGAGCTCGGGCAACCGTCGTTACGCCGTCGGCGGCGTGGTGACCGCGATCGGGCTCGTCGCGCTCGGGATCGGCTTGTTCGCGAACGCAGGCGGTTTTCCCGGTGGCGCCGCGGCGCTCGTCGGGTTGGCGGCCGCGATGGTGTTCGTAGGCGTCGCGATGTTGAGCCCCCTCCTCGCGAAGCCAGTGTCGGCCACGGTGGGGTGGTTCCCCGCGCGCTTCCGCGGCACACCTGGGGTGTTGGCGCGCGAGAACGCGACGCGCAACCCGCGGCGAACTGCCACGACAGCAGCCGCGTTGATGATCGGCATCGCCCTGCTCACGTTGGTCGCGATCATGGGGGCGTCGGTCCGTTCCACGCTGAGCGAGGTGCTCGAGAGCGACTTCCGCGCCGACTTCGTGCTGCGGACGAAGAACTTCACTCCCTTCAGCCCGCAATCCGCGGCGGCGGTGCGCGAAGCCCTGCCCGGGGCGCAGGTGACGGAGTTCCGGTTCAGCAACTTCGAGCTCCGCGGCGAGACCGAGAGCTTCCTCGGCGTGACGAAGAACCTCGGGAGCACGTTCAACGTCCACCCACGCGGTGATGCCCTGCAGGCATTCCGCGAGGGCGGCGGGATGCTGGTCTTCGAAGACGCGTACGCGGAGCTGCCCCGCGCGCAACGCCGAACCGGCGTGCTCGAGGTCCGCTTCCGCGACGCGGGCGAGGTCGTCGAGATCCCGATTGCGGGCGTGTTCTCCCAGAAGGACGCCATCGGCAACGACTTCCTCCTCGCGATGCCTGACTACGAGGCGAACATCTCCGACCAGGCTGACCAGTTCGCCGCGGTGACGATCCCGGACGGAATCTCGCTGGATCGCGCCGCGCGTGTGATCGAGAACGCATTGGAGCCGTTCCCGAGTGTCCTCTCCGAGGACCAGGAGGAGTTCAAGGAGAGCCAAGAGGCGCAGGTCGGCCAGTTCCTCAACTTGATCAACGTGCTCCTCCTCCTGGCCATCATCATCGCCATCCTTGGTGTCGCCAACACGCTCGCGCTCTCGATCTACGAGCGAACCCACGAGATCGGTTTGCTGCGCGCTGTCGGCATGACGCGCCAGCAGGTGCGCCGCATGATCCGGTACGAGTCGATCATCATTTCGGTCTTCGGAGCCCTGCTCGGGATCGCGCTGGGCCTGGTCTTCGGGCGTGCGCTCATCGCGGCACTCGAGAGTGACGGCATCCGCTTCGCCCTTTCCGTGAGCGGCCTCGTCTTCATGGTGGTGGGAGCGATCGTCGCCGGTTGGTTTGCTGCCATCGGTCCCGCGCGCCGAGCCGCGCGTCTCGATGTGTTGCGGGCCGTGCAATCGGAATGAGGCGTTCCGGACACCACTCGTAGACTCTGGCGCGTGATCTCCGCCGAAGAGGTGCGCGCCGCGCTCGCCGCTTTGTTACGCCCCCGCGATCCCGACGAGCCCGTCACCGTGCTCGGCGCGGGCCGGGACGACCTCACACCTGGGCGCGCGTACCTCGGCGCCTTGGCCGCCGGCGGCTGGGCGGTGTCGACTTGGCCAGAGGAGTACGGCGGGCGGGGGGCATCACCAGCCGAAGCCGCGGTCGTGGCGCGCGAGCTCGCGGCCTTCGAGCAGCCCGACCTGTACCCGTTCCTCGTCGGCCTGAGCGTGGTTGCGCCGACGTTGCTGGCAACGGCGACGTCCGAGCAGTGTGCACGTTGGCTCCCGACGATCTGCTCGGGCGAGGAGGTCTGGTGCCAGCTCTTCTCCGAGCCGGGCGCAGGCTCCGATCTGGCCAACGTCTCGACGCGCGCCGAGCTCGACGGCGAGGTGTGGCGCGTGACCGGCCAGAAGGTGTGGAGCAGCCGGGCGTACTACGCGCAGCGAGGATTCCTGCTCGCGCGCACCGATCCGTCGGTCTTCAAACATGCGGGGATCACAGCGTTCGGCCTGGACATGCGGGCGTCGGGCGTCGATGTTCGGCCCCTCCGGCAGATGAACGGTGACGCTCACTTCAGCGAGGTGTTCCTCGACGGCGCGGTAGTCGACGACACGGACCGCATCGGCGAGATCGGCGGTGGGTGGGGAGTCGCCCGCACCGCCCTCGCGAACGAGCGGGGCGCGGTGGGTGCCGTGGGCACGGGGATGGGCGCGCCGGGCGAGCGACTGCTCGAGCTCTTCGGCGGGCGCTCGGCCGCGGCGGGAGCCGTGGGGCGCGACCGGGTGATGGATGTCCACGTCGCCAACGAGGTCAACCGGCTGACGATGCGCCGCGCCCGCGACGCGACGAACGCCGGTCGTACCCCGGGACCGGAAGGATCGGGGGCCAAGCTACGCGGCGCGGCCCTCCTCAAGGACACCGCCGACGTGGCGTTGTCACTCCTCGGCCCCGAAGCCCTGACCGGCGACGGCGAATGGCAGACCCTGTTCCTCACCGCGCCGTCCGTCTCCATCCGCGGCGGGACCGACGAGATCCAGCGCAACATCGTGGGTGAGCGTGTGCTCGGCTTGCCCGCCGAGCCGCGCGTCGACGTCGACCGACCGTGGGACCAGACTCCGCATTGAGAAGGGAAGACCAGTGAGTGAAGCATCCGTGTTGCTCGACGTCGGGGACGACGGGGTCGCGCGCCTCACGTTGAACCGGCCCGACGCGGCGAACGCGATCGACCTCGATCTCGCCCGTGCGCTGGCCGACCGAGCCCAAGAGGTCGCGAGCTCGCCGGCGGTGCGCGCGGTCCTGCTCAGCGGGCGCGGCGACCGCTTCTGCGGCGGCGGCGACGTGCGCTCGTTTGCCGCGGCGGCAGGTACCGGTCCCGGCCTCCCGGACGAGCTCACCGGAATCGTCGCCGCGCTCCACGAGGCCATCGAGGCGTTCGCGCGGGTCGACGCACCGATCGTGGCCGCGGTGCAGGGCAGCGCCGCAGGAGCCGGACTCTCGCTCGTCGCACTGTCCGATCTCGTCGTCGCGGGGGCGTCGGCGAAGTTCGTGATGGCGTACACCGCGATCGGACTCACCCCGGACGGCGGGTCCACGTGGTACCTGCCGCGGGTGATCGGGCTGCGCCGTGCCGTCGAGCTCACGCTCACCAACCGCGCGTTGAGCGCGGAGGAAGCACGCGAATGGGGCCTCGTGTCGAGCGTGGTCGCCGACGACGCGCTCGCATCCGAGGTCGACGCACTCGCCACCAGGCTGGCCGCAGGCCCGACGCGCTCCTTCGGTGCCGCGAAGCGCCTCCTTTACGGCTCGTTCGGCGCGCCGCTGAGCCAGCAGCTCGCGGACGAGGAAGCGCAGCTCCTTGCCGCCGGCGGCCGGGACGATGCCCGCGAGGGCGTCACCGCCTTCGTCGAGAAGCGCGCCCCGGGGTTCACCGGCGACGTCAGTTGACGTTGCGCTGGCGGCCTTCCCAGTAGGGCTCGCGCAGCTCGCGCTTGAGGATCTTGCCCGACGGGTTGCGCGGCAGCAGGT
>Ga0268386_10004723_pt1 | contig 10069 bp, 10 predicted proteins | sample RVTome_15_FD_200260 | JGI IMG/M metagenome (GOLD analysis project Ga0268386, IMG submission 200260) | Soil microbial communities from uranium-contaminated site in the Upper Colorado River Basin, Wyoming, United States - RVT150D86... ...
TGGTCGCAAACCGCCGCATCCAGCGGGCCCTGCACGGTGTCCAGCAGCAGGGCGCGCGCATCGTCGTCGTCGAGTCCGTGGACGGACAACTCGGGGAGCCCGGCGAGGACGTCGTCGCCGCTGCCCGTCCGCGCCGCGCACACGACAGCGACGCGCTCGGCGAGGAGCCGCCGGCCGACGAAACCCAGGATCTGCGCCGAGGCGTCGTCGAGCCACTGCGCGTCGTCGACGATGCAGACCAGCGGCTGCTCCTCGGCGACCTCGGCGAAGAGCGTCAGCGTCGCGAGCCCCACGAGGAACCGATCGGGCGCAGGCCCTGTGCTCTGGCCGAACACCGTTGCGAGCGCGTCGCGCTGTGGGACGGGCAGCCGCTCGAGGTGATCGAGCATGGGCGCGCAGAGCTGATGGAGGCCGGCATACGGGAGCTCCATCTCCGACTCGACGCCGACGGCCGTGGCGACGTGCCAGCCGGCGACACCGCCGGACAGGTGCCGGAGCAACGCGCTCTTGCCGACGCCCGCCTCCCCTCGCAGGACCAAGACTCCGCTCCGACCGCCGAGCGCGCCGGCTAGCACCCCGTCGAGCGCCTCACACTCGGCACTACGCCCGAGGAGTCTTCGGTGACCCCGCCTCACCGGCGGCAGCGCTCCGCGTCTCGGGGCACGCGCGCGAGCAACCCTCCGATCGCGGCTCGCTCGGAATCGCGTCCGTGCAGCTTGCTTGCGGGACAGCTCCCGTCCGTCGCGGTCCACCTCCTCCGGTCTTGGACCGCATGGTGAGCATCTCACGAAGGCCGTCCGAGCGCATCGGACGGAGCGCCGATCCCGAGCGAGACATCTGCGGCCCAGCGGTACGTCATTTGGCCGAGGCGCCCACCGACCGATAAGGTCGCTCGCGAACGGTCGCGACTCTCGCAAGGGGGCCGTTCGATGACGACCCAGGCACATCTCTATCCCACGCAGCCCCTGGTGCGCCGCGCGGCTGCCCTCGCGCAGTCGCCATCTGCCAGGTACGCCGCAGGCCTACTCGTACTCGCGGCCGCTTACTACGGCTCCGCGAAGATCGGCCAGACCGTGCGGTACACAGCTTCGGTGGCCGCGATCTGGCCACCGGCCGGACTCGGCATCGCGGCGCTCTACCTCTGGGGACTCCGCTGGTGGCCCGGCGTGTTCCTCGGTGAGCTCGCCGTCAACGGAGAGCTGCTCGTCGACGAAACGGCGCTTCCGCTCGGAAGTCTGATCGGCCAGCAGGCCGGCAACATGGCCGAGATCGTCGTCGGAGCGCTGCTGCTGCGTCGGCTGATCGGCCCCCGCGCGGCCCTGGATCGGGCCGAGCAGGTCTTCGGAATGCTGGTCGCGCTGGGGATCGCCACTGCGATCAGCGCAACGGTGGGCACGACGTCGATGCTGCTCGGCGCCGTCATCGAGCAGCCCGAAGCGCTGACGTTCTGGCGGACCTGGTGGCTTGGTGATACGGCGGGGGCGCTGGTCGTGCTGCCTCTGGCGCTTGCATGGGTCCCGGAGCCCGCCGCGGCACGGCGGCGTATCTGCACATGGCAGGGTGCTCTCATGATCGCCGCCGTCGGTGGGCTCGGCGGGCTGGCGTTCTCCATCGACGGGCCGGTGACGTACATGGTCTTTCCGGCGCTGATCTGGGCTGCATTCCGATTCGGGCCGGCAGGCGCCACGCTCTCGATCGCGATCGCTGCGGGGGTAGCGGTTGGATTCACCGCCCACGAGGCCGGTCCATTCTCCACGCAACCCATCGACCTCAGGACGCTGAGCACGCAGATCTACATCGTCGTCGCAGCGGTCGCAACGCTCTTTCTGAGCGCGGTCGTCATCGAGCGCGAACGCTCCGCCACCGAGCTGGCCGAAGGCAAACGGCGTGAGGACGACCGGGCCATGAAGGAGCGCCACCGGATCGCACGCGATCTGCATGACTCTGTGTCCCAGGCTCTGTTCTCGACGGTCCTGCACACCCGCACTGCTCAGAAGGCCCTCGAGGGTGAAGGCCTGACCCGCGCAAGCCCGCTCGAGCAGTCTCTCGACGCAATCGGAGAGCTGACGAGGGGCGCGCAGAGCGAGATGCGTGCTCTGATCTTCGAGCTTGGACATGATGCGGTCGACGAAGGGCTCGTCGCGGCGCTCACCAAGCACGCCTCGATGCTCCGCAAGCGACACGGGTTGGACATCGACGTCCAGGGGCCCGAGCCCCTCGCACTCTCCCCCCGCGCTCAGACAGAACTCTTCGGCATCGGGCGCGAAGCACTCGCCAACGTCGTCAAGCACGCCGGCGCGAGCAAGGCGTGGGTTCGCGTCGAGGCCCGCTCGGGGCGCGTTCTCGTCGAGGTTCGCGACGACGGATCCGGCTTCGACCCCTCTGCCCGCCACCCCGGTCACTTCGGCCTCGAGTCGATGCACAGCCGCGCGGCCGAGCTCGGCGGGGTGCTGACGATCTCGAGCGCTCCTCGAGCCGGCACCGTCGTCCGGGTGGAAACGAGAGCCGACACGGAAGGAGCCTCGGACGACGCCTGACCCGGGAGACAGGATCCGCGTGCTGGTGGTCGACGACCACGCGGTCGTCCGCCGCGGCCTCAAGGCCTTCCTCGACAGCGAACCCGATCTCGAGGTCGTCGGCGAGGCCCAGGGCGGTGCGCAGGCGCTGGAGCTCCTCGCCCGCCTGGCCTCCGAAGGCCGGCGGCCCCACGTAGTCGTCATGGACCTCCAGATGGAGCCGCTCGACGGCATCGAGTCGACTCGCCAGATCCGCTCCCGCTACTCCGAGGTCGAGGTGGTCGCGTTGACCTCCTTCGGCGAGGAGGAGCGCGTTCACGCGGCCCTCGAGGCCGGCGCTTCCGGGTATCTGCTCAAGGACTCGGACGCGGACGAAGTCTCGGCGGCTATCCGGGCCGTCCACCGGGGGGAGCTCCCGCTCGATCCCGCAATCGCCCGCGGCCTGACATCGTCTCTCCGCGCAGAGTCACGCGACGGATCGGACGCGGAGCTGACGACGCGTGAGCTCGAAGTCCTCCGCCTCCTGGGAGTCGGCAAGACCAACAAGGAGATCGCCGCCGAGCTGCAGATCAGCGAGCGAACGGCGCGTACCCACGTCTCGAACATCCTGGGCAAGCTCGATCTCACCTCGCGCACACAGGCAGCGCTGTGGGCCGTTCGCCAGGGTCTCGTGGAGGTTGGCGCCGAGTAAGAAGCGCGACGTAGGTCGAGGGTCGCTTGCTCCGCGCGTGTCCCCGCGACCACGGAATCAGGAAGCAGACCAGGGAGGAGACCAGGGCCTTCGACGGGTGCGACGTGCAGCCGCAAGCGACGAGGCTTCGTGGCGTGAGCTAACCAAAGTCCCGTCGCGTCTCGCGAAAGGAGATCGTCATGAGTACCACCGCCGCCCCGGAAGGCCCCATTTCCGTCTCCGGCGCACCGAACCTCCCTGCGGGGTTCACCGACACGTTCACGAGCCGGTACATCGACACCGGTCAGCTGCGACAGCACGCGGTCGTCGGAGGCGACGGCCCGCCGCTGCTGCTCGTGCACGGCTGGCCCGAGACCTGGTACGCCTGGCGCCTGCTGATGCCGGCGCTGGCCGAGGACTTCGAGGTGATCGCAGTCGACCAGCGCGGTATCGGGCTGACCGACAAGCCCGAGGACGGGTACGACAGCGGCACCCTCGCCGGCGACCTGGCCGACCTGATGGACGCGCTCGGGCACGAGCGGTTCGCAGTGGTCGGCCACGACACCGGATACATCATCAGCTACGCGCTGGCGGCGGATCACCCGGACCGGGTCGACCGCGTGGGCCTCGCCGAGATCCCCGGGCCCCCGGTCGCGAATGCCTCGCCGCCCCTGTTCGTCCCCGCGCCGATCAACGACCGGCTGTGGCACATCCCGTTCAACCGGGTGGACAAGGTGCCCGAACAGCTCGTCAGCGGACGGGAGGACGTCTTCTTCGGCTACGAGTTCGCCGTCCAGGGCGGAGGGCTCCCCGACGACGTGGTCGACTACTACGTCCGTATCCTCTCCGACCCCGACGCCCTGCGCGGCTGCTTCGGGTTGTATCGCGCGTGGGACACCACGCTGGCACAGAACGAGGAGCGCACGACCCGGCCGCTGACGATGCCCGTCCTGGCGATCGGCGGAGCGGCAAGCTGGGGTGACGCCGTCGGGCACGTCGCCGCGAACGACGTGGAGACCGTGGTCATCCCCGGCACCGGCCACTGGGTCGCCGAGACGGCTCCCGAGGAGATGCTCGCGGCGCTGACCACGTTCCTGGCTCCGTACCGGGACGCAGCGGCCGCGCTCGCCGCGTCGTCGCTCCGCTAGATGTCCGTGTTCCTCCGTATGCACATGCCCTCGCTCGGCGGGGCGACCGGTGACGGATAGAGTGCGACCACGGCTCGTCGAACGAGGAGGTGGCGGCACGTGAGCGGAATCGAGAAGGCGATCCTTGCCGGCGGCTGTTTCTGGGGGATGCAGGATCTCATCCGGAAACGACCGGGCGTTCTCTCGACGAGGGTGGGCTACGCAGGCGGCGACGTCGCGAACGCGACCTACCGCAACCACGGCACGCACGCCGAGGCGATCGAGATCATCTTCGACCCCGAACAGATCTCGTATCGAGACCTGCTGGAGTTCTTCTTTCATGTCCACGATCCGACGACGCTGAACCGTCAGGGCAACGACGTCGGGACGAGCTATCGCTCGGCGATCTTCTATCTCGACGAGGAACAGCGCCACGTCGCCGAGGAGACGATCGCCGACGTGGAAGCGTCGGGCCTCTGGCCCGGGAAGGTCGTTACGGAGGTGACGCCGGCCGGACCCTTCTGGGAAGCGGAGCCCGAGCATCAGGACTATCTCGAGCGCTATCCGAACGGGTACACCTGCCACTTTCCCCGCCCGGATTGGGTTTTGCCACGCCGAAGCGAATCGGTCGCGGCTTCGGCATAGGCTTCCGCTAGCAGCGCGGGACGTGTGTGGGAGTCATCGTCGTCGTTGCTCCTTTCGGTTTGCGTGGGGACGCTCGGAGAGGACCGCCGCCGCGTCTTCGGCGTCCGCTTCGGCGACGAGGAGACGCGCGGCGCCCGTGAGGTCGAACGGGTAGGCACCGCCGGCGTCGTCGGCTGCGACCACGGACCGGATTCCCGCCGCTGTGAGCGCGGTCTGGGCGAGCTCTGCGTCGCTGCGCGTGGGGTAGGCGCCGACCTGGATCATCTCGGGCTACGCCGCGAGGCGACGGTCCTGGTAGTCGACGTGCTGAAGGCCCTGCAGGCGAAGGCGTGGTAGTAGACGAGGCACGCGCCCTCCCGCCGGTCGTAGACGCAGACGACGGCCTCGCCCTCGCCGTCTCCCTGCATCGATACGGGCGTCACGTCGAGGCCGTCGCTCGAGCGGTGTGCAAGCGCCGTCCGCGTCGTTGCCAACAGCTCGGTCATCGAATCTCCTCCTTCCGCGTTTGTTGGAAGGAGCGTCGCGCGTGAGCGGATCCGTCGCCTCCGTCGGATGCCCTGGTCGACCCACTGGTGTCGCGAGAAGCTCTGCTCGGCAGCGCGAACGAGGAGCTCGTTGACGCTGGCGCGGCGGTGGCGCGTGGCGTCGGCGTCGTCCGCGGGTCTCAGCGCCTGAAGCACTCCGCGCGCTCTCCGCGCCAGGGATCAGGGAGCAGACCCAGGGAGGAGACCAGGGCCCTCGACGGGTGCGACGAGCGAACCAGACGATCACGCTTCGTGTCGTCACTAGACCAAGGAGGACCCGCATGAGTGTCACGACCGAAATGACAGCGGCCGACACAGCGATCCGGCCGTTCACGATTGAGACCCCCGAGGCGGATCTCGATGACCTGCGTGCGCGCATCGCGGCCACGCGCTGGCCTGAAAAGGAGACCGTCGAAGATCCGTCGCAGGGCGTGCAGCTCGCGACGATTCAGGCACTCGCGCGCTATTGGGCGACAGAGTACGACTGGCGCAAGTGCGAGGCGAAACTGAAGGCTCTGCCGCACTTCATCACCGAGATCGACGGGCTGGACATTCACTTCATTCACGTCCGTTCCGAACATGAAGATGCGTTGCCGCTCATCGTCTTGCACGGATGGCCCGGCTCGGTCGTCGAGCAGCTGAAGATCATCGAGCCACTGACCAATCCGACGGCTCATGGCGCGAGCGCAGCGGACGCGTTCCATCTGGTGATCCCGTCGATGCCGGGCTACGGGTTCTCAGGCAAGCCGGCTTCCACCGGCTGGGGCCCTGAGCACATCGCGCGCGCCTGGGCGGAGCTGATGAAGCGCCTGGGATACGACCGCTACGTCGCCCAGGGCGGTGATTGGGGCGGGCAAATCGTTGATCTGATGGGTGTACAGGCGCCTCCGGGATTGCTCGGCATCCACACCAACTTCCCTGGTGCTGTTCGACCCGACGTCTCAGCGGCGGTCCAGTCCGGCGGTCCGGCGCCGTCCGGTCTTGATGACGAGGGAACACGCCTCTACCAGAAGCTGAAGGACTTTTGGGCGACAGACGTGGCCTACGCACTCCAGTTGGCGACGCACCCACAGACGCTGTACGGAATTGCGGATTCACCCGTCGGCCTGGCCGCCTGGATGCTCGACCACGACGCGACGAGTTTGGCGCTGATCGCACGTGTCTTCGACGGACAGGCCGAGGGCCTTACCCGAGACGACGTCCTCGACAACATCACCCACTACTGGTTGACGAACACGGGGATCTCGTCGGGCCGTCTTTATTGGGAAAACAAGCTCGGCTTCTTCAACCCGAAGGGCGTCTCCATCCCGGTAGCCGTGAGCGTCTTTCCGGACGAGCTCTATCAGGTGCCGCGGAGTTGGGCAGAGGAGGCCTATCCCAATCTCATCCATTACAACAAGCTCGACAAAGGCGGGCACTTCGCGGCGTGGGAGCAGCCGGAGCTGTTCGTCAACGAGGTCCGAGCGGGCCTCCGGTCGCTTCGCTAGATGACCGTGTTCGAACGTGTGCGCATGCCCTCGCTCGGCGGGGCGACCGGGTGGCTCAACTCCGAGCCACTCGGCCCCGCCGGGCTGCGCGGTCACGTCGTCCTCGTGAACTTCTGGACGCTGACGTGCATCAACTGGCTGCGCCAGGAGCCCTACGTCCGCGCGTGGTCGCAGGCCTACCGAAACGACGGGTTGGTCGTCATCGGCGTGCACACCCCTGAGTTCTCATTCGAGCACGAGATCGACCGCGTTCGCCAGGCGACGAAGGAGCGAGCGATCGACTACCCGGTGGCGCTCGACAACGACTACGAGATCTGGAGCGCCTTCAACAACCACTACTGGCCGGCGCTCTACTTCGTCGACGCGGACGGCGTCATCCACGACCACCACTTCGGCGAAGGACGTTACGAGGAATCGGAGCGCGTCATCCAGCGGCTGCTCGGCGTCGAGCGGGAGCTCGTCTCCGTCGCGGGGCTCGGCGTCGAGGCGGAGGCCGACTGGGACCACCTGCGGACGCCCGAGACGTATCTCGGCTACGGGCGCAGCGAGCGCTTCGCGTCACCGAACGGCGCCGCGTTCGACAAACGCCGCGCCTACGAGCTCCCCGAGCGCCTGCGCTTCAACCATTGGGCCCTCGCCGGCGAGTGGACGATCGGGCGTGAGAACGTCGTGCTCGACCAGGCCGGCGGGAGCATCGCCTGTCGGTTCAGCGCGCGCGACGCGCATCTCGTGCTCTCTCACGGAGCGCGAGAGCCGATTCCTTTCCGTTTGCTCCTCGACAGCAAGGCTCCGGGCCTGTCGCACGGCGTGGACGTCGACGAAGACGGAAACGGCGTCCTCGGGGACGGCCGCATGTACCAGCTCGCCCGCCAGCGCGACACGGTCCGCGAGCGGACGCTGGAGATCACGTTCCTCGAGCCCGGCGCCCAGGCGTACGCGTTCACGTTCGGCTAGATGCGACCGCACCCGCCACGAGCTCACGGAAGGGAGAAGTCCCACGATGATCCATCGCCGCTCAACGTGTCGCGACCAAGAGTCGCGTGGCTACTGATCGCAGGCCTGACCGCGCTGCTCATCGGGATCGGCGTGCTCATCGGTGGCATTTTCCTCTACGCCTTCGTCGCCCTCGCCGTCGCGATCAACGTCGGCGGCTACTGGTTCTCGGACCGGCTTGCGCTGAAAGCGGGCCGGGCGCAGCCGGTCGAGTCCGGGACGAACCCGGAGCTCGAGGCAATGGCGCAGGATCTCGCGCAACGCGCGGAGGCACCCGTACCGCGGCTGTACACGATCCCTTCGGAACAGCCGAACGCCTTCGGGACCGGTCGCAACCCGGAGCACGCGGCGGTCGCCGTCACGGACGGCCTGCTGCAGCAGCTGCCGGCCGACCAGGTCAAGAGCGTCCTCGCTCACGAGTTCGGCCACATCAGGAACCGCGACATCCTCGTCTCCTCGATCGCGGCGATGGTCGCGGGCGCGATCGCGGCGATCGCGAATCTCCTCCAGTTCTCGCTGCTCTTCGGAGGCGACGAGGAAGACGCCGGGCCGCTTGGCTGGATCGGACTCGTCGGAACCATCATCTTTGCGCCGCTCGCGGCGTCGCTCCTGCAGCTCGCCGTCTCGCGGCAGCGTGAGTACCTCGCCGATGCGACCGGAGCCGAGCCCCTCGGCCGCGCGAGACCGCTCGCGGCTGCGCTCGAGACGCTCGAACGCCGCGCGCAGACCGTCCCACTCGACGTCAACCCGGCGACGGCGTCGCTCTACATCGTCAACCCGCTGCGGAGGCAGGGCGTCGCGACGCTCTTCTCCACTCACCCTCCGGTCGCCGAGCGGGTACGCAGGCTTCGCGCGCTCGACGGCGATCAGACGTTTCGCCTGGTCGCATAGCGAGGTGCGAGGGTGTATGTCAGGCCAAGAATGAAGGAGGCGAGATGGCGCCGCTCATTTCCCGGGGCTTTCGCGGCCGCCGCGACGACGCGCCGGCGGGCCGCGTGCCGCCCGGCCAATACGTGACCAGAGACTTCCCCGTCCTCTCCGCCGGCCCCACTCCGCACACGCAGCTCGAGCAGTGGGACTTCTCGATCGTCGGCGAGGTCGACGAGCCGCGCCGCTGGACGTGGGAGGAGTTCCGCGCGCTCCCGAGCGAGGAGGTCACTGTCGACATCCACTGCGTGACCAAGTGGTCGAAGCTCGACACCGTCTGGCAGGGCGTCTCGGTCGACACGCTGCTCGACCGAGTCGAGACGGCCGCCGAGCACGTCGTCCAGTTCTGCGACGGTGGCTACACCGCCAACCTGCCGCTCGAGGACGTCACGGACGGCAAGGCGTGGGTCGCGTTCGGCTACGACGGTGAGCCGCTCGAGCCGGAGCACGGCGGCCCGGCTCGCATGCTCGTCCCGCACCTCTACTTCTGGAAGAGCGCCAAGTGGGTGCGGGGCCTGCGCCTCACCACAACCGACGAGCCGGGCTTCTGGGAGGTCAACGGCTACCACAATTACGGGGATCCGTGGCGCGAGCAGCGGTACTGGGGCGACTGACCTGGCGGGTCGCGGACGTCGGCGACGTCGTCATGGAGACGCCTCGCGTCAAGACGGTCGCGCTCGACGTGCCCGGCTGGCCTGGACATCGGGCCGGCCAGCACGTCGACGTGCGCCTCACCGCCGAGGACGGCTACCAGGCGCAGCGCAGCTACTCGATCGCATCGGCCCCGGACGGCACGCGCATCGAGCTCACCGTCGAGCGCCTCGAGGACGGCGAGGTCTCCCCGTACCTGACGGACGAGCTCCGGCGCGGCGACCAGATCGAGCTCCGTGGCCCCGTCGGCGGCTACTTCGTATGGGAGCCGTCGCAGGGCGGGCCCCTCCTGCTCGTCGGCGGCGGCTCGGGCATCGTGCCGCTGATGGCGATGATCCGCGCCCGCGCCGCCGCTGGCAGTGACGCCGAGACACGGCTCCTATTTTCGTCGCGCGGCTGGCACGACGTCATCTACCGCCATGAGCTCGAGCGGCTCGGCGGGGACGGCCTCACGGTAGTCCACACGCTGACGCGATCGCAGCCGCCCGGCTGGACGGGCTACGCGCGCCGCGTGGACGCCCAGATGCTC
>Ga0268386_10004724_pt1 | contig 10068 bp, 9 predicted proteins | sample RVTome_15_FD_200260 | JGI IMG/M metagenome (GOLD analysis project Ga0268386, IMG submission 200260) | Soil microbial communities from uranium-contaminated site in the Upper Colorado River Basin, Wyoming, United States - RVT150D86... ...
GCTCGATTTCCGCTACAAGGTCCATTACAAGGCCGAGAGCGGCGGTCACGGCATGGGTAAGAAGATGCATGGCAAGGGGGGGGAAGATCTGATCGTCCGCGTTCCTCCGGGGACCCTGATCCACGAGGCCGAAACAGGCGAGTTGCTGGCCGACCTGACCGAACCGGACCAGCAGGTGCTTCTGCTCAAGGGGGGGATGGGAGGGCGTGGCAACGCCCGCTTCGTCAGCAGCACCAACCGGGCACCACGGCACGCCCAGCCCGGCACGCCGGGCGAGGAGAGGAGTCTGCACCTGGAGTTGAAGCTGCTGGCCGACGTCGGCCTGGTGGGCATGCCCAATGCCGGCAAGTCGACCTTGATTTCCTCCGTTTCCGCCGCCCGCCCGAAGATTGCCGACTACCCCTTCACCACTCTGGTCCCCAACCTGGGAGTGGTCCGCTACGGAGGCTACAAGACCTTCGTCATGGCCGACATCCCCGGCCTGATCAAAGGAGCGAGCGAGGGGCATGGCCTGGGAACCCGCTTTTTGAAGCACGTCGAGCGGACCGATCTCTTCCTGCACCTGGTCGATCTTTCGGACCTGCAGAGCGGCGACCCGCTGGAAAATTTTGAGATGATCAACCGCGAGCTGCTGCGGCACAAGCCGGAGTTGCTGGATAAGACGCAACTGGTGGTCCTGAGCAAGATCGATATTACCGAGGTCCGCGCGCGGATGGCCGAGGTGCTCCCCTACTTTTCTTCCCGCGGCTACCGGGTGTTCCCGATTTCCGCCGTTACCGGCGAAGGGGTCAAGGAACTGGTGACGGCGGTCACCGGCGAGCTGGAGCGGATGCGGCAGGCGGGAAAAGCCGCTGAAGAGGCGTCCGGCACGCCTTGACAGGCGCCCCTGCCGGGGCTAAGATTACGGCCGGTTTTTTCATGAAAATCCTGCACTTTCATTGAGAGCTTTCGGGCATGCGTAAAACCCTTCTGTCCTACGTCAAGCGGGTGGTCATCAAGGTCGGCAGCGGCGTCATTACCGACAACGACGGTCTCGACGCCGCCATGATCGAGGCGATTGCCCGCAGCGTCAGCGAACTGCGACAGCGGGGTCTGGAGGTGGTGCTCGTCTCCTCAGGAGCAGTCGCCGCCGGCAAGGGCGACCTGGGGATCGTCGGTCGGCCTCGCACCATCCCCCTCAAGCAGGCCGCCGCCGCCATCGGCCAGAGCCGCCTGATGCGCACTTACAAGGAGGCCTTCCGGGCTTATGGGCATACGGTGGCGCAGGTACTGCTGACCCGCGACGACCTGGCCAACCGGCGGCGCTACCTCAATGCCCGCAACACCCTGATGACCCTCCTCGAGTTCGGCGTCGTCCCGGTCATCAACGAAAACGACACGGTGGTGGTCGACGAGATCCGCTTTGGCGACAACGACAACCTCTCTGCCATGGTGACGAATCTGGTCGAGGCAAACCTTCTGGTGATCCTCTCCGACGTCGATGGGCTTTATGACAGCGACCCCAAGAGCAATTCGCAGGCGAAACTGCTTCCTGTGGTGGAACGCATTACCGAGGAGATCGAGACGATGGCCGGCGGCGCCGTCACGCAGCTCGGTACCGGCGGCATGGCAACCAAGATCAAGGCGGCCAAACGGGCATCGCTTTACGGAGTGGGGACGCTCATCGTCAACGGCCGCATCCCGGATGTCGTCCAGCGGGTCTTTGCCGGCGATGAACTGGGCACCTATTTTCTCCCTGCCCGCGACCGCCTGGCGGCCCGCAAGCACTGGATTGCCTTCACCAAAAAGCCGAGGGGCAAGCTTTTCCTCGATGACGGCGCCCGGAACGCCCTGATGGAAGGGGGCAAGAGCCTGCTACCTTCGGGCATCCAGGGGGTGGAGGGCGGTTTCGACCGGGGGGACGCGGTGCGCCTGTGCGACATGCACGGGGATGAATTCGCCAAGGGAGTCATCAATTATGCCCTGCCGGAACTGCTGCGCATCATGGGGAAAAAATCCTCCGAGATCGAGGCGGTCCTGGGGTATAAATACGGCGACGAGGTCATCCATCGTGACAACCTGGTGCTGAAGAAACAGACGGGGAGCCAAGAATGAGCCTTTACGACGAGATGCTGCAACTGGCCCGGCAGGCGAAGCAGGCCTCCCGGGTCATGGCCAAACTCTCTTCGGCGGTCAAGGACGAACTGTTGCTGCGCATGGCCGACGCCTTGGAACTCGGCGCCGCCGAGTTGTTGGCCGCCAACGAGAAGGATGTGGCCGCCGGCCGGCAGAAGGGGCTTTCGGCGGCGATGGTCGACCGCCTGGTGCTGGACGAGCAGCGCATCCGGGCCATGGCCGACGGCCTGCGCGAGGTCGCCTCCCTGCCCGACCCGGTAGGAGAGATCACCGGCATGTGGCGGCGGCCCAACGGTATCCAGGTCGGGCGCATGCGCATCCCCCTCGGTGTGATCGGCATCGTCTACGAAGCGCGCCCCAACGTCACGGCCGATGCCGCCGGCCTCTGCCTGAAGAGTGGCAATGCCGTCATTCTGCGTGGTGGCTCCGAGGCGGTTCATTCCAACACCGCCATCGGCGCCCTGCTCAAGGAAGAACTCCTCCGCATGGGACTGCCGGAGGCAGCCCTGCAGGTAATCGCCACCACGGACCGCGCCGCCGTGCTTGAGCTGCTCAAACTGGAGGAGGAAATCGACTTGATCATCCCCCGCGGCGGGGAGGGGCTGATCCGCTTCGTTGTCGAGCACTCCCGCATCCCGGTCATCAAACATTACAAGGGGGTCTGTCACGTCTTTGTCGACGCCAGCGCCGATTTCGAGATGGCGGAGCGGATCTGCGTCAACGCCAAGGTCCAGCGCCCCGGCGTATGCAACGCCATGGAGACGCTGCTCATCCACAAGGACATCGCCGAAACCTTCGTACCGCGCATTGTCGCCACCATGCGCAGCCAGGGTGTGGAACTGCGCGGTTGCCCGGTGACGCGGGAATTTGCCCCCGAGGTCATGGCAGCGAGCGAGGCGGACTGGGGAACCGAATACCTTGACCTGATTCTGGCAGTGAAGGTAGTCGACGATCTCGACGAGGCCATTGACCATATCCAGCAACACTGCTCCCTGCATACCGAGACCATCGTCACCGGCGACTACGCCAACGCCCAGCGGTTTCTGCGTGAAGTCAACTCGAGCGTGGTCATGGTCAATGCCTCGACCCGTTTTTCCGACGGCAACCAGCTCGGGCTGGGGGCGGAGATCGGCATCTCCACCACCAAGCTGCATGCCTTCGGTCCGATGGGGCTGGAGGATCTGACCACCCGTAAATTCGTCGTGCTCGGTGACGGGCAGATAAGGCAGTGAGGCGTGAGGAGTGAGGGGTGAGGCGTGAATGCCTTTTCTCCTCACTCCTCACGCCTCACCCCTCACGTACTTATGCGAATTGGAATCTTAGGCGGCACCTTCAACCCCATCCATCTGGCGCATCTGCGGATTGCCGAAGAGGTGCGCGAAGCTTGTGCTCTCGACCAGGTCCTGTTCATCCCGGCCGCCCTGCCACCGCACAAGACTGTCGCCGAGGATGTCCCCTTCGCACACCGGCTGGCCATGGTGGAACTGGCGGTGGCCGATAACCGCTACTTCCGGGTCTCCGATCTGGAGGGGCGCCGCACCGGCAAGAGCTACTCGGTCCACACCCTGGAGATTCTGCACCGGGAGAACCCGGCGGACGAATACTTTTTCATCGTCGGCATGGATTCCTTCCGCGACATCACCTCCTGGAAGGAGTACCGCCGTCTTTTCGAGCTGGCGCATATCGTCGTCGCCGCCCGCCCCGGCAGCCCCGGCGGCGATCCGCTCGGCCTGCTGCCCGTTGCCATCCGGGCCGACTTCTGTTATGATTGCGCCGCTAAAACGCTGCAGCATCGCTGCGGAACGTCGGTGATTTTCCTTGAAGAAACCCGACTCGACATCGCCTCCACCCGGATTCGCCGGATGGTGGCCGAGGGGCGCTCGATTCGCTACCTCGTTCCCGCCGCCGTTGAGGACTACATCGTCCGCCACGGTTTCTACCGTGGCCAGGAAAGGTTATAACCGCTTGGAATCAAAACATCGGGCCATCCTCTGCGCCGCCTACGCTCTGGAGAAAAAGGCCTTCGACGTCCGCATTCTCGAAGTGCAGGGGCTCTCTTCCCTGACCGATTACCTGCTGCTTGCCTCGGGCCGTTCCGACCGACAGGTCCAGGCGGTGGCCGAGTCGGTGCGGCTCGGACTGAAAAAGGACCATGCCATTCTCCCTCTGGCGGTCGAAGGAATGAACGAGGGGCGCTGGGTGCTCATCGATTACGGCGACGTCATGGTACACATCTTCCAGCAGCCGGTTCGGGAGTTTTACGACCTTGACGGGCTCTGGAGCGAAGCGGCCGAAATCCCCGTTCCGGACGAGTACCATTGGGAACGGCAGGCCGGGGCAAGGTGAAACTTCGCCTGGTCTGCGTCGGAAAGGTCTCGGAGCACTACCTGCGGGACGGTGTCGACGATTTTGCCGGCCGCATCACGCGTTACCTGCCGCTGTTGGTAAACGAACTGAAGGAAGAAAAAGGCGGCGGCAAGAAGGGTGATCCCCGCCACCTGCGCGAACGGGAGGGGGAGCGAATTCTGGAGAAGATCCCGGCGGCGGCGTTCACCGTCGTTCTCGACGAACGCGGCGAAACCCTGACGTCCGAAGGCGTTGCCGCCCTGCTGGAGCGCCACATGGTGCAGGGGACTCCGGAAGTAGCGCTGGTCATCGGCGGCCCCTACGGGTTGAGCGAGGCGGTCCTGGGTCGGGCGGACCTACTGCTGTCGCTCTCCCCCATGACGTTCACCCACCAGATGGCTCGACTTTTTCTGCTGGAACAAATTTACCGGGGCCTGACTATCCTGCGCAACGAGCCGTATCACAACCGCTGACATTGTTCACTGCAAGGAGTTTATTGTTGATGGAAGAAAAAGAACTACAAGCGGCCAGGGAACAACTGCTGCGGATGCGCCGCGAGTTGATGCAGGAGGTGCAGGATGCCGCCGCCGCCTGCCGGGAAATGGGCCAGGACGGCGTTCCCGACATCGGCGATATGTCCTCGCAGACCTACAGCCGCGACGTCCTGCTCAATCTCAGCGAAGCGCAGCGGCAGAAGATCCGCGATATCGACGCAGCCCTTGATCGCCTGGCCAGTGGCGAATACGGCGTCTGCATGCGCTGCGGCGAGGAAATCGCGCCCAAGCGCATGGCCGTGCGCCCCTTCTCCCGTTACTGCGTGGAGTGCAAGACCGAAGTCGAGAAGTTCGGCGAATAACCCCTATCGCCCCCTGTTATCAGGGCTCTGCCCCGGGAGAAGAACATGACGTTCATGTCGTTTCTGCTGCTTGTAATCCTTTTTCTGGCCTTCTTCATCTATTTCTCCGGCCTGAACCCGCACGAAGTCACCATCTTCCTCTTTCCGGACCAGAGCATCACTTATTCGACCGCCATCGTCGTGGTAGGCCTTGTGTTGTTCGGGTTGGCCCTCGGCTACCTCGCGCACGTCTACAGCACGGTAAGCCATATGGTCAAGCACTGGAAGCGCGACCGTAACGAAAAGAAAATGCGCGAGGTGGCGACTATTTATCGCGAGGGGGTCGGGAGGCTTCTCTCGGGGGACATCAAGAAGGCCCACAGCCTGTTGCAGAAGGCCCTGGAGCGCGATCCGTCCCGGGTCGAGACCTATATCGCCATGGCCAGCGTCCACCTGCAGGAAGGCGACGCCCAGGAAGGCGTGAGCCTGCTGCGCAAGGCGCGGGGGATCGAACCGAAGAGCCTGGAAGTGCTGTTCAAGCTCGCCGCCACCTACGAGGAGCTCGGCCAGGACGACGATGTCATCCAGACCTATCAGTCGATCCTCGCCCTCGAGAGCGACAATCGCAAGGCGCTGCGCGGTCTGCGTGACCTGCATATCCGGCACGGCCGCTGGAAGGAAGCACAGGAACTGCAGAAGCGCCTCCTCAAGGTGGCCGCCGGCAGCCGCAGACTGGAGGAGGAGAAGCAGAAGAACCTCTTCCTGCGTTACGAGGTCGCCCGCCTGGCCCTGCTGGAAGGGGGGGCCGACCAGGCCAGGAACGAGCTCAAGGAAATCGTCAAGGAAGCGCCCGAGTTTACCCCGGCCCGGGTTTCGCTGGGCGACGCCTGCCATGCGCTGCGTCAGCCCGAGGAAGCGGTGCGAGTCTGGCAGGAAGGCTATCAGGCGCTTGGCAAAAGCATCTTCCTGTCGCGTCTGGAGGATCTCTACATGGAGGCCGAGGACCCGGCCACCCTCCTCTCCTTCTACCGCTCCGCCCTGCTCGAGCGCGGCGACGACCTGATGTTCCGCCTCTTCTACGGCAAGTTCTGCCTGCGTCTGGAAATGGTCGATGAAGCCCTTGAGCAGCTTTACGCGGTGGAGAGCGCCGGGGTCGACTTTGCCCAGTTGCACGTGCTGCTGGCAGAGGCGCACCGCCGCCGCAACCGCCTCGAAGAATCGATCAACGAATACAAGAAGGCACTGCGCATCCACACCCGCCTGCCTCTCGATTATGTCTGCGATGCCTGCGGCGAAACCGTCGCCGAATGGCAGAGCCGCTGCCCGGAGTGCGGCACCTGGGGGAGTTTCAGCATGGTCGGCCGGAAGCTGATCCAGAGCGCCCGCGCGGTCGAACTCCGGCCTATTCACCACGGCGAGAGGGAAGCATGGGACGAGGAGTGAGACGTCCGCTCGCCCTGGTCATCCTCGACGGCTGGGGGATCCGCAAGACGCACCAGGACAACGCGGTGCTGCAGGCCAGCACCCCGCGGCTCGATGCCCTGTTCAGGGATTACCCTGCCACCCGCCTTGGAGCCTCCGGCCTCGACGTCGGCCTGCCCGAGGGACAGATGGGAAACTCGGAGGTCGGCCACCTGAACATCGGCGCCGGCCGTATCGTCTACCAGGAGCTGACCCGCATCAGCAAGAGTGTCGCCGACGGTGATTTTTTTGAAAATCCCGTCTTCAACCAGGCACTTGATGCGCTGCGGCAGACTGGCGGCCGGCTGCATCTCATGGGCCTGCTCTCCGACGGCGGGGTACACTCCCACAATACCCATCTCTACGCTTTGGTTGAACTGGCCAGGCGTCGCGGGATCAAGGACGTCTGCATTCACGCCTTTCTCGACGGCCGCGATACCCCACCGAAGAGCGGCGGCGACTATCTGGCCCAGCTCGAGGAGCGCCTCGGCGCCATCGGCGTCGGCCGGGTCGCCACGGTGATGGGCCGCTATTTCGCCATGGACCGGGACAACCGCTGGGAGCGGGTGGAGCGGGCCTGGCGCGCGCTGACGGCGGGCGACGGCCAGCTCGTCGCCTCCAGCACCGAGGCCATTGCCGGCGCCTACGAGGCGGGGCAGACCGACGAATTCGTCGAGCCGCGGATCATTCGCCGCCCGGCAGACCCCGCCGGAACGGTCGAGGACGGCGATGCCATCATTTTCTTCAACTTTCGCTCCGACCGGGCCCGCGAGATCACCCGCGCCTTCACCGATCCGGACTTCGCCGGCTTTGCCCGGGCGAAGATCCCGAGGCTGGCTACCTACGTCTGTCTGACCGAATACGATGAGACCTTCGGCCTGCCGATTGCCTTTCCTTCCCAGAGCTACGCGAATATTCTCGGCGAGGTGGTCGCCCGGGCCGGCAAGACCCAGCTGCGCATTGCCGAAACGGAGAAATACGCCCACGTCACCTTCTTCTTCAACGGCGGCAGCGAAGTTCCGTTTGCCGGCGAGGACCGGGTGCTGATTCCGTCGCCGCAGGAAGTCGCCACCTATGACCAGAAGCCGGCCATGAGTGCCCAGTTCGTCACCGACGAGGTGGTGGCGCGCGTGGCTTCGGCCGCCTATGATCTGATCGTGCTCAATTTCGCCAATCCCGACATGGTCGGACACACCGGTATCCGGCCGGCGGCAATCGCCGCCATGGAGGCAGTGGACGTCTGTGTCGGGCGGGTGGTGGCCGCTGTGCTGGCCGCCGGGGGTTCTCTGCTGATCACCTCCGACCACGGCAACTGCGAGCAGATGGTCGACGAAAACAGTCAGCCGCATACCGCTCACACCGCCAATCCTGTTCCGCTGCTGCTGGTCGATCCCGACCACCGGACTGCGAAGTTGCGCGAAGGGATTCTTGCCGACATCGCCCCGACCATCCTCGAACTGATGGAACTGGAAAAACCTGCCGAGATGACGGGGAAGAGCCTGCTGCAACCGTAGGGGCGGGGTTTACCCCGCCCAAGGCGCGATGAATCGCGCCCCTACCACAATTCGGAGGGGGAATGTCTGCCTGGTCCTGGCTGCATGCCGAGTTCTGCGGTCTCCTCGACCTGCTGTTTCCTCCCGCCTGCCCGCTGTGCGGTTCCGAGTCCGGGGGGCGCCCTCCATCTTATTTCTGTCCCGACTGCCTCTCCGGCATTCACCCGCTCGCCTCCCCCTGCTGCCCACGCTGTGCCCTTCCCTATACGACCGAAGAAGGCAGCGATCACCTCTGCGAATCCTGCCTCCGCGATGCGCCACCCTTCAGCCGGGTTGTCGCTCTCGGCATCTATGAGGAGACTTTGCGCACGGCTGTGCAGCGGTTCAAGTACGAAGGGGCGATTGTTCTCGACCGGCCCTTGGCGGGACTTCTGGCGACGGTTCTGGAGCGGGACGGCCCCTTTCGCCCCGACCTGCTTATACCCGTTCCCCTGCACCATTCGCGCCTGCGTGAACGGACCTACAATCAGGCGCTGCTGCTGGCCAGAGTGCTCGGCCGCCGCTGGCGGCAGCCGGTACTGCCGCGCCTGCTGGTGCGCAGTCGGCCGACTCCACAGCAACAGGGGCTGAAGGCGGAAGTACGGCGACAGAACCTGAAGGGGGCTTTCGCCCTGAACCGGCAATTGAACGGCGAGCGGGTGCTGCTGATCGATGACGTCGTGACGACCGGCGCCACGGTGCGCGAATGCAGCCGGGTACTGCTGGAGGGGGGAGCCGGAGAGGTGGTGGTTGCCGTACTGGCGCGCGCGCGGCGCTACCATGTCTGAATGGCAACTTGTCGGCCGCATTCCAGCTGATATTATTAAAAAATGCTACTTTATGAGCTGCGACTGTCTGGCGACTGCTTTCGGAGGCTGGTAATTTGAGCGAAATGGAGCAGGGTTTTCTCGACATTCTTTCGCTCGAGCAGGTTCTGCGGACAATTCCGAGCGGGCTATTTCTGGTCGACCGTGACCAGCGAATCGTCTACTGGAATGCCGAAGCCGAGCGGATCACCGGCTACCCGTCGGCCGAGGTGATCGGCCGGCACTGTTCCTTTCTCGCCGGCATCCCCTGTGGACGCAGCTGCGGCCTCTACAACGATGCCGTGGCCAAGCCGGTCATCGGCGTCCCCTGTTCGATCCGCACCCGGGACGGCCGCCGCATCATCCTCGCCAAAAATGTCGACTACCTGCGGGACAAGGACGGGCAGATCGTCGGCGGCGTCGAGTCGTTCATCGACATTACCCGTCAGAAGCGTCTGGAGAAAAGACTGCGCCGGCACGCCCTGGAGCTGGAGCAGGCGGTGCAGCGGCGCACCGCCGAACTGGAAGCGGAGCGCAGCCGCCTGCTTACCGTGCTCGACGCCATGAACGACCTCGCCTACATCACCTCGGCCGATCACCGGGTCGAGTTCATGAATCGGGCCATGATCGAGGTTTTCGGCACACCCAACGGCAATTACTGCTACGAGGTTTACGGCCGCCAGACGGCCTGTCCCTGGTGCCCGCTGCCGCAAGTGCTGATCGAGGAGACGGTGCGGGAAGAGCGCTTCGTCGAGATCAACGGCCGGACCTACGAAATCATCCACACCCCGCTGACCGACGCCGACGGTCGGGTGCACAAACTCTCGGTCTTCCGCGACATCACCGAGCGCAAGGAGGCCGAAAAAAGGCTGCACGCGGCCAACCAGGAACTCGACGCCTTCGTCTACACCGTCTCCCATGATCTGCGTACACCGCTGACGCCGATCATGGGTTTCGCCGAATTTCTCAAGCA
>Ga0268386_10004725_pt1 | contig 10068 bp, 11 predicted proteins | sample RVTome_15_FD_200260 | JGI IMG/M metagenome (GOLD analysis project Ga0268386, IMG submission 200260) | Soil microbial communities from uranium-contaminated site in the Upper Colorado River Basin, Wyoming, United States - RVT150D86... ...
CAGGCAGGTCACAAACGACGTTGATGTGTGGCTTCTCCCCTCCCACGGTGGGGGTGTCCCCGTGTTCGAGGAAATAGCGGGCCAGGTCTTCGAGGGCGTCGTGGCGACGTTGCCGGGGCGTCCGGGTGTCATCGGGGCTCGGTGGGGGCATGAAGGCGTCGATGGCGGCGAGGAAGGCGAGACCGGCCGTGGTGGTTATCCACCCGTCGACCCGGATCATCCCACCCAGGCTCTGCGATGCGGAGATGCCCCTCATCGCCTGCTGTTCCAGTTGATCCCGGATGGTGCCCGGCCCGTCCACTGACTGCCGCCAATAGTCGAGAGCGCGGCGGGTGTCGGTGACACCGAGATCTTCGACGATGTCGACCAGTCGTTCCTCGCCCTCGGCGAATTGCTCAGGCACCGTGGTGGCCTGGTCGAGGAGGATCGCAGCCTGATCAGTGGAGAGACGGCCCGCCGTCCAGGCCCGAAAGGTGGTACGCGCGGTCCGGAACACCCTCGACCGGGCAACGAGACGATGGGCCCGACCGGAGGCCATCCGACAGCGGTGCTTGAGAAATGCGGTGAGCGACGGATATCCGAAGTGGCGAGGCCCGGCCCGATCCTCGAAGGTGCAGACACGCCGGAGACGTTCGACCTCGAGCAATCCGGAGGCACGTTCCAATTCGACCAAGTCGTCGGCCAACTGGTCGAGATGAAGATGCTCGACGTCTTCGTTGACCCATTCCTCGAGTGCCGATCTGAGGGCGCTCATTTCAACTGCTCGAACATATGTTCGACCCTACAACCCAGCCGAGACAGATTCCAGAGGGTCGTTTGGGTAGTGCGGGCGTTCTACGAGGTCATCGCCGCGACCGCGCTGACCTCGATCAGCGCACCAGGCACACCAAGCCCCGCCACCTGCGCCCCGACAACCGGCGGCGTCGCTCCCGCCAACTCGGCGGCTGCGACCGGATAGGCCGTAGAGAGATCGACGCCATCGACGAACAGAACCGTCATCATCACGAGGTCCAGGACGCTTGCACCTGCCGCGGCCAGCGCGACGTGCAGGTTCTTCATCACCTGTTGCGTCTGAGCGGCGACGTCGTCGCCGCCGACGAGCGTCCCATCTCCGTCGACTGCGTTCTGGCCGCCGATGTAGACGGTCGTTGAACCCGGTGGCACGACCGCGACATGCGTGAAAGCGGGGGATTGCACAAGTCCTTCTGGACGAAGCAGTGACGTCTGGGCCATACCGCCCCTTACCCAACGGCTGTTTGGCAAAACCGACAATGGGAAAGGGATTCGCCGATGGCAAAGCTGGTCGTGGTCGAACAACTGTCGCTAGACGGAGTGATGCAGGCCCCAGGTGGCCCGGATGAGGACCGCAGCGGCGGGTTCGAGCACGGTGGATGGGCGATGCCCTACTTCGACCAGGTCGCCGGAGAGGAGGCCGGCAAGTCGATGGCAGAAACCGGCGCATTCCTCTTCGGCCGAAAGACCTACGAGATCATGGCCGCCTATTGGCCCAATCATCCCGACAATGACATTTTCTCCAACGTCCTCAACAGCTTGCCCAAGTACGTTGCGTCGACGACGCTCGACGAGCCCTTGGCCTGGTCTGGCTCCAGCCTATTGGAGGGCGATGTCGCCGCGGCAGTGGCGGAGCTCAAGGAGGAGCAGCAAGGGAACATCGTGGTCCTGGGCAGCGGTCAGTTGGCTCGGACCCTGATGGAGCACGATCTGGTCGACGAGTACGGCCTGATGATTCACCCGCTCCTACTGGGAGGCGGTAAGCGACTCTTCGATGAGGACGGCGCCAAGCGGCCGCTCCGAATGGTCGATTCGAAGACGTCGACGACCGGTGTGATCCTCGCCACTTACCGTCCCGAGGACGGCTGAGCCACCCCCAGTCAGTCGAGGCAGCTCGAATCCCATCCCGGAGGCAGGTCCACCCCGCTCAGGACCTGGCACGATTCGGCAAAGACGTGGGGAACACCGTCACGGACCCGCACGATGGTCTCGCCGCCGTTCACCGGGACCAGAAACAGACGGTCTCCAGGTTGGGGGTCGATCTCCTCCTCGAGGGTCTCGATTGCGATGTCACCGGGCCCGATTTCTGACCCTTCGGAGGTCATCGGCGCCCAGTCCGCGCCTGGGGGTAGTGACTCGCTGGGTGTTTCGGGTTCGGGATCATCCGTGAGTGGCTCGAGCTCGGTCCCAAACCGATCGAGCTCCCGGCCCGAGGCATCGAATGCGATGGCCAGGTAGTCGTCGGGCCGGTGGCTAAGGCTCAGCGAGGTCACGCCGCCAACCGGGGTCTGCCACCCGATGAAGCTGCCGTCCAGTTGGTACGCCACCACCGACACGTCGGTGGAGAGCCCGAGCCACTCGGCAGTGATCACCTCGCTGGTCACGACGCCATCTTCGCTCGAAATTGAATGGCTGAAGCCGGGCAGCCCCCCGTCGTGGTCCATGTCGCCACCACTGCAGCAGTTGAGCGACGTTCCGAGAGTGTCGCCGGAGAAGTTGCCGAAGACCACCTCGAAAATGCGGTCCCAGATCGAGGGGGCCGGGGTCGAGTAGATGTAGAAGGGCTCGTCCTCGAGCTCACCCAGATACACGGCGCGGACTACACGATCGACCACACCATCACCGAAATCCCCCGCCGAGGGCTCACCCGCGGAGAAGGAGAGATCGGGCCCCAGGGCCGAGGTGTCGAACTGTGGGGAGGGGCCCTTCAGACCCAGCCAGATGTCGGGATCGGTCGAGATCGGTTCGGATTCGGTCACGGCCACGGCGAGGTCGGCGATCTCGACGATATCGACGCCCTGGGTGGCGGCTGGGCTTCTCGGGTTCGGGTCGAAGGGGATCGTCAGCGCCAGGGCACCCACTGCAACGATCACCACCGGGACGGACCAGGCCGCCCTTCGCCTCATTCGTCTCCGCCGTCCGCGGCGCTTTATCTCGTCCGACGCGGTCGTGGCGACGTAGGGCACCCTGGAGGCTGCACCTTCGAGTGTCGACCTGATCTTCTCATCCAATGTCACGACAGGGCCTCCTTGAGCTCCACGAGTGCGCGGCTGAGTCGGCTCTTTACCGTCCCTTCCGGAATGCCCAACGCCTGAGCGGTGGACGACTCGGACATGTCCAACAGGTAGCGGGCAACGACGACGTCGCGGTGTTTCGAGGAGAGTCTGCGAACTGCTTCGAGCAACCTGGGGTCGACCACATCCGGTTCGTTGGTGGTTTCGATTGCTGGCATTCGACGGACCTGAAGCCGCCTCCGACGGAGTCGCGAGGTCGCCCAGTTGGATGCCACCCGATACACCCAGCCCTCTCGATTCGCCATGGTCGACACGGTCCGCCAGCCCTCGTAAGCCCGCACCATCGCCTCGTCCACCGCTTCCCGGGCCAGGTCACTGTCGCCGATGCCGACCACGAGAGCGCGATACACGACATGCCAGCTGTCGCTGTAGAACCGCTCAAAGGAGTCGACGAACCCTGGCTCACTCATCGTGACCTGATCCTCGATCATCGGGAAAAGACGCTCGGCCCCCGGTTCCCGTTCCATTGCCACCGCCTGATTTACCCCACTCCCAAGCCTGTCCTATCCTCAGATGGTGACTCTGGCCGACTATCTGCCGATCGGGATCATGCTCGTTCTCGCCGCAGCTTTCGTCGCCGTGTCACTCGTCGCCTCCAGCCTGGTCCGCCCCAACAACCCCACCGAGGCCAAGCTCGACCCCTACGAGAGCGGGATCGTCCCAGAGATGGAACCGGTGCAGCGATTCCCGGTCAAGTTCTATCTGGTGGCGATGCTCTTCGTCATCTTCGACGTCGAGATCATCTTTCTCTTCGCCTGGGCCTCGATCTACGACAGTCTCGGCTGGTACGGCGTGGCGGCGATCTTCATCTTCACTTTCTTCGTCGCCGAGACCCTTGCCTACGTGTGGAAGCGGGGCGCTCTCGATTGGAACGTGCACCGACGGGCCCGATACATCCCGACCGACGCCAGTGACGAGGCGGCCTGATGGCAACCACGGCACCAGGCAACCTGCTCATGACCACCATCGACAAGGCGGCGCGTTGGGCCCGCACCCGGTCGATGTTCCCCGCATCGTTCGGTCTCGCCTGTTGCGCCATCGAGATGATGGCGACAGGTGCGGCCCACTACGACCTGGGCCGTTTCGGGATGGAGGTCTTCCGGGCTTCCCCACGCCAGTCCGATCTGATGGTGGTGGCCGGACGGGTCAGTCAGAAGATGGCGCCGGTGCTCCGTCAGGTCTACGACCAGATGCCGGACCCGAAATGGGTGATCTCGATGGGTGCCTGCGCATCGACCGGCGGCATGTTCAACAACTACGCCCTGGTCCAGGGTGTGGACCAGGTGGTTCCGGTCGACATCTATGTGCCGGGGTGCCCGCCCGGGCCGCAGAGCCTCATGCACGGGATCCTCACCCTGCATGACAAAATCATGAAGGGCGAGATCGCCAGTTGACCGACGAGACCGGCGTCGTCGAGACCGAGGAAGCAGCCGAGATTCCGGAGCGGCCGCTCCCCGACAACGAGGTCTTGAGAGCCTTGTTCGGGCAATTCGAGGACGTCGGCTGGGAGGATTCGCTGGGTCAGGATGTTGCCCGCGTGCCCAATGAGCGCTGGCGCGAATTCGCCTCTGCAGCGAGGGACGCAGGGTTCGAGGTGTGTGTCGATGTCACTGCGGTCGACTGGATGCGTCACCGCCCGGATCGATTCGAAGTGGTGGCCAACCTGCTCTCGATGCAGCATCGGCTCCGGCTCCGGATGATCACGACTGCGCCCCGCCAGGAGCCGACGGTCGCGTCGCTGGTGCCTGTCTGGCCCGGTGTCAACTTCCCGGAGCGCGAGGCGTACGACATGTTCGGGATCGTCTTCGATGGCCATCCCGACCTGACCCGGATCCTGATGCCCGACGAGTGGGATGGTCATCCGCTGCGCAAGGACTTCGGCGTCGGGTTGGTCCCGGTGCAGTTCAAGGAAAGCCACAAAGTGGTCTGATGAGCGACGACGCCAAGACTCTCGACGTCTGGGTGGCCGGCACCGAGGAGCCCGACCTGGCTCCGACCGACGAAGGCGCCCAGGAGATCTCGGTCGACGAGTCGGGCCGCCGACTCGACGAGCAGTTCGGGCGGGTGGTCGATGACGACTACGTGTTCGACGACGAGGCCGATGAGGACGAGCGGATGATCCTCAACATGGGCCCCCAGCATCCGTCGACCCACGGCGTGCTCCGACTTCAGATCGAGTTGGAGGGCGAGATCATCCGGCGCACCAAGCCGATCATCGGCTACCTGCACACCGGGATGGAGAAGACCGGCGAGCAGCTCAACTTCTCCCAAGGCGGCACCAATGTGACCCGCATGGACTACCTGGCGCCCCTCCACAACGAGCTGGCCTACTCACTTGCCGTGGAGAGACTCCTGGGGATCGAAGTCCCGCCACGGGCAGCCGCCATCAGGGTCCTCCTCACCGAGCTCAACCGCTGCTCGTCTCATCTCGTCGCCCTCGCCACCAACGGGATGGACATCGGGGCTATCTCGATGATGATCTATGGCTTCAGGGAGCGGGAGCAGATCCTCGCCTTCTTCGAGAAGACGACCGGGCTGCGGATGAACCACAACTTCATTCGTCCCGGGGGAGTCGCCGCCGACCTCCCGCCTGGCTGGAAGGACGACGTCGCCGCCATCATCGAGGAGCTGCCGAGACGGCTCGGCCAGTACGACGATCTCCTCGAGAACAACCCGATCTGGCTGGCTCGGACCAAGGGGGTCGGGGTCATCTCGGCAGAGGAGGCGACCGCCTACGGGATCACGGGTCCGACGCTGCGGTCGACGGGGGTCGATTGGGACCTCCGCAAGGCCTTCCCCTACAGCGGTATCGAGCGATACGAATTCGAGGTCCCTGTCGGTGAGCACGGCGACGTCTATGACCGCTATCGGATCAGGGTGGAGGAGATCAAGCAGTCGCTGTCAATTGTCGAGCAGGTGATGGACACCATCCCGAAGGGTGACTACCGGGTCGACGACCGCAAGGTGACCCCGCCGCCAAGGGCACGGATCGATGAGTCGATGGAAGCGTTGATCCATCATTTCAAGCTCTTCACCGAGGGGTACAAGGTGCCGGCTGGGGAGACGTATGTCGCCGTGGAGTCGCCGCGTGGCGAATTGGGGTGCTACCTGGTGTCAGATGGTGAAGCCCAGCCCTACCGGATGCACACCCGTGCCCCGTCCTTCTCCAACCTCCAGGCTCTCCCCATCGCCATGGCCGACTCGCTGATGGCCGACACCGTCGCCACCATCGCCTCGCTCGACCCGGTCATGGGCGACGTCGACCGGTAGGTCTGCGTACCGCTTACCTGAGGTACGTAGCGCCATATGTGGCGCTACGGGAACAAAGAAAGCGACGTCATGGCCATCCCTGATGATGAAGGCGGAACGCCCGGACCTCTTCGGTGGTCGAAGGGCCCCAGGTCATGGTGGGTACCGGGTGCTCGATACGGGCCGCCTCCAGCTCGGCGGCGGTGAATCCGACCGGAGACGTGATCGGCTCGATCCCGTAAAGGGCAGCGGCGTTCCACCCCAGGATCTTGGCCTTGACCCCGCGGGTGAGCTCCGGGTAGCCGTGCTGCTCACGGAGGTCGGTCGGGATCTGGAAGGCGCGCATGGCATCGATCTGGCCTTGGGGCGATCCGTAGAAGATCGAGTCAGTGCCCCATAAGACGTTGTCCTCGCCGAAGGTGACGAGGAGTTTGCCGAGAACATGCGCCGCCTCATCGGGGCGCCGGAGCAGGTGCCACCAGGTCGACCCGATCTCGGCGTAGACGTTCTCACCCGGTCCCACTCCCGCCTTTCGCACCGAATCAATGAGACGATTCACGCCGAGATGTGCCGTCTCCTCCGTGAACGGGCCTTCCCACTGCGCCACCTCGAAACCGGAGTGATACACCACGAATTTCACGTCCGGGTGAGCCCGTGCCGCCGGGCCAATGTCCTCGGGCGACCCGTACCGGATCTGGTCGGAGAGGCCTTTGTGCACGAAGAGGACCGGCGCTCCCGATGCGGCGACCTCATCGAGGAATCGGTTCCCCACCAGGGGCAGATCCGGGTCGTGATCGTCCATCCACCAGTGGATCCCGGATGGGAAATGGGTGAATGTCTTCCAGCCGCTGATGGTGTTCTCCGAGACAGCCCGTCCCATCTCCTCCACCACCGATTCGATCGGGGCAATCTGGGGAAGGGCCAGGGCATTGACCAGCACTCGCTGGTCGCCGGACAGGGCCTTGACCATCTGCACCGTGTCCTCCATGACCTCGGGGGAGAGCGGGCTGCCTTCGGGGAGAATGGGCAGACCGGAGAGGGCGACCATCGTGGTGTCGGATCGGATGAAGATCTCCTCGAGGAAGTGATTGGTGGCGAAACACGCCCTCGGGTCGTCCTCTTCCTCACATCGGGCCTGGGGGAAGCTGTTGCCCCAGAACCAGTCTCCTCTGGTCGAGGGGTCGAGGTCGTATTCGAGGAGATGGCCCTGGACGTCGAACACGAACTGCGATGGTCCCAGGACCGCCCGGGCTGCATCGGCGTCATGACGGGAGGTCGGGTCGAAGGGATACCAGAGACCCGGCTGGAGGCCGAGGGCTCGGGCCAGTGTGTTGTCGATGGCGGCCAACGATGCTGCCACGGCGCAGGCGGAGCGGAGAAACTCCCGTCTGCTCAGACCAGTGCGTCTGATGGCGTCGTCGACATCCTCCCGAGCCGTCTTCTCCATCTCACGACGAACCGGGGTGATCCGCTCCGGCTCGTACTCACCGTTGGAGCATTGTCCGAAGGCGATCGGCAGACCAGGGTCCTCGTGGCGCCATGAGGGGCACATCGCCCGATTCTGCCCCGATTCACGCGTTCTATGTTCCCGTAGCGCCAGATATGGCCCCATGTACCTCAGGTACGCGGTTTCGCCCGAACTAGCGGTGATACCTAATCTCCGGCGACGATGAGCCACTGGTCGGAGGCCACCCAGGAGCGGGCCGAGGAGATCATCTCCAGGTATCCCCAGAAGCGCTCGGCGGTGATGCCATTGCTCTATCTGGCCATGGCGGAGGAGGGCTACCTGACCAACGAGGGCATGGAAGAAGTGGCCCGTTGGGTCGATATCACCCCGGCACAGGTCCAGGCGGTCGCCTCCTTCTACACCATGTACAAGAGACGGCCTACCGGGAAGTACCTGATCTCATGCTGCACCTCCATCTCTTGCATGCTCCTCGGCGGTGACGCTGTCCTCCACGCGGTCGAGGACGAGTCCGGAGTCCCCCACGGCGAGACCGGCGCCGACGGGCTTCTCTCGGTCGAGCACGTCGAGTGCATCGGGGCCTGCGGAGGAGCGCCTGCCGTCCAGGTCAACTACGAGTTGATCGAAGGCGTCACCCCGGACAAGGCCCGCGACCTGGTGAGTTGGTTGAGGAGCGCTCAGCCCGAGGTCGTCAACACCGACGAGATCCAGGAGCTGTTCGGAGGCGTCCGTAGCTTCGATTGGGCGATCAGAGAGGTTGGCGGGGCGGTCGGCCCCTATCCGGCCTTCCAATCGCTGGGCACAGTGGGCATCGAGGAGAAAGCTTGACGACACCCCTCGTTGTCACCAAGCGGATGACCGAGTTCCCTGCCGACTCGCACACCATCGACCGCTACGAGGCGACCGGCGGCTACGAGCAGGCCCGGCGCGCCACCGGGTTGACCCGTGACGAGCTGGTCGAGGAGATCAAGACATCGGGCTTGCTGGGTAGGGGCGGCGCTGCGTTCTCCGCGGGCCTCAAATGGAGCTTTCTCGCTCCGGCCCGCCCCTCATATCTGGTCATAAACGCCGACGAGTCCGAGCCCGGCACGTTCAAGGACCGCCAGCTGCTGGAGCGCGACCCCCATCAGATGCTGGAGGGGATCATCATCACCGCCATCGCCAACGAGGTGCATGAGGCCTTTGTCTATATCCGGGGCGAGTACCCCAAGCCGGCCCGTCGGGTCCAGGCCGCGGTCGATGAGGCGTATGCCAAGGGCCATCTCGGCAAGGGCATCCTCGGGTCCGACTACGACCTGGAGGTCACGGTGCATCTCGGGGCGGGCGCCTACATCTGTGGCGAAGAGACGGCCCTCATCAACAGCCTGGAGGGCCTACGGGGCGAGCCCCGGCTGAAGCCTCCCTATTTCCCCGCGGCCAAGGGCCTCTACATGCAGCCCACGATCGTCAACAACGTGGAGACGGTCTCCAACCTGCCCCACATCCTGGCCATGGGGGCGGAGAAATTCATCGAGCTCGGCCATCCGCTGGACACCGGGACCTTCATGCTCTCGGTCTCTGGCCATGTCAACAAACCGGGCAACTACGAGCTTCCCCATGGCATCACCTGGCGTGACCTCATCTACGACGTCGCCGGCGGTATCCCGAACGACCGGGAGCTGAAGGCAATCATCCCCGGCGGCGCCTCCTCCCCGTGGTTCGTCCCCCAGATCCATCTCGACGACCAGATCACCAAGGACGTGTGCGCCGAGGCGGGATCGATGCTCGGTTCGGGAGCGGTGATCGTCATGGACGACACCACCTGCATGGTCCGTGCCGCCGAGCGAATCGTCCGTTTCTTCGCCCACGAGTCGTGCGGGCAGTGCACCCCCTGTCGCGAAGGCACCACCTGGATGGAGATGATCCTGCGCCGCATCGAGGAGGGACAGGGTCGTGCGATCGACCTCGACCTCCTCCTCGATGTCTCGGACAACATCAGCGTCGGTCTGGGCTGGCCCCCGAAGATGACCACAATCTGCCCGCTGGGGCCATCGGCGGTCTCTCCCGTGCTCGCCCTCCGCGACTACTTCCGGGACGAGGTCGACGCTCACGTCGAGATGGGCGGATGTCCGTTCAAGATGGTCGAGGCTCACGCGTGACCGCGCAGCCGGCTCCCGAGGTCGTGACCATCACGATCGACGGCGTGGCCCACCAGGTCCCCGCCGGGTCGTTGCTGATCAAGGCCGCCCAGGACAACGGCACCTACATCCCCAGATTCTGCTGGCACGA
>Ga0268386_10004726_pt1 | contig 10068 bp, 7 predicted proteins | sample RVTome_15_FD_200260 | JGI IMG/M metagenome (GOLD analysis project Ga0268386, IMG submission 200260) | Soil microbial communities from uranium-contaminated site in the Upper Colorado River Basin, Wyoming, United States - RVT150D86... ...
GAGCAACGGCAGCAACCCCAGGTTCCAGAGGGAAAAGGTGGGCTGCAGTTCACCCTCGAACAGCACAACCGCGGCCTTCGCCCCGGCTTCGTCCGCACAGGCCTGCAAGCGGGCCGCAAGATTGCGCGGCAGAAAGGGCGCGTCGCAAGGCACCAGCAGCAACCAGCCAGCACTCCCGGCGAAATGCCGCACGGCAGCCAGCAGGCCGCCCAGCGGACCGCGGTGCCCGGGCAGCGGGTCGACCAGTTGCGGCAGGCCGTAGCGGGCCAGGGCCGGGGTTGCGGATTCGACACTCAGCGCCAGCGCGCCGACCTGGGGCGCGATACGCTCGATCACATGCTCGAGCATCGGCCTGCCAGCCAGCGCCTTCAGGGCCTTGTCGCTCCCACCCATGCGGCGGGACCGCCCCCCCGCCAGGATGACGCCGGCCGGCCAATCGTCGCGTTGAGCCACGGGTCGCCTCAGCGGCTGGCCTGCTCGGCCAGGCGCTGCACTGCCGCCCGCGCGGTCGCATTGAGGCCGTCACCGCCGGCGGCTTCGAAGTCGACGATTTTGCGGTGCATCGACGATGCCCAGAAACGTTGCAGGTGATTGAGGGTGCGCTCGACCGCGTCGTCGTGGAAACTGAAGTTGTCGGCGATCTGGTTGGCCATTTTCACGAGGCGCCGTTGGTCCTGCATCAGCCCGTTCCCCTGTCCTGCGCCGCATCGGTGATCCGCTCGGCAAAACTGTACACATTGTGGCGCCCCGGCCGTGCGAACCCGACCAGCGTGACGCCGCAACGCTGCGCGAAATCTACCGCCAGCGTCGTCGGCGCGGAAACCGCAGCCAGCACTTCGATGCCGGCCGTCGCCGCCTTGAAGACCATTTCGTAGCTGGCCCGGCTGGATACCAGCGCGAAGCCGCGCGCAGGCTGCAGGCCGGCGCGATACAGGCTGCCGATCAGCTTGTCCAGCGCGTTGTGACGACCGACGTCTTCGCGCAGCTGCACGATGCGACCCGCGGAATCGCACCAGGCCGCGCCGTGGGTCGCGCCGGTGTCCGCCTGCAGGGGCTGATGCCGCTCCAGCGCGTCAATCGCCCGCTGCAGCGCCGCGTTAGAAACGTCCAAAGTCCGCGCCACCGGCTCCGGATAGCGCAGGGCTTGCTCGATATTTTCCGCTCCGCATAGGCCGCAGCCGGTCCGTCCGGCCATGTTCCGGCGCTGCGTGGCCAGGCGGTCGAACCAGTCCTCGCCGATCGTCATGGCCAGTTCCAGCCCGCCGGGCCGGGGAATGATGCGGATGCCGAGCAGGTCCGACGGCTCGCCGATCAGTCCCTCGGTCATTGAGAAGCCGAGCCCGAAATCCTCGAGATCAAGCGGCGTGGCCATCATCACGACGTGGGAGACGCGGTTGTAGGTCAGCGCGACGGGCACCTCGGCCGCAATGCAGTCCTCGACCGGGCCTTCGTCACCGTGGCCGCGGCGCCAGTTGCGGACCGGCACGCGTCGCGAGGAGGCGTTCATACCCTAGCGGCCTGCCACTAGAGGCGGGCCTTCTCGAGCAGTTCCTCCTGGCGGCGCGCGAACGCCCGGTACTCCTTCTGCCACGCCGAGGGCTCGGTAACGCGCGTCACCTGCACTGCCGTGACCTTGTATTCGGGGCAGTTGGTGGCCCAGTCGGAATTGTCGGTGGTGATCACGTTGGCGCCGCTGGATGGGAAATGGAAAGTGGTGTACACCACGCCGGGCTGCACGCGGTCCGTCAGCACGGCCCGCAATACCGTGTTGCCCGCCCGGCTGACCACGCCGCACCAGTCGCTGTGCGCGATGCCGCGCTCCTCCGCATCGAACGGATGGATCTCGAGCACGTCCTCGTTGTAGAAGTGCGTATTGTGGGTGCGCCGGGTCTGCGCGCCCACGTTGTACTGCGACAGGATACGCCCGGTGGTCAGCAGCAGCGGGTATTTGCGCGTCGCGCGCTCGTCGGTCGGCACGAACCCGGTAATGGCGAAGTAGCCCTTGCCGCGGACGAACTCCTCCACGTGCATCGTCGGGGTACCCTCCGGGGCGGTCTCGTTGCAGGGCCACTGGATGCTGCCGAGGCGGTCCAGTTTGTCATAGCTGACGCCGGCAAAGGTGGGCGTCAGGCGGGCGATCTCGTCCATGATCTCGGACGGATGGCCGTAGTCCATCGGGTAACCCAGCGCGTTGCTGAGCCGTTGCGTGACTTCCCAATCGGCCAGCCCGGGCAGCGGCTCGATGGCCTTGCGCACGCGCGAAATGCGGCGCTCGGCGTTGGTGAAGGTGCCGTCCTTTTCGAGGAAGGAGGTGCCGGGCAGGAACACGTGGGCGAACCGGGCCGTCTCGTTCAGGAACAGGTCCTGCACGATCAGGCACTCCAGCCCGCGCAGCGCCGCTTCCACGTGCTGCGTGTTGGGGTCGCTCTGCGCCACGTCCTCGCCCTGCACGTACAAGGCCTTGAAGTGCCCGGCCACGGACTCGTCGAACATGTTGGGGATGCGCAGGCCCGGATCCTCGCGCAGCGTGACCTGCCAGTCCCGCTCGAACAGGGCGCGCACGGCCGGGTCCGAGATGTGCCGGTAACCCGGCAGCTCGTGCGGGAAGGAACCCATGTCGCAGGAACCCTGCACGTTGTTCTGTCCGCGCAGCGGATTCACGCCCACGCCCTCCCGGCCGAGGTTGCCGGTGACCATGGCGAGGTTGGCGATGCCCATCACCGTGGTCGAGCCCTGGCTGTGCTCCGACACGCCCAGGCCATAGTAGATCGCGGCATTCGGCGCACCGGCGAACAGCCGGGCGGCGGCCCGCAGGTCCGAAGCCGGGATGCCGGTAATGCGTTCCGTCAATTCCGGAGAATTCTGCTCGCCGGCGATGAATTCGCGCCATTTCCGGTAGGGTTCCGGCTCGCAGCGGGCTTCGATGAAGTCGCGGTCCTCCAGCCCCTCGGTGACGACGACGTGCGCCATCGCGTTGATGAACGCCACGTTGCTGCCCGGCAGCAGCGCCAGGTGATGTTCCGCTTGCACGTGCGGCCCGTTGACCAGGTCGATGCGGCGCGGATCCACCACGATCAGTTGCGCGCCCTGGCGCAGCCGGCGCTTCAGGCGCGAGGCGAACACCGGATGGGCATCGCTGGGATTGGCGCCCATCACCATGATCACGTCCGCCTGCGCCACCGAGTTGAAGGCCTGGGTGCCCGCCGACTCGCCCAGCGTCGTTTTCAGCCCGTAGCCGGTCGGCGAGTGGCAGACGCGCGCACAGGTGTCCACGTTGTTGTTGCCGAACGCGGCGCGCACCATTTTCTGCACGAGGTAGGTCTCCTCGTTGGTGCAGCGCGAAGACGTGATGCCGCCGATGCTGTCGCGGCCGTAACGTTGCTGGATCTCCCGCAGCCGCCGCGCGGTGAAATCGAACGCCTCGTTCCACTCTACTTCGCGCCAGGATTCCTCGATGTGCTCGCGGATCAACGGCCGCGTGATGCGGTCGGGGTGCGTGGCGTAGCCGAAAGCGAAGCGGCCCTTGACGCAGGCGTGGCCCTCGTTGGCTTTACCGCCTTTGTCCGGAATCATGCGCAGGACGGTTTCGCCCTGCAGTTCGGCGTGGAACGAACAGCCCACGCCGCAGTACGCGCAGGTCGTCGTGACGCTGCGGTCCGGCTGGCCGTGTTCGATTACGGACTTTTCCATCAGCGCATCGGTCGGGCAGTGGTTTACGCAGGCGCCGCAGGAGACGCAATCGGACGCCATGAAGGGCTCCTGCTGGCCGGCCGACACGCGCGAGGCGTAACCCCGTCCATCGACCGTCAGCGCGAACGTCCCCTGGACATCGTCGCAAGCGCGCACGCAGCGGTAACAGACGATGCACTGCGCCGGATCGAAGGTGAAATACGGATTGGAACTGTCCTTCCAGACATCACGGTACCCGCTCTCGCCGAGCCCGTAGCGGCTGTCCGCCACGCCCAGCGTCACGGCCACGTCCTGCAGTTCGCAGTCGCCGTTGGCCGAGCAGCTGACGCAGTCCAGCGGATGGTCGGAAACATACAACTCGACGACGTTGCGGCGCAATTCCTCGAGCCGCGCCGACTGCGTCCGCACTTCCATGCCCTCCTCCGCCTCGGTGGTGCAGGAGGCCGGATAGCCCTTGCGGCCCTCGATCTCGACCAGGCATACGCGGCACGAGCCGAACGCGTCCAGCGAATCGGTCGCGCACAGCTTGGGCACGCTGATCCCCGCCAGCGCCGCCGCCCGCATCACCGACGTCCCCTTCGCCACCCGCACCGGTTGCCCGTCAATGGTCAGCGAAACCGGCATCCCGATCCGGATCGGCGTCCCCAGGTCCTTCGATTGCCGCCGTATCTCGTTCATTTCCATACCCTAAATCCGATTGCAGTCTCCATTATGCATCATCCGCGATCCCCGACCCAAGGCGGAACCGGGTACCCCGGTCCAGGACTGTCGAGCTGTCGGGACACAGTCGACAAGCGCACAGGGACGTCTTGAGCGTGTCCTGGACCGGGGTACCCGGTTTCGCCTGAGCGACAGACTAACGTCGAAAATCTTCGGGAAAGTGCTTGATAGCGCTACGCACCGGAAACGGCGTCAATCCCCCCATCGCGCACAGCGACCCATCGACCATCGTCGCGCACAGATCCTCGAGCACCCGCAGATTGCCGTCACGGTCCTCGCCGGCGATGACCCGGTCGATGATCTCGACGCCGCGCACCGAGCCGACCCGGCAGGGCGTGCACTTGCCGCAGGATTCCACCGCGCAGAACTCCATCGCGAACCGCGCCTGCTGCGCCATGTCCACCGTGTCGTCGAACACCACCACGCCGCCGTGCCCCAGCATGCCGCCCGCCTCGGCCATGGCCTCGTAGTCCAGCGGTGCGTCCAGCAGCGCCTCCGGCAGGTAGCTCCCCAGCGGCCCGCCCACCTGCACGGCGCGAACCGGCCGGCCGCTGGCCGTGCCGCCGCCGTAGCCCATGATCAGGTCGCGCAGCGGCAGGCCGAACGGGACCTCGACCAGGCCGCCGCGCCGGATGTTGCCGGCCAGCTGTACCGTCAACGTGCCGCGCGAGCGGCCGCTGCCCAGGTCGCGGTACTGCGCGGCGCCCTCGGCCAGGATCGTGCCGGCCGCCGCCAGCGACAACACGTTGTTCATGACCGTTGGCAGCCCCAGCAGGCCCTTGAGCGCCGGCAGCGGCGGCTTGTAGCGGACCAGGCCGCGCTTGCCTTCGAGACTGTCGAGCAGCGAAGTCTCCTCGCCGCAGATATAGGCGCCGGCGCCGATCCGCAGTTCCAGCCGAAACGGGCGCCCCGACCCGAGCACGCTGTCCCCGAGGTAGCCGGCCCGCCCGGCGCGGGCGATGGCCTCGGTCAGCACGGCCCGCGCATGCGGGTACTCCGAACGCAGGTAGATGAACCCTTCGGCGGCCCCCACCGCCAACCCCGCGATGGTCATGCCTTCGATCAGCTGGTAGGGATCGGCCTCCATCAGCAGGCGGTCGGCGAAGGTACCGGAATCGCCCTCGTCGGCGTTGCAGACCACGAACTTGCGGTCGCCCGGCGCATCCCGCACCGTCTGCCACTTGATGCCGGTGGGAAAGGCCGCCCCGCCCCGTCCGCGCAGGCCCGACTCCTTGACCTCGTCCACGATCGCCTGGCCGTCCATGCCCAGCGCACGCTCCAGGCCGGCGAAGCCGCGCAGGGCCCGGTAGTCCTCCAGGGACAGCGGGTCGGTCCAGCCGGCCCGGGCGAAGGTCAGGCGCTGCTGGCTGGCCAGCCAGTCGATGCCGTCTACCGGACCCAGCGCCAGAGCGTGGCTCGCCGGTTGCGGAAAACCGGCCACGAACAGGCCCGGCACGTCGGCCGGGGTGACCGGCCCGAACGCGTAGCGCCCGTCGTCCGTCTCGAGCTCTACCAGCGGCTCCAGCCAGAACGCGCCGCGCGAGCCGTTGCGCACCAGGTCCAGCTCGACGCCGTCGGCGGCCGCCCGATTGGAAATGGCCGCCGCCACGGCGTCCGCGCCCAGCGCGCAGGCGGTGGCGTCACGGGGGACGAATACCCGGACGCCCATCAGCCTTCCGCCTCCAGTGCATTGATCAGCGCGTCGAATCGCTCCGGGGTAACGCGGGCATGAAGATCGTCATCGATGCGGATGCTGGGCGAGCAGGCGCAGTTGCCGAGGCAATATACCGGTTCCAGCGTGATCCGGCCGTCGGCGGTGGTGCCGCCGAAGTCGATCCCCAGCCGTGCCTTCGCGTGGGCCTCGAGCGCCCGCCCGCCCATCGCCTGGCAGGCTTCGGCCCGGCACAGGTGCACGGTGTGCTCACCCGGAGCCTCGGAGCGGAAATCGTGATAGAAGCTCACGACGCCGTGCACCTCGGCGCGCGACAGCCTGAGGGCCGCGGCGATCAGCGGAACGGCATCGGACGGCACGAACCCCAGCTTGTCCTGGATGTCGTGCAGCACGGGCAGCAGCGGGCCGACCCGGCCCCGATACGCCCCGACCGCGCTCTCCACGATCTCCTGCAGGGATACGGCTGCTGCCGTCATCGTCGATCCTCCGTGCCGGTTGCAGCAGCCGCGTCAGTCCGCAAACCGGTAGTCCTTGAATTGCTTGCGCAAGTCCATTTTCTGAATTTTCCCCGTGGCGGTGTGCGGAATCCCGTCGACAAATTCCACGCCGTTGGGCATCCACCATTTGGCGATCTTACCATCGAGATAGGCCAGCACATCCCGGGCGCGGACCTCGGAGCCCTCCTCGCGGCGGACGATCAGCAGCGGCCGCTCCGTCCACTTCGGGTGCGGCAGGCCGATCACGGCAGCCTCGGCCACGCCGGGGCAGCCGACTGCGACGTTCTCGACCTCGATCGACGAGATCCACTCGCCGCCCGACTTGATCACGTCCTTGTCACGGTCGGTGATCTGCATGTAGCCCAGTGGATCGATGTTGGCGATGTCGCCGGTATCGAACCAGCCGTCGTCGGTCAGTACGTCCTCGTCGTGCCGGTAATAACCACTGGCCACACACGGGCCCCGGACCAGCAGGTGGCCGGAAGACTTGCCGTCGCGCGGCAACGGGCGGCCCTCGTCGTCGACGACCTTCATTTCGACCAGGTAGGGGGAGCGGCCCTGCTTTTCCTTCAGCTTGAGCCGGGCTTCGGGGTCCAGCGACGAAGTCGCGTGTTTCATCGTTCCGGTGGTGCCGACCGGCGACATTTCGGTCATGCCCCAGCCGTGGACGACCTCCACCCCGTAATCCAGTTCGAACTTGCGGATCATCATCGGCGGGCAGGCGGCGCCGCCGACCACAACCTTTTTCAGGTAGGGCAGCTGCTTGCCGCTCTGCTCGAGATACTGCAGCAGCCCCAGCCACACCGTAGGCACCGCGGCCGTGGATGTCACGCGCTCGGAGTCGAGGAGTTCGTAAATGCTGGCGCCGTCCATGCCGGCCCCGGGCATGACCAGCTTGGCGCCCGCCGCAGGCACGGCGTAGGTCAGCGCCCAGGCATTGGCGTGGAACATCGGCACGATGGCCAGGATCACATCCTCGGAACGGAGCCCGAACACGTCGGGCTGGTTGACCATCAGGCCGTGCAGCACATTCGAGCGGTGCGAGTAGAGCACGCCCTTGGGGTTGCCGGTGGTGCCCGAGGTGTAGCACAAGGCGGCGGCCGTGTTCTCGTCGAAGATCTTCCAGGCGAAGTCCGAATCGACGGCGCCTATCCAGTCCTCGTAGGCCACGGCGTTCGGCAGCGAAGTCGCGGGCAGGTGGGCCGCGTCGGTCAGGACGATGTACTTCCGCACCGTGCGCAACCGGTCCCTGAGCGCTTCCAGCACCGGCACGAACGTGAGGTCCACGAAGACGATGGCGTCCTCGGCATGGTTGACGATGTAGTCCAACTGGTCGGCGAACAGCCGCGGATTGAGCGTGTGGCAGATCGCTCCGATGCCCATGATGCCGAACCAGCTCTCGACGTGGCGCTCGGTATTCCAGGCCATGGTCGCGATGCGATCGCCGGTTTTCACGCCCTCGCGTTCCAGCGCCTTGCCCACCTGCAGGGCCCGGTTGCGCACCGTGGCGAGGGTGGTCCGCCGGATTGGCCCTTCCACGCTGCGCGTGACCATCTCGCGCTCGCCGTGGTTGAGCGCGCCGTGTTCGAGAATCGTGTGGGTCAGCAGCGGGTAGTCCTGCATCAGGCCAATCATCTTGTCTCCATTCCAGCTCAAAAAAACGCGGTATTCCCGAGGGACACCTCATCTTCGCGGCTGGCGCGCAGCGCCACAAGCGAAGTCAGAATGCCGTCCCGAGGGTACGGCTTTCATCGCGCCAGCGATGAATGAAGTGCCCGAGGGACACCTCATCTTCGCGGCTGGCGCGCAGCGCCACAAGCGAAGTCACCAATGCCGTCCCGAGGGTACGGCTTTCATCGCGCCAGCGATGAATGAAGTGCCCGAGGGACACCTAAGATAAAGGGGAATGGCAGGCCACGCCAGTCTGTCGCGCACGCAGGAATTCGCTTGGTCTGCCACCGGGCCGCCCTTATATTTCCACAATCGGCCGCCACGATAGCCCACAGGATCTGGACCATGTACGACTGCACGAAGAATTACATCAACGGTGAATGGGTGGCCTCCGTCGGGGGCTCGTTCCACGACATCATCAATCCCGCCACCGAACAGCCGATCGGCCGGGTATCCTTCGGTACGGCGGCGGACGTGGACCGGGCGGTCGGCGCGGCGCGTGCTGCTTTCGAAAGTTATTCGCAATGGACGGTCGAGCAGCGGATCGAGCTGTTGGAACGCATCATCGAGGTGTACCGGTCACGCTCGCCGGACGTCGCGGCGGCAATTTCGGCCGAGATGGGCGCTCCGAAGAGCCTTGCCCGGAAGGCCCAGGCCGCCAGCGCGGTCGGCCATTTCGTCGCCACCGCCAGGGCGCTCCGGGATCTGGGCTTCGAAGAGACGATCGGCAACTCCCGGGTATTGAAGGAACCGATCGGCGTGTGCGGCCTGATCACGCCCTGGAACTGGCCGATCAACCAGATTGCCTGCAAGGTCGCGCCCGCCCTGGCGGCGGGCTGCACGATGGTGCTGAAGCCCAGCGAAATCGCGCCGGTCAATGCGGCGATCTTTGCCGAAATCCTCGACGCGGCCGGCGTGCCGGCCGGCGTGTTCAATCTCGTCCACGGCGACGGGCCCGGCGTGGGATCGGCGATGTCGGCGCATCCCGACATCGACATGATGTCCTTCACCGGCTCGACCCGCGCCGGCGTGCTGGTGGCCAAGGCCGCGGCGGATTCGGTCAAGCGCGTGTCCCAGGAACTGGGCGGCAAGTCCGCCAACGTCATCCTCGAGAGCGCGCCGCTGGAGCAAGCTGTCGTGCAGGGCGTCCGCAACCTGCTCTCCAACTCCGGTCAGTCCTGTAACGCGCCGAGCCGCATGCTGGTTCCCCGGAGCCGCTACGAGGAGGCCGTCGCGATCGCCGCGGCCGCCGCCGAGGAGACCGTCGTCGGCGACCCGCAGGCCGACGGCACCCAGCTCGGACCGGTGGTCAGCGCAGCGCAGTTCAACAAGATCCAGTCCCTGATCGAAACAGGGCTCGCGGAAGGCGCGCGGGCGGCCGCCGGCGGACCGGGCCGCCCGGCGGGGCTGCCGTCCGGCTACTACGTCCGTCCCACCGTTTTCCGCGACGTGCGCAACGACATGACGATCGCCCGCGAGGAGATCTTCGGACCGGTCCTGTGCCTGATTCCCTACGATTCGGTGGACGAGGCTGTACGCATCGCCAACGACACCGAATACGGCCTGTCCGGCTACGTTTACGGCGGCACTGCGGACGAAGCCATGGCCGTCGCCCGGCGCCTGCGAACCGGCATGGTGCATCTCAACGGCGCCCCGAACGACGTAAACGCGCCGTTCGGCGGCTACAAGCACTCCGGCAACGGCCGCGAATGGGGCGCACATGGAATCGAGGAATTTCTGGAAGTAAAGGCGGTGCTGGGAGCCGCGCCGGGCGTCGCCTGAGCGGCGCGGCCGGTAACCCCCCCCCCGCCTGCAGCC
>Ga0268386_10004727_pt1 | contig 10066 bp, 9 predicted proteins | sample RVTome_15_FD_200260 | JGI IMG/M metagenome (GOLD analysis project Ga0268386, IMG submission 200260) | Soil microbial communities from uranium-contaminated site in the Upper Colorado River Basin, Wyoming, United States - RVT150D86... ...
CGCCAAGAGCGCACTTCGGAATGATGCGTCGCCACCGGGGTGCGCTGGGCGTGCGAGGCAAGGACGCAGCATCGCGCCGTCCAGCGCGGCCCGGCGGCACCGGGCGTCACTTCGAAGGGAGCTCTAGGGCCGGCGGAGGAAGGAAGGGACCTCGAGGACGTCCGACGGGACGTCGAAGCCCTCGGCAGGCGCCTCGCGCTCGCCGGGCTCCTCGCGGCGCTCGCGCCGGTACGCCTTGTCGAAGCCCGTGGCGATGACGGTGACGCGCACCTTGCCGCCCATTGCCTCGTCGATCACGGCGCCGAAGATCACGTTCGCGTTGAGATCCGACGCGCCCGTCACGACCTCGGCCGCCTCGTTCACCTCGAACAGGCCGAGGTCTGGCCCGCCCGTGATGTTGAGGAGGACGCCGGTCGCGCCGGCCACCGACGCTTCGAGGAGCGGCGAGGAGACCGCAGACCGCGCGGCCTCGGCGGCGCGGTTCTCGCCCTCCGCCTCGCCGATGCCCATGAGGGCCGAGCCGGCGTCGGTCATGATCGTCCGGACGTCGGCGAAGTCGAGGTTGACGAGCCCCGGGATCGTGATCAGGTCGGTGATGCCCTGCACGCCCTGGCGCAGGACCTCGTCCGCCATCCGGAACGCGTCCACGACGGACGTCTGCTTCTCGACGACCTGGAGCAGGCGGTCGTTCGGGATGATGATGAGCGTGTCGACGTGGTCGCGGAGCTTGCCGATGCCGTTCTGCGCCTGCTCGGCCCGCTTGCGGCCCTCGAAGCCGAACGGCCGAGTGACCACGCCGACCGTGAGCGCCTTCAGCTCCTGCGCGATCTCCGCGATGACGGGCGCGGCGCCCGTGCCCGTGCCGCCGCCCTCGCCCGCGGTGACGAACACCATGTCGGCGCCCTTGAGCGCTTCCTTCAGCTCGTCGCGCGTCTCCATCGCGGCCTCGTAGCCCTTCTCGGGGTTCGCCCCGGCGCCGAGGCCCCGCGTCGCGCCCGCGCCGATATGGATCTTCTGATCGGCCTCGACCATGAGAAGCGCCTGGGCGTCCGTGTTGACGGCGACGAACTCGCAGCCGCGCAGGCCCGCCTCCACCATCCGGTTGACGGCGTTCGCGCCGCCGCCGCCGGCGCCGACGACCTTGATCACGGCCAGGTAATTGCCCGCTTGATCTCTCACGTCATCCTCTCCCGATGCGTGCCGAGCTTGAAGCTCAGCTTGAGCGTCCGGCTGAGGGTACGTCCCCCCTCCCCCGTTGTCAAATCCCGATTTGCAGCGTAAATGCGCCGCAACCCTTAACCTCAAGTAGAGACTTGAGACTGGCTTGCGGCCACGGGCCGCTCGGGGACCGTGACGTCCAGGTACGCGAGATCACGGCGTTCCTGCACGGTCAGCGCGCGAAGCACGCGTCCGGCCACGTGGAGCTTGACCGTCAGCGCGTCCTCCGTCCCGAGACGGAGCTCGGCGTCTCCGGCGAGGACGAGCGTCACGGCCCCGTCCCGCGCTTGCACGGCCCGGATGCGGACGGGGAAGTCGTCGGGGACGCGCCGGAGCACACGCAGCCCGGCGCGCACGCCCGCGCTGTCGACCTGCTCGCCGCTCTCCACTCGTGTCCCCTGCCCGATCCAGATCCGAGGGCGGGCCGCCGCCACGGACGCATCGATCTCCTGCATGACACGGCCGCGCTCGGAGACGAGCCAGCCGCGCTTTCCGTGCCGCAGGACGGCGAGCGGCCGCTCGGGGGCGACCGCGATCCGGAGCGTGTGCGGGAACGCGCGGTCGATGCGAAAGGAGCGCACGGTCGGCAGCGCCTCCAGGCTGCGCCGAAGCTCGTCGCGGTCGAGGGCGACCAGGCTCTCGCCGAGGAACGGCGTCGCCGCCTCCAGCACGGCCTCGCGGACGACGGGCGGCGCGCCCGTGACGTCGACCTCGCGCACGGCGAAGACCGGTGTCTCGCGCGCCGCGAGATAGAGCAGCCCGAGCACGCCGAGAACCGCGCCGGCGATGCCGAGCGTTCGCGCCGAGGGGACGCGCAGGCGCGGCCGCAGTCCGTTTGCGGGCACGAGAGCGAGATGCGGTCGCCTGACCACAGGAGCGAATTCGCCGTGCGCCCGCACGGTCCTACCCGCGGGCGGCCTCAGGACGGATCGAGAAGCGGCACCTCGAGCTCGCCGAGGAGCTGCACCTCAGGGTGCAGCACGACGCCGAACTCCTCGCGCGCGCGGCGCCGCGCCTCCGCGACGAGGGCGATCGCGTCGGCGGAGCGGGCTCCGTCGGCGTTCTCGATGAAGTTGGCGTGCTTCGGGGAGATCTGCGCTCCGCCGCTGCGGAAGCCGCGCAGCCCGCACGCCTCGAGCATGCGCCCGGCCGTCAGCTCGTGCTCGGGATTCTTGAAGACGCTGCCGAACGTGCGCTTGTTGGTCGGCTGCGCGGCTTTGCGGCGCGCCTGCATCTCGGCGACCGTCGCCTTGATCTCCTCGGCCGGACGGGACTCGAGGCCGAACTCTGCGCGGGCGACCACCTGCCCGTGGCGCAGGCCCGAGGAGCGGTACCGAAGCCCGAGCTCCGCGGGCGTCAGCCAGCGCGTCCCGCCGGCCTCGGCGACGAGCGCGCGGTCGAGAACGTGCGAGATGTCCGATCCGTAGGCCCCGGCGTTCATCCAGACTCCGCCGCCCACGGTGCCGGGGATGGCGCAGGCGAACTCGAGCTTCCCGAGCTCGGCGGCGCGGGCGCGGTGGAGGCATACGGCGAGCGGCGCTCCACCGCCCGCGGCGAGCCGCCCGTCGTCCGCCTCGGCCTTGGCGAGATCGCCCGCGAGCTTGAGCACGAGGCCGGGGAAGCCGTCGTCGGCGACCAGCAGGTTCGAGCCGAGCCCCACGACAGCCACCGGCACCCCCTCGCCCGCCGCCCACGCGAGCCGCTCGACGAGCGCCTCCTCGCTCTCGGGCATGTCGAACCAGCGCGCAGGCCCGCCGGTCCCGAGCGTCGTGTAGCGGGAGAGCGCGACCTGTTCCTTCACGGCTCCAGCTCCTGCCGGAGGAGCGGGATCGCCGAGTCGACGTCGCCGGCCCCCACCGTCACGAGCCAGGAGCCCGGACGGGCGAGCGACGCAGCGATCCGCGCCGCGTCGCGGAGCGCCGGAGCCCAGCCCACGGGCATCCCCGGGCGCACCTCGGCCAGGCGGTCGACCACGACCTTGCCGCTCACGCCGGGGACGGGTTCCTCGCGGGCGCGATAGATCTCGGTGACCACGGCCGCGTCGGCGGCGGCCAGGGACTCGCCCAGCTCGCGGCCGAGGTGGATCGTGCGCGAGTAGAGGTGCGGCTGGAAGAGCACGACGACTCGTCCGTCCCCGGCCAGCTCGCGTACGGCCGCGATGGTGGCGGCGACCTCGGCCGGGTGGTGCGCGTAGTCGTCGAGGAGCCGGACCCCGCCCGCCTCGCCGCGCTCCTCGAGGCGGCGGCCGGTTCCGCGAAAACCGGCCAGGGCGTCCGCCGCAGCGCCGCGCGCGAAGCCCGCGAGCTCGAGCGCCGCGAGCGCGCAGGCGGCGTTCAGCCGGTTGTGCTCGCCGGGAACGGCCAGCTCGACGTCGGCCGGCCCCAGGTCGCGGCCCCAGACGACACGGCCCTCGCCGATGCCGGCCGCCCAGCGCTCGAAGCGCTCCTCCAGCTCGGCGACCGAGGAGAAGGCGGCGTGGTGGTCGAGATCGACGTTCGTCACGACGGCGACGTCCGCCGGAAGCGAGAACACCGTTCCGTCCGACTCGTCCCCCTCGACGACGAGCCAGCCCGTCCCGGCACGCGCGTTGCCGCCGAGCTGAGGCACCTCCCCGCCGACGAGGAAGGACGGATCGTCGCCGAGCGCGTCGAGGCAGTACGCAATCATCGCCGTGGTCGTCGTCTTCCCGTGCGCGCCCGCGACGACGATCGACCGGCGGAGGCCGACGAGCTCGGCGAGCAGCTCGGCGCGGTGTTTGCCGGCCACGCGGCCGGCATAGGCGGTCGAGACGACGACCTCGGCGCCGTCCGGCGGCGGGGGCGGCTCGGGCGACACGACGACGTCGATCCCGGCGCCCCGCACGTGCTCGAGGTAGGGAGTCTCGTTCCGGTCCCACCCGGAGACCTCCGCCCCCCATGTCTTCGCCAGCACCGCGTATCCGGAGAGCCCTGCGCCCCCGATGCCGGCGAGCCAGAGCCGACGGCCGTCAAGCTCGGGCAAGCGCGATCAGCTCCTCGGCGACGACGTCGGCGGCGTCCGGCCTGGCGAGCGCCCGCATCGCGTCGGCCATTCGCGCGAGTCGCTCGGGGTCGTCCAGCAGCTCGTTCACCCGGCGCCCGAGGTCGAGTGTTGCCTCGGGGACGACGACGGCGCCCCCGCCCCGCTCGAAGTACGCGGCGTTCTTCGCCTGGTGGTCGGCGGTCGCGTAGGGATAGGGCACGAGCAGCGCCGGCCTCCCGGCCGCGGCGATCTCCCACACCGAGCCGCCCGCGCGGGCGACGACGAGGTCGGCGGCCGCGAGCGCTGCTCCGAACTCGTCCGTGAAGGCGAGCAGGCGATAGTCGTCCCGCCGCGCGCGCCGCTCGAGCTCGGCCAGGTCGCGCTCGCCCGCGAGGTGGAGCACAGCGGGCCCGGCGGCGGCGAAGGCCTCGAGCGCGGCCTCGTTGAGCCGCCGCGCTCCCTGGCTTCCGCCGAACACGAGCACGACCGGGCCCTCGGCCGGCAGCCCGAAGGTCTCGCGCGCCTCCTCGCGAGCCGACGGCCGCGAGCGCTCCGGGATCGGCCGACCGACGACCCTGTACCGGGACCCGTCGAGCCCCTCGATGGGGAACGCCAGGAAGACCCGTTTGGCGAAGGGAGCCGCCAGCCTGTTCGCCAGCCCGAAGTGCGCGTCCGCCTCCGTGAGCGCGGCGGGAATCCGCAGGACCCCGGCGGCGAGCACCATCGGCCCGCCCACGTATCCGCCCGCGCCGAGCACTACGTCAGGGCGCCGGCGCCGCAGGATCCGCACGCAAGCCGCAGGCGCGGCCGCGTCCCGCACGAGGGCCCGGGCCAGCCGCAGGCTCGCGGCGCGCGGAAGCCCCTCGACTCGGAACGCGTCGAACTCGAGGCCCGCGGAGCGCGCGAGCCGCTCCTCCACGGAGTCAGGCCGACCGGCGAGCGTGACGTGCGCGCCGCGGCGAAGCAGCGACTCGGCGACCGCGAGCGCGGGCAGGACGTGACCGGCCGTTCCTCCGGCGGCGATCAGGCATCTCGGCGCGGGCTCCGGCTGCATCGCTCACGGCGATGTTAAGGAGGATCCCGACGGAGGCGAGGCCGACGACGAGGCTCGACCCGCCGTACGAGACGAACGGGAGCGGGATGCCCGTGAGCGGAGCGAGGCCCATGACGGCGCTCACGTTCACGGCCGCTTGCCCGCAGACGAGGGCGGTGATGCCCGCCGCGAGCAGCTTCCCGAAGGGGTCGCGGCAGCCGAGCGCCACGTTGAAGCCGGCGTAGCCGAAGGCCACGAAGGCGGCGATCACCGCGACGGCACCGAGCAGCCCCAGCTCCTCGCCGACGATGGCGAAGATCATGTCGGTCGAGGCCTCGGGCAGGTAGTAGGCCTTCTGCACGCTCTCCCCCAGCCCGTTGCCGAAGAAGCCGCCGGAGCCGAGCGCGATCATCGCCTGCACCGACTGGAAGCCGGCGCCCTCGGGGTCCTGCCAGGGATCGAGGAAGCTCAGCACGCGCTCGCGCCGGTAGGGCTCGAGCCAGATCGCCGCGGCGACCAGGAAGAACCCGATCGTTCCGGCGCCCGCCAGGGTCGAGAGCCGGGTGCCCGCGACGACGAGCACGGCGGCGGCCATGATCGCGATCGCGATCGCCGTGCCCAGGTCGGGCTCCACGAGCACGAGCGCGAAGGCCGACCCGACGACGAGCCCGATCGGCCGCAGCAGCTCCCCGAGCGACTGCGGCGCCGGACGGCGAGCGAGGTACGCGGCCAGCCAGAGGACGAGCGCGAGCTTGGCCAGCTCCGACGGCTGAAGCGTCGCCGGGCCGAGGGAGAGCCAGCGGCGCGCGCCGTTGACCGGCGTGCCGAGGACGAGGACGGCGACGAGGAGCATGAAGCTGCCGAGCAGGAGCGGCGCGACGGCGAAGCGCAGACGCCGGTAGTCCACTCGGGAGAGGAGAGCGAGCGCGACGACGCCGGCGAGGGCGTAGACGGCCTGCCGCTTCAGGTAGTAGGCGGGGTCGTCCGCCGCGAGGGCCGCGCGCGCCGAGCTCGCGCTGTACACCATGACGAGCCCGAAGGCGACGAGCCCGAGCGTGACGAGGACGAGCAGGTGGTAGTCGAGGTTCGACCGGCGCCTCACAGCGCCTCCACGAGCTCGCGGAACCGCTCGCCGCGCTCTTCGAAGTCCCGAAACTGGTCGTAGCTCGCGCAGGCCGGCGAGAGCAGGACCACGTCGCCCGGCTCCGAGTCCTCCCGCGCGTCGCGCACCGCGCTCTCGAGGTCGCGCGAGTGGCGGAAGCGGACGCCTTCCGCCGCCAGAGCCTCGGCGATCTCGTCGGCCGACTCGCCGATCAGGTAGGCGCAGGACACCCCGGCCCGCGCGGCGCCGCGGGCGAGCCCGCCGAACGGCGTGGCCTTGCGGCTGCCGCCGAGGATGACTCGCAGGCCGGGCGGGTAGGCGCCGAGCGCCCGCTCGGCCGCGTCGGGGTTCGTCGCCTTCGAGTCGTTGACCCAGCGGACGCCGTCCACCTCGCGAACGAGCTCGAGTCGATGCGGGACGCCGGCGAAGGTGCGCAGGCCCTCCGCGATCGCCGCATCGGGGATGCCGGCCGCGCGGGCCGCGGCGGTCGCGGCGGCCGCGTTCTCGCGGTTGTGCGGGCCGAGAATCCGCGGCTCCGATGGGAGCGGGTCGTCCGCGGCGAACTCGACGCGGCGCGCGTCGCCCGGCACCGCCTGGAAGCCGCGCGGCACGACGGCGACGTCGTCCGCGCCCTGGTTTTCGAAGATGCGGAGCTTGGCGGCCCGATAGGCGTCCAGGTCGCCGTGGCGGTCGAGGTGGTCGGGCGTCAGGTTGAGGAGCACCGCGATGCGCGGACGGAAGCTCACGACGTCCTCGAGCTGGAAGCTCGAAAGCTCGCAGACGATCCACGCCTCGTCGGCGAGGGCGCCGTCGAGGCCGGTGAGCGGCCGGCCGACGTTCCCCGCCACCGCGACGGGCCGCTCGGCCGCGCGAAAGATCGCGCCGAGGAGCTCGCTCGTGGTCGTCTTCCCGTTCGTGCCGGTGACGCCGAGCACGGGGTTGGGGAGCAGCCGGGAGCCGAGCTCGACCTCGCTCCAGACGGTGAGCCCGCGTCGGCGTGCGGCGGCCACGAGGGGTGCCTCGCTCGAAACTCCGGGGCTCTTCACCAGCAGGTCCACGTCCTCGACGAGCGCGGGGTCTTCCGCGCCGAGAACGACTTCGACGCCGGCCGCGCGAAGCCTCCCGCCGTCGAGCTCGGCGTTCCGGTCGACGCCCACGACCCGGACGCCGCGGCGGCCGAGCGCGAGGGCAGCGGCCTCCCCCGAGCGGGCGAGGCCGAGGACGAGCGCCGACTCAGGAAGCGAACTCAGACGCGTACCGGTAGTACAGGACGAAGCCGCAGGCGCACAGGATCGCGGTGATGATCCAGAAGCGGACGGTGATGCGCGTCTCCGACCACGCCTTCATCTCGAAGTGGTGGTGGAGCGGCGCCATGAGCAGGACGCGCCGGCCGAACCACTTGAAGCTCACGACCTGGACGATGACCGAGAGCGCCTCGATCAGGAAGATGCCGCCGATGAGGATCAGGAGCAGCTCGGTCTTCGTCATGATCGCGAAGGCGGCGAGCGCTCCGCCCAGGCCCATCGAGCCCGTGTCGCCCATGAAGACCTGCGCGGGGAAGGCGTTGTACCAGAGGAAGCCGACCGAGGCCCCGATCAGGCTGGCGCCCAGGATGGCGAGGTCGAGGTCGACCTGGTCGGCGGCGCCGAAGGCGCGGACCGAGGCGAGCGCGGCGACGAGGCTCATCGCCGTGTAGGTGAGGATCGCGATCGTCGTCGTGCCCGCGGCGAGCCCGTCGATCCCGTCGGTGAGGTTCACGCCGTTCGAGGCGCCGGCGATGATGACGAAGAGGAGGACGTACCAGCCCCACGAGAGCGGCAGGTCGACGTCCAGCAGGGGGATGTACACGTCCGTCGTGAGCGGGTCGTCGAGCCCGCGCGAGGCGACGAGCCCGACGACCGCCGTGATCAGGGCCAGCCAGACGAGCTTCCAGCGGCCGGCGAGGCCGAGCGAGCGCCGGCGGGAGACCTTCGTCCAGTCGTCGATGAACCCGATCGCGGCGCAGCCGAGCGTCACGAAGAACGCGGTAACGGCCGGCACGGTCCGCTGGGAGAAGAGGAGGAACGGGACCGACATCGAGATCATGATCAGGAGGCCGCCCATGGCCGGCGTCCCCTGCTTCACGACATGGCCCTTCGGCCCCTCCTCGCGGATCTGCTGCCCGAACTCGTTCTTGCGCAGGAAGTCGATGAACTTCGGGCCGGACAGGATGGAGATGACCATCGCCAGCACGCCCGCGAGCAGCACCTCGACCATGGAGGGAGCCTAAGCCTCCGCCGGGACGACGGTGACGGCCTCGCCGATGACCTCGAGCCCCATCGCGCGCGACCCCTTCACGAGCACGCAGTCGCCGGGGCGGAGGACGGAGCGGAGCGCGGCGAGGCCCTGCTCGACGGTCGGCGCCCAGCGGGTGAGCGGGACGCCGCGCGCGCCCTGGACGTAGTTCCGCGCGAGCGGGCCGACGGCGACGAGCACGTCGACGCCGGCGCGGGCGGCCGCGGCGCCGACCTCGCGGTGGTAGGCGGGGGCGCCCGGGCCGAGCTCGGCCATGTCCCCGAGGACGGCGACCCGGCGGGAGCCGCCGCAGCGCTCGCGCAGGTGCGCCAGCGCCGCGGACATCGACAGCGGGTTCGCGTTGTAGCAGTCGTTGATGAGCAGGCCGCCGCCGGCGAGCTCCACCTCCTCCCCGCGCAGCCGCGAGAGCTTGACGTGGCGCGCGCCCTTCTGCGCCTTGCCGAGCGGGAGCCCGAGGGCGTGGTAGGCGGCCAGCGCGGCGAGCGCGTTCGTCGCGTTGTGGCGCGACGAGAAGCTGAACTCGAGCGTGAGCGGCCGGCCGAAGGCCTCGATCCGCAGGCGCGCGCCCTGGCCGCGGGCGGCGAAGTAGTCGAGGCGGACGTCGCCGCCGTCGCCGAAGCGAAAGATCCGGATGTCGTCCCGTTCGAGATACGGCTCGAGGTAGGCCTCTCCGGCGGGGACGACGGCAGCCCCTCCGGCCGGAAGGCTTTCGATCAGCTCCGCCTTCGCCTGGGCCACGCGTTCCACCGTGCCGAGGAGCTCGAGGTGGACCGGCCCGACGCTCGTCACGATGCCGACATCGGGCAGGGCGATGTCGCAGAGCTCGGCGATCTGGCCGAGGCCGCGCATGCCCATCTCGACGATGGCGATCTCCGTGTCCGCTTCGAGCCGGCAGAGCGTGAGCGGAAGCCCGATCTCGTTGTTCTGGCTTCCTTCCGCCACGACGGTGCGCGCGTGCGGCGTGCAGAGGGCACCCAGAATGTCCTTCGTCGACGTCTTGGCGGTCGACCCGGTGACGGCTACGACCCGCGCGCCCGAGCGCTCGCGGACGGCGCGCCCGAGTGCGCCGAGCGCGCCGAAGGCGTCCTCGGGGACCAGCGCGCCGGCCGCGCCGGCGGCCAGCGCCTCGGAGGCGAACTCCGCCCCGCGGCCGACGGCGACGAAGAGGTCTCCGAGCTCCACGCGGCGCGAGTCGATGGTGACGCCGGTCGCTCGGTCGGCGCCGGGGGCGCGTTCCAGCCGTCCCGGCGCGAGCCGCTCGACCTCGTCGAGCCCGAGCGGGATCATGCCGCCGCGCCGAGTCGCCGGAGCGCGTCTCGGGCGACCTCGCGGTCGTCGAACGGGATCGTCCGGTCGGCGAACTCCTGCCCCTGCTCGTGGCCTTTCCCGGCGATCACGACGACGTCTCCCGCGCCGGC
>Ga0268386_10004728_pt1 | contig 10066 bp, 9 predicted proteins | sample RVTome_15_FD_200260 | JGI IMG/M metagenome (GOLD analysis project Ga0268386, IMG submission 200260) | Soil microbial communities from uranium-contaminated site in the Upper Colorado River Basin, Wyoming, United States - RVT150D86... ...
AGCGGGCACAAGCATATCCTGCGTTATTCACCTTTCTAGGATGATTGCGGCATTGCGGAGTGGTTTAAAGTTCAACGTTCAAAGTCAGGGACAACGGTTATCAGGTTCAATTGAGAACAGGAATCCCTTGAACTTTGAACCGCACCGCAGGGAGTCAGCGTGCGACTGGCTGGGGCTCGATGGCACCCGGCCCGTCGACGATCTCCCGCCGTCGCCCGCAGGCCTCCGCCACTTCGTCGCGATAGGCCAGCCAGTGCTCCAGGGCTTCATTCATCGCCCGCACCACGGCGCCGCGTCGCGTCGGCGTGACGTGATCCAGAATCGACTCCCAGGCCGCGCTGCGGTGATTGCCCTCGACTTTACGGTGCGCCTGGGTCAGGGCCAAGTGCTGCAATGGCAGGTTGTAATGTTTAACCAACGGATGCTCCTTCAGCGACGGCACCGGCGCGGCGTGGTTTGCGGGACTGATGGCCGCGCGCTCGTCCTTAGTACCTTCAATAAAAATAGTCACCACCGCTACGGCGATCTCCCAACCGTAATGCTGAATGGCCTCGTCCAGAAAATTGCGATAAGCCTGCGCGGCCGGGAGCAGTTGAACGTGCTCGAATCGTTTCAGATCCATTCCCAGACCGCGCGGGTATTCCAGGAACAACTCGGGATGGGGGCTCCCCGCGGCGAGTCCGCCGGTCTCTTCTTCGTAAAGATTCTCCGCGAGACAGCGGCGCACCGCCGCGATCGGACAGCGCACATAGGCCCACCCTACCATCACCGGAAAGTCGCGAACATAGGTCCCGTACTCCTGTTCGAAGTGAACATGGAGGCGGTCCTTGGGCACCTTACCTTCGGTAAATGCCGGCCACGCCCAGTGATCCTTGCGCTCCATCACGCCCAGTAGTTGCTCGCGGAACGTCTCCCGGTCCATGATGCCCTCCCTTGAAATGCTAGCGGCGAACTGCCCGGGTCGTTACAACGCAACCTGTGTGCCAAGGGCTAACGACTGGTTTTTATTGAGAAGCTTACATCTTCCAGATCGGGCAAAGCGGTGACGGTGGGAAAAACGCTACTGCAATTCCAAATCAGTTAGGCAAACTTGCCTCTAAAATAAAGGCGCGTTCAAGCGGTTCAATTCGGTCAAGTGGTTCAAGCCGACTCGCGCAATCCTCGATTATCCGGCGGCTTGAACGGCTGGAACGATTTGAACTAGCATTTTTTCCTCATGTTCAGGCGCCTTAGCCCCGTGGCGTTGTCTTCGTTCGCATGGTTACGAACTCTTCCGCCGCAGTCGGATGGATGCTGATGGTCGCATCGAAATGGGCTTTGGTCGCGCCGCAGTTGAGCGCCACCGCTAAACCCTGAACGATCTCTCCCGCATCGGGGCCGACCATATGGCAGCCGAGCACCCGGTCAGTGTTCTGATCGACGACCAGTTTCATCATCGTGCGCTCGTCGCGGCCGGTGAGAGTGTGGCGCAAGGGCCGAAACTCGCTGCGGTAGGTATCGACGCGGTAATTTTGCTGTCGCGCCTGCTCTTCGGTGAGACCAACGGTCGCACAGTTAGGGATACTGAAAATTGCGGTCGGAACGTTGTCGTAGCCCGGCCTCGTCGGTTTGTCGTTAAACAATGTATTCGCCAGGGCCATCCCTTCGGCTATGGCCACTGGAGTCAACATCATTCGGTCGGTACAATCGCCGATGGCGTAGATGCTATCGATGCTCGACTTCGAGTATTCGTCAACCATCACGGCGCCGCCGTCTTTCATTATCACCCCCGCGTTCTCCAGCCCGAGCTCCAGCGTATTTGGCGCGCGCCCGGTGGCAAAAAGAATCTGCTCCGCGGCCAGCACGCTGCCATCGCTCAGGGTAGCGGCTAAATTGCCGTTTGCTTTGTCGATTTTCACGATCCTGGTTTGGAACCGCAGATCGATTCCGCGCTTCAGCATCTCTTCGGCCAGGGTGGCGCGAATGTCGTCGTCAAAGCCGCGGAGAAATAGCTCGCCGCGATGGAGCTGCGTCGTAGAGACGCCGAGGCCATGAAAGATGCCCGCAAACTCAACGCCGATATAACCGCCGCCAACGATGATAACCTTCTCGGGTAGCGCCGGCAAAAAAAACGCCTCATTGGAGGTAATCGCGTAGGTTGAGCCGGAAAACTTCGGCACCGTCGGCCAGCTGCCCGCGGCTATAAGTATGTATTTCGCCGTGATCTTTCTGCCATCGACGGCCACGGTATGGGGATCGATGATCTCGGCGCGCCCATCGACGATATCTACGCCGGCATCGTTCAGAAGTCTGCGATATATGCCGTTGAGCCGTTGAATTTCTTTGTCCTTGTTGGCGATCAACTTGGTCCAATCGAAACGCCGATCCTCCACCGTCCAGCCGAATCCCGCGGCATCGTCAAAATCCTCCCCATAGTGCGACGCGTATACCAATAGTTTTTTTGGAATGCAGCCGACGTTGACGCAAGTGCCGCCGAGATAGCGCTCCTCGGCGACGGCGACTTTGGCGCCGAAGGACGCGGACATGCGGCTGGCGCGCACGCCGCCGGAGCCCGCGCCGATGGTAAACAAATCGAAATCATAATAGGCCATATGACCTCACCTCTTTAGCGGTCTTGAGTCCCGTGTCTCGGGTATTGCGTTAGCGCCGGGCGACCTTTTGTTCCATGCCCTTGTAACTTCAAGACACTAGACGTGAGACTCGCAACTCTCTGTTAGAGTTGCCAATCCTTAAAACGGTAGCATCCGCCGCCGGAAAAGTCTTGCGCCGCTCTTTGACAGCGGGGGCCGATTCATGAACAATGGCGCAACCGGTCGATGTCTTTCTAACCCATCATGTCACAATCAACCGCACCGAGCACCGCCGGGGGCAAGCGCATCCTCGAAGCCATCAGCGCGCTGCGCCACCGCAACTACCGCCTTTACTGGTTCGGCCAACTATTTTCCGTGCTCGCGCAAAACATGGAGCACGTCGCCCAGGGCTGGCTGGTATTGGAACTCACGAACTCGCCTTTGGCCCTCGGTCTAACCGGACTCGCGCAAGCCATACCGACCATCACCCTCACCCTCTTGGGAGGCGCGGTAGCCGATCGCGCCGACCGGCGGCGCATCATGATCGCCGCGCAATCCGGCGTGGCTTTCTTTTTTTTGATTCTTGCCGCCCTGGTTCTGACCAAGATTGCCGCGCTGTGGCACGTCATGGTCTTGGCCTTTCTCGCCGGGGGTATTCGTGCCTTTGACAGGCCGAGCCGCATGGCTCTCCTGCCGCAAATGGTCCCGCGCGATGACATTCCAAACGCGGTGGCCATCGGCGGCACGATCTGGCAATTATGCCGTCTCGTCGGGCCGGCAGTGGCCGGTATACTGATTTATTTGTCCGGCGTCGGCCCGACCTATTTCGTCTGCTGTTTGGCCTCGTTCGCTTCGGTTTGCCTCTGGCTCGGCATTCGCGCTAGCCAGCCCGCCCTCGCGGCCGGAACCGGCGGTCTGCTGAAAAATATGCTCGAGGGCGTCAACTTCATCCGCCGTAACGAGCTCTTCTACACCTTCATGGGCATGACGTTTTTCAATAGTGTGTTCGGCATGTCTTATTTGATCCTGATGCCGGTGTTCGCGCGCGACATCCTGCAAGTCGGTTCCCAGGGATTTGGCTTTCTACAGACGGCGGGCGGCGCCGGCGCTCTGATCGGCACGCTGTTGGTCGCTTATTTTTCCGACCCCCGCCGTCTGCCTTTGCAGTCGGCGCGGGGCGCGACGATTTTCGGGGCGCTGCTGTTCCTGTTTGCAATTTCGCGCAACTATCCCCTCTCGTTGGCGCTCGCTTTCGTGCTCGGCGCGGCAGGCCAATTTTACATCACCGCCATCAATACGGTATTACAGCTTAACCTGCCCGACCGGTTGCGCGGCAGGGTCATGGGCGTCTTTGGTTTAACCTGGGATTTGATGCCCGTGGGAGGCACGCTCGCCGGAACCATCGCGGAATTTGCCGGAGCGCCCGTCGCGGTTGCCGTGGGCGGAGTATTCGTCACCGGCCTCGCCCTTTGGGCCGTCTCCATCGCGCCGCGCTTCGGGCAGATGAAACAAAGTGACGCGAGCGAAGCCGCTGCAACAGAGCGCTAACCCGGATTATTCATACCAAGGAAAAATCCGTACTGCGCGTATGTCGTAGGAGCAAGCCTCGTAGAGAGCGGACACAGCAGCACAAAGTTACGCCGACTTGTGGGGCGCTTGGCAGTGAGTCGGGCCTTTTGTCGGTGGTTGCGGCGCTCATAAAGTCAGCCGTCCTCTTCAAGGCACAGGCCCATTGGCCGCGACGACCGGAGAGGCTTGCGCCTCGCGCGTAATCTCGTGAATATCCGGGCGCCAACCCCTTTCGGCGCGGGTTTGATCATTCAGATGCCGTGCTGGCAATGATTTGTGGTTGAGAAAAAATCCAAGAAAACGCCGGGCGCGGCGAAGAAGCGGCGCAAGCTTGCCGGCAAATCCATCGCCCTCGAGGCCGGAGAACTCCTCGACGGGCCGGCGCCGGGCGAGGTGAGCGCGCTGGGCGCCGCCATCGGCGCCGACGGCGGCCACGTGCTCGCATCCTATCGTGAGCCCTTTGCTGGAAAATGGCTGGTGCTTGCGGCCTTGCCGATCGACCAGGTCGAACCCACCCCTTATCAGCGCAATCTCTCCGATACCCACGCGCGCAAACTGGAAACGGTCATCGCCAAGCTCGGCCGTTTCCTCGATCCGATCATCGTCGTGCGCAAGGAAAGCAAAGATAGCGCGACGCGCTACTGGACGCCCAATGGCAACCATCGTCTCGCGGCTATGAAGGCACTCGGCGCGAGAAGCATCGTCGGCATAGTCGTTCCGGAAACAGCCACCGCGTATCAAATACTCGCGCTAAATACGGAAAAGGCCCATAACCTGCGCGAGCGGGCCCTCGAAGTCATCCGAATGTACCAGGAGCTGGCGGCCCTTGACGACGCAACGGAAGAAGCGTACGCGCTGGAGTTCGAAGAAGCCGCGCTCATCACCCTCGGTCTTTGCTATCTCGAAAACGGCCGCTTCAGCGGCGGCGCGTATCATCCGATCCTGCGCCGTTGCGACCAATTTATGAAAAAGCCGCTCCGCACGGCGTTAGACGCTCGCCGCCAACGCGCCATGGCGCTGATCGATTTAGATAAGACCGTGGTCGAAAAAGTCGAAGCGCTAAAGGCGAAAGGGCTCACAAGTCCCTATCTCAAAAGTTTTGTCGTGGCGCGCATCAATCCGATTCGCTTCAGGCCGAAAGACGCCGCGCCACTCGGTTTCGACGAGGTCATTGAGCGCATGACGAACGCCGCCGAAAAGCTCAACGTCGATAGAGTCAAAGCCGAAGATCTCGCGAAGTCGGGCGGCGCCGCGGAGGAATAGCCCAGCTATTTTGGACTCAGTCAGACGTACAGTGGCAGCCCCATCTTAAGGCCAGACCCGAGACTCGGGACTCTAGACCGTCTTAAACCCGCCAGCTAACCCTCCGGATACGTCGGCACCATATCCGGCCGGTAAACCCATTCTTTGACCGGTCTGCCCTCGGCAAGATTGCGCAGTTCCCGCTCCCAGATCTTGCGCAGGAGAAACACGCCACGGTCGCTGCGGCCAAGGTGTTCCTTGGCGCGGTCGGCGATGACGCCCTGGCCCGTCTGTGCCACCTCGTCCTCAAGCATGACGAAGTCGATTCGATTGGGATCGATATCGCTGAGCCGAAGTTTTCCCGCGAGTATTGCCCGGACAAGCTCCGGGCGATCTCGTTCTGCCTCTGCGCGCTTCTGCCGCCGTTCTTCGATCCACGCCCGTCCGCGTTCGCCGGTGAGCGCGATGGCGCGCGCTTCGAAATGAATATGGCTTTCATCGTCCACCGGGACTTTAAATACCATGACGTCGGCCCGCTTGATCACCGGGTCGACCACCTGCCCGTTGATAAAATTAATGTTGGGCATGCCGAAGAAAAAGGTGAGATCCTTGCCGTCGGGATATTTGACGTAGCGTTTGATGCCCCACTCGGACTCTTCGACGGAAATGATCGGATCGCCAAGCACGATGTGATCCGCCGCTGCATCCCGGTGGCGTCGGTGCACGAAGCGCACGTGGGCGTTGTCGAGAGAGTTGTCGAGGTTGTTAAAATAGTTGCATATCCGCCGCAGTCCCGCCACGTCCAGCGAGATATCAGGGCTTTCAAATCGCGCATAACGCGGCGGCGGCGGCGGCTCGCCTTGTCCGACGTATGCGAAGATAAGCCCGATGTATTCTTTTACCGGATAGCCTGGGATGCGGACCTTTTCCGCGAATGACTGTCCTTCCGCGGGCTGCTCGTTACATTGCCCCGAACCATCGTATTTCCAGCCGTGATAAAAGCAACGGATGCATTCGCCTTCCACAGAACCCACGGCGAGCTGCGTTCCCCGGTGCGCGCAACGCGGCCCGACGAGATAAGGAGTCCCGCTTTCGCCGCGATAAAGCGTAAAATATTCACCCATGAGCCGGACCGGCAGCGCTTGGCCGATGGCGAGCTCATGGGAGCAACTGACCGGCTGCCAGAACATGCGCAAATAGCGCCCCGCCAGCGTTCCCGGGCCCGTATGGACGAAATCTCCCAGCTCCATCTATCTCTCCGCGCGGTTTTTGCCGAAATTCTTCTTTGTGACCTTTGCGCCTTTTGTGGGCGGCAGCTGTTGGAGCGCTGCCGCGAGGTCTTCGCGAACGTTTGCCGCCATCGGAGTACCGATTCTGCCCAATCCGATAAAACCCACTTTGATCATTGTCCGGCTCGCGCCCTGCTTGGCGATAATAGGTTAATCCGGGGCCGGATGTCCAGACGAATAACGCGGCTAAAGTCTTGGGGCTCGCGTCTCGCGTTGACACTCGGTTCTAGACTCGAGACCTTTGGGCGGCGGGCGTGGCTGCGCTTGACGCAGGCTGAATAGAAGTGCTTAGATCCCTGCGCAAGGATCAAGGCTTGGCTGTTCAACGCTCGACCCCCAAGTCCCTACCTTGAACCTTGAACGCGAACCGCGCCGAAGGCGCCACATTGAACGTTGAACCTTGAGCTTTGAACAGCGAATTCGAAGGGAGAAGCAAACATGGCTGAAAAGGAATACCTCGTCGGCACCGTTCGTCCCACGAACCGGCCGGAAGCCGGCCAGGAGTTGGATCTCGACACTCTGATACCGGAAAAGATCAAGTTCATCACCGCTACGATGAATTTTACCCGCGGCACCGAAGAAGAGTTCAGCGCTTCGATGCCGGGGTACGAGGCAAAGGCGGCGGAATTGGCGAAGATGGGAGCCAATCTGGTTCGCCCCAGCGGCGCGCCGCCCTTTATGCTTCTGGGCTACCAACGCGAGCAGGAGCTCATCGCCGGTTGGGAAAAGAAGTACGGCGTGCAGATGTTCACCTCGGGGCAAAACCACGTGCATGCGCTGCGCACGTTGGGCATCAGAAAATTTGTCGGCGCCAGCTATTTTCCGCAAAAGATGAACGACATATTCGCCCGCTATTTCACCGACGCGCGATTTGAAGTGCTGGCCATGGAAGGCATCGACTCACCCTTCGCCGATGTCCCCAGGGTTCCGCCCGCAGAGATTCTCGAATTCATGAAGCGTATCGCCGCCAAACACAAAGAGGCGGAAGGCATTTATATGCTGGGTTCGGCTTGGAAGACCCTCGACATCGTCGAGCCATTGGAGAGATCAACCGGCTTAACCGTCGTGCACGCCGGCCCGGCGCGCTGCTGGGAAACGCAAGTGCGCCTAGGTTTGCGCCATCCGATCGCTGGCTACGGGCGTTTGTTGCGGGAGATGCCGGCCTGATTTCCGGCTATGCTCACCAAGATTCGGAAGCACGAAAATCCCGGCATCAGCCCTGCAAGAATTCGCGCATCAGCCGATGAACCTGCGCCGGTTCCGTAAAGAAATAGCTGTGGCGCTCGCCGGGTAGAATAACCAGCCTGGCGTTTCGAATCCCTTTCGCCAGAATATCCGCGCCGGCGCGGTGCGACATGTCGCTGACTACGAAGTGATCGTTATCGCCGACAAAGATCAACGTCGGCACGTTGATGTCTTTGAGCCGAGCGTTCGTGTCGTGCTCCTGGCGCGCCAGCACATGGCGGAAATAAAATTCCACCGGGCACAGATTGGCCATGCGCACTTGCAGGTATCGTTCAATCAGATTCATGTGATGGCGCGCGTACACCTCGGTCCAACCGACGACAAGGGTATGGTCCCGCACGTATTTCTCATAACCCCGCTCCACCATCTCTTTCGCGATGCGCAGCGGAATCCCTCGGTCACCAGGGTGGGCCGCGCCGCTCGAAGCAAGAATCAGCTTGCTGACTTTACGCGAATGATTGAGCGCGAGGAGTTGCGCGACTCGGCCGCCCATGGAATGGCCGCACACGACGGCGCCCTCAACACCGAGATGATCCAGCACGGCCGCAGCGTCGTCCGCAAACATGTCCGTGCTGTATTTGGCCGACGGCTTGCCGGACAAACCGGTGCCGCGATAATCGAAGGTCACCACGCGGTGGTCGCGCGAGAATTCCGGAACCTGGTACAGACTCCAAACGGCGCCGTCGCAGGCGGTCTCGCTGAGAAAAAGAAACGGCGTGCCTTGCCCGGTCGCTTCGTAATAAATTTCAACTCCATCTTTCGCCCTAACGTGCGGCATGACTTTCCTCCTTGTGGTCAATCCTAAATAGATCAGAATGCCGGCGCGTGACAAGTGTCGTTCCCGCTTCATTTTAGCGCTGTTCATATCGCCGGCGCTGCAAATTCGTAAATCGAAAGCCATTTTATCTGTTGACAGCCGACGGCCATTTCCTCTATGCCTCAATTCAGCAAAACCATCATCCGAGGCGATTTATGGCGAAGCGTCACGTCGACTGCGACGGTCATGTGATGGAGAACTTTGATGAGCTGATCAAGTTCGTCGGCGAACCGTTCAAAACCACCGGGCATATGAATCCCCGGCGCGTACTGCCGGGACTGGACCGCTTTCACACGCCGCGTTTGGAGGAGCGCAAGCCCGGCACCTTCGATCCCACCGTGGGACCGGAAAAATGGCTCTTGTTTCTCGAAAAAACCGGCTTGGAGTCAAGCGTGCTCTTTCCCACCGATGGCCTGGCTTACGGACAGGTGGTTTTTCCTGCTTGGGCCGCTGCCTATGCCAGAGCCTACAATGACTGGCTGCACGACAAGTATCTCAAATTCAACTCCCGGTTGAAGGGCGTCGCTTTGATCCCGCTTCAAGACGTGCCTAGCGCGGTCACGGAGCTCAGACGCGCCGTGAAAGAGCTAGGCATGGTTGGCGCGATGCTGCCGTCCAACGGCCTGACCCCGCACCTGAGCGCGAAACATTTTTGGCCCGTCTATCAAGAAGCGGCAAGCCTCGATTGCGCGTTGGCCGTGCACGGCGGCTGTTACGGTGACTTGGGTTTCAATACTTATACCGTCTTTCCCGCCACCCGGGCGCTCGGCATGCCGGTGCCGCTGGCCATCGCGGCAACCGGCATGATCGTCGATGGCGTGTTCGACGCCTTTCCGAACTTGCGCATTGGCTTCTTGGAAGGCGGCACGAGCTGGATCCCGATGGTGCTCGACCGGCTCGACCGCGAGCTGGAATACGGCGGACTGCGCATCAAGCGCAATCCCTTGGATTACTTTACCAGCGGCAAAATTTTCGTCGGCTGCGAGGGCAACGAAAAGGCGCTTGCCTACGCCATCGAACGAGTCGGTCCGGCGCCGTTTATGTTCGCGTCGGATTTCCCGCACGAGATATCGCTCGACAACTGTATGGAGGAAATCGACGAAATCGTCGAGCGCAAAGATCTCAAGGAAGAGCATAAGGCCGCAATTTTGGGCGACAACGCGCGGCGCTTTTATAAGATCTAGGGAATTCAACCGCAAAGGCCTCCGGGGGGCAAAGCCGCCAGCGAAAGGAAGAAGAGATTCAACCACAAGGTTCTTTAATAAAACAATTCGAACCCTTCGAGTCCTTCGTGCCTCACTTCGAGGTGAGTCCGTAGTAAGTTTTAATTCAAG
>Ga0268386_10004730_pt1 | contig 10065 bp, 9 predicted proteins | sample RVTome_15_FD_200260 | JGI IMG/M metagenome (GOLD analysis project Ga0268386, IMG submission 200260) | Soil microbial communities from uranium-contaminated site in the Upper Colorado River Basin, Wyoming, United States - RVT150D86... ...
CATCCCCTTTGCGAAGGAATTGCGCTGGAAGGAATTTCGTTGATCAGTCAGTCGCTGGAAAAGGCGGTGAAGAATCCGGATGTGGCGTCACGAAGTATGATGATGATGGGATCATTGATGGGCGGTGTGGCCTTCCAGAAGGGGTTGGGCGTTGTACACTCTATGGCGCATCCGCTCTCCACATTGCTGGATGTTCACCACGGACTCGCTAATGCAGTAAGCCTGCCCTATGGCATGGAGTTTAATATCAGCGGTTTTGAACAACAGTTCAGCAGGATTGCCCGTGCCCTTGAATTGACAACCCTCAGCGGGGAGGCTGTGGTGCGCTACCTTGCGAACCTGAATTCGAGGATATCGATACCGGCACGGTTGCGCGACCTTGGTGTGAAGGAGGAACACCTGGAAACGTTGGCCGATCTAGCTGAGGCGGATTTTGCCCATCCCAACAATCCTAAAGCGGTCAGGCGCGAGGATTTCAGAATGCTCTACCAGCAGGCGTATTGACTATGAAAAAGATCACCATCGGCATCACCCATAACAGCAAGTACGACAACTACGCAAGATGGATCGCCATGGAGCCCGGGACCCAGGTTGTCAGGCTTGGCTATGCCTATGACAATTTCCATGATATTTCACGATGCCATGGTATCCTGCTCAGCGGCGGAGATGAGGATATACACCCGCGTTTCTATAATTGTCCGGAGTATCTGCCACTGTGCACAGGCGGTGTTGATGAAAGACGGGACGAATTCGAATTGAGAATTGTTGATTATGCGATCTCCAACCGCTTGCCCTTGCTTGGGATCTGCCGCGGACTTCAAATCATGAATGTTTATTGCGGGGGTACTTTAGTGCCGGATATCCGGGCCGCCGGAAAACCCGATCACTCCCGCCTTGCTGAAGGGAGTGACCGCCATCATTCGATCACCGTCCCGCCAGATTGTCTGCTGGGCGGAATAGCGGGGCTGCATGAAGGCGAGGTAAACAGCTCGCATCATCAATCCGCCGATCGTATCGGCGAAGGATTGATGGCTAATGCCATCTCGGACGACGGCGTGATCGAAGGACTTGAACGGAGGGATAATCATGCAAGGTCCTTCCTGTTACTCGTGCAATGGCATCCGGAGCGCATGGGCGATCAGACCAATCCGCTGGCATCAACGATCAAAACCGCCTTTCTCGATAGTGTAAGATGATCAACAAAGCGCGCTCATGCAAATCATAAATCCCGCAACAGAAGAGGTTATCAGGGAGATACGTGACGATACCCGCGAAAGCGTGCGTGAAAAATTCAGTGCGTTGCGGGAAAACCGGATGGGATGGGGAAGGACCCCGCTGAGCGACAGACTGAAAATACTGACAAACTTTTCAGGATTGCTTGAAAAGAACGTCGATGGTCTTGCTGCCGTTCTGACGTCGGAAGTGGGAAAGCCATTGATGCAATCGCGCCATGAGATCGGCGGCGCGCGCTCGCGGATTAAATGGATGCTGGATCATGCCGAAATTTATTTATCGGATGAAACAATGACAAACGTGCCGGGCCTGATGGAGAAAATTGTTTATGAACCGCTGGGGGCAGTCTGCAATATATCGGCCTGGAATTATCCCTATCTCGTGGGAGTCAATGTGTTTGCGCCTGCCCTTCTGGCCGGAAACACGGTCATGTACAAGCCCTCTGAATATGCAACGCTCACGGGATTGGAGATTGAAAAACTACTGAAAGAGTCGGGAGTGCCAAGTAATGTGTTCCATATCGCGGTTGGGGGGAAGGCGACCGGTGAGTTGTTGACCGACCTCCCGTTTGATGGATATTTCTTCACCGGTTCCTACAAAACGGGCAAGCTCATTTATGAAAAGGTTGCGCCCAGGATGGTGCCCTGCCAATGCGAACTTGGGGGTAAGGATCCTCTTTTCGTCTGCGACGATGTCGCCGACCTGCGGGGCGTAGCCTCTGCCACCGCCGACGGAGCGTTCTACAACAACGGCCAGAGTTGCTGTGCGGTAGAACGCATCTACGTTCATGAGCGAATATATGACAGGTACGTAGAGGCGTTTGTAAAAGAAGTGAGGTCCTGGAAGATCGGGAATCCGGTCGAGGAAGGTGTCTACATTGGTCCTCTTGCACGAAGGGAGCAACCCTCCTTTCTGGAGAAGCAGGTGGAGGAAGCGAAGGCCAGGGGAGCTGTTGTCGCGATCGGGGGGAAACGTCTGGACCGCAAAGGTTACTATTTCGAACCTACTGTTTTGTTGAATGTAAATCATGACATGAGCGTAATGCGCGAGGAGTCATTCGGACCGCTGATCGGGATCATGAAAGTGAAGGATGATGATGAGGCGGTCCGGCTTATGCAGGACACTGAATACGGACTCACCGCTTCCGTCTATAGCGCGGACAGGAAGCGGGCAGAGGGAATTTTGAAGAATATCAACGCAGGAACGGGCTATTGGAACTGCTGTGATCGCGTAAGCGCAGCATTGCCCTGGAGCGGAAGGCAGCATTCAGGATTCGGAGTCACCCTTTCCCACGCCGGCATGCGCGCATTCACAAAACCAAAGGCTTATCATTTTAAACAATAAATTAACGGTCGCCGGTTGCTGTATATCACTTCGAAATCACTAAATTATTTCCAAAGAACAAATACAACCCATGCTCCCGTCAAGACGAACGTTTCTGAAAAGCACACTGGCTTGCGCGGCCGCGGGAACCATCATCCCTCAACTTGCCCGCGGCGGTCCGGATAACCCCCTATCCAATACCCGTGCTCAGCGAATTAAATTGAGCATTTCCTCCTATTCCTACTGGCATTTCAAGAAAGAAAAATTTCCCATCAGCACCGTAATCGACGAGGCTGCGAAACTGGGTGTGGAGGGGATAGACATTCTTCACCGCCAGATGGAAAGTGAAGATAACGACTACATTCAGGCATTAAAACGCCATGCTTTCCTGAATGGCATTGCGTTTACCTGTCTTTCCATCCACCAAAGCTTTGTTTCGCCCGACAGCGATTTCCTGGCAAAGGAAATTGATCATACAAAACATTGTATTGAGCTTGCGGCCAAAATGGGGATACCCTGCCTTCGTTTGAATTCGGGCAGGTGGGGGACCATCAAGTCGTTCGATGAATTGATGGCCAACCGCGGTGTGGAACCCATCTTGCAGGGGTATACGGAGGATGACGGTTTCAGGTGGTGCATAGACAGCATCAAGGCGTGTTTGCCTACTGCGGAAAAGTATGGCGTACTGCTGGCACTGGAAAATCACTGGGGGCTCTGCTCCACGCCGGAAGGACAGTTGCGAATAAAAAAGGCCATCGACTCACCCTGGCTGGGAATTATGATGGATACCGGAAATTTTCTGGAAGAGCCATACGACAAACTGGAAATGATCGCACCATACACCAATTTCGTTCAGGCCAAGACGTATTACGGCGGCGGTGAGTGGTACAGCCTGGACCTCGACTATGACCGCATCATCGATATACTGAGAAAGGTCAACTACCAGGGCTATATCTCCCTGGAGTTTGAAGGAAAGGAAGATGCCTTTACGGCAGTACCGAAGAGTATCGAAATGCTGAGGAAGGCACTGGGGAGGGGATAGGGGAGGTTATGAAACCCATTGTACAGATTTCATTGGACATCACCAACATTGATGAGGCGCTGAATACCGCCGCAATTGCAATTCGCGCCGGTGTTGACTGGCTCGAGGCGGGCACGCCCCTGATACTGGCTGAGGGATTGCACGGCGTAAGAAAATTGCGTGAAGGTTTTCCGGGTGTTCCCATTGTCGCCGACCTCAAAACAATGGACGGCGGCTACCTTGAAGCAGAAATGATGGCGAAGGCCGGTGCGACACACGTGGTGGTGATGGCGAGGGCACATGAAGAAACGATAAGGTGTGTGGTAAATGCAGGCCGTGATTTCGGAGTCCGGGTAATGGGCGATAACCTTGGATGTACGGATATGGTGGAAGCCGCCCGGTGGCTGGAAGATCTGGGTTGCGATTACGTAGTCCATCATATCGGCTACGACGAGCGCAGAGGCATTGCGGCCCGCGGCGATCGGATGCCCAGTCCGCTGGATCAATTGCGCGATGTTGTAAATGCCGTCAGCATACCGGTTCAGGCGGTTGGAGGGCTTAGTCTCGAGCAGGCTATACGTTGTCCGGAATACGGTGCCCCCCTGGTGGTGCTGGGTGCTCCGCTTACGATCGATGCGGATCAGTTCAGGACTGCCACGGGTGATCTTGAAAGTTCATTGCGGCTTATCTGCGAACGGGTGCACGCTTACGGAGAAGTACCGGTGGGCAAAGTCAAATAATAAGTGATTAGTATGACAAAAGGGGCAAAGAATGCAGCGGTCGTAAACTATGCTTCCGAAAAGGGAGCTGTGGAGATTCGTGAAATAGAGTTGCCGTCTATTGGCGACGAGGATGTGTTGCTGGAGGTGGCGAATGTGGGGGTTTGCGGCAGTGACCTTCACCAATGGACAGCCGATCACAGCTGGCAGGTCAATTATCCTGTGGTGCTTGGCCATGAATTTGGCGGACATATCGTTGCCGTTGGAAACCGCGTCGCAGGATGGAAGGAAGGTGATCGCGTAGTAAGTGAGACGGCGGCCGTGATCGATGTCAACAACCCGATGTCGCGTCGCGGACTTTATAACCTGGACCCTACGCGCAGAGGGTTTGGCTATGGTGTCGATGGCGCCATGACAAGATTCGTCCGCGTACCTGCGCGTTGTCTCCATCATGTACCCGCAGAACTATCCTTTGAGCAGGCATGCCTGACGGAGCCCTGCTGTGTTGCCTACAATGCAGTTGTTGAGAACACACACATCAAACCCGGCGACAGGGTTGTTGTGCTTGGCCCGGGAACGATCGGGATATTATGTGCGGTTGTCGCGAAACTGTGTGGCGGACAGGTTGCGGTTGTGGGTTTGGAAGCCGACCAGAAACGACTTGAGATCGCGAAACGATATGGACTCGAAGCCATCGTCGGCGATGCTTCGTGGTGGGCCAGGCAGGGCGACGGACTAGGTGCAGATTGTGTCATTGATGCTGCGGGGTCAAGCATTACCCTGAATACGGCAATGGGGTTGGTTCGCCCTAACGGTCAAATAACGAAAGTCGGATGGGGGCCCCAACCATTGGGGTTCTGCCTTGACCCGATCGTTCAGAAAAATGTGACACTGAAGGGAAGCTTCAGCCATAACTGGCCTGTTTGGGAACGAGTTATCAGCCTGCTGGCAAACAGTCAGCTTGATGTTCGCCCTATCATCGGCGGCGTTTGGCCGATAACCCAGTGGCGCGAAGCATTTGAGAAGATGCACAATGGGGAGGTCGTGAAGAGTGTATTGAAGCCGGTGTGACAAATGCGACTGCCAGACAAGGTCATCATCGTAACCGGAAGCACGACGGGCATTGGGAAAGCCATCGCCTTGCGGTGCATCGCGGAGGGAGCCCGGGTTGTTGTTACAGGACTGGAGAAAGACCTCGGTAAAGCAATTGTAAAGGAGGCAGGAAAAGGGAAGTGTGCGTTGCATATCGAAGACATCAGCGTTGACGGCGCACCGCAGCGATTGGTGGATCTCGCCCTGCAGTCGTTCGGCAAACTGGATGCCGTAGTCAACAATGCGGCCATGGTTGTATCGTCCGATATACAAACCACCGACCTCACATTTCTTCGGCGGGTGATGGAAGTCAATACCCTGGCGCCTTTTGCCCTTATCAAAGCTGCATTGCCTTACCTTAGGAAGACGCGTGGCAGCGTATTGAACATCGGTTCGGTAAACGCATACAGCGGAGAACCCGGCTTGCTGGCCTATAGCATTTCGAAAGGAGCATTAATGACCATGACGCGGAATCTCGGCGATACCCTGAATCGCACGGATCGTATTCGTGTTAACCAGATCAATCCGGGCTGGGTACTCACCGAAACGGAAGCGGATCGCAAGCGCAAGCATGGGCTCTCAAAAGACTGGTACAAAAATCTTCCGGATGTGTATGCACCGGCGGGTCGGATCCTTTCTCCCGCGGAGATCGCCGCCGCCGCAGTGTACTGGCTTTCGGATGAATGCGGACCCGTAAGCGGCCAGGTCGTTGAACTTGAACAATATCCTGTTATCGGACGCAATCCTCCGAAAGACATGTCGACCATAACAAAGACTGACGATTGAAGAGTCCGCCGTCGCTTGCTAAAACATTCTGAAGTACAAGTCCGGACCTGATCTTGCAAGCTATGGCGGCCGAAGGAAGAATTGAAGAAGTTGCTTTTGGAGGCAGGCACGTAAACACATCAACACGTAAACACATTCCCCCATGCCCCGGTTAGCGGTTTTCCCGAAAGCATTTATGCAGGCCTTGTGCAAGGACGGCACGATGAGCGTAGCGGAATGGATCCAACTGGCAACGAGACTTGACATCGATGGCCTGGAATGGTATGCGGGCTTCCTCGAAATGGCGGATGAAAAAAACTGGGTCCGGTTTCGCCGGCAGGTGGAAAGGCATGGGAAGACCATTCCGATGATGTGCTGTTCTCCTGATTTTACGCATCCGGACGAATCGTTCAGACAAAGGGAGATTGAAAAACAAAAACACTGGATCGATATGACAGCGGCCCTGGGCGGATCATACTGCCGTGTGCTCTCCGGTCAACGAAGGGAAGAACTAAGTGTCGGCGAGGGAATAGCGCTTGCAGCCGGCTGCATTGAGGCTTGCCTGCCATACGCGAAGGAACGAAGCATCACCCTCATTCTTGAAAATCATTACAAGGACGACTTCTGGACTTACCCCGAGTTTGCTCAGAAAGCAGATGTTTTCTGCCAACTGGTAGAACGGATTGATCACCCGAACTTCGGTGTGAACTACGATCCCAGCAACACCTATATTGCAGGCGAAGATCCGCTGGATTTATTGATGCGCGTATCGCATCGTGTTGTTACCATGCATGCCAGCGACCGCTACCTTGCCGAAGGAACCCTTGAGGACCTTCGACGCGAGGAGAGCGGCTCACCGGGATACGCAAGGCGGTTGCGCCACGGCGAGATAGGAAAAGGCCTCAACGACTACGATGCGATCCTTAGTGAATTGAAACGGGTAGGGTTTGACGGATGGATCAGTATCGAAGACGGCGTGGAAGGCATGCAACAACTCGAACGAAGCGTGGAATTCTTGCGGCGAAAGATGGCGAAGTACTGGGGGGAGTAATGTGTTTATGTATTTATGTGTTTATGTGTTTATGTGTTTATGTTGTGTTGGTGGTAGTGTGGTGATGCTATATACCATTCTCCGAAACCGCAAACGGTGCCCTGTAGTTTCTCGTCAGCATCCTATCTGCTTCTTCGTCGGCGATGAACTTTTCAGTTTTGGGGTCAAACGTGAGTACACGGCCAAGGCGGTATGCGATGTTACCCAGGTGGGCAAGTGCTGATGAAAGATGCGCTGTTTCTACCGGACCGTTTTGTTTTGACCTGTCGCGGGACCGGACGCATTCGATAAAATTCTTGTAGTGATCGCCACCAGCCTTACTCGAGGGCCCGGGTTCGCGCTCTCTTCCCAGAAAGGTCTCATAGTGATCATATCCCTTAACCACCATATAACCCTTGTCGCCATAGAAAATATTGCCAACGCCTGCACCATCCTCCAGATTGGTGCACCAGTGACGGACTTCAAACTGGATCATCTTTTTTTCTTTCGGATAATGATAAATTGAAGTTTGTACTTCGGGCACCTCCTTGCTGTCGTCCCAAAGAAACTTTCCGCCCATGGATGTAATTTTTTCCGGTAAGCCTACATCAAGTCCCCACATGCACAGATCGGTTTCGTGGATGCCCTGGTTGCCGACATCGCCGTTGCCATAATCCCAGTGCCAATGCCAGTTATAATGGACGAGGTTGCGGGTGAACGGTTGCATTTGAGCAGGACCTGTCCACAGATCATAATCCAGTCCCGCGGGCACCGGCTCATTGGGATGATTTCCGATGTCAGGCCGCCATCGGAATACCAGCCCGCGGGCCATATAGACCTTGCCGATGAGTCCGTCCCGGAGGTGCTGAATGGCTTCCCTGATAGCGGCTGAGCTGCGCAGCTGCACACCATGCTGAACGATCCGGTTGTATTTGTGGGCAGCTTCAACCATTTTCCTTCCTTCGAAAATATTGTGTGCCCCCGGCTTCTCCACATATACATCCTTACCGGCCTGACACGCCCAGATGGTGGCAAGTGCATGCCAGTGATTCGGCATGGCAATGGTTATTGCATCAATGTTCTTGTCGTCGAAAACCCTGCGCAGGTCTTGCTCCGTCCGGACCTTTTTCCCGTATTTTTCCTGGAATTCCTTAGCCCGTTCGCCCGACACATTGGCATCGGGATCACAAAGGACGGCCACTTCCACGTTCTCCTGGCTCATAAGCCCATTGATATGACTCTTACCACGTCCGTTGACACCCAGGACGGCAGCGCGGATCCTGTCATTCGCACCGAAAGCAGAACTGGGGATGATCATTGGGGCAACTGCCAGTCCGAGGCCTGCGCCTGCTGAGTTTTTGATGAAGGTTCTTCTGGTAAGCTTTTTTTTCATGGCGATGGAAGTTTGAAGGGTAAAAGGGTATGAAGGGTATAAAGGCATATGGTTTAAGAGTGAGCGGCCTATCCCAAGGCTGCGCCAACCATCTCATCAAACACTTTTCGCTGTTCGGTCAGTGCGGCAATGAGGTCATCCGGCTGTGTTCTTGCCTCCAGGAGGATCCACCCTTTGTATTTCATGGCAACAAAGAGGTTGAAGAGTTGCTGGTAAGGATAATCCCCGATGGTTAATTCCCTGACATGTACAGTGTCACCGAACCGATCCTTTACGAGGTTGAAGTTGTATTCAAGGCCTTCGCCCAGCAGGTCTTCGTCGTTGGAGTTCCAGCAAACAGTGACATTCTTGTCGGTGGCAACATCCATTACAGCCCTGATGTTGGGAAGCTCCTGGGTTTCCGTGCCATGGACCTCCAGGCGAATCTGCTGGCCATAATCTTCCGCAAACCTTCCAACCTCGTTCAATGATCGTCCTATTTGTTCAATGGTCTTCTCATGCGGAATCCCGGCATGGAAACCGTTGGGCTTTACCTTCACGCCGGAGCCTCCGCAGTCGTGACTGAGTTTGATGTAAGCCTTCGTGTTTTCGATGGATTGTTTCAGACGTTCGGGATCGGGGAAGTCGTACTGCTCATTAGTACCACAACCCACCAGGGTGACCCGGCTGTCCGCGAACTGGCGTTTGACTTCCGCACGTTGTGCAGCCGGGAGGTTCGGTTCCACTTTATGCGCGTGTTCCACACGAAGTTCCACCCCCAGCAAACCCGTCTTTTCGCAATTTCGAATCAGGGTGGGAACATCCCAGTCCTTTCCCCACAGGTAAGTACAGAGCCCGAATCGCATCCGTAAAGGTTTGGATAGCGCATCGGCCATCAGACCGGATGGAAGTAAGGCCGCTGTGCCGACGCAAGCGGCGGATTTGAGGAATTCTCTTCTGGAATTTCGCATAGGCATTGAAAGGTTTTACCGGTGTCACACCGGCGTTTCATTCAACCGTTGTCACATATCCTACAGGGAATTCAAAGTACGATTTAATTGTCGTAATTGGTATAGTAAATCACCCCAATTTCAGTTTCGACACATAGCCTTTTTTGGACTATATGTTCCGCTTATCACTAAATTAGTAAAATTGAATTGTTACTGCGTTCGACTGTGAACGGTTAGGCGAATAATTGCTATTTTAGAGGCTTATCCTGAAATACTATGCATGCCTCAAGAAGAACATTTTTGAAGAAAAGCGCTGCCGCGCTGACCGGAGTGGTGGTGCTTTCGGATTCCGTATCATTATTGGGTATGAATTTGAAAGCGGGATTGACCGGTGTTCAGCTCTATTCCGTTCGCGACGAGATGAAGGAGGATCCCCTGGCTACATTAAAGAAACTGGCGGAAATGGGCTACCGGCATGTGGAGCACGCCAACTATGTAGACCGGAAATTTTACGGGTGGAGCGCGTCAGAGTTCCGGAAAGTACTGGACGATCTTGGCCT
>Ga0268386_10004732_pt1 | contig 10064 bp, 9 predicted proteins | sample RVTome_15_FD_200260 | JGI IMG/M metagenome (GOLD analysis project Ga0268386, IMG submission 200260) | Soil microbial communities from uranium-contaminated site in the Upper Colorado River Basin, Wyoming, United States - RVT150D86... ...
AGGCAGGCGCCGATCGGGAAGCCGATCACCGGGATCACGAAGAACCCGATCAGGCCCGTCACGCCGGCGAACAGGCGCGTCGGGCCCGACGCGCCACCGGCTGCCCCCGCACGCTCGGGCAGGACCAACGACGCAGAGATGCCGATCGCTGCCAGGACCGTGATGACCGCCATCGCGGTCCACCCGAGGCTGCCGAACCTGGTCATGAAGCCGTACAGCAGGGCCGCCCCCCAGATGATGGGCAGGCCGGGCAGGAACGGCACCAGGACACCGGCCAGGCCCAGGGCCATCAGGAGGGCGATGCCGAAGACGTCCACGGTCTCCTCGTCAATACGCGGGCGACGGATCGATGGGCGTCAGCGTGTCCAGCTCCCGCCATCGTCAACCGCGCGGTCGCGCTGACACGCCGGGGGCAGGCGTGGCATACTGCGGCTTCGCCCACCCCCTGTCGGCGTGGCGGAATAGGCAGACGCGCATGGTTGAGGGCCATGTGTCCTTCGGGACTTGGGGGTTCAAATCCCCCCGCCGACACGACCTTTGGCCCAAACGCTCAGCGTCCGGGCGGCACTCGACGATGACGCGTCGCTGGACGGGTTCGTAGCGGAGGCGCAGTCCCAGGGCCGAGTACAGCCCCGCTCGGTCGGCGCCGTGCGCGTACTCTAGGACGGCGACGAGGTCGCCGGCGTCGCTGATCAGCTGCTCGAGCTCGTCGCGGGTCGGCGGCGGCCGATGCGCGTCCTTGGCGCGTCGCAGCTCCCGCCGCGCTCGCGCCTGTTCGGCCTGGACCTCTGACGTCCACTGGGCGATGACGGTGGGATCGGTGCCCGCCTCGAGCGCAGCGCGGTAGGTGGCGAGCCGTTGCTCGCAGTCGGCCAGTACACGCTTGCAGCGTTCGATTTCTGTTCGCGTCGTGTTGTCGCCGTCGACGGCGGCCAGTGCGGCGACGGTGGCGTCGACGTGGGCCGGGTCGAAGATGACGCCGAGCCAGGCGTCCAGACGCGGCAGGACGGCGTCCTCGCGGACGTACACGCTGCGGGGATGCTCAACGCGGTTGGCGAGCGCGTACTGGTTCGGGTAGCGGCAGCGGTAGTGTGCACGGCCGCCGTTCCACGAGCCTTGCATCTTGCGTCCGCACAGCCCGCAGGTCAGCAGCCGTCGCAGCGCGTACGGTCGCCGCGTCGTACGCGGCTTCCGATCGACGGCTCGTTGCCGACCGGCCCGATTCTGCTGCTGGGCCTCGGCGAACAGCTCCGGGGTGATCAGAGGCTCGTGCACGGTCTCGGCCGACCAGATCCACTCGCTCTCGGGGTTCCAGCGTTGTCGGGTCTCGTGGCCGAGGGCGACATCGTCGACGTCGACCAGGACCTCCTCGCGGCGCTGGCGGTTCCACACCTGCCGGCCGGTGTACCGGGGGTTGCGCAAGATCGCGCGGACGGCCGACTTCGACCACGCCGCGCCGTCGCGGTGTCGGTTCCGCCCCGGATCGTGCGCCGACGGACACGCGACACCGTCACGGGTCAACCCTTCGGCGATCGCGTACAGGCCCGTGCCGGCGACGTACTCGCGAAAGATCCGCGCCACCACCGGCGCGGCGACCGGGTCAGGCTCCAACCCGTGCTGCCGCTGGCCGGCGGCGGCCTTGCCCGGGTTCGGGTGCGGACCGAGGACGACCAGCTGATATCCGTAGGGTGGGCGGCCGCCGAGGAACCGTCCCTCGGTCGCGGCCTGGGCGGCCATCGCCGAGCGCACCCGTATCTTGATGCGGTTGCGTTCGCCCTTGGACATCCCGCCGTACAGCGACATCACCAGGTCATGCGCGTCGCTGCCCGGATCGACGGCTCCGCCGACCTCGGGCACCCACAGCTGCACGCCGTAGTGCACGAAGATCGGGAACGTCAGGCTGAACTGGTTGCCGTAGAACGCCCGCGCCGGCTCGCCAATCACCACGGCGCCGAACCCACGGTCAGGGTCGCGGAGCGCGTGTAGGAGCGCGGTCGCCTGCGTGCGGCGCCTCCACGGCAGCGAGCGGGACGTGCCGATGTCGAAGTACTCGGCGACGATTTCGCCGGCGTGCGGCGCGATCAGCGACTGCGAGCGCGCGCGCTGCCACTCCCGTGAGGTCTTGGGATCCTGCTGGTCCTCGGTCGATACACGACCGTAGAACGCAAACGGCTTCATCGCTCACTCCTTGGGTTTGCGGACCGCGGCGCGGAGGATCCGCAGCAACACGGCAGCCGCCGACGGTGTCAGCACCGGCGGGTCTCGTGGTACGACAACGTCGACGCCCGACGATGCTTGCCTACCGGTGTGCTGATGGTCGGCGGGTTCGTGGTGGTGGTCGGCCATGGGCTGCCCCAGGCCGCCGGTTGCGCCCTCGCCTCACCAACCGGTGAAGCGACGACCGAACAGGACATGCCGTCCAGCCTGGCGAAGTCGACGTGGCGGACAGGACGGTCGCGTCTATATGGACTGTCCATGCCGATCCTCCTGACCATGCCGTGCCGCGCGGTGGCATCGGCGCGAGGGCGCGCCTCTCCTCCAATGACGGCTCGACATGCCGTGCATGTCAAGCACTTGAGCGAGATGACAGCGGCTCCGCACGCCGCCACAGGGCAGCTGCCGACACGCCCGTGCACCAACAGTCCAACGGCACGCGCTCGCCTGCGCACCTTCCGGCTCGATGCCGACCCGGTCCCGCCCCCACGGCGATGGGCGCCACAACCGTCCCCCGCGACCGCTTCGATGGTCCGTGTCCTGTTGCCCACCATGCGGACGGGTTGGTGATCAAGACCATCCATCGGCTGCGCTGCCGTCCGGGCGTCCCGTTCCCCGTCACGATCGGCCGGCAGACCCCACCACAGCCCAGACCGTGACAGGTCAACACCACGAACGTGCCGGTCACCGGGCGGATCGGGCGGTCTGTTGTGACCCGGACTCCATGGCAGAAGGTGAGATCCCATCCCGAATCGACGCAAACCGTCGGGTGACGCGCTCGCGCAGCTCGCCGGCCGGCTGACCGACCGCGACCGATGCATCATCGACGTCGTCTGGGAGCACCGGGTTCTGACGACCGATCACATCCGCGATCTCGTCTTCGGTGACCACGGCCACGTCCGCCGTCGCCTCATCACGCTGCACCGACTCGGCGTGCTCGATCGCTTCCGCCCGCTGCGCATAACCGGCTCCGCACCGTTCCACTACGTCCTCGGACCCGCAGGCGCCGCCGTCCTCGCCGCCGAACGCGGCATCGACGTCCGTGAACTCGGCTACCGCCGTGACAAGACCCTGGCCATCGCCCACAACCAGCGGCTCGCCCACATCATCGGCGTCAACGGCTTCTACGCCGCTCTCGCCGCCGCGGCCCACCGATCGCACGGTCAGGCGCAGCTGCTCGAGTGGTGGCCGGAGCGCCGCTGTCGTGGCGCCTGGGGCGACATCGTGCGCCCCGACGGCTACGGCCGCTGGCGCGAACACGACCGCGAGGTCGACTTCTTCCTGGAGTACGACCGCGGCTCCGAACCGCTTGACCGCGTCGCCGCCAAGCTCGACCCCTACGCCGAACTCCTCGACGTCACGGAGGTTCGCACGCCCACGCTGTTCTGGATGCCGACTCACCGCCGCGAAGCGGCACTGCGGAATCTCCTTCAATCCGTCTCAGTTCCGGTTGCGACCGCCTACTCGACACTCGGCCGCGACCCCGCCGACGCCGTGTGGCTCGCCGTCGGCGCGACCGACAACGCGCGCCGACGTCTGGCGTCGATCGACTGCTGAGCGACAGTTGACGCGATCCCTGCCGTCGACGAAGCTCTGGCGACGGTATTCGTAGCGGGCGCACCGCAGTCCGCGAACGCGACAAGGACGTCCGCGATGCTAGCCGTGCACACCATCGCCCTCGTCACCGGCGCCGCCCGAGGGATCGGCCGCGGCGTCGCCCTGACACTTGGCGAGCGCGGCGCAACCGTCTACGTCACCGATCGCGACACCCGCCAAGCACCGCACCCTACGCTGCCTGGCACTGTCGAGGACACCGCCGAGCAGGTCACCGACCGTGGTGGTCACGGCATCTCTGTCGCCGTCGACCACAGCAACGACGGTGCCGTCGCCGACCTCGTCGCACAGATCGACCGCGAGCACAATGGGCTCGACGTCCTCGTCGCCAACGCCTTCGCAGGCAATGCGTTGCCCTTCCGCAGCGCGCCGTTCTGGGAGCTGCCGGTCGAGCACTGGCGCAACATGTTCGACAACGGCGTCCGCGGGCACCTCGTCGTCGCCAGCTACGCGGCGCCGCTGCTGATTGCCCGGAATGGTCTGATCGTGTTCACCGGCTACGCTGACACCGACGAAGGCGTGACCGCTGGGCACCTGTACTACGACCTCGCGATGGCGGCCACCCGTCGGCTCGCATCCAGCGTCGCGCACGAGTTGCAACCCTACGACGTGACGGCGCTGTGCCTTTCACCCGGGTTCACACGGACCGAGGCGATCCTCGCCGAGCTCGACGACGTGCCATCCGGCACCGACTCCGTCGAGCTTCCCGGACGTGTGGTCGGTGCACTACTCGACGATCCGGATGTCGCCCGCCACGCAGGCCGCACGCTAGCGGTCGCTGCGTTGGCCTCCGACTACGGCGTCACGGACATCGACGATGAGCAGGCACGCTGACGAGGGCGCACAACTGTCACGGTAGCTGGGGATCTCATGCGCTTCGCGGGCCTCACGCTCGGTCGGTGTTGGGATCTGATCGCTTATCGTCGCGACGATGGTCGCCGAGGTGTTCTTGGCGTAGTAGGCCGTAGCGGATGACGTCTCGCCACGCGCCTTCGCGGAACGTGACGCTGCGTAGGACGCCCTCCTTGGTGAATCCGGCACGTTCGAGGCAGCGCTGTTCAGCGGTGTTGTCGGCCTGGGTGTCGGCCTCGATGCGCACCGCCGGCGTTGTCGACAGCAGGTACTCCACGAGCTGGCCGTGTGCGGCGGTACCGATGCCGCGGCCGCGGTGTTCGGGGAGGACGGTGCAGCCGATCCGCCAGCAGCTGCCCGCAGGGACGCCGTCGTACCCGGCTGATCTCCACTGGACCGCTCCCACGCTGGCGCCGTCCGCGACGATGACCAGGTGTCCGGCCTCGTCGGAGAGCAGACCGTCGTCGTCGAACCGCTGCAGCGCCGCGTGCGGGTTGCGAAAGCCTGTCCAGTTGAAGACGCCAGCAGCGCTGGGATCCGCGGCGAAACGTTGGAGGATGGCGACGTCGTCGCGGTTGAACGGCCGCAGCCGCACATCCATGCCGCACTCCTCGTCGTCGGGCGTCGGACGATCGTACGGCGGACGATCACCGCAGGAGTACAGAGGCGTGTCTGCCTGTCGGCAGCGCAAGCGGACCTGTGTGCATCGACGTGATCTTTCTGGGAGGAGCTGCCGTCAGCGCTCTGACGTGTCCGAGGCGTCGTCGTATGTGCCAGTGAGGGCGTCGTTGATGAGGTGTTCGCGCAACCACGGGGCGACCCCGATGGACACCGCGGTCATGATGAGCCCGCCGACCGCGAACGCAGCCGGGAGGCTGGCTGTCCGCGCGATCCACCCGCCGAGCGTCGCGCCGATCGGCATGGCCCCGTACACCACGACGCGGTTGGCGCCGGTCACACGGCCGAGAAGTGAGCCGGGCACCATCGCCTGGCGCAGTGCGCGACCCACGACGTTGACCATCGCACCCAGCCCGCCGCTGGCGAACAGCAGCATCGCTGCAACTCCCGCGTGGTCGACGGCGCCGACGGCGGCCACCGCGGCGCCGGACCCGACCGCGCCGACGAGGATCGTGCTGCCGCGGCCGATGCGGCGAGCCAATCCAGACGCCGCAGCGGTACCGGTGAGACCACCCGCCGCGACGACGGCGAGCAGGACGCCGTAGCCGGCCTGGCCGGTGTCGAGTACCTCGAGCGCGAACAGCACGAGCAGCGAGATGGCGGCGGTGCTGCCGACGTTGAACACGCCACCCCAGATCGTGATCGCGCGCAGATACGAATGGCCGCGCAGCCACCGCAGCCCGTCGACCATGTCGTGCCAGATCCGACGACGCACGCCGACTGGGGCATCCTCGGTCGGCAGCCGCAGCGACAAGCGGTGGGCGGTCCACGCGCTGTAGCCGTAGCTGGCGGCGTCGATCCCGAACGGCAACGCCGGCAGCGCAGCGAACAACGCCGCCCCGACCGGTGGGCCCACCAGCTCGTTGCCGACGGTCTCGGCCGCGATGAGCCTGCTGTTGGCGCGCTCAAGATCGTCGCGGCCAGCGACGCGTGGGACCAATGACTGCAGCGCGTTGTCGACGAGCACCTCGCCCGCGCCGATCGCGAACGCGGCGACATAGATGGCGGGCATCGACGCGTGACCGGTCAGTACGAGCGCCGCCAAGGAGCCCTCAACGAGCAGGCGGCTCGCCTGCACGTTGCGGATCAGTACCGGCCGGTCGACTCGGTCCACGACTGCGCCGGCGTGTAGTCCCAGGACGAGCCACGGCAGCCACAGCGCTGCGGTGACGATCGCGACTGGCACCGGATCACGAGTGATCGTCGCGGCCAGCAACGGCAACGCCGCGACTCGCACGCCATCACCGACGTTGGACACCGCCGCGGCCCGCCACAGCAGCCGAAAACGGGGACCCAGACCACCATCGGAGCGCCACCGTCGCTGTGTCATGGGCGCATTCTCGCTCGACCGCCGGACGTCCTACTGCCGACCGGTAACCCCTCCTGATCTCCAATGCCTCGCGTGGTGCCCTGCTGCAGCACAGTCGTCGGTCATGTCCTGGGTGGAGAGTCAGTGGTCTGCCTCGTCGGCGACCAGCCGTTCGATAGTTCGTCGACCGGTCCTGCTCATCACGGGATTGCTGTGCTCGTAGTACCCGACGAGTCCCATCGCCTGCTCGAACGCCCTCGCCTGTCCGCTCCCACTCCAGGTCGTCGCAGTCGAGGATCTGCCGCAACAACAGCCGAGGGCCGCGTTCGAGCAGGTGCTAGGCGCCGACGAGATCGAGTGCCGGGTCGGCCGGGCCGACGCCGCCGACGTCGAGGACGCCCGTGAGGCGCCCGTGGGCGACAAGCACGTTTCCGGGCATGAGATCGCCGTGGGTTATCACGTCGTCAGCGGTTCGGGGCAACTCGCAGAACCGGCTCCACAAGCGGCGCAGCTGCGGTACGTCGATCAAGTGTGCGCTGGTGGTGAGGCACTCACGCATCCAGGCGTCGTGAGCTTGCAGGTCACCACCGCGTCCAACGCCGGAGAACGTACCGCCACCGACGTCGAGGGCGCGGACGTCAGCGATGAAGCCCGCCAGGTCCCGCGCGAAGTCGGTCGATGTCGAGGGATCCTCGTCGTAGGCGGTGTGCCCGACCAGCCACGTCTGAACCGACCACGGCAGCGGGTACCCGAAGCCCGGCGCGCCGATCGCGACCGGGTCGGGCACCGGCACCCGCGTGCGGCCCAGCAGCGCCCGTGCCGCATCAGCCTCCGACCGCCAGCCACTGCCACGTCCTGTCGACATCACCCGGTGCGAGAGGAAACCGAGCGGCGAGGCGATCGCCGATCCGGAAGATCGCGTTCACGGTGCCATCGGACGCTACTGGAGCAATCGGCCAGTCGGCCCACTCGGGGAACTGCGCCGCGACAAGCTCGCGAACCATCGCGACCGTGACGCGCAACTCGTCTACGTGCATGCCCATACCGCCGACGGTACCGAACCGGCGCACGGCAGCGTTGACGATCTCGGGCGTCGGTAGCATCCGCGGTCATGCTCGCGCACACCCCGACCACGTTCCTGTGGCTCGCTGCCGATGCGTGGACTGCCATCGGCACCGTCGCGCTTGCCGGCGTTGCCGTGGCAACTGCCTGGTATGCGCGCGGTCAGCTCGCCGTCCTTCGACGCACCCGCGAGGACGAGATGCGTCCGTCGGCCACCGTGCGTCTTGAGTCAACCGCGGCGTCACGACAGCTGGTCAACCTCGTGATCGAGAGCATCGGCCGCACCACCGCGCACGATGTGCGGCTGACATTCGACCCTCCAATCGCGACGACGATCAACGAGCCGCCATACGCGCTCAGCGGCTCGACGCTGATCCGCGAAGGCGTGCCGACGATGCCGCCCGGCTACCGCATCACGACCTTGTTCGAGCACGGACCCAGCTACGGCAAGGTGAAGGACCAAGCCCCAGCGCGATACACCGTCACCGTGAGGCTTCGAGACGGGCAGGGTCGAGAGCAGGAGCCGCAGGTGTTCGTTCTCGACCTCGCGCACCTCATGAGCCTCCAGTACATTGACGAGCTTGGCGTTCACCACGCCGTCACGGCGCTCCGTGACATCCACAAGGTAATGAAGCGCTCTCTCGGCCGATCTGGGGGTATGCAGGTCCGCGTCCGGGATCAGGACGCGCACGACCAGGCCGAAGCCGACCAGCTCGCCTACGGCAACCCCTACTGGGGGTTCATCCGCCGCCAGCTGGTCGAGGCGCGCAGCCGTATCAGCCGCGCGATCGCGCTACGTCGGCCGGGCCAGTGGATGACCGCGCTCGACGCGCAGCGCCGGCTTGGCATCAGCCAGCACGAGCTACTCCGACGCGTCGAGGACGGCGAACTCCACGCGCACGCCTACAGGCCCGACGACTCACCCGGCCCGCTCAAGGTGTGGGTGCCCCGAGGCGCAGACGACAGCTAGTCGGGCGCTCGGCGGCGGCGCTGCTGCCGCAGACAAGCAGACTGCATCCATCATCCCCGGGCTATCCCAGCTCTAGCTCGCCGCGCAACACGACCTTGGGCGTGTCGTCGCCTTCGCCCCGCCGACACCACGGCTGACCTGACAAGCGGAAACGCGCATCGCGCAGGTCCGACTGGGGTCTGGATCATTCGACCCGACCGGATCAGGATGTTGTGCCCTAGGCCATACGGCGTGCGGTGACGGACGATCAGCGGATGGGCCGACCACCGTCGGTGGTCGGAACTCCAGCGATCAGCCCAGGAACTGACGTAGCGCGATGTCCCAGTTGCCGAGTCAGCCTGCACCCGGCGCCTTCCGAGGAAGCAGAGGGCAACCGGCGGGCTGTCCATGTTGCCTCCTGGTCTCTCAGCTCAACAACTACATCCTGACGAGATCGTCCGCATCAACAGCGACGCAGGCAACCTCGCGCCTCCAGGTGGCGATGCTCGTTCCGATCCTCGCCTGCCTCTTCGGGTTCATCAACGCGTGCCGCATGATGCGCCTGCCCGACTACGAGCCATCAGCCGCCATCGAAGGACTCGTGGGCGGCTGATGTCCGGCCAGGGCTGCGATCGCGATGTCGAGAGCCGCTGCGCAACGGCGTGCCCGTCACGGTCGTCTCGGAACGCCTCGGGCACGCCGACGTCACGAGGTCGGCTCTGCCAGCTCCGTTGCGATGCCCTCTGGATCGCGTGCGCGTCGGGTCGGTCATCGTCGCGTCTTGGACGACGACCTGCCTTGGACGTGCTCCGGGACGCGGCCGAGGAGCTCGCCGGCGCCGCTGCGCAGGATCTCGGCCGTGACGTGGTCACCTACAAGGGTCGGTCGCCGACCTGGTCGTCCACACGGGACATCCATCGTTGGGTCACCGAGATCGTACGGAACCGGGCGACGGGGCGGTTGGCGCAGCCGGACGACGTGCAACGGCCGGACGACCTGATCGACTGGTTCCGGGCGGGCGCTGCGGACGTGATCGACGTCCTGTCGGCAACGAGCCCGACCACACCGGTGTGGACGTTCGCCGGCGAGCCGACCGTCCGCTTCTGGCGGCGGCGGATGGCGCTGGAGACGACGATCCACTGCTGGGACGCACATCGCGCGTTCGGTGACCCTCAGCCGATCGCGGATGCCGTGGCGGTCGTCGGCGTCACCGAGGCGCTGGAGATCTACCTGGAGCCGCGGCTGCGCGGTGCCGGAGTCGGCGGGGCAGTGAGGTCGTCGGACTACGTACCGCCGACGGGGCGCACGCCTGGACCGTCCGCCTCCACTCCTACGCGATCGACCTGCTCGGCGCCGACCACTCCGCCGACGTCTGGGTCGAGGCCG